>Ga0315910_10000925_pt1 | contig 27646 bp, 18 predicted proteins | sample EdamamesoilMG_FD_204470 | JGI IMG/M metagenome (GOLD analysis project Ga0315910, IMG submission 204470) | Garden soil microbial communities collected in Santa Monica, California, United States - Edamame soil | ecosystem: Environmental > Terrestrial > Soil > Garden | place: USA: California... | reverse complement strand
CTGGGCGCGTATTACTTTCAACCTCTGTCATCCTTCTGCTACAAAGATGGCGATGGAATTCTAACTCTTACCGGAGTCGTCCTGCCGCGAAAGCGAAAGCTGGATGCAATACCTGCGTTCAAGAAGTGGCCGCAAGCAAATCTATCCTGGAAGCGTCCATCTCGAATCGACATGCCGTTCTTGAGCACTAAGGAACGGTTGCAGTGTCAGCGACATCTTCCTTGTGCTGCCCAAGCTGGTGCGCGTCTTCACCGCGTCCTGGGATATGAGATCGACGATGGTGCAACGGCGACTCGAATCAAGTTGCAGCAATACGCGCGTTTCTATAGGTACTATCCGCATTTTGTACGCGCGATTCCGTGAAGAAGGAATCGGTCCATGTTGATGAGCACACGTGGCCAGGGTCTTTGCGTGACGTCTGATATGTTCCGAGGTTCATGGAATTGATTGCTTGAGGGGTAACGATGAACTCATCCAAGCGCATCGGCATCTGGATCCGCGTCTCGACGGAGGATCAAGCTCAGGGCGAGAGTCCAGAGCATCATGAACACCGAGCCCGCGCCTATGCGACGGCGAAGGGCTGGACGGTTGCCGAGGTCTATCACCTCGAAGCCGTGAGCGGAAAGTCGGTGATGGAGCATCCCGAGTGCAAGCGGATGCTCAAGGACATCGCTGAGAAGAAAATCAGCGGCCTCGTTTTCTCAAAGCTGGCTCGCCTCGCGCGCAGCACGAAGGAACTCCTGGAGTTCGCAGATCTCTTCGAGAAACACGAAGCAGATCTGATCTCGCTTCAGGAATCGATCGATACGTCGACGCCGGCGGGCCGCCTTTTCTACACGATGATTGCCGCGCTCGCGCAGTGGGAACGTGAAGAGATCGCATCACGCGTTGCGGCTTCAGTTCCCATTAGGGCCAAACTCGGCAAGTCGTTGGGCGGAGCTGCGCCCTTCGGATATCAGTGGCTGGACAAGAAGCTGGTTACTGATCCGAAGGAATCATCCGTTCGCAAGCTGATGTACGAGCTGTTCCTGGAGCACCGCAGGCTCAAGACCGTGGCGCGGACGTTAAATGAGATGGGCCATCGGACCCGCAACGGATCGCTCTGGAGCGATACAACCATCCACCGCCTCGTCATTGATCCAACGGCCAAGGGGGCTCGTCGGGCCAACTACACTCGTTCGCGCGGCAACGGGAAAGCCTGGGATCTGAAGTCTGAAGAAGACTGGGTTTGGAGTTCGGTCGACCCGATCGTGTCCGAAGAACTCTGGAATCAATGCGCCGCGATCCTGGACGCCCGGAGGAACGGCAAGAAGCCGTCAAAGAAGCCGCGACATCTCTTCGCCGGGACCGTGCATTGCCACTGCGGGCAGAAGATGTACGTGCCCTCGAACACGCCGAAGTACGTCTGTTACCGTTGCCGGAACAAGATCCCGGCCGGAGATCTGGAAACGATCTTTCACGAGCAGCTTCGCGGCTTCTTCGTGAGCGAGGATGCCGTCCGCCAGCAGCTCGAATCGGCCGATCAGACGATCCATGAGAAGGCGCGGCTTTTGGAGACCCTGGAGGCAGAGCGGGCCAAGGTCAAAGCGGAGATGGACAAGTTCCTCGACCTCTATACAGCCGGCGAGTTGCCCAAGCAGGGATTCGGCGATCGGTACCGGCCGCTCGATGAGCGGTTCCGGAGCCTCGGGGACGAGGTTCCTCGCCTTCAGGGTGAACTCGACTTCCTGAAGATCCGCCTCGCCTCCTCGGACGCCACGATCCGGGACGCCCGAGACCTCTATGGAAGGTGGAGCACCCTAGCTGAGGACGAGAAGCACCGGATCGTGGAAGCCGTTGTCGATCGGATCACCGTCGGCAAGGGAGACGTGACCATCGACCTCTGCGCGCTGCCCCCCTTTTTCGAGACTGTGACTAAAGAGCAACGCAACTTCAGGGATTCATCGCGGCGACCAGCAGGAGGCGCGTCGGGTAGCGCAGCGATCGGCCCGCCCGCGACAGCACGATCTCGCCGTCCTCGAGCGGCGCGCGCAGCAGGTCGAGCGCCTCGCGCCGGAACTGCGGCAGCTCGTCGAGGAAGAGGACGCCGCGGTGGGCCAGCGTCAGCTCGCCCGGCCGCGGCACCATGCCGCCGCCCGAGAGGCCGACCTGCGTGACGGAACAGTGGGGCGCGCGCAGCGGCGGACGCAGCGGCGCCGCGCGGGCCGCGAGTCCCGCCGCCGAATGGATGCACGACACCTCGAGCGCGGCCGCCTCGTCGAGGTCGGGCAGCAGGCCGGCGAGGCTGCGCGCGAGCATGCTCTTGCCGGTGCCGGGCGGGCCGGTCAGCAGCAGGTGGTGGCCGCCCGCGGCCGCGGCGACGACGACCTCCTTCGCCTCGTCCTGCCCGACGATCGCGTCGAACGTCTCGTCGTGCGCGGTCGTCGGCGACGGCGGCGGCGGCGCGGCGCGCGCGGGCCACGGCGGGCCGGCGCGCAGCAGCGCGACCGCCTCGCCGAGCGTGTCGACGCCGACGATCGCGAGCCCGCGCACCAGCGCCAGCTCGGGGAGCAGCGCGCGCGGCGCGAAGAGCGGCCGCCCCTCGCGCCGCGCCTGCAGCGCGACCGCGACCGCGCCGCGCACCGGCCGCAGCCGCCGGTCGAGCGCGAGCTCGCCGAAGAGGAGCGGCTGCGCCAGCGACGGCCGCGGCAGTTGCTCCGTCACCGCGAGGATCGCGCAGGCGATCGGCAGGTCGAGGCCGGGCCCGACCTTGCGCGTCTCCGCCGGCGCCAGGTTGATCAGGAGCGAGCGGTCGGGGAATGCGAGCTCGCTCGCGCGGATCGCCGCGGCGACGCGCTCGCGACTTTCCCGCAGCGCCGAGTCGGGCAGGCCGATGATCTTCACCAGCCCGAGCAGCCCGCCGAGCAGGCGCACCTCGACCTCGACCGGCAGCGCCGTCAGGTCATGCAACGTCGCTCCGCGCGCGCAGGCGAGCGCCTCGACCGCTGCGTCGTCCCAGGGTTCGACTTCATCCATGCCGACGAGGACGTCGGCCGGATGCCACGGTGACGCGCGGCCGCGGCCGCGGAGCGCAGGACCTCAGGAGCTCGCGAGCGCGACGGGCGGCAGCGCGCCGCCCTGCCCCTTCCACCAGGCGCGCCACGCGACCGGGTCGTTGCCGAGCGACTGGCCGGTCAGCTTGCCGAGCGCGCCGAGCACGGCGCGCCGCTCCTCGCAGCGGATGATGAAGACGCCGGCCACCGCGACGTCGAGCGCGACGCCCGACTGGAGGATCCCGATCACCGGCTTCGCGATGACGGCGCCCTGCGCGATCTCGACGTCGAAGTCGCTGACGTAGGCGCGCTGCTCGCCGAAGAAGACGTTCGCGTGCGGCGGCGAGGCGCCGCCCCCGCCGCCGGGCGCGGCGCGCTTGCGCGGCTCGAGCATCGCGATCAGCCCCTCGACCGCCCGCGGATCGCGCAGCCGCTCGAGCGCCGGGTAGGCGCGCGCGCGGAACGCCGCGTCATCGGTGTCGAGCGCGGCGAGGTAGGGCACCGCGAGGTCGGGATGGCTCGAGGCGAGCGCCGCGTCGAGCGCGGCGGCCCGCACCGACTCCTCGCGGTCGAGCAGCGACGCGCGGATCAGCTTGCCGAGCGCGCGGTCGTTCGGCGTCTCCTGCAGGAGCAGCGCCGCGCCGCGCCGTTCCGCGGTCGTGCCCGAGGCGAGCCGGCCGATCAGGAAGGCGTCGCGCTCCTGCGGTTCCGCCGTCCGGAAGAAGGCGCGCGCGAAGGCGGCCCGGCTGCCGCTCGACCCGGCGACGCGCGCGAGCAGCTTGCGCCACGCCGCATCGTCGGCGGGCGGCAGCGCCGGCGCGACGCCGTCGAGGAGCGCCTCGCTCGCCAGACGCGCCTGCAGCTCGTCGATCGTCGCGGCGGGCGCGCCGGCGCCGGTCGCGTCGTCGCACGCGTCGAACGCCTCGCCGTAGAGGCCGCGATCGAGCGCGATCGCCACCAGCGACGCGAGCGCGTGGGGGCGCTGGCCGGCGGCGGCGCGCGCCTGCTCGAAGGTGGCGAGCAGCTCGTTGCGCCGCTCGACGCGCGCGACCTGGTTGCGGTCGAGCTCGAGGCGGCCGAGCGGGCTCGCCAGCAGGTAGCCCGACGCGCTGTTGCGCAGCTCGCCGACGAGACGCGAGCCGTCGTTCAGCTCGACGATGTCGGGCGCGAAGGCGGTCGCGAGGAGGACCATGGCGAACCCGGTCATGGGCGGCTCCCTTGGAGGCGGCGGCAGGGAGGACGCTAGCAAGTGCGATTCCTCGGGGGGTGGGCCGCGGCGGCGAGGAGGTCACGGTTTCTTCGCCGGCCAGGAGAGCGCGCCGCTCCGGGCGGTCGATCGCCACGCGATCCCGGCGGCGCCCAACGCCTGTTCGGTCGCGCTCGGGAGCTCCCGCGTGGAGCGGCTGACGAACGCGCGCGTGGTTCGGCACCGCTCGACGAAGGGTTCGAGGCCGGGGTCGCGGTTGCCGTGATGGGGCAGGACGACCAAGTCGAACGGGGGCGCGTCGCCAAGCGACTGCGCGAGCTCGACCAGCGGATAGCCCTCGAGGTCGCCCGGAAAGAGCAGGCGGGCGCCGTCGATCCGGGCCGCGAGCGCGAGCGAGCCGTCGTTGCGAGCGGCGAAGGTGCGGTCGCGCGGCGGCCAGACGACTTCGTGCGGACCGACCGTCTCGCCCGCGACCACGCGACGGACGGCGACGCCGCGTTGCGCGAGCGCGTCGCGCAGCCGGCGCAACCCTTCGCTCTCGGCGGTGGCGAGCTCGCTCGCGGCGGCGGGCGTCACGACGACTTCGCCGACGTCGAGCGCGGCGACGACCGCATCGGCGGCGCCGCAGTGGTCGGCGTCGAGATGGGAGAGGACCAGCGCGTCGAGCCGCGCGATCCCCATCGCGCGCAGCGCCGCCACCAGCGTCTCGCCCGCATCGGCGTCGCTGCCGCCCGCGTCGACGAGGTCGCAACGCGTCGAACTGCGCAGCAGCGCCGCCTGACCGTGGCCGACATCGAGGAGGGTCAGCGGCGCCGGCGGATCGGCGCTGCGCAGGGAGAGGATGAGGGCGGCGCTCGCCAACGCGATCGCCGCCTTGGCGCACCTTCCGAAGAGCGCGAGCCAGCTCGCTCCCAACAGCGCGAGGAGCAGCAGCGACGGCGCCGCGACCGCGACGGCCGATCCGGGCAGCGCCGCGACCGCCGCCGCGATCGGGGCGACGCTGCGGTCGAGGGCGCGCAACGACACGTCGAGCGGGAGGAGCAGCGGCGCCGGCGCGAAGCAGGCCGCGCACGCGACGAGGCTCGCGAGCAGGCCGAGCGTGACGAACGGCGTGAGGAGCAGCGTCGCGAGCGGCGCCCACCAGGCGATCGTCCCGAAGTGGAACGCCGTCAGCGGCGCCGTCGCCAGCGAGGCGAAGAGGGCGCCGCGCAGCGCCCGCCCGAGCGGCCGCCTCGCGTCGATCCCGTGGCCGGTGCCGCGCGGCGACCTCGTCGGCCCATGGCGCGCGGCGACCAGCAGCGCGAAGACTGCCGCGAACGAGAGCTGCAGCCCGACGTCGCGGAGCTGGGGCGGGAAGAGGCCGACCAGCAGCAGGAAGGCGGCGGCGAGGACGCTCGCCGAGCAGGGGGCGACCGGCCGGCCGCGCGCGAGCCACCACGCGGCGTGGGCGCACGCGGCGCGCCACGCCGGCGGCTGCGCACCGCTCAGCAGCACGAAGAGGAGGACGCTCGCGAGCGTCACGGCGCGCACGACGGCGCGCGGCCGGCGCGGCAGGAGCCACGCGAGGAGCGCCGCCACCAGCACGACGTGGGAGCCGCTGACCGCGAAGAGGTGCCACGCCCCGCTGGCACGCAACGACGCGCGCAGCTCGGGCGCGAGGCGGTCGCTGCGTCCGAGCGCGAGGCTGCACGCGAGCGCCGCGGATGCCGGCGAGAGCTTCGCCTCGAGCTGCGCTTCGATCGCGCTGGCGCAGCGGTCGATCGCACGGCGGGCGCGCGCGAGCGGCGGCAAGGGCGGCGGCTTCTCGACCGTCGCGCGGCACTGCAGCAGCGGCGGCGGCGGTCGTGCGCCGGGATTGCGCGCCGGCCGATGGCTTTCGAGCGTGCCGACGACCCAGCACCAGTCGCCGTTCGAGCGGGAGTGGCGGCCGGCATCGAGGAGGAACGCCGTCGTCGTCGTCAGCGGCGCGCCCCCGATCGTCGCCGACGGGATCAGCTCGATCCGCTGCGGCGCGATCCGCCGCACGCCGTCCGGCCGATCGGCCGCGACGCGCACCCAGCCGGCGAACGGTTCCGCCACCGCCGGCGACGCCGCCTCGCTCGCGACGAAGAGCGTCCCCGCCAGCCAGAAGGGGGCCAGCAACGCGAGCCGCCCGCCGCGCAGCAGCGCCAGCGCCGCCAGCGCGAAGGCGCCTTCGAGCGGCAGCGCCGCCGCATGGCCGCCGCTCATGGCGCCCGCGATCAGGGCGACCGCCGCCTGCAGCAGGGGCGGCCAGCGAGGTCGTCGCGCGAAGGTCATGCGCCGCAGGACGCCGCGCGCCCGGCCGGGTGACGGCCGCCGATACAATCCCGCGACCGTGCGCGCCCTCTATCCCGGCAGCTTCGACCCGGTCACCCTCGGTCACGTCGACGTGATCGCGCGCGGCGCCGCGCTCTTCGACGAGTGTTGGATCGGCATCGGCCGCAACGGCGCGAAGCAGCCGTCGTTCACGCTCGAGGAGCGGCGCGCGCAGCTCGAGGCGGTCGTCGCCGACCTGAAGGTGCGCGCGCGCGTCGTCACCTTCGACGGCCTCGTCGTCGACTTCGCGCGGAAGAACCAGATCGGCTGCCTGCTGCGCGGGCTGCGCAGCTCGCAGGACTTCGACTACGAGCTGCCGATGGCGCAGCTCAACCGCAAGCTGGCGCCGGCGATCGAGACGGCGTTCGTCGTGCCGACGCCGGAGCACGCCTTCATCTCCGCGAACCTCGTCCGCGAAGCGGGGCGCCACGGCGCGACGCTGCGCGGGCTCGTGCCCGAGTGCATCCGGGCGAAGGTCGAGGAGCGGCTGCGGGAAGCCGGCGCCTCCGGCAGCGGCAGCCGCAGCGACAACCAGAGCAAGGGAGGTGGGCGTGGCGGTTGATCCGTTGGAACCCGTGGCGACCGCGGCGGCGCCCGAGGCGATCGGCCCCTATTCGCAGGCGATCGTCGCGGGGGGGCTCGTCTTCTGCTCGGGGCAGGTGGCGCTCGAGCCGGGCGCGGGCGGCAAGCTCGTCGGCCGCGACGTCGCCGAGCAGACGAAGCAAGTGCTCGCCAACCTCGCGGCGGTGCTGGCGGCCGCCGGCAGCTCGCTCCAGAAGGTGGTGAAGACGACGGTCTGGCTCACCGACATGGCCCACTTCGCCGCGATGAACCAGGTCTATGCCGAGCGGTTCGGCGCGCACCGGCCGGCGCGCGCGACGGTGGCCGTCGTCGCCTTGCCGAAGGGGGCGCTGGTGGAGATCGAAGCCGTTGCGGTGCGCTGAGACGCTGCTGGCGGCGGCCGTCGCGTTCGTCGGGAACGACGGGACGCCGCTCCACGAGACGGTGGTCGAGTCGGGCGTCCGGATCGTCGTCGCGTCGCCGGTGGCGGCGCAGGACGACGGCGTCGTCGAGGTCGCGGTGGCGCTGCCGTTCGGCTGGGCCGACGACCGCTCGCCGGCCGGGCGCGGACTCGCGCAACTCGCCGCCGCGTTCGCGACCCACAACGCGACCGAACCGCCGCGCTTCACCGCCGAAGTGCGGCCGACCGCGACGCTCCTGCTCGGACGCGCGACGACCGCCGGTCTCGAGAAGGAGCTCGCTCCGCTGGTCGAGCGGCTGACGGCGACCACGTGCGACCAGGAGCTTTTCGACGCGGTCGTCGCGAAGTGCGTCGCGCCGGCGCCCGGCGCGCTCGACCGCTTCCGCGAAGCGGCCGCGCCGCGCAGCGCGGAGGGGCTCGGCGCGTGGGGGGTGCAGCCGAAGACGCCCGCGTGGACCAAGGAGGAGCTGCTCTCCTTCCTCGCCGCGCGCTGCGGCAGCGAAGGGTGCGTCGTCGTGCTGGTCAGCAAGGCGCCGCCCGGCGCGCTCTCGCTGGCGGCGGGGCGGGCGTTCGCGAAGCTCGGCCGCGCGCGCGGCGTGGCGCCGCCGCTGGTGCGCGAGCCCGAGGCGACCGCGGCGCGCCGCGTGGCGCCGCCCGCCGGCAGCAGCGACGGCTGCGTCGGCTGGCGCCTCTCCTGGTGCGACGATCCGCAGGGCGATCGTGTCGCGCTGGCCGCGGCCTTCCTGGCGCAGGCGGCGCAGCGCCCGCCCTCGATCGTCGAGCGCGATCGGCAAGGCGGCGTCGTCGCGTTCGTCGGCGCCGACGCCGCGACACTGGCGCCGCGCCTCGCGGCGGCGGTCGCGACGCTCGCGTCGCAGCCGCTCGACGACGCGAAGCTCGCGGCGCTGCTCGACGCGCTGGAGGGCGAGGGGCGCGAGTCTCGGTCGACGCCGGCGCTGCAGGCGCGGCGCCTCGCGCTCGACGGCGCCGAGTGCGGGCAGGCCGGCGCGAGCGGCGACCGTGCGGCGCGCTGGCACGCGGCGGGCCGCACGGCGGCCGAAGCGGCGCTCCGCCAGCAACTGCGCGCCGAGGGACGGGTCGAGGTGATCCCGCCGTCGGAACGGGCGGGGAGCTGACCGTGCGCGACGTCCGCTGGCGGCCGCTGCTCGCGTTCCTGGCGGCCGGCGTGCTGGCCGCGTGCAGCGACGAACCGGGCGCGACGAACGGCGCCGCCGTCGCGGCGGCCCCTGGCGTGCGCGCGTCGACGATCGACGGCGTGGTCTCGATCGCGAAGTCGGCGGCCGGCGAGAAGAGCCTCGCGCGCGACGCCGAGCCGCCCAGGAAGGGAGGCACGTTCGTCCAGGCGATCACGGCGGAGTACGGCACGCTCAACAACATCCTCCGTTACCTCAGCAGCGAGGAGAACCTCTGCCGGACCTACCTCTTCCCGCCGCTGCTCGACGTCGACCCCGACACGCTCGAGCTCGTGCCGCTGCTGGCGGCGGAGCGGCCGACGATCTCGGCCGACCACCTCACCTACACCTGGAAGATCCGGCCCGGCGTGAAGTGGCATCGCGGCGACGAGCGCGGCCCGGTCGAGGTGACGAGCGCCGATTTCGAGTACTCGTGGCGCATGCTCTCGAACCCCGCCGTCCGCGCCGAGAAGGCGCGCGCGTCGCTCGGCCCGATCGCCGGCGTCAAGGCGGTCGATCGCCACACCTTCACCGTCACGGCGACGAAGCCCTACTTCCGGATCGAGTTCGAGTTCGGCTTCAACTTCCGGCTGATGCCGGCCCACCTCGGCGCGACCGATCCGGACGCCTTCAACCGCGATCCGCTCGGCCACGCGCCGGTCGGCTACGGGCCGTACCGCTTCGCCGAGTGGAAGGACGGCGAGTACGTCGAGCTCGAGCGCGACCCCGCGTGGCCCTTCCCCGACCGGCTGCCCTACCACTTCGAGCGGTACCGCATCCGGTTCATCCCCGACTCGGCGCAATGGCCGTTGTTCCTCGAGCGCGGCGAGATCACCCTCTGCCCGATCAACGACTGCTCGCGCTGGGAGGAGATGAAGCGCGACCCGGCCTGGGGCGAGCGGGCGACCTTCCACGAGTACTTCCTCGCGCAGTGGCTCTTCATGACGTGGAACACGGCCCATCCGGCGCTGCGTGACGTCCGCGTCCGCCGCGCGCTGGCGCGCCTCTACCCGCGCGACCTCGTGAAGGAGAAGGTCTACGTCGACCACGCGGCGGTGCTGAACGCGCCGGCGTCGGTGATCTACGACTCCTACGACGCGACCGCGGCGCCGGCGCCCTTCGACCCGGGCGAGGCGCGACGGTTGCTCGACGAGGCGGGCTGGAGCGACCACGACGGCGACGGCCTGCGCGACAAGGAGGGCGTCGCCTTCCGCATCACGCTGCTCCATCCTTCGGCGACCGTGCCGGCGATCGCGACCGGCAACGCCTGGTTCCAGGAGCAGGCGAAGGGGGCGGGCGTCGAGATCGCGCTGCAGGCCGCCGACATCAAGAAGATGACCGCCGACCTCTCGGCCCATTCGTTCGACGCCGCGATCCTCTCGTGGGTCGGCGACCCGCGCGACGACGACCTCTACGACCGCTTCCACTCCCGCGCGATCGCGGAAGGATCGAACTACGGCGGCTACTCCGACCCCGAGTGCGACGCGCTGCTCGAGGAGTTCCGCGGCGAGTTCGATCCGGCGCGCCGCGTCGAGCTCGCTCGCGAGATCCACCGCAAGCTCGCGGCCGACCTGCCGGTGCTGCCGCTCTACAACCCGCAGGCGCTGGTCCTCGTCTCGACGCAGCTGCGCAACGTGAAGATGCACCGGCTCGGCGCGCGCTGGTTCGACTGGTGGCAGGCGCCGTGAGGCGCGCGGGGCGGCCGTGGAACGACTGATCGTCCGCCGGCTGCTCCTCTGCCTCCCGACGCTGCTCGGGATCACGCTCGTCGCGTTCGCGCTGTCGCGCCTCGCGCCCGGCGGCCCGTTGACGGGGCTGCTCGATCCCGCGGAGGGCGTCGTCGTGCCGCGCGAGCAGGTCGCGGCGGCGGAGAAGGCGCTCGGCTTCGACCGGCCGCTCCACGTGCAGTACCTCGCCTGGCTCGGCGACGCGCTGCGGCTCGACTTCGGCGAATCGCTCCAGCCGGGCCATCGGCCGGTGGCGGCGCGGATCGCCGAGGCGGCGCAGGTGAGCGTCGGGCTCCAGGCGGTGGCCGCGCTGCTGATCTACGCGCTCGGGATCCCGCTCGGGATCTGGTGCGCGGTGCGCAGCGGCAGCCGGCGCGAGCGCGTCGCCGGCGAGGCGCTCTTCGTGCTTCACGCGATGCCGACCGCGGTGATCGGCACGCTGCTGATCGCGCTCTTCTGCACCGGGCTGCTCGGCCGCCTGCCGCTCGCCGGCCTCTCGACGCCGGGCGAGCCGCAAGGCGGCGCGTGGGCACGCGCGCTCGACGTCGCGCGCCACGCGCTGCTGCCCGTCGCCTGCCTCGTGCTCGGCGGCATGACCGCCGTCGTCCGCTACGCGCGCGCCGGGATGCTCGAGACGCTGCGCCAGCCGTGGATCGCCGCGGCGCGCGCGCGCGGCCTGCCCGAGCGCCGCGTGCTGCTGGTCCACGCGCTGCGCAGCGGCGTGCTCCCGCTGGTCACGCTGCTGGGCTACCTCTTCCCGTGGCTCGTCTCGGGCAGCGTCGTGGTCGAGACGCTCTTCGCGCTGCCCGGGCTCGGCCGCCTCACGGTCGAGGCGGTGATGACGCGCGACTACCCGACGGTGATGGCGCTCTCGCTCCTCGCGGGCGTCGCGACGTTGCTGGGCTTCGTCGTATCCGACCTGCTCCACGCGAAGCTGCGCCGGCGCGAGGCGCTGCGGTGACGCGCGCCGCGAAGCCGGGCTTCGGCGGCGTGCGGCTGCTGGTCGCGCTGGCGGCGCTGACGCCGTGGCTCGCCACGTCGCGGCCGCTGCTCGAGCTGCGCGGCGGTTCGCTCCGCTCGCCGGCGCTCGCCGCGTCGGGCGGCGAGGAGCTCTTCTGGGGCGCGCTCCTCTTCGCCGAGCTGCTGCGCCTCGCGTGGCCGCGCCGCGGGCTGCGCGTGGTGGTGGGCGTCGCAGGTCTCGTGCTCCTCGTCCTCGCGCTGCTGCCTTCGGCCGGCGCGCGAGGCGGCGGCGAACCGGCGAGCTTCGCCGTCGCGGCGCCGGTGCCGTGGGATCCGGGCGCCGCCGACTGGGAGCTCCTCGCGCAGCGCGAGACGACGCTGCCGGCGCCGCCCTCCGCGCGCCACTGGCTCGGCACCGACGCGACGGGGCGCGACCTCCTCGCGCGCCTCCTCCACGGGCTGCGCACCTCGCTCTCGGTCGGCGTCGCGGCGGCGGCGCTCGCGCTCGGCATCGGCGTCGCGGTCGGCGCGGCGTGCGGCACGCTGCGCGGCGTCTTCGACCTGCTGGCGATGCGCGCGATCGAGGTGCTGCTCTGCCTGCCGGGTCTCTTCACCGTGATCGTCGTCTTCGCCTACCTGCCGCGCGAGCGGGCGATCCTGATCGCGCTGCTGGGGCTCCTCTCGTGGACCGGGATCGCGCGCCTCGTGCGCGGCGAGTTCCTGCGCCTCGCGGGCGAGGAGTTCGTGCTGGCGTCGCGCGCGCTCGGCGCGTCGCGCTTCGAGGTCGCGTGGCGCCACCTGCTGCCGAACGCGCTGGCTCCGGTCTGGGCCGCCGCGACCTTCGCCGTCGCCAACGCGCTGCTGGCCGAGTTCTCGCTCTCGTGGCTCGGCTTCGGCGTGCCGGAGCCGCAGGCGTCGCTCGGCACGCTGCTGGCCGAGGGGCAGCGCCTCCTGACGCGCGGGCGGCCGCTGCCGGCGCTGGCGCCGTCGCTGCTGATCGTCGCGATCGTGCTCGCCTTCCATCGCCTCGGCGAGCGGCTGCGCGTCGCGACGACGCCCGAGGGCGAGCTGCTCGGCCGCGAGGCCGCGCGATGAGCGGCGCCGCGGCCAGCGCCACGCGCGAGACGCTCGCCGAGCTCTGCGGCGTCGCGGTCGACTACGCGCGCGGCGGCGCGACGAAGCGCGCCGTCGACGGCGTGTCGCTCGCGCTCGCGCCGGGCGAGGCGGTCGCGCTGGTGGGGGAGTCGGGCTGCGGCAAATCGACGACCGCCGCGGCGCTGCTCGGCCTGCTGCCGCCGGGCGGACGGCTCGCCGCAGGCGCGATCCGCTGGCGCGGCCGCGACCTCGCGCCGGACGACGCGGAGGCGCGCCGCCGCTGGCGCGCCACGCAGATCGGCTGGCTGCCGCAGGAGCCTTCCGCCGCGCTCGATCCCTGCTACGCGGTCGGCGACCAGGTGGCCGAGCTGCTGCGCGTCCATCGCGGGCTCGCGCGCGCGCCGGCGCGCCGCCGCGCGACGGAGCTGCTCGCCGAGGCGGGGCTCGACGACGCCGCGCGCTGCTCCGCCGCGCAGCCGCACGAGCTGTCGGGCGGGCAGCGGCAACGCGTCGCGCTGGCGCTGGCGCTCGCGTGCGAGCCGGCGCTCCTGATCGCCGACGAGCCGACCTCCGCGCTCGACGCCGCCGTGGCGCGGCAGCTCCTCGACCGGATCGACCGGCAGCGCCGCGCGCGCGGGCTCGCGCTGCTGCTGATCTCGCACGACCTCGCGCTGGTGGCGGCGCGCTGCGATCGCGTCGCGGTGATGTATGCGGGCCGGATCGTCGAGGAGGGCGACGCGCGGGCGCTGCTGGCGGCGCCGCTCCATCCCTACTCGCAGGCGCTGCTGGCGGCGCGGCCGCCGCCGCGGCCGCTCGCGCCCGGCGAGCGGCTCGCCGCGATCGCGGGGCAGCCGCCGGCGCCCGGCGCGTGGCCGGCAGGCTGCCGCTTCCATCCGCGCTGCCCGGCGGCGATCGACGCGTGCCGGCGCGAGACGCCGCCGCTCGTCGCGCGCGGCGACGGTCGCGCCGTCGCCTGCCCGCTCGCGCCGGAGGGACCGCGATGAGCGCGCTGCTGGAGGTGCGCGACCTCGTGGTGCGCCATGTCGTCGAGCGCGACGCGATCGGCCGGCCGCGCCGCTCCCTCGCCGCCGTCGACGGCGTGAGCTTCGACCTCGCCGCGGGCGAGACGCTCGGGCTGGTCGGCGCGTCGGGCTGCGGCAAGTCGACGCTCGGCCGCGCGCTGCTGCGGCTGGTGGCGCCGGCGGGCGGCACGGTCCGCTTCGACGGCGTCGACGTGCTCGCCGCGCGCGGGCCGGCCGCGAAGGCGCTCTGCCGCGAGATGCAGCCGCTCTTCCAGGATCCATGGAGCAGCCTCGATCCGCGCCAGCGCGTCGGCGACGCGGTGGCGGAAGGGCTGCGCCTCCACGACCTGCTCCGCGGCGCGGCGGTGCGCCGCCGCGTCGACGAGCTGCTCGACCTCGTCGGCCTCCCGGCGGCGCTCGCGACGGCGCGGCCGCAGGAGCTCTCCGGCGGCCAGCGGCAGCGCGTCGGCCTGGCGCGCGCGTTGGCGGTCGAGCCGCGCTTCCTCGTCTGCGACGAGCCGGTCTCGGCGCTCGACCTCTCGGTGCAGGCGCAGGTGGTGAACCTCCTGCTCGAGCTGCGCGAGCGGCGCGGCCTCTCCTACCTCTTCATCTCGCACGACCTCGCGCTGGTCGCCGCCGTGAGCCATCGCGTCGTGGTGATGGACGCCGGCCGCCTCGTCGCGCCGCCCGCCGCATGAGCCGCGGCCGGGCAACCTGCGGCGCGGGCGGCGGCGCGCGGCGACGGCGGTATGGTGCGCGCCTCCCGCAGGATCCCCCTACGCGATGAACGAGCCTCGCCGCCTCTGGACCGTGGCGCGTGCCAACCGCTCGCTGCCGCTCGTCGCGCGGATCGTCGACGACGTCGTGGCGCGCATGGGCGAGCTCGACTCGCTCGCCGTGGCGCGGAAGCAGGCGCGCTGCGAGGCGCGCGAGACGATCGAGCGGCAGATGGCCGAGCTCGAGCAGGAGATGGAGCGCTGCTGCGAGGAGCTCTCCCAGCTCGGCTGCGAGCTGAAGGACCCGCGGCGCGGCCTGCTCGACTTCCCGGCGCGCCACGGCGACAAGGCGATCTACCTCTGCTGGATGAAGGGCGAGCCGAAGGTGGAGTGGTGGCACCCGATCGAGACCGGCGTCGCGGGCCGCCGCCCGATCGGCGACCTGCCGGCGCCGACGCGCGGCGACTGAGCCGCCGCCCGCGCGACGCGCGCGCGGGCTACTCCGGCAGCGTGATCCCGAAGTCGCGCGCGAGGATCGGGCCGAGCTCGTCGAAGGTGGCGATCTCGTAGCGCGGCTTCGTCGTGCCGGTGGCGTCCTTGTGGCGCGTCACGCGGCGGCTGCGGACCGTGACCATGCCGAGCCCGTTGCAGGGGTCGATGTCCTGCGTCGGGTTGTCGCCGATGTACATCACGTCGTGCGGGTCGAGGTCGAGCGCGGCGCACGCGGTGGTCCAGAGCTTCGGGTTCGGCTTGCCGATGCCGATCTGCTCCGAGACGAAGATCGCGTCGCTGCGGAAGAAGCGCCAGAGGCCGAGCCGGATCAGCTTCTCGCACTGCTTGATCTGCAGCCCGGCCGTGACGACGCCCAGCACGAGGTCGGTGCGGTTCAGCCGGCGCAGCAGGCGCGGCACGTCGTCGAACGGCCGCAGCTCGAGCGACTTCGTCTCGTGGTAGCCGATCACGCCGGCGGCGATCAGGAGCGCCGGGTTGATGCCGGGCCAGCAGCGCTCGCGCGGGAGGCGGTTCAGGAACTTGTCGAAGTGGTTGGGGTAGTTCGAGCTGAACTCGGCGATCACCTCGTTCAGCTCGCGGAACGCCTCGTCCTCGTCCATGCGCAGGCCGTGGGCGATCATCGTCCGGATCGCGTTGCGCCGCGCGCGCTCCGCGAAGTCCGAAGTCGAGAAGAGCGTGTCGTCGAGATCGAAGAGGATCGCGCGCAGTCGCTCGGCCATGCCCTGTCGCCTCGCTCGGCTGCCGATCGGGCGGGAAAGGAAGGACCCGCGACGGGTCGCGTCGCGGGTCCGGAGGATACTCGGAGTCAGCGGCGGCGCCGCGCGCCGCCGCGCCCGCAGCGGAGCGCGGGCCCACCAATTCAGCGAACCGGGGTCGCCTCGCGGAAGCGGCTGAGGTCCTTGATGTCGGCCTTCACCAGGATCACGAGGCTGTACGCCTCGTCGGCGACGCCCTTCTGGCGGAAGAAGAAGCCGACGACGGGCAGGCGCGCCACCCACGGCACCTCGGCCTTGCGATTCACGTAGTTCAGCGTCTTCAGCCCGCCGAGGATCACGGCGCCGCCGTCGGGGACGATGACCGTCGTGTTGGCGTTCTGCACCTCGAGGCGCGGCAGCTGGAACGTCACGGCGTCGGTGAAGCCGCCGAGCGTCGTCTCGAAGGTGTCGATCGGCCGCTGGATCGTCGCGACCGTGGTCCGCACGTCGAGCGTGACGTACTTGCGGTCGTAGGAGACCGTCGGCCGGACGTCGAGGACGACGCCCTCCTGCAGCACGCCGATCTCCGGGTTGGCGATGAACGCGGTGTTCGCGACGTCGACGTCGAAGTCCTGGAGGAAGGAGACCTCGTTCAGGACCGTGACGTAGGCGCGCTCCGTGTTGAAGACGGTCAGCTCGGGCGCCATCACCTCGAGGGCGTTCGCCGACTTGTCGACCGCCGTGACGACGAGGTTGAACGCCGTGTCGTCGAGCAGGCCGAACTGGAACGAGCCGCCGCCGGTGGTGGAGAGGATCGAGCCGAGCGGCGTGTCGAAGTAGTTCTCGGTGCGGCCGCGGATGTCGCCGTCCGAGTTGTCGTTGAAGAAGATGCCCGAGCTCGGCGAGACGCTGCCGGTGTCGCCGGTGCCGAGGTTGTCGAGGCCGCGCCCCGCCTGGTCCTCGCCGCCGTTGGTCGTGTCGTCGAGGTTGGCGCTGGAGCCGAAGACGCCGCCGAGGCCGCGGAAATCGGCGCCGATCTCCTGCAGGAAGGCGTCGGTCACCTCGACGAAGCGGCTCTCGATCGCCACGACCGTCGTGGTGAAGCGGCGCAGGTCGTTCAGGAACGCCTCGATCTCGTCCTGCACTTCCTGCGTGTGGATCACGAGGATCTGGTTGCTGGCCGCGGGCTCGATCGTGAACTTCTTCTCGCCGAGCTCCCACGTCTCGCGCGCCACGTTCTCCTTGATGAGCGTGACGATGTCCTCGGGGGTGATCTGGATCACCTTGTCGAGGTCGGCGGCGAAGACCGACGTCTCCGGGTCGTCGCCGTACTCGCCGGGCAGCGCGATCTTGTTGATCTCGGGGCCCTTGAAGTCGGTGCGCCCGAAGGTGAGGTCCTGGATCGCGTGCGTGCGGATCTTGGTCTTGCCGAACGCCTCCTCGAGCGTCGTGATCTGCACGATGCCGTTGGTCACCGTCCAGGCGAACTTGTCGCCGAGGCGCTTCGTGACGATCGTGAGGACCGAGTCGAGCGAGAGGTTGGTCAGGTTCGCGAGGTTGATCAGCGTCGAGTTCGACTCGACCTCGCTGCGCACCGTCTCGGTCGCGCGGATCGTGAGGCCCGACCAGTTGGAGAGGCTCGCGCAGACGGCGTCGAGCTCCTGGTCGACGAAGTCGACGATCGGCACGCGGATCTGCTTGAGCTGGTCCTTGATCCGCTGGTCCTCGACCGCCTCGGCGTCGACCTCGCCCGCGCTGGTCGGACGGCGCGCCGTGACGCGCGCCCAGTAGTCGGCGTCGGCCGGCGTCAGCGCGTCGGAGTAGGGGATCCGCAGCTCCTCGATCTCCGACTTGAACTTGCGGTACTTCTCGGAGCGCTCCTTGGCGAAGTCGGCGTCGCGCTTGGCGCGGCGGCCGTTGTTCGCCTCCGACTTGAGCTCCTTCGCCGTGACGTTGCCCGGCTCGATGGTGAGGACCTGGTCGCAGAGCTCCATCGAGGCGCCGTAGTCGCCGGTCTCGAACTTGAGGTTCGCGCTCTCGAGCAGGCTCGCGACGCGGTTCATGTGGCGGGCGCGCTCGGCGGCCTCGTCACCCTTGATCTTCTCGACGGCCGCCTGGAGCTTCGTCTCGCGGTCGGCCTGGACCGATTCGTCGCGCTCGCGGCGCGCCGCGGTCAGCGCCTGCTCGTTGCGCGAGGGGAGGTCGCCCCAGTCGACGTCGAGCGACGACCACTTGATCGACTGCTGCACGCGCTCGAACCAGCGGATGGCCGAGTCGTACTCGCGCCGGCCGCGCGCCTCCTGGCCCTGCTTGTGGTTCTCCTCCGCCTCGAGCTTGAGCTGCTGCACCACGACCTGCGTGCGCTGCTGCGCCTGCTCGCGCGTCGTGCCGATGTCGCCGGGACGCTCGCCGAGGAGCTCGAGGAGCTCGAAGTACTGCGCGCGCGCCTCGAGGTGGCCCGGATCGATCGCGAGCGCCTCCTCGAGTTGCACGCGCGCGCCGGCGAGGTCGTTCGCCTCGCGCAGCGCACGGGCGTTGTCGAGCGCGGTCGCGAGCATCAGCTCCTTCTTCTGCTCGGCGAGCGACTTGCCGCCCTCCTGCTTCGGCGCGTACGCCGCTTCCGGCGCGGCCGGCTCGGCCGACTTGCTCGGCGCCGCCGGATCCGACGAGGAACCACCGTTTCCGTCGGAGCTGGAGCAGGCGGCCACCGACGTGGCCAGGAGCGACGCGAGGAACAGTCGTTGCGTCGTGCGAGCGGAGCTCAACATTCGATCGACTCCGTGGATGGAGGCTTCACGGTCGGGGCGTTGCAGATGGCACCAACTCGGCGGTCTCGAGGACGGCCGCGCCAAGCAACGCAGTGACGTGATCGCGCGTGGCGCAACCACGGCCCTGGCGGAAGGCAGCCCTCGAAAAACCCCCGGATTCCCGAGTCCGACGCCCTTCCGGCGCCCGGGAAAGAGCGCGGTAGGTTAGGGCGGCTTCCGCGGGTGGTCAATGCGGAAGTCGAGTCCCTAAACCGTGCTCTTGCACAGGGTTAGCAGGAACGCCGCAACATCGGCCGACGAAGCAGCGCGACCGCCGATGCAGCGAAGGCAGTGAGCCCGGAACGGGGAGAGCTAGCGGCGACCGGGGCGCCGGTAACGGTGGCGGCCGGGGGGGGCGGCGACGGCGGCCGCGGCGTGCGCGCGCCCGTTCGAGCAGCGCGGCGACCCACGGCGGCGCGTCGCTCGTCCGCGCCAGCTTCGCGAGCTGCTGCTCGACCGAGCGGACGCGGTCGGGCCGCGGGGCGAGTTCGATCGCGCGCAGGAGATGGTCGAAGCCGCTCTGCGGGTCGTAGAGCGGGTTCACGCGGCCGGCGCGCTTCGCTTCGAGCAGCAGGCTGCCGTGGAGCCACTCGACGTCGGCGGCGTCGGCCGCGGCGCCGCCGGCGCGCGCGAGCTCCTCGATCGCGGCGACCGCGTCGGCGAACGCGCCCGCCATGCCGAGCGCCTTGGCGCGCAGCAGCGCCGCGCCGGGATAACGGGGAGCGACGGCGAGGAGCGTCGCGAGGTCGGCGGCCGCTTCGCTCGCGGCGCCCGCGGCGCGGTCGCCCGCACCTTCGGCCAGCTCGAGCCGGGCGCGCGCGCGGAAGAAGCGGGCGGCCCAGAGCTCCGATTCCGCTTCGAGGAGTTGCGTGAGCGCCGTCGCCGCCGCGAGCGCCTCGCCCGCCTCGAGCCGCGCGACCGCAGCGAGCAGCGCGTCGATCGCCCCCCTTCGCGCGAGCGGCGAGGGCAGGAGCGCGTTCTCCTCGAGCGCGCGCAGTTGCGGCGCGTCGCGATCGGAGGCGGCCGGCAGGTAGCCGAGGCGGGTCAGCGCCGCGGTCGCCGCGACCGTCGCGGGCGGCGGGAGTCGTCGCACGCGCGCCTCGTCGAAGGCGTCGCGCCACGCGGCGAGCTCGTCGGCGGTGGGGGGCGCGCGGCCGGGATCGAGGAGGCAGCGCTCGTCGTCGGACGGCGCGCCGTCGCGCGGTGCCGCGGGTGCGACGATCGTGAGGCCGTCGATCGTGGCCGGCGGATCGACGCCGCCGTGGACCAGCAGCGCCCCCTCGCCGCGCACTCCGGACTGCTGCGCGAGGCCGAGCTGGAGCGCGGCCGAGAGGCACTCGACGTAGCGCGCGGGGATCGGCGCGTCGCGCTCCTGCAGCGGCCGGCCCGCGAGCCCATCGGGCGTCGCGACTCGGAGCAGCGGCAGCAGCGTCGGCACGAGGTCGGCGAGCCCGAACAAGCGGTCGGCGGGGCAGTCGGCCAGCTCCGCCGGGAGCCGCGTCGTCGCGCCCTCGAGCTCGGCGATCAGCAGCGGCACGTGGAGCGTCGACGGCAGGAGCTGGAAGCCGTGCGTCTGCTCGCCGTGGTCGCCGAGCCCTTCGCCGTGGTCCGACGTCACGACCAGCAGGCAGCGCTCGCCGCCGGCGCGCAGCGCGGCGACGAGGCGCGCGAGCTCGCGGTCGACGAAGGTCACCTCGCCGCGGTAGCGCGTCGCGACGTCGGCCGGATCGCCCTGCATGCAGTCGCGCGGCGGGACGTAGGGCTGGTGGGGATCGAAGTAGTGGACGAAGAGGAAGCGGCGCCGTCCGCCGGCCGGCTCGCGCCACGCCGCGAGCGCGCGGTCGGTCACGTCGCGCGCGTCGCGCTCGCCGAAGTGGGCGGCGCCGCCGGCCGCGCGCGGCGGATCGTCGAACTGCTCGAAGCCGCGCTCGATGCCGCTGCCGCGCGCGAGCGGCTGGCCGCCGATCACCGCCGCCGTCGCGAAGCCGCGTTCGCCGAGCCACGTCGCCAGCGTCGGCACGTCGCCGCGCAGCGGGAAGGGCGTGTTGTCGTGGAGGCCGAGCTCGGGCGGCAGACGGCCGGTCAGCAGCGTCGCGTGCGACGGCAGCGTCAACGGCACGTGCGACCACGCGTTGGTGAAGCGGCGCCCGCCGGCGGCGAGCTCGTCGAGGCCGGGCGTCGCGGCGCGGCGCGGGCCGGCGCCGGCGAGCGCGTCGGCGCGCAGCGTGTCGATCGAGACGACGACGAGATGGCGCGCGCCGCCGCCGGAATCGCCGCTGCAGCCGCCGGCCGCGAGCAGCGCCGCCAGCGCGAAGAGCGGCAGCGCGAGACGCGACGCGCGGCGCGGGCGATGGGGGGCGGCGGCCATGGCGCGGAACGCTAGCGCGGCGCCGCCGCGAGCCGCTCGCGAAGGTGGTCCCAGCGGCGTTTCCAATCGGGGCCGCCGAGGCGCGCGACGAAGTCGGGCTGCGTCGCGAGCGCCGGCCACGTCCGCGCGTCGAGCTCCTGCAGCAGCTCGCGCGCGCGCGGCAGCCACGACGGGTCGAGGTCGCGACCGCGCCAGCGCGTCCAGATCGCGAACCAGTTCGCCTCGAACCAGCGCGGCGTCCCCTCGTCCGCCGGCTTGAATCCCTTCTCGCGCAGCGTCGTCCAGGCTTCGACCGCCAGACGCAGCTCGCCGCCGCCCGCCACCTCGACCGGCGCGCCGTCGACCCAGTCGACCCAGCCGCCGTGGCAGAGCGCCGCGTCGCGCAGGAAGGCCGGATCGCGCGCGAAGCGCGGCGCGAGGTCGCGGTAGAGCGGCGCCGCCTCGCCGAGCTTGCGCTGGCGCAGCAGCGCCTCCGCGAGCGACCGCTTCACGTCGCCGGCGAGCGTCTCCTGGTGCTGCGGCGCGTCGGCGAAGAGCGCGGCGAGGCGGCGGTACTCCTCCTCGGCGCGCGGCCACTCCTCGAGGCGCGCGAAGCTGTCGGCGACGACGCGCAGGTTGTTGAAGCTCCGCCAGCCGGTCGCGCGGCAGTAGCCGGACAGCAGCTCGGCCCCTTTCGCGAGGAGCGCGCGGCGGCGCGCGTCGTCGCGCGTGCCGCCCGGGCTCTCGTCCGCCGCCGCCTCGAGGCAGGCGCGCGCGAGGTGGTAGGCGGCCGCGTCGCGCCACGGCTTCTGCGAGCCGTCCTCGATCCGGCGCGTGACGTCGGCGAAGAGCGCCTCGGCCTCCGGCAGGCGGTGCAGCGCCAGGAGCGCCGTCAGCCGGCGATAGGCGACCTCGGGGAAGAAGTCCTTCTGGAGCGGGAAGTCGCGCTCGAAGGGCGCGAGCAGGCGCAGCGTCTCCTCGTGGCGGCCGAGCGCGAGCAGCCATTCGGAGCGGTAGTAGGCCGACTCCATGCGCGCGACGTCGCGATCGACGAGGCGCGCGCGATCGCCTTGCGGCGGGGCGGCCGCGAGCTGCGCGTCGAACGCGTCGAGCGCGCGCAGCGCCGCCTCCCATTCCGCGCGGTCGAGGTCGCCGAGCTCGCCGTGGCAGCGCGCGGCGAGGATGCGGGCGCGGTCGCGGTGGAGCGCCTCGTCGCCGATCGCGGCGAGGCGCCGCTCGCACGCGGCGAAGGCGCGGCGCCGCTCCTCGTGGCGGTCGGCGGCCAGCGCGCGCGCCTCCTCGAAGTCGTCCTTCGCGACCAGCCATGCGAGGTCGCGCACCCCCAGCTCCGCGAGCCGGCGCAGCGCGTCGTCCTTCGCGCGGCGGTCGGCGTCGCGGCGCGTCTCCTTGAAGCGCGCCGCGAGCGCCTGGTGCCACGCCGACGCGAGGCGCTCGATCGCCTCCTCGTCGCGCTCCTTCGCCGTGATCGCGAGCGCGAGCCCCTGCTCGAACGCGGTCGCCGCCTCGCCGCGGCGCGCGAGCGCGCGGCACGAGGCGCCGATCGCCGACCAGCAGCGGACGCCGAGCGCGACGCGCTCCTCCGGATCGGCCGTGCGCGGCAGCGCGGCGAGCGCGTCGCGGAAGCGGTCGATCGCGTCGGCGTGGCGCTCCTGCGCGAGCGCCGCGTCGCCCGCCGCCATCCACGCGCGCGGCGGGACCGCTCCGCGTTCGCCGTCGGCGATCGCGCCGCGGCCGATCGCGTCGGCGATGCGCGCCTCGGCGAGCGCGCCGACCGGCTCGCCGGCGCGGCGGCGCGCGACGTCGGCCAGCAGCGGGATCGCGCCCGCGTGGCCGGCGTCGAGGCGCGCGCCGGCGACCTCGATCCGGAGCAGCTCGCCCGCCTCGCCGCGCCGCGCGCCGCGCGCCGCGACCTTCGCCTCGAGCGCATCGGCGCGCGCCCGCACCGCCTCGACCGCGGCGAGCCGGCGCGCGCGGCGATGGAGGCGCGCGAGCTCGAGGGCGCTCTGCTCGAAGAGGCGGACGAGCTCGGCGACGGCGGCGGTGTCGAGGTTCGCGTCGCCGTCGATCGCGGAGGGGACGCCGGTCCGCCCGTCGACGACCGACTCGAAGCGCGTGATCGCCTCGTCGTGGCGGCCGAGGCCGGCGAGCGCGACGCCCGCGACGTGGCGGACGTCGAGGCTGCGCAGCGGCGCGTCGCCGAGCGCGCGCTCCCACGCAGCGGTCCGCTCGAGCGCGCGCTCGAAGAGGTCGTGGCGCGCCGGGTCGCCGTCGGGTCGCAGCGCGGCCTGCTCCAGGAACGCCGCGGCCTGCTCGTGGAGCGGCTCGAACGCGTCGATCCGCGCGTCGAGCGTGCCGCGTCCCGGCTCGTTGCAACGGGTCACCCGCGCGTGGTGGAGCGCTTCCAGCTGCTCGATCGCGGCGCGGAACGCCGCCTCCGCTTCGGGGCCGGTGGCCAGCAGTGTCGCGAGCTGGCGCTGGCAGGCGGCGAGCCCGGCGCGCGCGCGGTCGCCGCCGTCTTGCGCGTCGCCGCTGCGCGCGAGGAGCTCGGTCCAGCAGCCGATCGCGCGGCGCAGGTGGTCGCCACGCGCCGCGCTCGTCGCGTCGAGCTGGCCGCCGAGCGCCTCGACCTCGGCGCGCGTCGCGAGGCACGCGTCGCGGTCGGCCGCCGCGAGCGGCCCCTGCTCGAGGCGCGCGAGCTGCTCGATCGCGAGGTCGAAGAAGCGGTGGCGCGCCAGCTCGGTCGCGAAGTCGAGCTCGTCCGACAGCCGCGTCCCTTGCGCGCGCGCGGTCGCCGCGGCGGCGAGCAGCACGACCGCGCCGCGCGCGGCGCGCGCCAGCGCTGCCGGCCATCGTTCGGGTCGAGGCTGCTCGGAACGACGCGGCATGGAACGGCTCGGGAACGCGGCCGCCCGGAAGAGCGGGACGCTCCTCCGGGCGGCGCGGGAATGACAGGGATCAGTTCGGGCGGGCGCCTTCGCGCGGCGCCGTCACTAGCGCGCGACGGCCGGCTCGTGCTCCTCCGGGATGATGATCTTCGCGCGGACCAGGATCATCACCTTGGTGCTGCTCTTCTCGGTGCCCTTGCGGCTGGAGAAGAAGGAGACGAGCGGGATGTCCTTCAGGAACGGGATGCCCGAGTCGAGGCGGCGGTCGACCAGCGACTTCATGCCGCCAAGCATCAGCGTCGCGCCGTCGGGGATCGTCACCGTGGTGCGCAGGCGCTGGATGCGGAGGATCGGCAGCTGGAGCTCGACCTCGTTGCCGACGGCGAGCGACGTGCGGAAGGTGTCGATCGGCTCGACGAGGTCGAGCAGCGTCGGACGGACCTCCATCGTCACGAACCGCTTGTCGGACGAGACCACCGGCCGGACGTCGAGCGTCGGCCCGTCGCGCAGCACGGCGACGATCGGGTCGGCGATCACGGCGCCCTGGGCGATCTCGGCCTCGAAGTCCTTCACGTAGCTGATGTGGTTCAGGACGTTGATGTGCGCGCGCTGGCCGTTGAAGACAGTCAGCGACGGCGCGTGGATCACCTCGGACTGCTGGTTCTTGGTGACCGCGCGCAGGATCGCCTCGGCGATCGTGTCGTCGAAGAAGGTGAACTCGACCGACGCGCCGCCCGACGCCTTGAAGTCCTCGTCGCCGAGCGTGAGGTCGTAGAGGTTCTCCATGCGACCGCGCAGGTCGAGGTCGCCGCCCTCGGTGAAGAAGAGGCCGGCGTCGTTGCCGGTGCCGATGCCCGACGGGGCGCCCGGCGAGCCGACGCCGCCGGAGCCCGGCGTGCCGAAGTCGTCGAGGACGACGTTGGGGACCGCCGCGGTGTCGGCCGAGCCGTTCTGGCCGTTGAGACCGCGGAAGTCGACGCCGATGTCCTCGAGGAAGCGGTCCTCGAGCGACAGGAAGCGCGTCTGGATGTTGATCATCATGCGCGCGTTGGCGCGCAGGTCGGAGAGCAGCTTGTCGATCTTCGCGTGCACCTCGCCGGTCTGGCGCACGACGAGCGCGCCCGACTGCTGGAGGTTGATCGTGACGTTGCTGTTCCCTTCCCAGGTCGACGGGTCGATGTTGTTCTGGATCAGGTCGCGGAGCGCGTCGCCCTCGATCACGATCGGCGTCGGTTCCGGCGGTTCCGGCGGCTCTTCCTCGACCGCGCCCGAGGGCGAGAGGTTGTAGTCGGTCGACGGGAACGAGGCGACCTTGTTGATCAGGTCGCGCACGTCGTAGATCTCGATGTACTCGCCGCCCTTCGCGGTGTCCTTCGTGATGATCGTGATCACGCCGTCACGCACGACGTAGTTGACGCCGTAGACGGTCGAGACCAGCTCGAGCGCGCCCTTCGCCGGGATCGAGGCGACCTTCAGGAGCGCGCCGGTGTCGGTGCCGGCGTCGAGGACCGGCTGGTCGATGATGAAGTTGATCCCGGTCGAGACGTGGAGCCACTCGACGGCCGCCGGCAGCTTCGTGTCGTCGAAGCTGAGCTCGATGCGGGTGTTGTTGAGGATGTCCCAGATCCGCTGGTCCTCGGGCTTGATCTGCTCGCCCTGGAGGCGGAAGTGGATCGGGCCCTGCGCCGCGATCTTTTCCCAGTCCGACTTGGACGGGAACGAGATGTCGTCGGTGACCGGCGCGTTCATCAGCTCGATCTGGTCGAAGAGCTCGCGCCAGTGGTCCTTGTAGGAGGAGCGCAGCGAGTCCTGCTCGGAGGAGTGCCACGCCTGCAGCGCGGTGGTCTTCAGCTCCGACGCCTCGACGTGGTTCGCCTGGATGTCGAGCACCTGGTCGCAGAAGTCGGCGGCCTCCTTGTAGCGCTCGGCGTAGAACGAGTCGTTCGCCTGGCGCAGGAAGCGGTTGACGAGGTTCTGCGCGCGCTCGCGCTCCTCGCGCTCGCGCTCGGCCTTCTCGGCCATCGCGCGCTGCTCGCGCTCGGCGAGGAGGTCGCGGTCGTGCGCGGCCTTCGCGGCGACGAGCGCGTCGATCCGCTCGCGCACCTGCGCCTCGGTCACGCCCATCTCCGTGGCGCCGCCGAGGTAGGGGTTCCAGCGGAGGATCACCTCGGCGTCCTGGAGCGAGCGGATGGCGTTGTCGAAGTCGCCCTCCTCGCGGAAGCGGTCGGAGCGGGCGATCTTGTCCTCGACCGCGACGCGCGCCTGCGTCCGGCGGACGCGCTCGCCCTCGGCCGCGGCGCGGGCGACGTCGCCCACGGAGCTCGGACGCTTGCCGAGCTCGCCGCTGACCGAGTCGAGGAGGTTCTTGACGTCCTGGTTGCCCGGCTGGAGCTCATAGGCGTCGAGCAGCGCCGCGTGGGCGCCCTCCATGTCGCCCTGCGCCAGCTTCTTCCGCGCGTCGTCGAGGAAGTTCTTCGCGAGGTTGTCGGCCTTCTCGGCCTGGACGCTCGGCGGGGCGGCCGGCACGACCGGCTTGGCGCCCTCCTGGCCGCTGCCCGACGCTCCCGTGGTCGCGTTCGGGTCGGTGTTGGAGGAGCAGCCGCCGATCACGGCCAGCGAGGCCGCGGTCAGTGCGCCGAGAAGAGGGGAGCTCGTTCGCATCTTCGGGATCTCCAGGTTCCTCGCGTCGAGGAACGGCCGAATCCGTACAGGTCTATCAGTTCAGGGGAGCCGATGTGAAGGTCCGAGTCGCCCCCGCGGCATCGCGGCAGGTCACTTCGAGCGTCCTGAAGGGACGCGCGACCGACTCGGACCGGAACGTCGGCAGCCCGCTGCTCGGGTCGAGCTTGCGGCGTCCGTCGGGCAGGAACTCGGGGCGTTGCACCGTCTCGACGACCTCGCTGTCGACGAAGCGCTTCGACTCGAGCGTCAGCCCGGTCCGGAGCCGGCGCGCCAGCTCGGCGGGCGTGTCGTCGGTCACGGCGGGCGCGATCGCGTCGCCGACGGCGGCGTCGATCGTCCGGTCGATGGTGCGACCGTCGACGAGCGCATGCAGGGAGAGCCGCACGCGATCCGCCTCGCCCTCCACGACTTCGAGGGTGAAATTCTCGGTCGTCTCGACGGGAATCACCTGGGAGGGCTTGCTCTCGATGAGGGTCGGCAGGTCGCCGATCGTGCCTTCGATCACGGTGGCCACGCAGTAGAAGAACCGCTCCCGCCAGAGCGGCAGGTCGCGGTCCTCGTATGCGGTGCGGTCGCCTTCGAACGTGGTGAGCAGCTTCGGCTCATCGCCGTCGCGCCAGCGGTATACGCGGAACCCCAACCTCAGTAACGGCTGGCTGCCGAGGGAGGAGCGGAGCTCGGCGAGGCCGGCAGGCGGAGCCCACGCGACCTCGACGCTCTCCTTCCCGGCCTTCGCCGTGACGTCGGCCGGAGGCTGGAGCGCGCGCTCGAACTCTCCCTCGCGGTGGCTCTTGCTCGTGAAGAGGTCGAGCTCGGCGCGGGAGAAGACGATCTCGCTGCCCAGTCGCGGCCGTTCGCCGGAGAGGTTCGCCGTGAAGTCCGCCGGCGGGACTCCCGCCGTTTCGCGCGGCGGGAGGGAGCGTCGGCGACCTTCCACGCCGGCGCGCAGGAGCTCGGTCAGCTCCGCGTGGCGGCGTTGGAGATCCTCTTCCGGGGCCCGGTTCGTCCAGGAAAGAAGGGCGGGAACCGTAGCCGCGGCCAGGAAAGCCGTCAACCTCAGCGCTCCGAGGAAGGCCGGTTGAGCGGAGGCGGGGCGAGCCATCACCGTCCCTCCGCGGTCGTGCCGGGGAAGTGGAAGGTGAGCGCGACCTTGAGGCGCAGCGGCGGGGTGGCGTAGGTCGGCCCGGTCGGCCGCCACTCGTCGGGCTCGACGCGCGCGAGCGCGACCCGGTCGAGCCGCCGCGGCGGCGTCCCCTCGTCGCGCGCGCCGAGCGTCTCGACCACGCCGACCGTCGAGTCGAGCGTCCCCTGCAACGTCATGCGAACGACCAGCGAACCGTTCTCGTCGCGGGTGGCGGCGGCCGCCTCGACCAGGAACGGCGCGTGACGGTGGAGCGCGCGCGCGACGAAGCGGGTCGCGATCGC
>Ga0315910_10000924_pt1 | contig 27703 bp, 17 predicted proteins | sample EdamamesoilMG_FD_204470 | JGI IMG/M metagenome (GOLD analysis project Ga0315910, IMG submission 204470) | Garden soil microbial communities collected in Santa Monica, California, United States - Edamame soil | ecosystem: Environmental > Terrestrial > Soil > Garden | place: USA: California... | reverse complement strand
CTGCCCAGCGCCGTGCCTGCGGAATCCGACGAATAGTTCGCCGTGACCGTGACCAGCGCGCCCGACGCAATGCCCAAGGATGCCACATTAAGGTTGAAAGCACCGACGGCGGGGTTGCTGTCGCCGGGGCCGTTGTCCTTGAACGTTCCCAAGTAGGTCTTGCCCTGTGGGAAACCATTCGTCACCCCATCCACCATCAACTCGATCAACTCAAACGCCCGACCACTCACAATCCCCTCCGAATCCGCCAAATACACATCAATAAAGATGTTCGTATAAGCGTTCGTGCCGACGGCACAAGTGCCGATGATTGACGCAGCCGAACTGGCCGCGGACAACACTGGTATGATATGCCCGTCAACATTCATGTAAGGCGCACTGTAATTCGTGAAGGGCGTCAACTGGGATCCATTGCCAGCCGCGTAGTCAAACGGTGCCAGCCCATTGTTGACCAGGCTGTTCCCTCGGAATGACACCCGCGTCCCCGTGCTCGGCGACAACACTCGCGGTGCCAACGGCGACAACGGGTTCGTTGGGTCCGGAAACATTTCCGCAAACGGATAGTTGTTATACACCACATTCGCCTCCGCGGCATCGCTCACCCCGTTGAGGTCCGATCCAATCTGCACCCGGGTCGTATTCGCAAATCCGCCAAAGATCGCCTGCGAGTTCGTCCAGCGTGTCCCATCCACGCCCATGCCAAACCGGTTGCCCGCGAAGATGTATTGCTTGTTACCCGTGCTATAGAAATCAAACACCGCACCGCCATCCAACAGCGGTCCAAGCAGGTTGCCTTCATCCCAGTCATTCGTCCCATCGCCGTCCGTCCCGATCACGATCGGCAGCGTGTCGTCATACCGCCCAATTTCCGCCCCCGAGGCAAAGCCTCCGGGCGCAATCGGCGTCGGCGTCACCCCATCCGGAAACACCCCCAGGAAGTTACCCGAGAAGCGCGTCCGCACTGCTTCGCCAGCCAGAGCATAACCATTGTAGGCAAAAACATTGAACTCCGCCCGCGGATTGGCCGACCCGGCTTTCACACCCACGATCAAACTCTCATTCGGCAGTTCCGGCCGTGCCACCGGCACCACCGGCGGATTCGCCTCCCGATGCCGGTAAAAGGCGATCGCCGCCGCAAAACGCGCCAGCCCGGCCTCGGTCCGGTTGGTCGGATCAATCCCAAACCAGCAGCCATTGATATGGCAGTCCCGCGAACTGCCTTCATTGTATGCCAGCCGATCCTTGACCGCCGTGTCCCCACCGTAGTCGTGCGCCACCGCGATGCCATACGCACTGGACTCCAGACTCCCGAGAAACGCCAAACCCCGGATGTTCACGTTGGTCGCACGGTAAACCCCCAACGTCGCCCGTTCCGTGTCCGTATAACCCGCCCGCTCGGTCTCCATCGCCGTGTTATCAATCGGCGGACTGCTGTTGGCCGGCGTGAACAGATTGTAACGCATGTCCCGGTAAATCCCGTTGCGCGAATCCAACACAATCTTGATCACCGCATTGTTCGATGCCGTCAGCGAATTCGTGTTCGCCGACGCCCCCGGTTGGCTATACCCGTCAATCGTCACGTTGTCCTTGATCAACAACGGAAACCCTTCCGCCGGCGATTCCAGATAATGCGGCCCAGCTCCAGGGATGTTGAAAGCGATCGTGTCACCGTTGTTAACGTTGGTGAGGGCGCGAACAAGGTTGGTCCTGCCGACGCTGAAATCAGCGTTGTCGGCGGTGTTCACGACGATGGTTGCGGCAGGCGCAACGTTCAGGAAGCCGCCAAGTGTGAGCACGGCAAGGGCGTAGGGAATGCGATGTTTCATATTACTTACTGCGTTTTTCTGATAAGTTCCGGGGACGCCTGTGACTCTATTCAGACAAATAAAAGGCGCAACACTTTTTTGAACACAATTCTTGATCAATTCCCAATCAGTTCTGCTAACCGCACATCAACAAACAATCGTTGACACGTTGCTTTCAAAAGGCGAAACGTAACCAAGACATCCGACGAACTTTCCAACAACCGCCTCCCTATGCAGACACGAAAACCCGCGGTGCGAGTGTTCCCGTTACGCAATCGCGGCGGGGCCTTTACTCTGATTGAACTGCTCGTCGTCATCGCCATCATTGCCATTCTGGCCGCCATGCTCCTGCCGGCACTGTCGAAAGCGAAGCTGCGCACCCAGTCCGTTTCCTGCATGAACAACAGCCGGCAAATCCTCCTCGGATGGTTGATGTATGCCGATGACCACCAGCACAAAGTGGCCAACGCCTTCGATTGGTTGCCCGGTGGTCTCGATTATGCCGGTAATACGGACAACACCAACAAGGCCTTGCTGGCGCAGGGTCTGTTATCCCCGTATCTGAAAAACGTGGCCATCTACAAATGTCCCGCCGATATGAGCCGGAATCTGAACACCAGAGCCGGGGGCGAGCCGCGGGTGCGCAGCATTTCCATGAGCCAGGCGTTCAGCCAGTCGGGCGGCCATAATGATCCCACCCGGTGGCGCACCTTCCTGAAAACTTCGGATATGGTGAATCCGCAACCGGCTGGCTTGTGGGTCATCATTGACGAGAATCCCGACAGCGTGAACGACGCGGCTTTTGCGATGAAGATGGACAACTCCGGTCGGAGCGCGTCGTGGCAGGATGGGCCGGCAACGTATCACGGAGGCGGGTGCGGCTTCAGTTTTGCGGACGGTCACTCGGAAATCAAAAAGTGGAAGGATGGGCGCACCGTGACGCGACCCATGCTTGCCACATACACGACCCGATTTCCTTACGGCGTCGTCCATCCTAACAGCCTGGACATTCAGTGGGTTCAAGACCGGACGACCTCGAAATTGCAGTGACCGTTGGCGAGGTCGGGTGAGCCATCGGACTGCCGGACCGGGCGCGCGGCCAGACTGAGCTCTCAAGGCGCCTGTCCGGCGGAACTCACCGGCTACTGCGCCCGATAATTGAAACGGTCATTCGGAGCCGCGTCACCGTTCAACGTTAACTCAGCCCAATCCCACGCCTGAAGAGAATTGTCCACCCATTTGAAGTCGAGCTTCGATGGCTGGGAACTCAGGCCTAGAGTTTTCCAAGCAATCGCCAACTCCAGTTCAGCGCCCTGCACCCGCCATTTCACCTTGCCCGCCGGCGACCAGGTGAATCCGCTTCCGGCATTCCGCTCAAGCGTCCCGATCTTCGCGCGGTTGATCACGAAGTCGTATCCGAGCCATCCCGTCTGCGGGTTGGCGTCCGTGTCGAGCAGGAGGAGCATCCAGTTTGTTCCTGAGGGCGGCGAAATCGTTTCCCGCGTGCGAACGTAGAACCAGGCCGTTGCTTTGCTCCAACTCACCTTGGCCGCAACCATATCGTTGCGTCCCGAAAAATTCCGACAGGTGACGTTGGTGTCCCAACCGCGATGCTCGCGCCGGACTTGATCGCCGATGGTGTCGCGGAACTCAGGTTGCACCTCGCGCCAGTCGTCAAAGCGCCCGTCAACCCGGATCGGGCGGGATGCTAATGCCGGCAAAGGCCGCGCGCCCTTGTAGTGCCGCACGAAATCCACCAACTGGTAATAGTAATCGTCCCCGTGACCGCCGCGCATCGGTTCGATGTCCCGGCTGTGTTCCTGGTCAAACTGATCTACAAACATCACCGGTAATTTGATGCGATTGAACTCCGCAAAGCGGCCGGCGATCCACTCGTTCCAACCGGTGACGAAGACAAAACGCGGGTCCTGTTGAAGCGCGTGGTCCCATTGCTCGGTGACGTTCAGACCGTAACGCACGGCATCCCGACGCGAATCCGTTTTACCACGATGGAAGCTGCGTCCGTGCGCGCCGGTTTCGCTCATCGAACCGAGGCGGCCGTTGACAGCGTTCTGACCGACGCCAACGGACATCTGCTCCTTCTGCCCGGCGGTATTGGTGAAGACGTGTTGCGGCGAAACCTCCAGCCAACTCCATATATCTGGCTTGGTCTGGCCCTGAAAGTAATCCGGCTGCGGTTTGCGGAAGGTGAAGAATTCGAGAATCTGTTGCGTGTCGCCGTCCGCAAATGCCAACCGCAGCGTGCGATCCCCCGCAACGGCATTTCCGTCCGCGAACGCCTCACCCCGCGCAAACTTGTTCTCACCGTGACTCCACCAACCGACCCGGCCACCGGGTTCGGACGCTTCCAAGTAATATGTCCCGGGCGGCAGCGGTTGATTGAGTTTCAACCGTAACCACGCGTTGTCTGCAACCTCGTGGAAACGATCAGCCGCAACACGTTCTCCGCCCGGACCGCCGCGCCACAACGTCAACGTCACCGCGCTGCTTTTTGTCTGCCACGTCGGAAAACGCGCGCCAACGGCTTTGAGAGCGCGTTCGGTGATGAAGGATTGACCCAGCGTGTGGCTGGGTTGCAGTTCGACGGGCGTATCTTGCTGCATGTTCTCCTCGCCTTCGAAGATGAGTTCAGCATCAGCGAGAATCAGCGGCTTGCCCTCCCACTCAAACCAAAGGTCGCGATGCATCCCGGTCGAATAGAGATCGCTCCAGAGTTCGCGAACCACTTTGGCGGGATCCCAGAACGGAGTGAGGAAGGCGACCTGCGGTGTTCGATTGCCGAGCCGCCGCATCTCGGACCACACCCGCAGCAACGCCCGATAGTAGTCGCGGTAGGTAATCTGGTTGGTAACGTCGAAAATCACCACGTCCACGCCGGCGTCACCGAGCATTTGCGCATGCTTGCGCAACACGCCTTCATCGTCCGTAAGGTAGTAGCCGAACAGTGATTCGCCCCAATGATGCGGCGCGTGCAGCGGTCCCCACAGCGGGCTGCCCGGCTTTTGCATGGCTTCGGGATCGGCGGCGAGAATTTTCGTCACATCATACGGCCCGCCCTGAATGTGCGCGCCGTGCCAGAGAAAGTAGAAAATGCCAACCGTGCGATCCGCCCGCGGCGCGGGAACTTCGGGAAAGACGGCCACCTTGCGACCCAAGGCATCGGTGGCGACCCATGTGTCGGAGAAGTTATCCCAACCTTGCGCCATGCCCGGGCTGTCTTGGGCCATCAGCCGGAGCACCAAGGCGAGGAAGAAACTGGTGCAACGAATACATCGCATCAACCGCAGTCTAGGCGGAGTCGCGTTGCAACTGCCACACCAAAGCGGTTGAACCCCGCGCTTCGTCTGACTTGGTGGCCCAACTCAATAGACCGGCAGCTTGTCCGGCACGGCTTTGAAAATTCTCCCCAGGTCCCGGTCATCCACGCCGGTGGACCGGTTCGCCGGCCAGGCAATCCATCCCGGCTTGGCGCTGATCTGCATGGTTCGTGCCTCCTTCCAGCGCCAGTTTTCTGCATGGCCGTCCGCAAAGGAAAATGTGCCGCCGTTGTTGTGACGGGTGACGGGAATACTGATCCAATCCCACTGAGCCGTGCCAAAGAGCCGGAATCCCATCGCGTTGACAGCAAAAGTGGATTGCTGGATGCTTTTTTCGTGTTCGTCAATGAACACGAACGCGCTCGCCGGGCCGGGCCGGACAATCTGGGACGTTTTGTGCCAGGTATTGCGGTAATTGGAGTTACGCGGATTCGTAATGCCGTTCATGTAAATACTCATGGACACGCTGCGCGTGCGGGGGATCAACCCCTGGTCGCGGACCGTGGCTCTCTCCGCTGGGCACTTGTAGATGCCAGTTGAGCGGTTGTAAGCGAACAGGACGCCGTTCTGGATATTGCTGTGGGTCGTGTCGGTGTAGGCGTTGCCCCGCAGCCAGGAATGGCCCGTGGTCGTCAAAGCAGTCCGAGAGGCGACGTAAACCACCGCTTCATTGGGCGGGAGACCATCTTGGTTTTCGTCAATGTACATCTGCCAGCACAACTGGAGTTGACGCAGGTTGTTGAGGCAACCGGTCGTGTGCGCCCGGGACTTGGCACGGCTTAAAGCGGGCAGCAACATCGCGGCGAGAATGGCGAGAATGGCAATCACCACCAGCAATTCGATCAACGTGAAGGCACGCCTGAGTTTCGTGGTTCCGGTCATACGTCAATTGCGGCGATGCCGGGGTTTTAACGCCACCGCCCGATTCCGGCAAGTACAAGGAAGGAAAATCGCAGTCTCTGCTCTGTCATTCTCGTTTCGCACGGCTCGCCGAGGGTTCTGAACTCATCACGAATCGCAACACCCCACCAGCTTCTATTTCCGCGTGCCGGATCCAACTGCGATCAAGCAGCGCGTCATTCAACCACACCTGGCGGACATACGGATGGTTCGTCGCATAATTCTCGGCGAGGATCACAAGCGGCTGGTTCTTCAACTTCACTTCCGCCCGCTCGAACAGCGGTGCGCCCAATTGGTATTTGTCTGAGCCGGCCACCGGATAAAGTCCCAGCGCACTGAGGACGTACCACGCCGAAAGTGTACCGCCATCATCATTGCCGTCGAGACCGTCGTAGCCGTCACCGTATTTGTTTTCCAGAATCCAGCGAACCCACTTCTGCGTGAGGTCCGGGCGACCCGCCTCGTTGAAAAGATACGCCGCATGAATGTCCGGTTGATTGCCGTGCCAGTAATACGGGCCAGGATTCCACCGTCCCATCGCCGGATCGGCTTTGGCAAAAAAGTCGTTAAGCTCTGCGACAAAGAACTCACGGTTGCGAAACAGCGAGATCAATCCCGAGCCATCGTGCGGCACACCCCAGCGCCACTGCAACGCACTGCCCTCGACGTAAGCCTTCGTGTACTTCCCGTCGCGATCAAGATAAGTCAGCAACAGTGGCTTGAACGGCTCGAAGAATTTCCCCTGTGCGTCGCGCGGCTGAAAGTATTGCGTGTCCGTGTTCCACAGATTGCGGTAGTTCTGGGCGTGTTCCCGGAAGAGTTTCGTGTCCTCAGCGTGTCCAAGCGCTTCCGCCAGGTTTGCAATGGCTGAATCCGACCAGGCAAATTCGAGCGTCCGTGACACTGACTCTTCCATCAGATCCAAAGGGCAATAGCCGTAACGCAAATACTGCGCCACCCCCTCGCGCCCGGAAAACGCCGAACCCGGTGGTGTCGGGGCCAGCGCAGTCTGCCGCATCGCTTGGTAAGCGCGCTCGACATCAAAGTCCCGAACGCCCTTGAGATACGCCTCCGCAATCACGATGTCCGCGGGCGTGCCCAGCATTGAGTTAGAGTACCCGTGCCCGGACGGCCAGCGTGGCAGCCACCCGCCCTGCTCCGCCATTCTCACAAGCGATACCACCATGCTCCGGTGTTCCACCGGCGCGATCAACGTGTAGAACGGATGCGTTGTGCGAAACGTGTCCCACAGCGACAAGTCCGTGAAATATTGGAAGCCTTCCGCCCGGTGAACCTTCCGGTCAAATCCCAGGTACTCACCATTCGCATCGTTGAAGAGCGTGGGCATTTGAAAAGCGCGAAAGAGCGCGGTGTAGAAAATCGTCTTTTGCTTGTCCGTGCCGCCTTGCACTCGAATTGAAGCCAACCGTTCTTCCCATGCCTGCTGTGCCTCCGCGAGCACGGCATCGAAATCCTTCGCGCCAGCTTCTGCATCCAGATTGCTCCGCGCGTTGGCAACGCTCACGTGTGAGATAGCCAGTTTCAGCGTGACGACATTTGTTTCGCCCGCGGCGTCAAATCCCAAGTCCACCCCAATCCGCCCACCTTCCGCGTAAACTTGCTTGGGCAAGCGCGATTCATCCTGCCACAAGGCGTGCGAGGCGAAGGGTTGATCGAGCCGTGCTACGAAGTAAACCTTCAGCCCGCCGTAGCGCCCCGCAAAAGTTCCGAACGTCCGGACCTCCCCTTCCACTTCGCGCACTTCCGGCAACACCCGCACCTTGCCCTCCGTGCTCTTGCGTCCACCCAAAGCATTGATCACATCGAGCAGCAGTTGCGGCGACTTGCCTTTCGCGAACGTGTAACGATGCACTCCCACTCGCGGCGTGGCGGTGAGTTCCACCAATGTCCCCAGCTTCGGCAATTTGACCGCGTAATAACCGGGCGAGGCCATTTCCTCGCTGTGTGAGAAGCGTGTGGATTGCCCGGCATACCAAGCCTTCGGGTCAACTGGGCCTCGCGCCGGCATCACCAAGAAATGTCCACCGTCCGTCGCCCCCGTGCCGTTTAGCCGAGTATGACTGAAGCCGATGAGTTGATCATCGCCGTAGTAATACCCGGAAGTATTCAACGCACGTTTGCGGATCAGCATGGAAGCAGTTTCCGGCCCCAAGCGAACCATTCCGAACGGCACCATCGCGCCGGGAAAGTTGTTGCCGCAAACCCAAGGAATCCCTCCAGTGCCGATGAACGGATTCACTTGCCGCCCGAGTTCCTTCGGCTGAATTTGCGTCACCAACCGGCCCGGCTTGGCCTTGACGATGCGTTGGTATTTCAACGTCATCACACCCAGGAAGCCTGCGATTGCCAACAGGACCGCCAGAACCAAGCCACACGAAAGCTTCAACGCCCTCCGCCAACCGGAGGATTTCCTCGGTTGGACAGCGGGCGTTGGATTCGGACTTTCAGGGTTCAATTCTTCAACAACCAGACTTCGCTCACGCGCGATTGTTGCCGCCAGTTGAGATGCGCTTCTTCGGGCAACGGGTCGAAGGAGAGCACGAGTTTACCGTCCTTCAGCAATCCGGACGGAAGCGGAAACTCTTTGAACTCGCCGATCTCGTGCTTCGCGTCGCGAGTCGGGGTGAGCAACTGACCGTTGGCGCGCAGTTTGGCCTGGCCGTACCCTGTCAGCCGGACGCGATACTTCGCGCCAGCGTCGAGATTGTGGTAGGACAGTCCCAAAGGCCAGTCCATGCTGGTCTGCCAGGACAACCGTCGCCGGCTGAATCCATCATCCCACCACCAGTAACCGGGATTTGGATTCCGTTCCATCGTCGGATTAGTGTTCAACCCTTCGCCCCGGATGACGCGCGGTGACTTGGCAATGTTGCCAACTTCGTCGTAAAAACTTCCCATGCCGGGCGTCTCCCAGTTCCGAATCAAATCCAGCGCCTTCAATTTTTCCGCCTCGGAAGCAAAGCTGCGAATGCGGGCAAACTCATCCTCCAGCCACCACCGGTTGTTCAGCGGGTAATCCACGAAGTCGAGCACCGCACCGCGCTCCGTGCCGCTGGCTTGATACTTTGGCTTGCTGGTTTGCAGCTTGATGGATTTGAACAGCTCGGCGCAAAGGCCTTCGATGCGCGCCCGCCACTCCTTGCGAACCGGTTGATTCGTAGCCCGACCCAGCACTGCCGACGCTGCGGTTATCGCCGCCGCAGAACCACGCGCCGTGGCCTCGGTCAGAAGCTGGTTTGCTTCGCGCTCCAGTTCCGTTTCATAGATCAAGCGATGGCGGGTATAGGCATCGTAATAGGCGCGCAGCAAGCATTGCTGCCAGCGCCAGTTGCCGCGCAATTCCGGCGCTTCGCGTTCCAATCGCTGCCACAGTTCCAGGGTTGCGTCCACGCTGCCGTTCTCGGCGAGTGGTCCTTCCCAATTCTTTTCCAATGCCAGAATGCCGTCTGCCGCCGACTCTGCCACCGCCGCGCCAAAAAAGCAGCGTGCGTATTGCAGAACGATTTCGCGCGCCGATATTTCGGGATTCCATCCCGTCATGCTCCACACGGTCTTGTTCACGTCATCATTCACGCCGTCCGAGTAGGAAATCGAGCCAGTGGTGTACGGCCCGAAATAGTTTTGGATGAGCTTGTAGAAAGCGGGACGAGGATTCACGGGCTCGCGACCGAGCGTGAAATTGAAGGCCGGATCCCACCACACCACCGGAAACTGACAGCGCACGGTGTGCGTAATGTCGGGATAATCGCGCAACCCGTACCGGCGCGGCAACCGCGCCCGCGTTTCCGGAATCGGCGGACTGCTCGGTCCGGCAACCAGACCACCCAGCCAGTCGGGAAGCTTGTCGTTGATCCACTGATGGACGTAATCCACCTGGCGTTTCTCGAAGCCCTGCATGGAGAGCCAGATGCGCGCCTGCGGTTTGTGTTTCGTCAGCAACTTGGAAAGGTCTTCCAGGTATGGAATCACTTCTTGCGGCTCGTTGTTGCCGGGATCGCCACCGGGAAAGAAAACACCGTCGAGCCGCGCGCAGTCGCGAAAGAAAGCTTCATGCCTTTCCAGCGCCGCCGCCCGTTTCGCCTTGTCCTTGAGATCGAAATCTGCCGGCGTCCAAATCCAATACTGCATTTCGTACCGGGCGCAGATGGCACTGATGCGTTGTTCCATTTGTTCGCGAGGCAGCGGCATGTGCGGGCTTTGGCGATCATCCTGAAATGGAATGCTCTCGATGCTGTTCGCGCCAAACAGCGCCAGTTCGCGGATGTATTGCTCGTACTGTTTGTCGTCCCAGCCGTCGTAGCTGTTTGCCGCGGCACGATAGCCGAGTTGATGACCGCGAATCGCATGAACTGGCGCCGAGGCGACATCGAGGCCAGCGGGAACACTGATTGAATCCTTCTTCCAGTTCAATAGGCGGAGCAGTTGACCCGCGCCAAAAAAGGCGCCTCGCGAATCCGCTCCGTGAATCCAAACAACGGACGTTTCTGTCCCCTGCCCTTCGACCAACAGACGAAATCCCTCCGACCGGTTCTCGGGCAAATCTGTTCCTGATCGTGGCGGCAATGCGCGCGGCCAACCTACACGTTTTGTGCCCGAGGAAATCGCAATGACCGCGCCTTGCGCCGGCCAGTTGGTGCTCATCGCTAGGTTCAATCCAGTGCGTTTTCGGATTTCTTCGATCAAGACCTGCGACGCCGTCTGTTCGGCGGAAGGAAGTGAACCGGCCCGGACCACAACCGTGGCTTTGGAAAGATCCAGTGTCGTTGCTGCACCATAGCTGCTCTGTTCGAGTGATAAACTCGCTGCGAGCAGCAGCACGGGCAAGGTGATAACGGAGCGCCGATCTCCGATCCGGCGCGTTTCAGGAGCGCGGACAGCCATGTCCGCGAGTTTCAAAACAAAGGTTCGCGCGGACAAGGCTGTCCGCGCTCCGAGCGTGGTTTTGGGGCTGATCACGGTGGTAGTCGAACATTCCGACGCGAGTTGGTCAATGCGGAGATGAAAAGCTCAAACGGTTTTGCCCACGAACACCGAAGTCAGCGTCATGGTTTAACCAGCAGTTGCACTTCACTTTCGGTCAACGCGTGGCTCCAGATCGCCGCCTCCTCCATTTCGCCGGTGAAGAAGCGTTTCGGTACGCCGTCGTAAGATTCCGCGCCGATGAGGATCGGCTCGTTGTTTCCGGTCAACGTACCGGACCATGGTTTATCCGCCATGACGCGTCCGTTGCATAACACTGCGATACTCTTCCCATCGTAGCGCCCGACCAGATCGAGCCAGCCAGTGGCTTCCACTTTCGACACCGGAAAGCTTACCATCACAAAACCCTTTTCCGTGTGAACCTCAAATCCGATGTCCGGCCCGGGAGTTTCCCGCAGATCGGTGCTGAACATGCAGAAGTTCACAACGTCGTGATTGCCACGCTTGGCGATCAGGGCGGAGTTCCACGAGCCATCCGGAATCCGCGCGCGTAGATAAACCGTGAGCGCATGGCCGGGAATACTCCAGAGTTTCGGTTGATTCAGATCTTTCTCCAGATCGAAATATGCATTTTCAAGCCGCGCCACCTTTACGCCGGAGCGCGCACCCGCGCCATCCGCGCTTTGCCCGGACTTTATCTTTCCCACGATCTTGAACGGCGGTTGGTGTGCGTCCAATCGCTCGCCGAGTTGCCAGGCAAGCGCAGCGTTGGCCCGCAATTCTTCTCGCGCGTCTGGTTTGCTCGCCGGGGTGAGACGTTTCAGGCGGATGTCCTTGAACTGCGCCTTCATCGGCGGCCCCGTGTGAAGTTGCATCGCCAGAAAACCGGTCGCTTCGAAACTGTCGCGGTCATTGTCAGTAACTTCGGCGATGAGTTTGCCGTTGACGTGCAACGACAGCTTTTGGCCGATGGCGCTGAGATGATACTCGTGCCATTCATCGAGTCGGAAATCTCCCGCGCCCGGTTCCAGCACCAGTTTCTCCGTTTGCTTCCGGCCATCCGCTTCGAACACTGTGCGCTCGCCCTGCAACGCCAGGTCGTGCCGACCGAACTCGTCGTAGAGCCGCGCCTTCCACGGCATGCCGTAGTTGTTGTCCACTTGATATCCCGCCACATCGCCGTTGGGCAGAACGCGACTGCGAAACTGAAAGCCTCCGTTCACGGACGGTGAATCCGCACTGCGCAGCCGAAACGTCACCTTCAACTCAAAGTCATCCAGCAAACCACCCTGCCAGACGAGGTATTGGTTCAACTTAGGCGCGTGCTCCGGCGAGATCGTGCCGGTGATGGCGTCATCCTCCACGGTCCAGAAGCCCAAGTCCTGACCGCGCCAACCATTCAGCGTCTTTCCATCGAAGATCGGTACGAAACCAGATGCGCCAGTTGCTCCTAAACCGGGAAGCGCAAAATTCCCACACACAAGCACGACTAGCCAGAAGCGAACGAGGAGTTTCATGCGCCGAGTCTGCGCGGCAGGAACAATGACGGCGAGTCGAATGTTGCGCACTCGCGAGCCTGAACGGTTATTGGACCGGAATGAGAAAGACGCGGTCGAGCGAAACGGACTTTACCGCCTGATGGTGGGCGTGCCCCAACCAGATTCGGGAATATGCATTCAATTCGACCGTTCCGGCGAGATAGGAGCGGTAGCCCGGCACGGTCTCGGATACCTTCACCATGCGGTCAGCGACGTTCTTCGCGGCGGAAGCATCGAACACACGGCACTGAAAGGCGCTTGCCTCTGCCGGCGGATTCTCGGCGGTCTCGACACGAACCACGTAGTAAACCTGGTAACGTCCCGGACGAAACGAGCGCGGCAAACTCGCCGTGTGAATCTCCATCGCCCCACGCGCACTGCCCGGGCCGGCTGTCATGCGGATGGCTACACCGTCGGAAGCCAATGGATCCGCAACCAACCGCGAGCGGTCGGGTTCGCGGAAGATGATGGCGCGGTCATCCTGCACGCTGATTCCAGTTCGCCTATCGCTTTCAGCCAAGTCCTCCGGAACTGTTGATTTGATCCTGGAGCGCGGCGGAGTTGCGTAGAAGGATTCAGCCGGATCGTCGCTGAATTGGGCGACAAATTCCGCAGGCGGTTGTCCGGACTCGCGCAAGTGAGTGATGGGCGACCAGCCCGCAGGGCCGGGCTCGTTCACTGTGGCGAGCCATTGCGCCGCGTACGCCTTGCGCGATGAATTGATCGGCCAGGTTTTTCCGAGTGTGCGACACTCGCGTTGCAAACCGGCCCATTGCGACAACCACACGTAGTCAACAGAAAGCCGCGACTGCCGCACCCGCCAGAGGTGATCCGGATTTCCGCGCGCCGCGTCTTCGGCTCGCTGCCAGAGTTGTTCCGCCTTGGACAGGGTCGGAAAGCGCAGATACGGATTCGCGTCGGGGTGAAAGATGCCGATGTAGTAGGGTTGAGCGGCCTGACTGATAAGCTTGAGGTGATCAAGGATGAACGGCGCGGAAGGCTTGCCGTAATAACCTTCCACGAATTCCCGGATCAGCTCGCGATCATCCTGATATGGATTCCACAACAACCGCGCCAGCACCCACGCGCGCAGTTCGGACATCTCGCCGCCGAACGACTGATACGCGCCCTGCTCAAACAACCCGACCACGCCGTTGCGATGAAAGAACCGTGCGTTCGGTCCGAGCACGAAGTAATTCGGAAACGGCATGACGTAATGCCCGAAGTCCGTGGTGTAGTCCCAGATGTAGAGGCGGTCCGTGAGCCGCTGCCAGTCGCGGATGTCGCGGGCGAACAATTCGTTGCTCGGATCCTCCAGCGGCTTGGCGAAATTACATTCGATGGAACAGAGCCGGATGATCACGTTGCGGCGCGGGCGAATCGTCTTCGGCGCTTTGCGCGTGTATTGATAGGCAAGCGTGTCCACGAGGACGTTGGGAAATTCCGGTTCGATCTTCTCCGAGACGTAGTTGACCAGTTCCAGCAGCGAACCAGCGTGACTGCCCTCGCGCTCATCCACGGCGGCACAGCGTGGACATTCGCACGGATTGAAATGGTCGTTCTGCGAAACCGAGACGATGTTCGCGTTCGGAGATTCTCGAAGCCACGCCTTGACCCGCTCGACCATGAAATCGCGGAGTTGCGGGTCGGTGGTGCAAAGTTGCGCGCCTTCGCCCACGCGCTTGCCTTTGAGCAACGAAAACCATTCGGGATGCGTTTTGAAATGCGGGTCGGCTGGCACCAACGGATAAAACGTGTGGACGAACCCCTTGTAAACCATTTGCCCGCCGTGGTGCTCCTTGAGCCGCGCGGTCTGGCTGACGGAGAAGTTGCGCGCTGCCCAGTCACCGTCGAACGCGGGAAACCAAAACGGATCGCGATACTCGAACGCGGGCTTGCCCCGGCGGTCCAGTGAGTCCACTGACAGCGATGCGCGTTTTGGAAAATGCGAGGTCCACGGCGCGAAGTAGCGCACACCGAGTTCGTCCTGCAGGAAGCGATACACCGCGTAAAGCGTCCCGCGCGGGCGTCCACCCGCAAGCAGCAGGCGCTGACCTTTCGTGCGAATGATAAATTCCTCGCCGCCGAATCCGGACAGTTCCACTTCGGGAAACAGTTTCGCCGCCAAGGACCCCGGTCCGATTACGATGGCGGATTCCGGTGCGCCTTGGGCAAGTTCGCGTGTTTCAAACTTTGCGCCGGTAATTTGCTCGAGTGCCAACGCCAGTTCGCTCGCGGCGTGGCGCTCGGCGGCGGTAGCGCCAGGCTGAGTGACGATGACGCATGCCGCGTTTCCGTGTGCTGCAATTTGGATTCGTGCGATGGCGTTCATCGCTGTAAGCGTGAGCGCCAAGAACGCGATCAGCCTGGGAAGGAAGTATATCCGGGAAGCATTCATTCGTGTCCGTGCCCCGAACCAGTGGAGGTGGTGTTCAGCCCGCCGCATGATTTGCGACTATACCCGCCGACCTGCCAGCGTCAATCCTTCCGCTTGCTCCGACTCGATTCTTGCGTAGCCTCGTCTCATGAATCCAGTTGGAATTCCGTCCGTCGCGCATGGCTCGCGCCGTTTCATCCTACGTCCGCAGTTCATTGCGCGATGCGTGTTGCTCCTGACCCTCGGCATTGCCACGGTTTCCGCCGCACCCACGCATAACATCGTGATTGACGGTGATTTCTCCGATTGGGCCGGCGTAGCTTCGCACTACGATCCGGTCAGTGGACCCGGCATTCTGCACCACGGCATCCCCGACACACACGACACGGACCACAAAGGCGCGGGCGACATTCCTGTCTACGTCAACCATCCCGACATTGATCTGGTCGAGTACAAGTTCACGCACGACGAATCGAACCTCTACGCCTACTTTCGCGCCACCGGCGCCATTGGCAACACGAGCAGCAACGCCACGCAATCCTCCCAACAAGGCCGCTACTACGTCATCGTCACCCTGGATGTGGACAACAGCCTCGCCACCGGCTATGGCTTGCACGAGGGCGGCTATTACCCGACGAGCTACGGCTATGACATGAACATGGAGGTGGAGTATTTCAATGGCACGTTCAACACGGGCCATTACCTCAACCACGGCGCGACCAACGCGGCGCAATTGAACATCGCGAAACAAGATCAAACCAATGGCATCGTCCGCGTGCTCCCGGGCACGTACCAGTATTACACGCAATGGGTCTGGTTTGATTCACCCAACACCGGCACCAACAAACTGCCGCCACCAGATGACTACGCCAGCATTACGTTCGTGGCAGATCGCGGGCCGGTTTATCAAGGCATCCTACGAATCGCACGCTCGGCGGATCGGCACGAGGCGGAAATGGTTGCGCCTTTTCGCGGCTTCATGCGCGATCTACAGGGCAATCCGATCATCACTCTCGGTAAAACCATCGGCATCTCGATTTCACTTGAGGCGAGTCAGCAATTGGCGCCGCCGCCTGCGAACAGTTGGGCTTCGGACACTGGCGACCCGATTCTCGGCTATTACCTCAGTCCGTATCCCGAGCCGCAATTGCAGATTGCGCCCGCGGTGCAGGACGGTCACATCGTTCTGACTTGGGCCAACGGCGCAACCGGTCTGGTGTTAAAACAAAGCACGAGTCTAGTGAATCCCGATTGGCAGACGGTGTCGGGCTCGGACACCACGAACCGAGTCACGCTGCCCAGTGGAACTGGCAACGCCTTCTTCCGCCTGGAGGAGCCCTGAGAACGTTGTTCATCGTCAACCCCAAGTCCGGACGCGGCAAGCCGGCGGAATGCTGGCCGCGCCTCCGCGAACTGTTCTCCGGCGAGAAATGGAATTTCCATGCCGTCTTCACGGAGAGCCGGGGTCACGCAATCGCAATCGTCCGCGAGGCAGTTCGCGCCGGCATTAAGCAAGTCATCACCGTGGGCGGAGACGGCTTGGTCAATGAAGCGGTCAATGGTTTGTTGGTCGCCGGTAATCCCGAGGCGCGACTCGGCATCATCCCCTGCGGCACCGGGAACGATCTGGCGCGCATGCTCGGCTTACCGCACGACACCTTAGCCGCAGCTCAACATCTGGCGCGGAGCAAACAGACACGAATGATTGATGCGGCCGAAGTGACCTGTGCCATCAATGGCCACCCACAGCGCCGCTATTTCGCCAACGACGCCAATCTCGGCTTCGCTGCTGAAGTCGTCGAGCGCCTGGAACGTACCGGCAAGTTCAGCCGCGGCACGGCGCCGTATTTCGCCGCATTGCTCCGATCGGCGCTGCGCCACCGCAACCACGAGATCACACTTCAAAGGGACGGCCAGACCTCAACCCAGCGTCTGACCACGGTGCTGATCTGCAATGGCCAATCCACCGGCGGCGGGATGCGCGTCGCGCCAGACGCAGTTCTGGATGACGGCGCGCTCAATCTGATCGTGGTGGGCAGCTTGCGTCCTTGGGAAATCCTCTGGCACGCACCCAAGATTTATCGGGGCACACACATTTCCATTCTCAAGGTGTCGGTTCATCGCATCCATACCGTCTCCGTGAACTCTCCGGAATCACTTTCAGTTGTCGCCGACGGTGAATTGATCGGCAAAACTCCCGCTCACTTTCGGATTCTCCCGACGGCGTTGCGTGTGATGGTTTGAATCGTAATGCCTCCGGAGAGACAGGTTTCCGCTACAGTTTCCACCCCTTTCGGTAACTCCGGCGAATGAACTTGTCCGCCTCGGGCGCATTCGCCGCCTTCAGCTTCTTCGGATCCCACACGAGTTTCTTACCCACGCGGTAGGCAACATTGCCCAAATGATTCGCCTCCGTCAGCCAGCCGGAGTAATCGAAGTTCGCGCTACAGGACTTTCCAGTTTTGCAGGCCAGCAACCATTCCTCGTGATGGCCCGTGACGCGCGGGATTGTCGGGGCTGGTCGTTGGAATCCGATAAAATCTTTTTCCGGCAACACGGTGTGTTTGAAGTAATCGGACAGGATCATGCCTTTGCTACCGATGAAAAGACAGCCGCTGTCCCACTGCGGAATGCCGCCGGTCTTCCAGATCTCGGGTCTGTTCTCGCCTTGATGCCAGGTGAGTTTGACCGGCGGCAGGTCGCCGCGTGCGCCATATTCGTAAGTGGCGCTCATTGACGCCGGGGCGATTTCCGGATGCGGCGGCGGACCGCTGGCTTCGATGGTGAGCGGGGCTTGCAGTTTGAGCGCCCAGAATGGGAGATCGTTCCAATGGCTGCCAAGGTCGCTCATCGTGCCATTACCGAAATCCCACCAGCGATACCACTTCGGTCCGGGAAAATAGACGTTGTTGAACGGCCGAGCCGGCGCTGGCCCAAGCCACAAATCCCAGTCTAATCCCTCCGGTACTGGATGCGCTTCCTTCGGGCGCTCAGTGACCCAGACGATATCCTTGTGCTTCTTGGCGTCCGCTTCGCTCTGCCAGCCCCACGCGCGCCCAACCCAGACATGCGCTTCGTGGACCGGCCCAATGATTCCGCTCTGCACCAGTTCCACGACCTGCCGGTAATTCTCCGTGGCGTGAATCTGAATGCCCATTTGCGTGGCGACCTTCGCCTTGGCCGCTGCCTCGCGAATCTTCCGCGCCTCCCAGATGTTGTAGGTCAGCGGTTTCTCGCAATAGACGTGCTTGCCCAGTTCGAGCGCGGGAATCGTGGCGAACGCATGCGTGTGCTCGCAGGTGCTGACAACGACGGCGTCGAACTCCCGGGCGCGATCAAACACTTTCCGGAAATCCGAAAACCTGCGCGCGTTGGGAAATTTTGTCGCCGCCTGGTCGAGATTCTTTCCGTTCACGTCGCACAACGCAACGATGTTCTCCGAAGCAACGGATTGCAGGTTGCCACCGCCGCGTCCGCCGGCCCCGATGATGGCGATGTTGAGTTTGTTGTTCAGGTTCTGCCCGCGCAGGAAGGCGGGCGCGCAAGCGGCGGTCAACAGTGTGCGGGTGAATTGACGACGGTTTAGCAATTGAGACATGAGCATCTAGTGGATTTTGGTCGTTGTGGTGTCAAGCGATTTGCCGTCGCCAGGTTCCACGCGACATTCACGGTTGAAAGGACAGCGCGGCTCGCTTCAACTCGGGTTCAATTTCCTTCCCTTCGTAGAACCACAACCGGCCACGCACGCGAACCGTTTCGCCGGGCGGGCAATCCGGTAAGACTGGGTCAGCGTGAATGCAGGGCACCAACGGTTGACCCCACGCACGCCCGCAACGCTCCCAAGCTGTGATGATCCAGCGATCGCCACCGGCCGAGTGAACGGCCACCGATGGCGCGCGAAAGATTTTGTTCGTCGTTGTCTGCTGGTTGAAATCCGGTGCACCCTTCAAGTGCCCGCAGATTTGTGTCCGCAGTCCGGTTAACGCTTCGACTGTCCCGTTGCGCAGCCACAGTTCCATATCCACGCTGCCGACCTTCGGTTGAATCGAAGCACCGAAAGCGATCTTGTTCGGCAATACACGCTCAAAGCGCAAGCCGCCGTCCGGTTCGCGCGTCCAGTCAATGTTGTCGAGATGAAGATTCTGTTCGTCCCAGATGGTCGGAAGATGAGTGTGCGCGAGATAGAGCAGTCCGCGTTGGAAAAAGATCGCTTCCGGCAAATCCACCACAACGTAGCTGGTCGTGTCCCAAGGCAGGAACACGCTGGCCTTCATGCCCCGCTGGAAATCAATGTTTCCGTCCGTGAAGCCTCGGCGCACTTCGCGGCCACCTGGATAAGGCAGCACGCGAACCTTGCCGTCAGACGGCTTCTCGGGCGTAGCCCCGGGAATTACCTTCAGCTCGGCGGCCTTCTTTACGACTTCTTCCGCGCTCCAACCGCAGACTCGCACAGCTTCTTCAACTGTGAACCGATGATGCACCAGCATGTTCTCCAGCCAGTAACGCGGCTCGTTCCGGGTCGCCACCATTTCAACCGGCAACGCCAGTTTCTCCGGTGCGCGTTCCGGCTGGCGCGCTTTTACCAACGGATCCGCCGGTAGATTCGCGCGATCCACATACGGCTCAAGCTCGCGAATGGCGACGCACCGGAAATTGTTCTCCTTGAGATACGCCATGTATTCGCGAAACCGCTCGGGCGGCGTATGCACCCACGGGTGCGCCACGTCCGGCACGCCGTGAAATTGCAACACCACGATCTGCCCGTTCGTCGCGCGGGCGACAACGTTCGTGAAGTGTTCCAGCGACCAGTTCGGATAGGCATCGCCCGTGGTCGGGATCAGCAACGGATGATGCCGCTTCGGATCATAGGTCGCGCCGATATCCAACGTGCCATAGCGAGCCTCGGGCTGCTCGCCGCGCCGCGCGAACTTGTAGCCCAGTTCGGCGAGGCGCTGCACTGCTTCCGGGCCGAAGCTATTGCCGCAATACGCGAAGCTGATCGGACGCGGCACTTTGGCTTTGGTCTGGCTGAGTTCACGATCAACCAATGATAATTCCCCTGCGAGGCGAGCGGCGTTTTTTGGCTGGGAGAAATCCGAATGGGTCCAACTGTGATTGCCGATCTCGAAACCCATCTGGTGAATATCGCAGATCTCCTCCCAAGTCATGAAATTCGTCCGGTCATCCATCCATTTATGCGTAACGAAGAAAGTCGCACTGAAGCCGAACTCTTTCAGCAACGGCGCGACAAACGTTCGATGCGATTTGACCGCGTCGTCGAAGGCGAGCACCACCAGCTTGTCGGGGACGGATTGCGGAGCGCTTGACGCCACGCCCTCGCAGAGCACTAACAGCATGGCAAAGTTTGGCAACCATCGCTTCCGAGGCTTCATGGGTTGACGCTAACCGAATCGCACCGCCGGTGGCAAATGCGTTTGAACCATGACCCGGAGCGCGGACAGCTTTGTCCGCGCGAACCGACATCCTGGAACTCGCGGACATGGCTGTCCGCGCTCCTAAGATTCGACATGCCCGTCTCGCACCTTGATCCGGTTGAATGATGTCATGTGAATTCTGCCGATAACAAGCTTGCCAGTGGGCGTGCGAAGATTTAACAACCGGTGATCGGATAAACCGATTCCGCAAGCCATGAATACCTCAAATCGTTTCACTCGCCGTCAGTTCCTAAAAACCACCACCGCGCTCGCCGTTGCCGCGCCGAACCTCTTGCCGTCGTCCGTCTGGGGCGCGGAGAAAGGACCGAACGACCGCATCACGCTTGGCTTTATCGGCATGGGCAAACAAAACAGCGGTCTGCTGAATGGATTCATCCGCAGCAAGGATACGCAGGTCGTTGCCGTGTGCGATGTCGATACCACGCGCCGGGAAAACGCGAAGAAGACCGTCGAGAACTACTACGCCAAACAGACCGACAAGGGTACGTTCAAGGGGTGCGATACCTACAAGGATTTCCGCGAACTGGTCGCGCGCACGGACATTGATGCCGTGGTGGTCGCCACGCCGGATCATTGGCACGCGTTGAACGTCATCGCCGCCGCGAACGCGGGCAAGGATGTCTATTGCGAAAAGCCGCTGTCACTGACCATTCCGGAAGCCCGCGCGATGGTTAACGCCATTCGCAAGAACAACCGCATTTGCCAGACGGGCAGCATGCAACGTTCGTCGCAGGAATTTCGCAAGGCCTGCGAGCTGGTGCGTAACGGACGCATCGGCAAAGTCAAACAGGTGATCGTCGGCGTGGGAACATCCAGCAAGTGGTGTGATCTGCCGGAGGAAACGATGGAGCCCGGCCTGGACTGGGACACCTGGCTTGGACCGGCGCCCGTGCGGCCTTACAATTCTGTGCTCAGTCCGCGCGGCGTTCACGACCACTTCCCGAATTGGCGTAGCTACCGCGAATATTCCGGCGGCGCGATGACCGATTGGGGCGCTCACCATTTTGACATTGCCCAATGGGGTCTGGGCATGGACGACAGCGGGCCGGTGGAGATCATCCCGCCGGAAGACCCGAAGGCCAAGACTGGCGTGCGTTACCTCTACGCCAACGGCGTGGAGATGATCCACGACGCCAGCCGCGGCGGCGCACTGTTCCTCGGCGAGAATGGAAAAGTGTTTGTGGATCGCGGCAAATTTGAAGCCACGCCGGAGACGCTTGCCGAGGCGCCGCTGGACGACAAAGCCATCCGTCTCTACAACAGCAGCAATCATTTGAAGGACTGGCTCGATTGCATCCGCAGCCGCAAGCTGCCGATTTGTGATGTGGAAATCGGCTGCCGCTCCGTGAGCGTATGTCACCTGGGCAATCTCGCCTACTGGAATCACCGCCGGCTGAAGTGGGATCCCAAGCTGGAACAATTCATCGGCGACAGAGAGGCGAACACCTGGCTGGATCGCGAGAAGCGCGGGCCGTGGAAGACGTGACCGCAGACCACTCGACATGCGAATGGCGAACTTCCAGCCACAAGAATATGACGACAAACCTCATCCAGAATTGTCGCTCACTTAACTGTTAGGTAGCTATGCGCGTCGCAAAACTCAGACCCGTTTTTTTGCTCGTGTTGGTTATATCCGTGTTCATCACGGGTTGTGTCCCGGTATGCACGCGCTACGTCAGCGCGCCGGGCGCAGTCGGGCGAGCAGTTGACGGTGATTCGCACGTCCCCCTTGTTGGCGCAGTAGTTTCTGTTGCTCGCCCCGACGGTCCTCCGGCGCAGAGCCGCACGCGGCGAGATGGCACGTTCCGCGTTCCTTCGCAGCATCGCTTGTTTGTTCGCGCGTGGCTTGGCCGCTGCAAGCATGTTCTGATTTCGTCAGCCGCGACGATGTCAGTTGAGCACCAGGGTTATCACAGTCAGTCCGCAGACATTCCTGCAGGCACTGAAGTCTTTGAGGCTGGAGAGGTTCGCTTATACAGACCAGCACCATGACGCTACCTAACCATGTCGCTGCATCTAACCGCCGCCCCGCTTTGCAGTCGGACGGCTCGGGTAGTTTGTCAGCGACAGTTTCAGCCGACCGGACGTTTCCGGCGGCGGTCGTTGAGCTGGTCGTTAGCCGGCATTGAATCGTGAAAGCGAGAATCACAAAAATCATGCTGCTCCTTTCGGTCGTTGTTTTGAGCGGATGTTTATCTACGAGACCAGACAAAGCCCAGCGAACAATTAGTCACTGGATTCCTCCGGGCACGCCACAGGAAGACGCCATCAGGATTATGAAGCAGCATGGCTTTGAAAGTGGGGAGGATCAGAGGCGCTGGAAAGAGGATGGGACTTTTTACTGGTTTTCACGCCAAACCAAAATCCTAAGAAATATGTGGTGGTTTGACGTTCGATTCAAAAACGGAAAGGTTGATTCAATTGATGGTTTTGGAACCGGCAACGACTTCATGGGGCACTTCATGATACTTGACCCTTCAGGAGGATAGTATGCCTTTGCCGCCAACAAGGGCGCTGCATCTAACCGCCGCCCCGCTGGGCAGTCGGACCGTTCAGACAATTTGTCAGCGGCTCTTGCAGCCGACCGGGCGTTTCCGGCGGCGGTCGCTGAGCTTGCACAACCGAGCCTTTGGAGACAAACAGCCCAACCAAGCGAGATCGAAATGAACTTTATCATCTTCATCATTGGGTTGATTGTCTTTGGCGGGCTGGTGGTGTTGGGCGTCGCGCTTTGGATTTATTTCGAGATGCGGAAGAAGGAAACGGCCAAGGATCCCAAGCAGAATTCGAGTCGCAACGACAATGCCACCCAAGCCTGATGCCGTTGGGGAATTCAGACCGACATTTGTCCCGGAGGGACATCCGACCATAGCCCAGCGTTTCAACGCTGGGTTGAGCCGCCAAGCGGGACAAGTCCCGGAGGGACGGCACAAAACCGGCTTGGAAACTCGATGCTCTTTCGTCCCTCCGGGACTCGCTGGTTTTGGATCCCGCAGCCCAGCGTTGAAACGCTGGGCTATTTTCGCAATGTCCCTCCGGGACAGGACTGTCCAATTCCCGAAAGGCATTACACCTAAGCCTGATGCTCTACGCGAATTCCAAAGCTGAATCCCAAAGGGATTCCGGCTCAAAGCCCAAGGTTGCGAGGAACGAGCTACCTTGGGGAAAAAGGGCAAACACGAACAACCCCAACGGGGTTGCGGCGCAGCCAAGGCCCCATGACGCAACCCCGTTGGGGTTGAAAACCGTGCGGCCACGGCCCCAGGGTAGCTCGTTCCTCGCAACCCCGGGCTGGAGGGCACAATCCCTTTGGGATTGGCGCAGGCTTGCGGTGATCATTTTCTTGTTCCTCGCTTTTGCCGACGTTCTACCAGCCGCGCAAAAGGACGGCCCGCGTTCTGGCCAGGTTCAGGTGGTTGACCATTCCCTGACCGACGACAACGGTCCGTTCCTGGGTTTTGGCGTTTCCTATTTCACCGCCCTCTGGCGCTGTAAACATGACCGCGAACGGCTGGAAAGCGACCTTGCTTTCCTCGCGCAGCAGGGATTCAACTACTACCGAATGTTGTCCATGGTGGGTTACTACCCCTCATGGGCAGGCCGCGAGATTGCGCCAGTCGCATTCACGAACAAGGACGGGAAGCGCGTGGACGCGTGGCCCGATTACTGGGAGCAACTCCGCCAGCTCATTGATCTCGCCTACGACCGCCACGGTTTGCGCACGCAGATCACGATCTTCGCCGACGCGCAGCTCATGCCGCAAAAGGAGGCGCGCATTGAACACATGCGGAAGCTCCTGGCGGAAGTGGTGCCCGGGCGGGAGCACAAGATCATCCTGTTGGAAGTGGCGAACGAGGCCTGGCAAAACGGTTTCCCCGGTGACGAAGGCGTGGCTGATTTGCGTGAGTTTGCGAAATACCTGAATGACCGGACGGAGATTCCCGTGGCGATTACTTCCAATCACGACTGGCGGGGCGGACTGGCGGCGTTTGAACAGGTTTACGCGGGTGGGGTGGCGGACGTGGCCACCTGGCATTTCAGCCGGGATCGCCGCACGGACGGCGGATGGACACCGGTTTACGATTGCTGGGATTTTGCAGATCGGCCCGGATTTCCGCCCGTGAGCAGCAATGAACCCATTGGCCCAGGCGCTTCCGTCAACACGGAAACCGAACCCATACGGCTTGTAATGGCAGCGGCCTTTGCCTACGCCGCGAAGCTGCCGATGTATGTTTTCCACTGCGAGGCGGGCGTCTTTGGCAAGAACCGCTTTCAAGACACCCCGGCGATTGATCGCTTCGGTCACATTCTGAGGCTGCTTCCCAACGACCTTCCCAACTGGCAGCGCAACGACGGCAAGGACGCCAGTGCTTTGTTCACAGTCTTTGCGGGAGGAAAGCCCAATCAGTATTGGCCCGAGATTCTTTCCGCGCCCGATGGCTGCGTACGCAACACGGGCAGCCGCAAAGGTGATCAGTTTGTTTGCGTGCCGATTGGTATCCGCCCCGGCGGCCTTGAACTTCAAGCGCGACAGAACTTGGAGTTCACTGCGTACGATCCGCTCACGGGTAAGGCGGTGAAATCCGGCACCCTGCGGTCAGGAGAAAAACTGACGCTGCTTCCCGGCCCCGGAGCTTTGCTCATTCTGGGGCGTGTGCTGCCACTGGAGGCAAATCGGCCGGACAACTGATCGGCTACGGGAGCAACTTCACCCTGGCGTAGCTGATGGTGTTGCCCGAGCCGGAGCGCGTTCCCAGCAACTCCAATGCTTTTGATGGTGGTGAACCTGCTCGCACCGTGGCCGTGAAAAAACTCGTGAATGGTTTGGCCAGGAGCAGTCGTGCGGCATCCCCAACGCCGCCGTCCGATATGATCTCCATCACGCGATTCTCCGCCACGCTGCGTCCGCCCTCGCTGCCGTACGCGTAACACACCACGAAGAGCCGGTGATCGAGCGTCGTGTGGAATCGTCCTGCCGAACCGGCGATGCCAGGTTTGTCTTCCGTTGATTCCAACAGCGTCCGGCGGCGAAGGATCTTTCCGTCGCGCACGACGGCGTAGTTCAGCGAGTGACTCTGTTTCGCCTCAGGGAAAAACTTCGCGCGCAGCCGCTCGTCCAGCGCCCGTTCGCTCCAGAGCAGATGCACGTCGCCATTAGGCGCCAGCCACAGATCGCCCGGGGAAATCCAGCCGCAGGTCTTTTCCCGGCTGGCGATCTCGATCCACTCGGCGAACGGCTCCTTCGTGATGTCGCGCGTCCAAGTGTAGAACAGCCGGCGGAAGTCGTAGTCCCACTGCTGGCCGGTCAACTCGCGCTTGAACTCGCGCCACGCCTTGTTGGGTTCGATGATGTCGCTCACGCCCACGAAGTGAACCGCGCGGTCGCGCAACGCGACGTTGGGATAACAGACGCGAACCGGGCCGGGCTTCTCGTGCGTGGCGTCCCAAGGCCACTTGATCTGGCCTTGAGCGCTCCACTTGCCGACCTTGTCGCGGAAAGTCCATTCGGCATGGGTGTAGCCGATGTTCTGAAACAGAATCAATTCTCCGGCTGCACCATCCGCCGCGAAGCTGCGATACGAATGTTCAGTGAACTTGGGTTCGCCCTGCCACACCGGCGTCAGCGCCAGTGGCAACGCGGAAGGATTGCGGGCGGCGAATTGAAATACCTCCGGTCGCGCCGGCCCTCCGTTCGGCTGCGGCCCGGAGCCGAGCGTGGGATTCCCGGACACGAAAACGCGACCATCGTGAAACGCTGCCAGCGGTGACGGTTCACGCGTGTGGCCTTCATCCACGCGCACGCGCTCCCAGCCTTTCGCGCGGCGATGAAAGAGCATCCAACGGCAATTGTTCAACGGCTGCTCGCCGGGAACGGTTTCCAATCCGCTGGCAAACACCTCATCGCCGGAGCGCACGAGCGACGTGGAGCCGGAGCACCACATCGGCCCGGCACCGTTGTTGGCATTGGTGAAGGTGTAAACGTCCTCCTCGATCTCGACAACGGGCGCGAGGTCAGCAGCATGAGCAAGGAGAGAGATGCCGATCAAGCAAGCAGACAACGAGCGTTTCATAGTTGGACTCCGTTCAGACAAACCGTTTGAGCCAGGCCCAAGCCTCGGTTTGCATCTCGAGATTACATTCGTGCGGCGTTTCGTAGAAGCGGGTGGCGCAGCAGTCAGGAACGCCAGCCTTGGCGTAGCAAGCATTCAGCTTGGCAAAGCTCGCTTTGACGCCATCAAGGTCGAACAATCCATCCTTGGTGCCGTTGATGACGAGCATGGGTGTCGGCATGGCCAGTGACGCCACGTCCGGATAATCGAGGTGCTGATACAGCCCGGGCACGACCTTGGTGTGGCCGATGGTGTTGCGTATGTGCTTTTTGAGCTGCGCGGGAAACGACGCCATCCAACCCACCACAACTGCCGCGCGAATGCGCTCGTCCAAAGCCGCCAGATGACACGAACGCAATCCGCCCACCGACAAACCGACGCAACCAATCCGTCGCGGGTCCACGTCCGGACGTGTCAGCAGATAATCCACCGTGCGCACGTCGTCCCAGAACATCACCCCCGGCCAGGTAAAACCGGCGGCGTAAATCGTGCGCCCGACGAGTTGCTCGTTCTGACCGGCGCGGGAGTTGAAGGCTTGGATGCGCTCGCGCGTGAGGCTTGCGGAACGCTCTCGCCAGTCCGCGGGGTCGTCGTCGAGCAGCATCCGGCGCTCGCCCCAGTAGAACATGTCAATGACCACGACAATGTATCCCTGTCGCACCAGTTCATTGGCGATGCTTCTCCCGCCGTAATACCGCTGGCGAAACTCAGGGAGAGCGCCGTTTTCATCCGGCAACGCCACAATCTTCTCCTTACCCCACAGATAAAATCCGCCGTGATCATGCAGCGCGACGACGGCGGGCGCGGGTTTGGGCGCATTCTTCGGAATCAACACATACGCCGGAACGCGCACCCCGGGCGCGGTGTTGAACAAGACCTTCTCTCGGAAGTAGTCGCCGCAATCCACGCGCTCAACCATTTCGGCGTCGGGATTGCAAGGCGCGGGCGCGTAGTGCAGCAGTTCCAAGAGTTTGCCGCGGGCAGTTTTCTTCCAACTTCGCAGCGAACGAAATCGCGGATTCAGGAAAGACAGAGGAAATTCACCCGTGACTGCCTGGCTTTGAATGAACGGGAAAAGCGAACCGACATCCGAACCGGTCGGAGTCGCAGGGGCAGACGTCAAATCAGCCCCGCCCGACAGTGCGCTAAACTGGCCACCCAGCATCGAACCCACGCCAGCTGTTGTGGCCACCTGAAGGAAATTGCGTCGGTTGACGAGAAGCTTCTGGGATGATGTC
>Ga0315910_10000923_pt1 | contig 27725 bp, 21 predicted proteins | sample EdamamesoilMG_FD_204470 | JGI IMG/M metagenome (GOLD analysis project Ga0315910, IMG submission 204470) | Garden soil microbial communities collected in Santa Monica, California, United States - Edamame soil | ecosystem: Environmental > Terrestrial > Soil > Garden | place: USA: California... | reverse complement strand
TCAGCCGCAGGTGTCGAGGTCGAGGTCGGCGGCGGCGCGCTCGCGGCTCTTCTGCCGGCCCAGGGCGTGGTGGAAGCGGCCCAGGAGGTCCTCGCGCCCCGCGGTCTTCAAGGCCTCCTCGACCAGGCTGCGCGATTCGGGCGCCTTCCAGCGCACCAGCGCCTTCTGCATGCGCCGTTCGCGCTCGCCGCGCGGCACGTGGAGCTCCTTCATCGTCATCGGATCGAGTCCCGTGACGTACTGCACGCAGGCGCGCGTCATCGGCAGCGGGATGAACTCCTGCACCTGCTCCGGCGAGTAGTTGCGCTCCAGGAGCTTCTCGAACAGCGTCACCGCGTCCGCCAGGCTCGTGCCCGGGTGGCCGACGATGAAGTAGTTGACCAGGTGCTGGTCGCGGCCGAGCTCCTTGCACTCGTCCTTGTAGTCCGCCTCGTACTGCTCGTAGACCTCGAAGCGCGGCTTGTTCATCGCCTCGAGCGTCGCGTCGCTGGCGTGCTCGGGCGCGAGCTTCATGCGGCCCGGCACGTGGTGCTGCACGAGGTCGTGGTGCAGCGGCAGGAGCTGGCCCTTGCGGTCGCGCAGCATGTCGTAGCGGATGCCGCTCGACACGAAGGCGTGCTTCACGCCCTGGGTCGTGCGCACCAGGCCCAAGAGGCGCCGGTAGCCCTCGCTGGTCTTGTCCAGGCGCAGCGCGGGACACGGATCGGGCGTCAGGCAATCGCGGCCCAGGCAGGGCTCGCCTTTCTCGAGCAGCTTGCAACCCAGGCCCCACATGTTCGCCGTCGGCCCGCCGATGTCGGTGATCGTGCCGCGGAAGTCGCTCATCCCCGCCAGCTGCGCCGCCTCCTTGAGCACCGACTCCTCGCTGCGCGACTGGATCGTGCGGCCCTGGTGGAAGGTGATCGAGCAGAACGAGCAGTCCGCCATGCAGCCGCGGTGCGTGTTCAGCGACCAGCGCACCGGTTCCAAGGCCGCGATCCCGCCCGCCGCGTCGTGGTCGGGGTGCCAGGCGCGCTGGTAGGGCAGGTCGTAGAACGAGTCGACCTCCGCCGACGAGGCCGGCTTCGGGGGCGGATGCTGCAGCACGTAGCGCGTCCCGTGTTGCTGCGCCAGCGTGCGCGAGCTCGGGCTGTTCTCCTCGCGCACCGCGTGGAAGAGCTCGATCAAGAGCTTGCGATCGGCCGCCAGCGCCTCGTACGACGGCACGACGCGCGCGTCCGCCGGCAGCTCGGCCGCCGCGACCACCTCGCAGGTGCCCGCCAGCCCGCGCAGCGTCTCGCCGGCCTGCAAGCGCCGCGCGATCTCGAGCACCTGGCGCTCGGCCATGCCCCACACCAGGAGGTCGGCCTTGGCGTCGACCAGCATCGAGCGCCGCAGCTTCTCGTCCCAGTAGTCGAAGTACGCCAGCCGCCGCGGTCCCGCCTCGAGCCCGCCGACGATCACCGGCACGCCCGGGTAGTGGTGCCGCGCCAGCGCCGTGTAGGCGATCGTCGCGCGGTTCGGCCGGCCGGGCTGGCCGCCGGGGCGGTACACGTCGACGCGGCGCTTCTTCTTCGCCGCGGTGTAGTTCGTCACCATCGAATCGATGGTGCCCGCGCTGACGCCGACGAAGAGCCGCGGCGCGGGCAGGCGCGTCCAGGCGCCGCCGTCGGGCTCGAGCTCGGGCACGTCGAGGATCCCGACCCGGTAGCCGTGCGCCTCGAGCACGCGGCCGATCACCGCCACGCCGAACGAGCAGTGGTCGACGTAGCCGTCGCCGGTGACCAGCACGACGTCGAGCTCGTCCCAGCCGCGCTGCGCCATCTGCGCGCGGGTGCGCGGCAGGAAGAGCTGGGGATCGTGGCGCTGCATGGGGTCATTCCTACGTCAAGGAGCGCGCGCCGGGAAGCCGTGCCGCGCGGACGCGGCCTGGCTGCGGGCTCAGAAGCTGCCGTGCCGCGCGCGCTGCCGGCGGTTGGTCTTGCGCCCGCCCTTGGTCTTCTGGCGGGTGCGGTAGCCGGTCTTCTTGCGGTGCTTGGCGGACGAGCTGCGGGTCTTCGTGTGCATGCGTTCCTCGCTGGGCCGGGTCGATCCTCGGCCGGAGTTCGGGGGCGGAGAGTCTAGGCGGCGCCGGGAGCCCGCGCCAGGGCGCGGATCAGCCCCCGCCGCCGATCTTCAGGCCGGCCTTGGGGGCGACCATGTCCTCGGGGCGCACGGCCTTGTCGAAGGCCGCGCCGGTCATCAGGCCCAGCGCGACCACCGCTTCGCGCAGCGTCGTGCCCTCGTGGTAGGCCTTCTTCGCCACCTTGGCGGCGTTGTCGTAGCCGATGTGGCGGTTGAGCGCGGTGACGAGCATCAGCGACTGGCGCATCAGGGTGTCGATGCGCACCGCGTCGATCTGCAGGCCCGCGATGCAGTTCTCGCGGAAGCTGTCGCAGGCGTCGGCCAGGAGCTGCAGCGAGCCGAGCACGTTGTGCACCAGCACCGGCTTGTAGACGTTGAGCTCGAAGTTGCCCTGCGAGCCGGCCAGCTTGACCGCCGTGTCGTTGCCGAGCACCTGGACGCAGACCATCGTCAGCGCCTCGCACTGCGTCGGGTTGACCTTGCCGGGCATGATCGAGCTGCCGGGCTCGTTCTCGGGCAGCTTGAGCTCGCCCAGGCCGCAGCGCGGGCCCGAGCCGAGCCAGCGCACGTCGTTGGCGATCTTCATCAGGGCCACGGCGGCGGTGGCGCAGGCGCCGTGCAGGAAGACCAGCGCGTCGTGGCCCGCGAGCGCGCTGAACTTGTTGGGCGCCGTCTTGAAGGGCAGGCCGGTCTCGGCCGCGATGTTCTTGGCCGCCAGGCGCGCGTAGCGCGGGTGCGTGTTGAGCCCGGTGCCGACGGCGGTGCCGCCCAGCGCCAGCTCGTAGACGCCCGGCAGGCTGGCCTTCAGCGCGCGGCGCGCGTCGGCGAGCTGCTGCACGTAGCCCGAGAACTGCTGGCCGACGGTCAGCGGCGTCGCGTCCATCAGGTGCGTGCGGCCGATCTTGACCACCTTCTTCCAGGCCTTGGACTTGGCCGCCAGCTCGCGCTCGAGCGCCTCGAGCGCCGGGAGCAGCCGCCCGACCGTCTGCTCCGCCGCGGCGACGTGCATCGCGGTGGGGAAGGCGTCGTTCGAGGACTGCGAGCGGTTGACGTGGTCGTTGGGGTGCACCGGCTGCTTCGAACCGAGCACGCCGCCGAGCTTCTGGATCGCGCGGTTCGAGATCACCTCGTTCGCGTTCATGTTCGACTGCGTGCCCGAGCCGGTCTGCCACACCACCAGCGGGAAGTGCGCGTCCCACTGGCCGGCGATCACCTCGTCGCAGGCGATCAAGAGCGCTTCGCGCTCCTTCTTGCTCAACGTGTCGAGCTCGCCCAGCTCGAGGTTGGCCAGCGCGGCGCACTTCTTGACGATGCCCAGCGCGCGGATCATCGGCCGGGTGAAGGTCTGGCCGCCGATCTTGAAGTTCTGGCGCGAGCGCTGCGTCTGCGCGCCGTAGAGCATGTCGTCAGGGACCTGGATCGGCCCGAAGGAGTCGGTCTCGGTGCGGGAGCGCATGGAGGTGCGGGGTGGGGCAGGGGTCGCGAGGGCTGGCGGCGGGACGCGGGGAGCCGCGCAGGATAGCGCTCGCTCAGCGCGTCGTCGCGGGCTGGCTGCCGCGCAGCGGCGTGCTGTCGCGGCGCTGGAAGTAGAGCAGCACGTAGCTCCCGGGGATCTCCAGCGTGCGCGCGGCGTAGTCGCGCTGGAAGTCGGGGTGCTGGAAGAGCGTCCGCTCCCAGGCGCTGACCACCAGGCGCCGCTCGCCGCCCGGCAGCACGCCGTTGCCGAGGATCACGACCTCGGGGCGCTGGCGCAGGACGTGCTCCGCGTCGTAGCGGTGGTGGCCCTTCATCGTGATCGCCAGGTCGGGCTCGACGCGCTCCAGGCCGCGCTGCGTGACGCCGAGCAGGTCGACGATGCGGCGCTGGGAGAAGTAGCCGATCGCGCCGACGGGCGCGGTCGCGATCGCGAAGCCGGTGTGCGGCGGCTCGGGCACGACGTTCGGGCCGAGCGCCTGGCCGATCGCGATCCAGCGCCGTTCGTCGAACGCGTGCAGCTCGTGGAGCTCCGCGCGGCGCGCCCAGGGCCAGAGCAGGGCCAGCGCCAGGGCGCCCGTCAACAGCAGCGCGGCACGCGCGACGAGCACCTCCCCCACCAGCATCCACAAGAGCGGCAGCACGGGCACGGCGAAGCGCGCGAGCTCCATGTAGTCGCCGCCGACTCCGACGACCGCCGCGAGGTAGGCGCCGGCGCCGAGCAGCGCCGCGCACTCGCTGCGCGCCGCGAACCAGTTGCCGGCGGGCCGCGCGGCGAGCGCCAGCACGAGCAGCAGACCGACGCCGGAGCACAGCGTGGCGCCGAGCAGGTACTCCGAGCCGTAGGCGAGGTCGTCGACGAAGCCGAGCTTCTTGAGCGCGAAGGTGTGCGGCAGCCAGTCCGCGTAGTACGCCAGGCGCGCGATCTGCCAGGCGAACGGCAGGGCGAGCGCCAGCGCGCCGAAGCGCCAGCGCCGGGCGCGCGGCGCGGCCCAGACGAAGCCGGGCAGCAGCACCAGCGCTTCCGGCCGGATCAGCGCGGCGAGCCCGAGCGCCAGCGCCGCGACCGGCGAGCTCCGCGCGCGCTCCTCCGCGCGGCGCGCCGCGGCGTAGGCCACGGCCAGCGCGGCGCCGGTCGCGAGTGTCCCGAGGCCGAGCGCGCCGTGATAGGCGAGCACCGGGCTGGTCGCGAGCGCGAGGCCGGTGATCCAACCGCTGGCGCGGCCGCCCAGGCGCGTGACGTGGCGCGCGGCGACGACGCTGGCGACGACCAGCGCGAGCGCACCGAGGAGGCGCGTCACGACCATCGGCTCGAGGTCGAGCACGTGCACCAAGGCGAAGAGCGCGACCCAGGCGGGGCAGGTGAAGCCCTCGACGCGCTCGCCGGGGTTGAAGCACGGGCCGAGCCCCGCGGCCCAGTTCGCGGCGTAGCGGTAGACGATGAACTCGTCGTCGCAGGGGCCGGCGCTCCAGAACAGCGCGCTGCTGGCGAGCGCGACCAGCGCGAGCACGAGGCAGGGCCAGAGGTTCGGGTGTCGGCGCGGGGAGGTCATCGCGTTCAGCGCGGCACGTAGAGCCACTGCGGCCGGTTCGGCGCGCCGGTGACTGGTTCGAACTCGCCCTCGGCGGCGTAGTCGAGCTTGAGCGCGGCGTAGTGGCGCGCCAGGGGCTCGAGCTCCTGGTCCCAGCGCTGGTGCAGCACGATCGCGGCGAAGCGCCGCTCGGCCAGCGCCTGCGCGAGCTGGTCGACGAAGCGCTGCGCCGTCGCGCGGTCGGCGCCCTGCAGCAGGTCGATCACCGCCATCGCGTGCGCCGACGATCCCTTGCCGGCCGCGCGCGCGAGCTCGCCGGCGCAGGGCATCCACACGCGGCCCTCGATCGTCCGGATGCGCGCGGCGAGGCGCTCGCCGGCGGCGCGGTCGGCCTCGGTCGGCAGCTGCGAGCGCGGGTCGTAGAACAGGAGGCCGAACTGCGCGACGCCGAGCAGCGCGGCGGCCAGGCGCGGTCCGCGCTCGAGCTCGGTCAGGCGCGCCAGGGCCGGGCCGGCGAGCAGAGCGACGCCCGCGCAGGCCGGCAGCAGCGTGTTGTCGTAGCCGCCGACGTGCGCGCGGCCGAGCCAGCCGGCGAGCAGCAGGCCGAGCACGGCGGCGTGGCGCAGCGTCAGGCGCTCGCGCGCGCCGTTGGACGCGGCGAACTCGGCGGACTCGGCGCACTCGGCGGACTCGGCCGCGCCGCGGCGCGCAAGGTGATTCCAGGCCGCGAGCCCGAGCCCGACGCCGAGCGCCAGCAGCAGCTCCTTCCAGAAGCCGGTCAGCGCGTCCGCGGTCCAGGCGTGGCCGGCGAGCAGCTCGAAGACGTACCAGCGGTACCAGCCGTCGCTGAGCGCGTCGAAGAGCAGCGTACTGGCGAGCACGAGTCCGGCGAGCGTGACCACGAAGGCCGCCGCGACGCGCCAGCCGCGCAGGCCGAGCAGCGGCACCAGGCACAGCGCGGGGACGAGCGCGCTCTGCTTGGCGAGGAAGGCCAGGAAACACAACAGGCCGCCGAGCAGGGCCGCGCGCACGCTGGCGCGCGCTTCGAGCCAGGCCAGCGCGCCGAGCGTCAGCGCCAGGCTGAGCGCGTCGACGCGCCCGACGTCGAACCAGGCCCCCGCGAAGCGGAAGGTCGCGCAGAAGAGGCCCGCGGCGAGGAGCCCGCCCCACAGGCCGCCGCCGCGCCGGCGGCCGAGTTCGAAGAGCAGGGCACAGCTCGCGAGGCTGGCGAGCAGGGAGACCAGGCGCAACGCGACGAGGCCCTCGCCGACGACGCTCGCGACCAGCGCCGCGAGAGCTGCATAGAGCGGCGGGTACGGAAAGGCGATGAACTCGAGGCTCGGCGGCGCGTAGAGCGCCTCGCCCGCGCGCAGGCGCGCGACGTGCGCCAGCATGCCGCCCTCCTGCCACTCGAGTTCGTAGGGGTGGCCGAGGCGCGAGAGCGCGACCCACAGGAAGGCGACGATCGCCCAGGCCGCGAGGATCGCCAGCACGAGTCGGGGGGCGCGGCTCATCGCTTTTCCGATTCTGGCGCCCGGGCCGGCCCGCTTCCACCTTGACGCACGCAACGCGCTTGAGAACCCTGGCGTCGACCGACGAGAACGCCGTGCCGGATCCGACCCCCTCCCACATCCCGCGCGCAAGCTGCGGACGCTCCGGCTCGCGGGAGCTGCGCGCGGCCGCCGCCGCGCTGTGCACGCTGGCGCTGACGACCTGCGACGGCGAGGCCCCCGAGGCGCCGCGCCTCAACGTGCTCTTCGTCGTGCTCGACACGCTGCGCGCGGATCGGCTCGAGACCTACGGCGCGCCGCGCGCGACCGCGCCCGGCCTCGACCACCTCGCCGGGCGCTCGGTCGTCTTCGAGAACGCGCAGAGCGCGGCGCCGCTGACCGTCGCCTCGCTGCTGACGATGGTCACGGGCCTCTACCCCGCGGTGCACCAGGTCCAGGGCGAGCCCGTGCCCGGTCGCATGAGCGAGAACGTGCGCACGCTGACCGAGATCCTGCGCGAGCGGGGCTACGCGACCGCGGCTTTCACCGAGGGCGGGTACGCCAAGGGCGACTTCGGCCTCGACCAGGGCTTCGAGGTCTACCCGCGCTGGCCCGGCGACGCGGAGTCGAACATCTCGAACCTGCACTTCCCCAGCCGCATCGGCGAGAACCTCGACCGCACGCTGGCCTGGTTGCGCACGCCGCGCGAACAACCCTTCTTCCTCTTCTTCCACACCTACGAGATCCACCGGCCCTACTGGACGCTCGCCGAGCACGTGCGGACCTTCCGCCCCGGCTTCGACGAGGTGGCCGACCACGCGCGCGTCGCGCGGGCGATCGAGTTCTGGAACACGTACCGCACGACCAGCGCCGAGGACGCGCTGGCGCTCCTGCTGCACCTCTTCCAGTGCCCGCTGACCGGTCTTCCGCAGCTCGAGGACCCCGACGGCTACGCCGCCGCCGCGCGCGCGCTGAAGCTGGCCCCCGAGGACGCCGTGCACAACGAAGCGCTCTTGGAGCTGGTGCGCGACCTCTACGACGCGAGCATCCACTACGCCGACGCGCAGCTCGCGCGCCTGTGGAAGACGCTCGCGGAGACCGGCCACGCCGAGGACACGCTGATCGTCGTGCTCAGCGACCACGGCGAGGGCTTGGGCGAACACGGCGAGCTGGAACACTCGAACAAGCTCTTCGAGGAAGCGCTGCGCGTGCCGCTGCTGATCCACGTCCCCGGCCAGGAGTTCGCGCCAAAGCGCGTGCCCGACCTGGTCCAGACCGTCGACCTCGCCCCGACGGTGCTCGAGCTGCTCGGCATCCGCGACCGCGCCGCCGTCTTCCAAGGCCGGAGCCTCGTGCCGCTCCTGCGCGGCGCCCCGTCCGCCGCACGCCCCTCCTTCAGCCACGCCCGCCGCACCGGCCCCGACCAGAACCCGCAGTTCTCCGTCCGCCAGGGCCGCTGGCGCCTGATCCAGGAACCCGCCATCCACCAACGCTGGCTCTACGACCTCGAAGCCGACCCCGACGAGTCGATCGACATCGCCGCCAAGCTCCCCGACGTGACCCGCGACCTCGAAGCCCTGCTGACCCAACAAGCCGCCCGCGACGAACGCCTGCGCACGCTGATCTCGACCAGCCCGACGTTGCTCGACCTCGACGACGAGACGCGGCGGGAGATCAGCGGGTTGGGGTACTGACGCACGAGTCGGCGGCTCTCGCGGCGTGCATGCCCGGACCGAGTACGGCCTCGATCCGCGGACTTGCTCGGATAGCTACCGAGGTTCCCGCGCACGCGAAGGCGCCGGGCGCGAGAAGCGATGTGCAAGCTCGTCCGAGCTGACCAACTCGAACAGGTGCCGCGAGTTCCACGGCGAGAAGACCTCGATGCGAGGGAAGCAGAAGTCGAATTCGAAGAGCAGTGACCCGGTGGCTACGTCGAATCGCCCATCTCCGTCAAGATCCGCGCCTGTCACGGTCAGCAGCCCCCCCTCGTCCTCGAAGCGGTACGTGGACAGACACTCGCGGTTCCGAAGCGAGAACAAGTAGGCGCTGTCCGAGGCCGGGTTGTAGCAGCGGCCCGCGCCGACGAGGAGTTCCGGAACACCGTCGCCATCCTGATCCCCGACGTTCGCGATCGAAGCTCCGAAGCCCGAAACCGTCGCAGCGTCACGAAGTGCTAGTCGCAGGCGTGCAAGCTCCGTCCCAGTCCGGCCGGAGAACAACCAGACGGGTTGGTTGTGATCGGGACCGCTGTTCGGGCCGTCGACGGCGCAGACGGCCACGTCCGCTCCGCCATCGCCGTCGAGGTCGCCGACGGCTGCGAGGCCCGCACCGAAGCCCATCACGCCGCCCCCATCGATCCGACTCAGGACCCTGCCCGATCGACCGTCGACGACGAGCACATGCGCGCCCTGTGGCTGAGATCCCGGCCCGCCCTCATCGGCCGCCGTTGGGCGCCACAACTCGGGAACGCCGATCGCGGCATCGCAGGAACCGTCGCCATCGACGTCCCCGAGCGCCGCGACGGACTTGCCCAGCGACTTCATTTTGGGAGCACCTCGCAGCTCCCAGAGCACCTCACCCGTCCCGCCGCGCAGGAGCACGGCGCGTGCCTGGTACTCCGCCCCGTTGCAGGTGGGCGCGCCAACAAGGAGTTCCTCGCGACCGTCGCCATCGAGATCGCCCAGGCAGGCCATGCTGCGCCCGAGAGCTTCGATCTGCCGGCCGACCACGGTGGTCAGAACGCTGAAGTCGACGCCGGAGTAGATCGTGAGTTCATTTCGTTGGGTGTCGCGTCCGCAATCCGCGGATCTCCACCCGAGCACGCTGGGCATCGCTGCCGCAACGGCGATGTCGTCCTGACCGTCGCCGTCGAAGTCGCAGCTGGTGTGGATCCCGATGCCGAACATCCTCCCTCTGCTGGTGCCCGGCAGTTGATGGATGACGCGTCGCGAGGTCGTGTCGAGCACGAAGACCGCGCCCAGGTCCCGCTCGTAGAACGGATCGCCGATGAAGAGCGCGGGACGATCCCCCGTCGCCTTGTTCTGCCCGAAAGCCATCGCGATGCCGAAGCCGGTCGATTCTTCCGGGTAACCGAGGTCTGGCCAGCGCAGGACGATCGGCAGGCGCTTCTCTTGGGCCGGCGCCGGCTGCGCCACGGCAATCGTGGCCGGAGCGGCGGGCTGCTCCTCCTCGGACGAGCAAGCGGAGAGTACTGACACTCCTACGAGCAGCCACGCGCAACGCATGTTCGGGATCCTAGCGCTCAAGGGCGCACTACGCTTGGTCCTCGAGTCACGGCGACAGGTCCGTGTGCTCCGCCCTGCACTCGCCGATCGAGCTGAAGCAGGAGGGCCCAGGCGCGTGCCCGACCTGGTCCAGACCGTCGACCTCGCGCCGACGGTGCTCGAGCTGCTCGGCATCCGCGACCGCGCCGCCGTCTTCCAAGGCCGGAGCCTCGTGCCGCTCCTGCGCGGCGCCCCGTCCGCCGCACGCCCCTCCTTCAGCCACGCCCGCCGCACCGGCCCCGACCAGAACCCGCAGTTCTCCGTCCGCCAGGGCCGCTGGCGCCTGATCCACGAACCCGCCACCCACCAACGCTGGCTCTACGACCTCGAAGCCGACCCCGACGAGTCGATCGACATCGCCGCCAAGCTCCCCGACGTGACCCGCGACCTCGAAGCCCTGCTGACCCAACAAGCCGCCCGCGACGAACGCCTGCGGACGCTGATCTCGACCAGCCCGACGTTGATCGACCTCGACGACGAGACGCGGCGGGAGATCAGCGGGTTGGGGTACTGAGGCACGCGACGCGCGCGCCGTTCCCAGTCCTGCTCGCCCGGCAGCGCGAGCGCGACCGGCGCCGGGCAACCTCGGCTATCCTGCGCGCGGAGGTGCCGATGTCCCCTGCCACGCTCGCCTGCTCCGCTCTCCTGCTCGGCCTCACCGTCCACCAGGCTCCGCCTCCCGCGCCGAAGCCCGGCAAGCCGGCGGCGCCCGTCGTCGAGCTGCGCTACCCGACCTTCGAGCCCTTCGTGGCCTCGCGCATGTTCGGCGTGATGATCGGGGATCCGGCGAAGTTCGATCTCAAGGAGGCGCGCGAGCAGCTCGCGAAGATCGCCGAGGCCAACAAGACGGCCAAGGACGCGGGCGAGAAGTTCGCGCGGCCCAAGCACCCCGACGCCCCGTCGGCCGAGCTCGTCCCGGCGGCGCCGGAAGAGGCGCGCTTCGCCTACTCGCTGCTGCCGGCGGTGATGATGCGCATCCAGCCGCTGTGGGAGACGCGCGAGTGGAGCGAGGAGCAGGTGGCGCTCGCCACCGAGGCTGCGGCCTGTCTCGCCATCGAACCCAGCGCGCCGAAGGTCGCGTTCGCGAAGGGCAAGCCGGCCGAGAACCGCGCCGGGCTCGAGAAGCTGGTGCGCTGGTTCCACGGGCTGGTCGCCAGGCCGGAGCTGTACGCCGCGATGATCGCGACCATGGACGACGGTCCGTTCATGGGGCTGCCCTACGAGGCCGCGCAGCCGCTCCCGGCCGCGCAGACCAAGACGCTCGACGAGCAGACCGAGCTGCGACTGTGCAAGGTCGAGCGTCCGCGCGAGCCGTGGGTGCTGCAGTGCGTGCGCGAGGGCAAGCTCGCCTGGTCGCGCGTGATCTCCGCCGCGCCCGACGAGTCCGTGGTCGAGCTCGGGTTCCGCGACTCGAAGCCCATGCCGCTCGGGACGTACGGCTGGAAGGTGTTCCTGCAGGCGAAGTGGAGCTACGGCAGCGAGGCCTGCTACCTGTACCTCGGGCCGGACGCGAAGCTCCTGTTCTACTACCTCAGCTGGTAGCACCGCGCGCCGGCGGTCGCGTCCCTCCGGATGCGCCCCTCGCCGACCTGCCTCCGCGGCCGGATGGTAGGCTCTACCGGGCGGACCGACCGTCCCAGGAGTTCAAGATGAATCGCTTCCTGCTGGCCGCCGCGGCGGCCGCCGTGCTCGGTGCCGCCCCCCTGCAGGCCCAGTTCCTGCTGTGCGTCGAGAGCACGAACGACCAAGTCGTGCTGATCGATGCCAGCGACGGCTCGCTCGTCAGTCCCGCCTACATCACGCTCGCACCGGCCGGCCCCGACACGCCGAGGGAAGCGTGCGTGGTGAACAACGAGATCTGGGTCACCGACCAGACGGCGGACAAGATCATGCGCTTCTCCCTCGACGGCACGACCTGGCTGGGGAACTACGGGGTCGGGAGTCTGAACAACTGCCGCGGCGGAGCCTTCGTCAACGGCGTCTTCTACGTCACGAACTTCCAGGCGATCGGGACGACTCCGGCGGACTGCGTGGTCCGCTTCGACACGGCCGGAACGGTGTTGGGCACCTTCCCCCGCCTGCAGCCCTTCGACGTGCTGGAGTTCCAGGGCGGTCTGCTGGTCACGGGCGCGGTCGACGACGACCTGGCACGCTTCGATCTGGCGGGCAATGCGCTGGGGGTCTTCCACGACTCCGATGGCATCACCGGCATCGACCTCGCCGTGCAGATCAGCCTGAACAACGCCGGTAACGTGCTCGCGGGCGGCCTCATCACGCCCAGCGGGATCTACGAATACGACGCGGCCACGGGTGCGCAAGTCAACTACTGGTCGGCACCGGGCCCGGTCCGCGGCGTCGAACAGCTCGGCGACGGCCGCTACATCTGTTCGTCCGACGTGACAGCCACCGGCATCCGGATCTTCGACCCGGCGAACGGGCAATTCGTGACCGTGATGTACGGCGTCGACGCGCACTTCTTCACCGAGTTTGCCGGCCCCGCCCCCACCAGCCCGGAGCTGATCTGCGCCGGCGATGGCACGCTGACGGACCACACGACACCCTGTCCCTGCGGCAACGACGCGACGATTCCCGGAAACGGCTGCGCCCACAGCTTCTTCGCGGGAGGAGCACGGCTGGGGTGGTCCGGCGTCCCGGCGGGCGACAACGTGGTGTTGACCTCGACCCTGACTCCCAACAGCGCGTTCACCCTGTTCGTGCAGCACGACGTGCAGAGCGACATCAACTTCCACGACGGGGTCCTGTGCGCTTCGGGGACCTTGATCCGCTTGCGCGGCCGCAGTGCGGTCGGAGGTACGGCCAGCTTCCCCAACTCGGCGCTCGCGCTCGACGCGTCCGTGACCTTGTCCCAACGCGGCCAGGTCACGGTCGGCAGCGGCGCCACGCGCTACTACGCCGCCTGGTACCGCAACGCTTCGACCAGCTTCTGCCCGCCCGCCACGGCCAACGTCACCAACGGGGTCAAGATCACCTGGTGAGCCGGGCGGACCCGTCGCGCCGGATGGGCGGCGTCCGCACCCGCGGATCCGTGCGGGGCCGGCCGCAGGGTGTCGCCGGCCTCGTCGAGTGGCACGGAGTCACATCAGCTTCTTGTCCCGCAGCAGCTGCACGTCCGCCGCGATCGCGCCCGCGGTCTTGTTCAGCTGGATGCGCGACTCGTTGTCGAGGCCGATCTCGAGGATGCGCTCGACGCCCGCCTTGCCCAGGATCGCGGGGACACCCATGTAGATGCCCTCCATGCCGTACTGGCCGTTCAGGAAGCACGCCACGGGCAGCAGGCGCTTCTGGTCGTTCAGGATCGACGCCGCCATCGCCACCGAACTCGACGCGGGCGCGTAGTAGGCGCTGCCGGTCTTCAGCAGGTTGACGATCTCCGCGCCGCCGTTGCGCGTGCGCTTCGACATCTCGGCGATCTTGTCGGCCGGCACCAGCTCCTTCAGCTGCACGCCGTTGACCGTCGTGTACTGCGGCAGCGGCACCATCGAGTCGCCGTGCGCGCCCAGCACCATCGCGCGCACGTCCTGCACGTTGGCCTTGGTCGCCTCGGAGATGAACCAGCTGAAGCGCGCGCTGTCGAGCACCCCCGCCATGCCCATCACGCGCTGGCCCGGGAAGCCGGTGCGCGCGCGGCACAACGTCACCATCGAGTCGAGCGGGTTGGTCACCACGATCACGAAGGCCTCGGGCGAACCCTGGCGGATGTAGTCGGACACGCCGATCACGACCTTGGCGTTGACCTCCAGCAGATCGGAACGGCTCATGCCCGGCTTGCGCGGGATCCCGGCGGTGACGATGAACAGGTCCGAGCCCTGCGTGTCCTTCGGGTCGTTCGTCCCGATCACGCGGCAGCCGAAGTTCTCGACCACCGCCGACTGGTTCATGTCGAGCGCGATGCCCTGCGGCCGGCCCTCGACGATGTCGATCAGCACGATCTCGCTGGCCAGGTTCTTGAGGGCGCACAGGTGCGCGCAGGTCGAGCCGACGTAGCCGGCGCCGACGACGGTGATCTTGCGCTGCGGAATGGAGGGGTTCTGCATGACGGCGCGCGAACGGTACGCGCGGCGGCCCCGACGGGCAAGCGCCGCCGCGTGCGCGCCCCAGGCCTTGCGCAGGCTCCCCCGACACACCCCATGCCCTCGCCGGGAAGCAGTGGTAGGCTCGAAGCAGCTGATTGCACCTCTCCTTGGACGCTCTCCCCTTCTCTCAGGAGCCCCCGTGAAGTCCCTCTTCGCTCTCCCGGCCGCAGCCCTCTTGGCCGCCGCCCCCGCCCAGGCGCAGTTCCTGCTGTGCACTGACGGCACCAACGACCGCGTGATCCTGCTCGACGCCAACGACGGGACCGTGCTCAACCCGGCCTACATCACGCTCGCACCGGCCAGCCCCGGCACCCCGATCGAGGCCCTCGTGGTCAACAACGAGATCTGGGTCACCGATCAGGTCGGCGACAAGATCATGCGCTTCTCGCTCGACGGCACGACCTGGCTCGGGAACTACGGCACCGGGAGCTTGAACAACTGCCGCGGCGCCGCGTTCGTCAACGGCGTCTTCTACGTCTCGAACAACGCGGCGGTCGGCACGACCCCGGCCGAGTCGATCGTGATGTTCGACACCGCCGGCACCGTGCTCGGCACGTTCTTCTGCGACGATCCCTTCGACGTGCTCGGCTTCCAGGGCGACCTGCTCGCGCCGGGCATCGACGACCTCGACATCTTCCGCTTCGACCTGGCGGGCGCCCCACTGGGCATCTTCCACAACTCGGACGGCGTCTCGGGCATCGACTTCCCCGAGCAGATCAGCCTGAACAACGCCGGCAACGTGATCGCCGCCGGCTTCACCACCCCGAACGGGATCTACGAGTACGACGCGGCCACGGGCACGCAGCTCAACTACTGGTCGGCCCCGGGCAGCAGCCGCGGCGTCGAGCAGTTGGGCAACGGCCTCTACATCACCTCGTCGAGCACGCTGGCCAACGGGATCCGCACCTTCGACCCGGTCAGCGGTGCCTTGGTGTCGGTGATCCCGAGCATCAGCGCGCACTTCTTCAGCGACTTCGGCGGCGCCGGGCCGCCCAACCCGGTCGCCTTCTGCGCCGGCGACGGCACGCAGACCGACCACACGACGACCTGCCCCTGCGGCAACGACGCGACCACGCCGGGCAACGGCTGCGGCCACAGCTTCGATCCGGGCGGCGCCAACCTGAGCTGGACCGGGATCCCGGCCAATGACGACGTCGTGCTCGGCTCGAGCCTGACGCCCGTCAGCTCGTTCACGCTCTTCATGCAGCACGACACGCCCGCCGACGCGGTCTTCCACGACGGCGTGATCTGTGCCGGAGGCACGCTGGTCCGCCTGCGCGGCCGCAACGCGGTCGCCGGTGCGGCGACCTTCCCCAACACGAACTTCCCCAACGACGCGACGCTGACTTTGTCGCAGCGCGGCCAGGTGATCGTCGGCAGCGGTGCCGTGCGCTTTTACTCGGCCTTCTACCGCAACGCCTCGACCACCTTCTGCCCGCCGGCCACGGCCAACGTGACCAACGGCGTGCAGATCACCTGGTAGAGCGCGCGGCGGGGCGGGCGCCGTGCCCGCCCCGCCGCGGTTGCGGACTTGTCACCGTAGTCGTACGGACCGAAGCCGCGGGCAGGTGGTAGCCTCCAGGTCGCGGACTCTTCCGCTCGAGGACCTCGAGATGCTCCAGCCCACCCACGCCCTGACCGCCCTCGCGGCCGCCCTGTTCGGCGCCGTTCCCCTGCACGCCCAGTTCCTGCTGTGTCCCGACGGCACGAACGACCGCGTGATGCTGCTCGATGCCTTCGACGGGACGGTGCTCAATCCGGCCTACATCACGCTCGCGCCGGCCGGACCGATGACGCCGATCGAGGCGATCGTGGTCCAGAACGAGATCTGGGTCACCGATCAGACCGCTGACCGGCTGATGCGCTTCTCGCTCGACGGCACGACCTGGCTCGGCAACTACGGCATCGGCAACGTGAACAACTGCCGCGGAGCCGCGTTCGTCAACGGCGTCGTCTACGTCTCGAACGCCGACGCCATCGGCGTGGTGCCCGTCGACTCGATCGTGATGTTCGACCCCGCAGGGGCCTTCCTCGGTTCGTTCCTGAGCGACGACCCCTTCGACGTGCTCGGCTTCCAGGGCGACCTGCTCTCGACCGGCATCGACACCGACGACATCACGCGCTACGACCTGGCGGGCAACTTCGTGGGCGTCTTCCACGCCTCGGACGGCGTCACGGGCATCGACTTCCCCGAGCAGATCAGCCTGAACAACGCCGGCAACGTGATCGCGGGCAACCTGACTGCGCCCAACGGCCTGTACGAGTACGACGCGGCGACGGGGACGCAGCTCAACTACTACTCGACCCCCGGCGCGACGCGCGGCGTCGAGCAGCTGGGCAACGGCCTGTACATCCTCGCGGCGACCACGCAGGCGACCGGGATCCGCACCTTCGACCCGGTCAGCGGCGCCTTGGTCTCGGTGCTGCCCAACGTCTCCTCGTACTACTTCACCGAGTTCGCCGGCGCGGGGCCGCCCAACCCGATCGCCTTCTGTGCCGGCGACGGCACGCTCAGCGACCACACCACGCCCTGCCCCTGCGGCAACGACGCGACCACGCCGGGCAACGGCTGCGGCCACAGCTTCGATCCGGGCGGCGCCAACCTGTCCTGGACGGGTGTGCCGGCCAACGACGATGTCGTGCTCGGCTCGAGCCTGACGCCGGTCAGCTCGTTCACGCTGTTCATGCAGCACGACACGCCCAACGACGCGATCTTCCACGACGGCGTGATCTGCGCCGGCGGCACGCTGGTGCGCTTGCGCGGCCGCAACGCGGTCGCCGGGGCAGCGACCTTCCCCAACACGAACTTCCCCAACGACGCGACGCTGACGCTCTCGCAGCGCGGACAGGTGATCGTCGGCAGCGGCGCCGTGCGCTTCTACTCAGCCTTCTATCGCAATGCGTCGACCACTTTCTGCCCGCCGGCGACGGCCAACGTGACCAACGGCGTGCAGATCACCTGGTGAGGCCCGCGAGGGCCGGGACGCGAGTCGTGCACGAGTTTCACCGGGCGGCGGATTGCGGGCGCTGCGCCTGCCGTGGATGCTCGTCGGGATGCACCGCATCCACCGTCGCGCCTGTCTGTCGGCCGTCCTGACCCTGGGCTCCCTGGCGCCGCTGGCGCGCGCGCAGTGGAGCACCAACCCGGCCGTCAACCTGCCGGTCGGCGACGCCAGCGGCGAGCAGATCAACTCGAAGCTGGCCGCCGACGGCGCGGGCGGCACCTGGGTCGGGTGGTTCGACAACTCGGGCGGCAGCTACGCGGTGCGCCTGCAGCACCTCGACGCGCGCGGTTTCGAGCGCTTCGCGCACAACGGCCTGTTGGTCAGCGGCCACCCGCAGAGCTCGTCGCTGGTCGACTGGGACCTGATGTGCGATGCCCAGGGCGCGTGCGTGCTGGCCTTCACCGACACGCGCGCCGGGGGCGACCGCGACGTCCAGGTCTACCGCATCCTGGCCGACGGCAGCTTCGACTGGGGCGTCGACGGCGTGACGCTCTCGAGCAACGCCGACGACGAGGCCAACCCGCGCCTCGCGCAGCTCTCGGACGGCAACTACGTGTGCGTCTGGTCGCGCACCGAGGTCGGCGACGACAGCGTGCGCATGCAGAAGCTCGATCCCGCCGGCGCGCCGCAATTCGCGGCCGACGGCATCGCGATCACGGGGGCGGCGACCGAGGACCTGGGCTTCGCGCGCGTGGTGGCGGCCGAGAGCGGCAACTACATCGTCTCGTGGCTGCGCGACATCACGCCCTTCTCCGCGCCGCGCCACCTGCGGGCGCGCAAGTACGACGGCAGCGGCGCGGCCGTGTGGGCTTCGTACACGGCCGTCTACGACTTCAACGCGCTGCCGATCGCGCACGACCCGATCCTGCAGCCCGACGGCGCCGGCGGTGCCTGGTTCGCCTGGCACCGCTCGAGCGGCACGACCTTCGACGCGCTGGTCCAGCACCTCGACGCCAACGGCGTCGAGCTCTTCGCCCACAACGGCCTGGCGGTCTCGACCGAGGCGTCGCGCTCCAAGTTCTCGCCCTCGCTGGCCCAACACCCCAGCGGCGACGTGATCGTGGCCTTCAACAAGCGCAACACCTCCCAGTCGACCTGGGCCAGCTGCGTGCAGCGCATCTCGGCCGGCGGCGTGCGCCTGTGGACCGACGACGGCGTCGAGCTGGCGCCCTACGACACGGTCAACGAGTCCTTCGAGCGCTGCGTGCTCTCGGGCGACGGTGCCGTCGTGCTGTGGTTCGAGCAGCCGACGGCGCTGCCGGGCAAGAAGGTCAAGGGCCAGCGCGTCGACGGCAACGGCGTCATCCAGTGGACGCCGGGCGGCATCGACTTGTGCACGGCGGTCACGTCCAAGGACGACCTCGAGATCGTCAACGACGCCTCGGGCATCGTGCGCTGCTCCTGGACCGACGACCGCGGCCTGGGCCTCGCCAACGACGTCTACGCGCAGAACGTCAACGCCGACGCCTCGCTGGGCGGGCCCTTCGACATCCAGGCCATGTGCTCGGGCGACGGGTCGCTCGTCGACCACACGACACCCTGCCCCTGCGCCAACGACGGGAGCGCGGGCAACGGCTGCGCGCACTCCTTCGACCCGAACGGTGCGAACCTCGCCGCCAGCGGCGTGGCGGCGCTCGACGACGTGGTGCTGCACTCGACCAACACGCCGGTCAGCTCCTTCACGCTCTTCATGCAGCACGACGCCGCGGGCGACCAGACCTTTCACGACGGTGTGCTCTGTGCCGCCGGCACGCTGATCCGCCTGCGCGGCCGCAACGCCGTCGGCGGCGAGGCCTTCTTCCCGAACTCGGCCTTCGCCAACGACGTGACGCTGACGCTCTCGCAGCGCGGGCAGGTCTTCCCCGGCCAGGGGGTGCGGCGCTGGTACGCGGGCTGGTACCGTAACGCTTCGACGACTTTCTGCCCGCCCGCCACGGCCAACGTGTCGAACGGGCTCACGATCGACTGGTAGCGGGCTCCGGCAGGAGTCCGGGCGTGCACGGCACGCGGAGCATCGACCATGCGTTCCCTCCTCCTCACGCTCTCGTTCCTCGGCCTGGCCCCGGTCGCCGCCGCGCAGGTCCCCTTCAGCGACTGCGTCACCATCGTGCAGGGCGTCAGCTGCATCCTCATCTCGCCCGACTCGGGCGGCCTGTACATCCCGCAGAACGCGCCGCAGCCGCTGGTCGTCGGCGAGCGCTGGTTCATCACCGGCACGACCGACGGCTGCATCTCCTTCTGCTTGCAAGGCAACGGCTGCCTCGACATCGCGACGATGACCGGCTGCTCGCCGGCCACGAGCTTCTGCTCGGGCGACGGCCTGCTGACCGACCACACCACGCCCTGCCCCTGCGGCAACAACGGCATCACCGGCAACGGCTGCGCGCACAGCTTCAGCGCCAGCGGCTCGAACCTCGCGGCGACCGGCAACACCAACCCCGACACGGTGCAGCTGCAGTCGAGCAACACTCCGGTCACCTCGTTCACGCTGTTCATGCAGCACGACGCGCTGGGCGACGCGCTCTTCCACGACGGCGTCCTCTGCGCCAGCGGCACGCTGATCCGCCTGCGCGGCCGCGGTGCCGTCGGCGGCGCCTGCGCCTTCCCGGACTCGAACTTCCCCAACGACGCGACGCTGACGCTCTCGCAGCGCGGCCAGGTGACCCCGGGCAGCGGCGCGGTGCGCTACTACGCCGCGTTCTATCGCAACGCCTCGACCACCTTCTGCCCGCCGGCGACGGCCAACGTGTCGAACGGGCTGACGCTCGTGTGGTGATGGACCCCCTCGACCGCATCGCCGAGCGCAAGCTGGCCGAGGCGGTGGCGCGCGGCGAGCTCGACGACTACCCCGGCAAGGGCCAGCCGCTCGAGGTCGAGGACCTCTCCGCGCTGCCCGAGGAGCTGCGCGCCAGCGCCATCCTGCTCAAGGGCCACGGGTTCCTGCCCGAGGAGGTCGAGCTCTCGCGCTCGATCCGCCAGCTCGACGACCTCTTGCGTGCCTGCCAGGACGCCGACGCGCGCGCGCAGCTCTCCGAGCGCCGCTCGGCCCACGCGCTGCGCCTGGCGCTGCTCTTCGAACAGCGCGGCGTCTCGCCGGCCTGGCCCGAGTTCGCCGCGCGGGTGCACGAACGCCTGGCGTCGCGCGACCCCTAGATGCGCACCGTCTCCAGCGCGTCGATGATCGCCTGACCCATCGCGCGGGTGCCGACGGCGGTCTTGTCGTTGCGGTCGGGCTTGAGGTCGTAGGTCACCTGCTTGCCTTCGCGGATCACCTGCGCGACGGCGGCTTCGAGGCGCTTGGCCGGCTCGAGTTCGCCCAGGTGTTCGAGCATCAAGACGCCCGACAGGATCATCGCCGTCGGGTTGACCTTGTCCTGGCCCTTGTACTTGGGGGCCGAGCCGTGCGTGGCCTCGAAGATCGCGATCCCGCCGTCGCCGATGTTGGCACCCGGCGCGATGCCCAGGCCGCCGATCAAGCCGGCGCACAGGTCGCTGACGATGTCGCCGTACAGGTTGGGCAGCACCAGGACGTCGTAGTCCTCCGGCTTCTGCACCAGCTGCATGCACATGTTGTCGACGATGCGGTCCTCGAAGGCGATAGAGGGGTACTTCTCCGCCACCTTGCGCGCGGTCGCCAGGAACAAGCCGTCCGTGAACTTCATGATGTTCGACTTGTGGACGGCGGTGACCTTCTTGCGCTTCTTCTTCACCGCGTACTCGAAGGCCGACTTGACGATGCGCTCCGTCCCGCTGACCGAGATCGGCTTGATCGAGATGCCGGAGTCGGGCCGGATCTTGGCCTTGCCGCCGGCCAGCTCGAGGATGGAGGAGATCAGCTGCTTGGTGTTCGCCGCGCCCAGCTCGAACTCGATCCCGGCGTACAGGTCCTCGGTGTTCTCGCGGAAGATCACCAGGTCGATCGCCTGGTAGCGCGAGCGCACGCCGGCGTAGGTCTTGCACGGCCGCACGCAGGCGTACAGGTCGAATTCCTTGCGCAGCGCGACGTTGACCGAGCGGAAGCCCGTGCCGACCGGCGTGGTGATCGGCGCCTTGAGGCAGTTCTTGGTCTTGCGGATCGAGACCAGCACCTCGTCCGGCAGCGGCGTGCCGGCGCGCTCCATGACGTCGACGCCGGCGTCGACCTCGTGCCATTCGAAGGCCACACCGGTGGCGTCGAGGACCTTCTTCGTGACGGCTGCGAGCTCGGGGCCCGTGCCGTCGCCGCGGATCAGCGTGACCGGATGGCGCATGGGGAGTGCTTCCTTCGGGGAGTCGGGGCGGAGATCCTACGCACAGATCCGCCGAGCGGCAACGCACCCCGCGCCGCAGCGCCTCCCCGGCGCCCCGGAAAGGCCTTGCCCAGGGCTCTCAACCGCCGTTGGGCGTGCCCTTGCCCGGCGCGGTCTCCTCCTCGGCCTTCTTCCACCAGTCGCGGATGGCCTTGACGCGCCGCGCGCGCTCGGCGTCGTTGGCCTGCGGATCGAAGGTCAGCTCGCGCTTGGTCACCTGCTGCAGCGCGACCAGCGCCGCCTCGCGCACGGGCGAGTCGACGTCCTCGAGCGCGTCGATCAGCGCCGGCACGGCGGGCGCGGCCTCGAGCTTGCCGAGCACGCGCGCCGCCGCCATGCGCACGAAGACGTCGGCGTCCTTGAGCATCGGGATCAGGTGCGGCACGCACTCGGGATCGCCCGACTGGCCGAGCGAGTCGACCGCCTGCCAGCGGTGGCCGGCGTCGGCGCTGGCGAGGTCGGAGAGGAAGGCCTTCCACGCCGCCGCACCCGGCTGCGCCGGTGCCGCGGGCTCGTCGACCGCGACCACCGGCGGGTTCTTGGCGAACTCCTCGAGCGCGGCGAGGCGCGTCGCCTGCGCGGTGAAGTCGTCCTCCTGGGCCGCGACGCGCTGCGAGAGCTCCTCGACGCGCTGCTGCCAGGCCGTCTGGCCCACCAGCGTGTCGCGCTTGAGCACCTCGAGCTCGCCGGCCAGCGCGGAGAGCTCCTCGCGCGCCACCTTGACGCGCGCGGCGAGCTCGCCCAGGTCGCGCTGCCAGACCTCGCGTTCCCGGCCGCGCTCGTCGCGCAAGCGCGCCTCGAGCTCGCCCTGGCCGCGCGCCAGCTCGGCCTGCGTGCTGCGCAGCGGCTGGAGCGCGCGCTCGATGCTCGACGTGCGCTGCCCGGACTCGAGGTCGGCGCGCGCCAGGTCTTCCAGCCGGCCGTCGAAGACCGCGATCGCGCCGGCGGTGAACAGCAGGCCGATCACCGCCACCCACAGCCCGAGCGCTCCGGAGCGCGCCGGCGCGCGCGCGGGCGGAGGCGCCAGCGAGGCCAGGCTGCGCTCGCCCTGGGCCGCGTGCCCCGGCAGCTGCGACGCGGAACTTTGCGGGCCGCCGGGGCCGGGCGCGCCAGGTGCGCCGGGTGCGCCGGGGGCGTGCGAGCCCTGCGCCACGCTCATCGCGCGATCGCAGGTGGCGCACACGACGCGGCCGCGCAGCAGCTTGGCGCGCCCCTGGTCGAGGTCGGCCTGCGGGACCGACTCGTTGCACAGATCGCAAAACCGGACTTCCATGGCAGCACCTCGGACTTCGGACGCGCGCGAGCCAACCCGGGATCCCCGTCCCCGGTACGTTCACGGTAGGCCTCGGACCCCATGATGGCAAAGCCCGGGCGACCGGCCGCGTGCGCAACTCGCACGCCCGCGGCGGCGTAGACTGCCGAACATGGACCTCCCCGGCTTCGCGCTGACCGAGCAGCAGGCCCGCGCGCTGGCGCGCCAGGGCGACGAGTTCCTGGCCGACTTCTACGAGTGCGCCCTCGCACGCCGGCCGGGCGAAAGCGCCCTGTGCTTCGAGCTGGCCAACGTGTGCACCGCGCTCGGCCGCTACGAGCGCGGGCTGGCGCTCGACCGCGAGCTGGTGCGCCGCGAGCCGGAGAACGAGACCTACCGCTTCAACCTGGCCTGCTCGCTGGCGCTGACCGGCGACACGCCCGCGGCGCTGGACGAGCTGGAGCGCGCGGTCGAGCTCGGCTACGACGACCTCGAGCACCTGCTCGCGGACCGGGACCTCGAGCGCCTGCGCGGCGAGGCGCGCTTCCGCGAGCTGGTCGCACGCCTGCGCGCCGAGCTCGGCGGCCCCGAGGAGCTGCCGGATTCGGCCGCGGCGGAGGACGAGCCCTAGTTGGACGTCCCCTTCGGGTTGGGGCTCCCGGGGATCGTCTGCAGCAGCGGGTCGGTCTGGCGGCCGTGCCACCACTGCTCCCACTTCTGCACGGAGGTCTCGCGCTCGGTGGCCTCGGCGCGCGCGTCGTAGCCCAGGCGCTCGTGCGTCGCCTCGTACAGCGCCTGGATGCACAGCGCGCGGGTCATCAGCCGCTCGTCGCGCAACCCGCCGATCAGGTGCGGCACCATGTCCCAGTCGCCGAGGCGCAGCAGCGTGCGCGCGCGTTCGAGCGCCAGGTCCTGGTCCTGCTGCGCCGGCCAGGGCAACGCGCGCAGCGGATCGACCAGGCGGCTGTCGCGCGTCGCGCCCAGCGCCGCGAGCGCCGCACCGGCGACGTCCTTGCGCGGATCGAGCACCAGCGCCAAGAGCTTCTCGTACGCGGGTTCGCCGACCTGCGCGAACCAGTGGATCAGTTCGACGCGCTCGAGGCCGTGCGTCCAGGGCAGGCGCTTGGCCGCGTCCTCGATCTGCACCTCGAGCTCGGGCGTCGGCTCGAGCCACGGCGAGTGGCCCGCGGAGCCGACCGAGGAGCTGGTCGTGGTGCAGGCGGCCCCGAGGGCACCTAGGAGCAGGAACAGGGCGGCGAGCGGGCGCGCGGAGAGCGTGCGGAGCATGGGTTCTTCCTTCTTGCGGGGGGTGGGGTCACGGGCCCCTGTCCCCTGTGTCGGAAGAAAGCTCCGGGAGCTTGAACGTCCGCGCTCAGTCGACCGGCGCCAACCCGCGCGTCGCCCCCGCGCCGATCCAGGCCGCCAGTCCGAGGACCACAAGGGCGGCGAGCCCCGCGCCCCAGGCCCAGGCCGCGCTGCCCGCGGTCCGCGCGGGAGGCGGATGTTCGAACGGGGCATCGGCGGCCGCGGGCAGGCTCCACACGCGGCGCGGCAGGCGCGTCTCGGGGGCGGGAAGGGCGACGAAGAAGGTGCGCGGCGGGTCGAGCGCCAGGCGCAGCTCGGCGCGCCCGCCCGCCGCGGCGCGCAGCTCGGCCGGCCAGGCCGCGCGCCAGCTCGGGATCGGCTCGGCCCCCGCCGCAGGCTCGAGCTGGGCCACGAAGGTCAGCTCGATCGCCTCCGCGTCCGCGGCGGCGAGGCGCGCGGCGATCTCGAGTTCGCGCGGGTCGGCGCCGGTCAACACCAGACCCTCGTCGCTCGCGCTCAGCGCCGGCTCGGCCCCCGCTGCTGCGCCAGCCGCTCGCGCGCGCGCGAGCGCCTCGACCAGCGGCGCGAAGAGCGCGAGCCACTCCGGCGTCCCCCACGCGCGACCTGGCTCGCCGAGCGCGAAGGCCGTCGCCGCCGTCGCGCCCAGCCCGGCCGAGCGCAGCGCGAGCAGCGGGCTGCCGTCCGCGGTGCGCCAGAGGACCTGCGCGTCCACGCGCGGGCTGACGCGCTGCGGACGCGCGATCGAGGGCCAGGGCTCGGCGCGCAGCGCGAGCTGGGCCGTGCGCACGCTGGCGGCGCGCGCGTCGAGCGTGCGCGCGTCGGCGGCGCGCACGGCCTGCTCGCCCGGCGGCGCGGCGCGCTCGCTCGCCAGCGTGCGCGCGACCAGGCGCGCCAGGCGCTCGCGCGCCGCGGGATCCTGCAGGCTGCCGGCGCGCTCCAGCGGCTGGCCCGCGGGCTGCAGGGCCGACAGCAGCTCGGCGTCGGGCTCGGCACCGACCGCGACCGGGATCACCTTGACCTGGGCGCCCGCCGCGCGCGCGGCGAGTTCGCGCGCCCGCGCCAGGCGTGCCGCCCGGTCGCCCAGCGCGGGATCGCTCTCGCGGCCGTCCGAGAACAGGAACACCAGTGCCGGTGCGGCACCGGGCCCCCGCGTCGCGAGCCAGCTCGCCAGAGACTGGCCGAGGTGCGTCGGCCCGCCCGGCGGGTGCGCGGCGAGCAGCGCGGCGGCGAAGCGCGCGCGGGTCGCCGCGTCGGCGCCCGGCTGGCGCAGCAGCGGCGCGCCGAGCTCGCCGGCGAACCAGCGGAACTCGACCGCCTCGGCGGGCGCGAGCTGCGCGAGCACGTCGACCAGCGCCTGCTGCAGCGCGAGCTGCGGATCGCCGGCCATGCTGCCCGAGCCGTCGACCAGGAAGGCGATGTCGCGCCGCGCCGCGGCGTCGCTGTGCGGCGCGAAGGGCAACAGCGCGCTCGGCGCGGGCTCGGCGGCGAAGGCCTCGGCCCAGCGGCCCTCGGCCAGCGCCAGCCAGCCGCCGCCGCGCTCGACGAAGGCCGCCAGCTCGCGCGCCGGCAGCGCCGCCAGCTCCGCCGGCGCGACGTCGCCGCTGATCACCACGTCGGCGCGCGCCAGGCCCGCCGCCAGCTCCGCGGGCGCGCAGCGCTCGACGGCCAGCGTGCCGCGCGCCGCGAGCGCCGCGCTCAGCGCGTCGAAGAGGCGCGCGTCCGCGCCGGCGCTCTCGCACAGCAGCACCAGCGTCGCCGAACCGACGCGCAGCGCGGCGCGCCGCGGCGGGGCGTCGGCCCGGCCCTGCGTCGCGCCCGCGCGCAGCTCGAGCGTGTGCCAACCCTCGGCGCGCGCGGCGAGCGTCAGCGCCGCGTGGCCGAGCACCATGCCCGCCGCGTCGGCCGCGACGCCGCGCGGCCGCTCGACGCTGCGCTGCAGCTCGACCGGGCCGCCGGGTCCCTCGACCGTCAGCGCGAGCCAGGCGCGCTCGGCGCCGGCCGCGAAGTAGAGCGGCACGCGCAGCGCGAGCGCCTGGCCCGGGCGCAGCTCGCGCGGCAGCTCGGGCTCGCCGAGCAGCACCTCGGGCCGCGCCGGGCCCGGCTCGCGGAGCACGACGCGGAAGCCGCGCGCGCGCCAGCCGGCGAGGCGCGCGCCCGGATCGGGGCCGGTGGACGTCGGGTCGCCGACGATCGTCAGCGTGCCGCCGGCGGCGCCGCGGCGCTCGAGCACCGCCGCCGCGAGGTCGAGCGCCGCCGCGAGCTCGCTGGCGCCGCCGTCGCGCTGCGCCAGCGGCGCGACGAGGCGCGCGAGGTCGTCGGGCCCGGCCGGACCGGGCTCGCGCACCAGCTCGGCGCCGCGCGCGAAGGCGATCAGGCCCCAGTCGGCCTCGGCGGCGCGCGCGGCCTGCGCACGCTCCTCGAGCAGCGCGACGACCGCGCGGCTCCACGCGGGGCGCGCGCCGCGCGCGCTGTCGGAGAGGTCGAGCAGCACCAGCTCGAGCGCGCGCCCGCCGCCCCACGCCGAGTGCGAGCGGCGCGGCCAGCTGCCCCAGGCGCCGGCCAACAGGAGCGCCAGGCCCAGCGCGAAGAGCGCGCGCGCCAGGGCGCGGCGGCTCACGCCGGCACCTCGCGCGCCGCGGGGCTCACGCGCGGGCACCGCCGGTCCGGTCGAGCGCATGAGCCTCGAGCGCGACGGCGCCGCGGCTGGCCGCGCGCTCGATCCAGCCGCCGCCGAGCAGCCGGTCTCCGCGGTAGAAGGCGGCGCCCTGCCCGGGCGTCACCGCCAGCTCGGGCTCGTCGAAGCGCACCTGCGCCAGGCCCTCGCCCAGCGTCACCGTCGCGGCCGCGGGCGTGCCGCGGTAGCGGTGCTGCACCTCGCAGCGGAACTCGCCCGAGGCGGGCGGATCGAAGCCGATCCAGTTGAGGTCGGCGACGGTCGCCAGCGGCACGCCGCCGTCCGCGCGCGTGCCGAGCACGACGCGGCCCTGCTCGGGCTCGAGCGCCACGACGAAGAGCGGCTCCGCGGCCGCGATGCCGTGGCCGCGGCGCTGGCCGATGGTGAAGTGCTCGGTGCCGTCGTGCCGACCGAGCACGCGCCCGGCGGTGTCGACCAGCTCGCCGGGGTGCAGCGCCACGCGTTGTTGCGCCAGGAGCTCGCGGTAGTCGTTGCTCGGCACGAAGCAGATCTCCTGGCTGTCCTTCTTGACCGCCGTCTTCAGGCCGGCGCGCGTCGCCAGCGCGCGCACCTCGCGCTTCTCGAGGTCGCCGAGCGGCAAGCGCGTGCGCGCCAGGTTGTCCTCGGCGACGCCGAACAGCTGGTAGGACTGGTCCTTGTTCGCGTCGCGGCCGCGGCGGAGCTCGACCCGGCCGTCGACGACGGCCAGGCGCGCGTAGTGGCCGGTGGCGACGCCCGCGGCGCCGAGCTCGCGCGCGAAGGACAGCAGCCGGTTGAACTTCAGGTCGCGGTTGCACACCGCGCAGGGGTTGGGCGTGCGGCCGCGGCCGTACTCGGCCAGGAAGTAGCGGATGATCGCGCCGAACTCCTCCTTGAGGTCGACGGACTGGAACGGGATGCCCAGGCTGGCCGCGACCATGCGCGCGTCGCGCGCGTCGCCGACCGAGCAGCAGGACTTCTTGGCCGACTCGTGCTCCTCGACGTGCACGCCGTTGCGCATGAACAGGCCGACCAGGTCGAGGCCCTCCTGGCGCAGCATCCAGGCCGCCACGGAGGAGTCGACGCCGCCCGACATGGCGACCACGAAGCGCTCGGAGGTGTCGGCCATGGCGGGTCGGGGAACGGGGAGGGCGGGCGGTCGCGCGGGAGGGAAAGCGGGCCACGAGCTTGGGACAGGGCCGTCTCGACGTAAAGGGGGGCCTT
>Ga0315910_10000922_pt1 | contig 27739 bp, 22 predicted proteins | sample EdamamesoilMG_FD_204470 | JGI IMG/M metagenome (GOLD analysis project Ga0315910, IMG submission 204470) | Garden soil microbial communities collected in Santa Monica, California, United States - Edamame soil | ecosystem: Environmental > Terrestrial > Soil > Garden | place: USA: California... | reverse complement strand
AGCTGATCCCGTCGTTGCAGCGCAAGCTCATCGACATCGGCACCTATGTCGCGGCGACCCAGCCTCTCGGCGCCGAGCGCGCCCGCTCGCTGATCACCAACAACGCGGCGGCGGCGGACATGAACTGGATCCTCGACTATTTCCGCCTGTCGTCGGACCACCGGCTGCTGTTCGGTGGACGCGTGAGTTACTCCGGCATCGATCCGTTCGACTCGGCACGCGTGCTGCGCGCACGCATCGCCAAGGTGTTCCCGCAATTGACCGAGGCACGGGTGGAATACGCCTGGGGCGGCTTCATCGACATCACGCTGAACCGCGCGCCGCATTTCGGACGCCTCGGCGCGAGCGCGTTCTACGTGCAGGGACTGGCCGGTCACGGCATGGTGATCTCGGGCGTCGCCGGCCGCATCGCCGGTGAAGTCATCCGCGGCACGGCGGAGCGTTTCGACCTGTTCGCACGCATTCCCCATCGCAACTTTCCGGGCGGCACCTATTTCCGCCGGCCCGCGCTGGTACTGGCGATGTTGTGGTTCCGCATCCTGGACATGTTGTGACGAGCGCGCCCTTCGAGCCGGGACTGTGGGTTTCGGCGCTGCCCTTCCTGCTCATGGCCACCACCTTCACCTGGCTCGTGACGCTGCCGCTGCGCAACCTGTCGCTGGCCGATTCGTTGTGGAGCCTGCTGCTGTTCGCGGCCGCCGTGATCTACGCGCTCGGCAGCGATCCGCGCGCCCCGCGCCTGTCGCTGGTGCTGTGGCTTTCGGCCATCTGGGCCGCGCGGCTCGCCATCTACCTGGCGGCGCGCAATGCCGGCAGGGGCGAGAGCTGGCGTTATCGCGCGCTGCGCGAACGGCACGGCCGCGGCTTCGCGCTGCGCAGCCTGCTGCTGGTGTTCGCGCCGCAGGCGCTGCTGGCCTGGGTGATCTCGCTGCCCCTGCTGGGCGCGTTCGCAAGCATCGCGCCGCTCGGCTGGCTCGATGCCCTCGGCGCGGCCCTGTGGCTCGCGGGTTTCCTCTTCGAGGCCGAGGCCGACTGGCAGCTGGCGCGCTTCCGCGCCGACCCGGCCAATGCCGGCGCGGTGCTGCGCACGGGCACGTGGCGCCTGTCGCGCCACCCTAACTACTTTGGCGAGTGTTGCGTCTGGTGGGGCTTCTGGCTCATCGCGCTCTCCGCCGGGGCCTGGTGGACGTTCCCCGGCCCGCTGTTGCTGACGTGGCTGCTGCTGCGGGTTTCCGGGGTCCCCCCGCTGGAGTCCCACCTCGGCAAAGGTCGGCCGCAATATGCCGACTACGTCTTGAAAACGAACGCCTTTTTCCCGTCCAGGCCCCGGAAATGACCTAAAGCGTGCCCTGTTCTGGGCCGATAACGCCGGAGACAACCGGAGTTACGCACCAGGAAACAACAGGAGTACCGTGGTCGAACTGGATTCAGCGCTGCGCGAGGCTCGTGCCCGTGATGTGCGTCACGAAGTCGTGGCGCAGCTCACCGTGGGCGCGCATCGCACATTCCGGATCCTGTTCGCGGTCCAGTGGGCGGTGGCGCTGCTGCTCGCCTGGAAACACACCGCCACCGGCGAGTCGCGTTTCGCGGTCACGCTCATCCTGGGTGGCATGTTGTGCCTGCCGCCGTTGTTGTTCGCGCACGCCGCTCCGCTCGCCGCCTGGGTCCGGCACTTCATCGCCGTCTGCCAGATCGGCTGGTCGATCCTCTACCTGTGGCTGCTGGAGGGCCGGCTCGAAGCGCAGTTCCACGTTTTCGTTTCGCTCGCCATCCTCGCTTTCTATCGCGACCGCGCGGTGCTGCTGACCGCGACGCTGATGGCGCTCGCCTACCCGATCGTGCGCATCTACTGGCTGCCCGACACCTTCCTGATGGGCACAGCCGCGTGGTGGCGGTTGTTCGACCAGGGCATGTGGGTGGTGGCGGAATTCTTCGTGATGCTGTTCGCCATCCACCAGAGCCACCTGACGACCCGCAGGTTCGGCGACTACGCCGCGACTCTGCAGCTGACCAACGAGCACATCAGCCGCAGCGTCCACGAACGCGGCGCCGAGCTCAACAGCAGCCGCGAGCAATACCGGCTGATCGCCGAGACCACGCGCACCATTCCCTTCGAGCTCGACATCGCGCACGCGCGCTTCACCTACATCGGGCCGCAGGCGGAGCAGATACTGGGCATCCCCGAAGCGCACTGGGGCGAGCCCGGCTTCCTCGACGCGCTGTTGCCGCGCGATCGCGAGGGCACCGTGCGCCGCCAGCTCGACGAATGCACGCCGGGCAACTTCGAGGCCTTCTGCTCCGTGGTCACCGGCGACGCGCGCGTCGTCGAGCTGCGCTGGACCGTGAGCTGTGAGCTGCGCAACGAGATGCGTTTCCTGCGCGGCTTCATGATCGACGTCACCGAGTCGCGCCGCCTGGAGCGCGAAGCGGCGCAGGGCCACAAACTCGAGTCGGTCGGCCGCATCGCCGCCGGCGTCGCGCACGAGATCAACACCTCGGTGCAGTTCATTTCCGACAGCGTGCGATTCGTGCGCCACGCGCTCAAGGACGTGCCGCGGGCGCTCGCCGACTACCGCGCACTGGCCGCGGCGGTGTTGTCGGGCCAGGAAGCCGCCGCCTCCGCGCGTCGCGCCAGCGACACCGACGAGGCCGCCGACGTCGACTACTTCCTCAAGAACGCGCCGGACGCGCTCGATCGCGCGCTCGAAGGCATCGGCCGCGTGGGCTCGATCGTGCGTTCCATGACCGAGTTCGCGCATCCCGACGCGCGCGCCAAGTCGAACGTCGACATCAACCGCGCGGTGCTCAGCACGCTGAACATGGCCCGCAACGAGTACAAGGCGGTGGCCGACATCGACACCGAGTTCGGCGACATCCCGCAGGTGCGCTGCCACGCCGGCGACGTCAACCAGGTGGTGCTCAACCTGCTGCTCAATGCCGCGCACGCGATCGGTGACGTAGTCGCGGGCACCAGCCGGCGCGGTCGTATTACCGTCGGCACCCGCCGCATCGGCGACTACGTGGAAATCTCGATCGCCGACACCGGCGACGGCATTCCCGAGTCGGTGCGCGCAAGGATTTTTGAACCCTTCGTGACGACGAAAGAAGTCGGACGGGGCACCGGCCAGGGTCTCGCGTTGTCGCGCGGCATCGTGGTCGAGAAGCTGAAGGGATCGCTTCATTTCGAAACGGAAACGGGGAAAGGGACCACATTTTTCATCCGACTGCCCGTGTCGGAACCGGCCGCATCGGCCGCATCAACTAACAAGCAGGCTGCAGCATGACTTCTCTTCACGTGTTATTTGTCGACGACGAACAGGCCATCCTCGATGGCCTGCGTAATTCCCTGCGCAAGGAACGCAAGCGCTGGGACATGACCTTTGCGCTCGGCGGGCAGCAGGCCCTGGAACACATGAAGCAGACGCCGGCGGACGTGGTCATCACCGACATGCGCATGCCGGGCATGGACGGCGCGGAGCTGTTGCGCCACATCCAGCGTGACTTCCCGGCGGCGGCGCGCATCGTGCTGTCCGGCCAGGCCGAGCGCGAAGCCATCATGCGTGCGTTGCCGGTGACCCACCAGTTCCTGCACAAGCCCTGCGACGGCGAAACGCTGCGCGCGGTCATCGAGCAGACGCATGCGCTGCACAAGCTGATGCAGAACCCGGCGCTGACCGCGTTGGTGGGCAAGCTCGACCGCATCCCGGCCGTGCCCTCGACCTACACCGAGCTCGCGCGCCTCGCGGCCGATCCCAAGGCCGACAGCGCCGCGTTCGCCAAGGTCATCGAGCTCGACGCGGCGGTGTGCGCCAAGGTGCTGCAGCTGGTCAATTCCGCGTACTTCGGGCTCGGCCAGAAGATCGTCAGCGTGCGCGCCGCGGTGACCTACCTCGGCGTCGAGGTCATCAAATCGCTGGTGCTCGGCTCGAGCTCGTTCTCCGACAAGGCCATCAGCGAGGCCAAGGGCTTCTCGCCCGACAAGCTGCAGCAACATTCGCTGTTGACAGCGTTACTCGCCAAGAAGATCGTCGCCAGCCCGCAGCTCGCCGACGCGGCATTCACCGCCGGCCTGCTGCATCACATCGGGTGCCTGGTGCTGTTGCACGCCGCGCCGCCGGACTACGGACGCGCGCTGGAGCGCGCCCGTCAGCTCAAGGGCGACATGGCCACGGCCGAACGCGAGATCTTCGGCGTCACGCACGCCGAGGTCGGCGCCTATCTACTCGGCCTTTGGGGCATCCCGTTCCCGATCGTCGAGGCCGTGGCCTTCCACCACCGCCCGGAAGAAGTCGCGCCCGAGGCGCGTACGCTGGTCACCGCCGTGCACATGGCCAGCGGCGTGGTCGAGGAGATGACCGACGCCGAGGGCGCCGCGCCCTCCGACGTCGACATCGAGAATTCGGCGCGCATCAACGTGAAATTCCTGCGCGAAGCCGGCCTGCAGGAAGCCCTGTTCAAGAGCCGCGCCGAGGCCGAGGCCCTGCTGGGCGCCCAACGCAAGTAGGAAAGCGCCGGCCCGGCGCCCGCTCGACCGCAAAAGCCGGGGCCATGACAGCCGCGCTCCGCTGCCCTAACATCGCGCTCTTTCCGCGAAGGAGCGTCGATGATTGCAAGGCTGGCGGCGGTCGGATTGTCACTGGCGGCGGGCATCCTGGGCGCGCTCGCCGTATCGCCCCATGCCGGTGCGGCGCGGGCCGCCGGCGACGGCGCGGCCGCGGCGGCCGCCAATGCCTTCATCACCTCGTTGCCCGCCGACCTGCGCGGCAAGGCCGCCCTGCCCTTCGAATCACCCGAGCGCGTCACCTGGTACTTCGTACCGCGTGAGCGCATCGGCGTGTCCCTGTTGACGCTCGACGACCCGCAGAGCGAGTTGTTAGGGCCCCTGCTCGCCACGGCGCTGAGCCCGGAAGGCCTGCTCGCCGCCCGCGGTGTCATGAAACACGAGAACATCCTGCGGCGCGTGGAAACCGAGGCCGGCGTCGCCAACGCGTCGCGCCGCGATCCCGGCCTGTATTACGCCAGCGTATTCGGCAAGCCGGGAGCCGCGGCTCCGTGGGGCTGGCGCTTCGAGGGACATCACCTCTCGGTGAACGTCACGCAGCTTCCCGGTGAAGCGCCGGTGGTGGCGCCGGTGTTCGTGGGCGCGAATCCCGCACGCGTGTTGTCCGGCCCCGAGACCGGCTTCCGCCTGCTGGCCGCCGAGGAAGACCTGGGACGCGAATTGATCAAGATGCTTCCCGAGAGCCGTCGCAAGACCGCGCTGATCAACGAGACCGCCTACCCCGACATCATCACCGGCAACGATCCCAAGGTCCGCCCGCTCGCGCTCGAAGGCCTGGCGGCGGCCGACATGAGCCCGGCCGAGCAGCAGCAGTTGCGCAGATTGATCGAGCTCTACACCGCGCGCCTGGTTCCGGCGGCCGCGCGTGACGCGTTGGCGCGACTCGACCGCGCCGGCTTCGGCAAGGTGCACTTCGCCTGGGCGGGCAGCTTCGAGAGCGGCCAGAAGCACTACTACCGCGTGCACGGGCCGACGCTGCTCATCGAATACGACAACACGCAGAACGACGCCAACCACATCCACACCGTGTATCGCGACCTGCAGCGCGATTTCGGTGGCGACGCGTTGCGGCAGCACCTGGCGCAGTCACAGCATTAAAGGAGCGATCCCATGGCCAAGAAGCACGACGCCGGCAACGGCAACGCACCGCAGATCGACATCGGCATCAAGACGAAGGATCGCGAGAAGATCGCGCAGGGCCTGTCGCGCGTGCTCGCCGACACCTACTCGCTGTACCTCAAGACCCACAACTTCCACTGGAACGTGGAAGGCCCGATGTTCAACACGCTGCACCTGATGTTCATGGACGAATACACCGAGCTGTGGAACGCGCTCGATGCCATTGCGGAACGCATCCGGTCGCTGGGTTACCCGGCGCCCGGCACCGGCAGGGAGTTCGCGAAGCTCACCTCCATCGCGGAGACCGACGGCGTGCCGGAAGCCATGGACATGGTGCGGCTGCTGGTGAGCGGTCATGAAGCCGTGGCGCGCACCGCCCGCGCCGCGTTCCCCGCCGCCGAGAAGGCGGGCGATGAATCCTCGTGCGACCTGCTCACGCAGCGCCTGCAGATCCACGAGAAGACCGCGTGGATGCTGCGCAGCCTGCTGAAGTAAAAATGGGGACATTCCTCGTTTCCTTGCGTGCGGCCGCGATGGCCGCGCTGCTCTGCATTTGCGCCGGCGTCCAGGCGAAGGAACCACGGCTCAAGGTGGCGTTGACCTTCGACGACCTGCCCGTCAACGGGCAGGTGCCCGCCGGTGTCTCGCTGACGCAGATGACGCGCGAGACGGTCGCGGTCATGAAGAAGCACCGCATCCCCGCCTCGTACGGCTTCATCAATGCGCGGCAGCTGGAAGGCAATCCCGACGGCGCGGAGGCGTTGAAGGCGTGGGTGGCGGCCGGTCACCCGGTGGCCAGTCACACCTATACGCATCTCGACCTCACGAAGAATTCGGTCGAAGATTTCCAGCGCAGCATCCTGCAGAACGAACCCGCGCTGCAACTGCTGACGCGCGCAGCCGCAAGACACGACTGGCGCTGGTTCCGGTATCCCTACCTGCACGAGGGCGACACGCTCGAGAAGCGCCGCGCCGTGCGTGCGTTCCTCGCCTCGAACGGATATCGCATCGCCCAGACGACTCTCGACTGGGAGGACTACATCTGGAACAGCTCGTACGCGCGCTGCCTGGACAAGCGGGACTCCGCGTCCATCAACTGGCTGATCGAGAGTTACCGGACCACGGCGCGCGACTTCATGCGCTTCCAGCGCGCCAGTTCACGCAGCATCTTCGGGCGCGACATCCACCACGTGATGCTGCTGCACCTCGGCGCCTTCAGCGCGCGCATCCTGCCCGAGCTGTTCAAACTACTGGACGAGGAAGGCTACGAAGTGGTGACGCTGGAAGAAGCCCAGCAAGACCCGGCCTACGAGTACGACCCGGATTTCGCGCATCCGCGCGGCGGCACGCTGGTCGAGCTTGCCATGCTGGCGAAACAGGCTCCCTGGCCGGCGGACGCGCCGCAGCTGCCGCGAGAGCGGCTGACGACCATTTGCAAGTAGAAGATCGCGCCAACCGTCATCCTATCTGCCTTTCCTGACTTTCAGGCCCGGCTTCACCTTTCCCGCCAGGCCCGACAACCGCAATGTCGTCAACAGCAGGACCTGCGGCCCCTGCCAGGCATTCACGTGTTCATACCACTCGTCGGTCGAGTGGGCCTTGTCACCACGGCCGCCGCCACTCAGCGTGGCCGCGGGAATACCGAGACCCAGCGGCACATTGCTGTCGGTGCTCCCGAAACCGGGTTCCGCTTTCAGGCCGATGGCCGCATGCGCCGCGATCACCGCATCCCCCAGGGCCGTATCGGCGATGCGCGTCGAGGCCGGGCGATCGCCGAGCAACTTGCGCTCCACCCTGACCTCGGTGGAATTCCAGCGCGCGTTCTCCGCGGCAACCGCCGCATCGACGATGGACTGCACGCGGGCTTCGATCGCGCGCAGTTCATCGGCGTCATTGGAGCGCAGGTCGAGCAGCATGGAAGCTTCGGACGCAATCGCCGTGACGCCGGAACCGCCGGAGACCTGCCCCACGTTGAATGTGGTCTTTGGATCGGCGGGCGGTTTCAGATCCGCGATCGCGGCGATCGCGCGGCCCAATGCATGTACCGCGCTGGGATTCCCGAAATTGCCGAAACTGTGACCGCCAGGCCCGGTGAAGCGGAATTCCCAGCGTCGGCTGCCGGTGGCCTGCGTGACCACCTGGACGTAGCCTGCGGCCACCTCCTCGCGCGACTCGACGCCATCCACCGAAATGAACCCATCGATGCCGGGGTTCTCCGCGAGCAGCGCCTTCGCTCCGCGCAGGTTGCCCAATGCCTCCTCGCCCACCGTGCCGACGAACCACACCTCGCCCACGGTCCGCAGCTTCGCGGCCTGCATGGCGCGTAATACCGAGAGCACGGCCGCGAGTCCACGCGCGTCGTCGTAGATGCCGAGACCGTGGTACCGGCCGTCCTGCTGCTTCACCGTGACGTCACTGCCCTCGTCGAACACGGTGTCGAGGTGCGCCGAGATCACCAGCAGCGGGCCGGGCGCGGTGCCCTTGCGCTTGCCGATCACGTTGCCGGTGGCATCGATCGACACATCTTCGAGCCCCGCCGCGCGCAGCCGCGCGGCGAAATCCTGGGCGCGCGTGGTTTCCTTGAAGGGCGGCGCGGGAATCTGCGCGAGCGCGATCTGCTCCTGCAGCGTGCGCGGGTCGTCGTCGCGCAGGTATTTCAGCGCGGCTTTCACCGGTGCCTGCCGCAGGAGCCTGGCGTAGTTCGGGTCCGCCGCCGCGGCCGTGCATGCCAACAACAACGACGCCAGTGTGACGGGCAACAGCCGCATGATTTCAGGCCTCGGGTCGCATCGCGCGGCCGGTGGCCGCTGAATCGTAAATGGCGCGCACCAGCGCGACCGCGTTGCGCGCTTCGCGGCCCTCGATGAAGAACGCCCGGTTGTCACGGATGCCATCGATGAAGTCCTGGATCTGGCGCAGATGCCCTTCGAACTTGATCGCCATGGGCGCCGCGGCCCCCGAGCCCATCGCGCCACTCTCACGCGTGGCGCGTATCTTCGCGTCCTCGGGCCGCGGCACGCGGAATTCCCATCGCGTGATGTCGTCGTCTTCCATCACCACCGCGCCATTCTCGCCGCAGATCTCGATGCGGCGCGAGAACCCCGGCCAGGTCGCGGTCGTCGCCTCGATGGTGCCGAAGGCGCCGCTCGGGAACTTGAGCGTGGCCACGCAGGTGTCCTCGGACTCGATGCGCGTGTGCACGCGGCGCGTGGTCATGCCGAACACTTCCACCGGCATGCCCGCGAACCACTGCAGCAGGTCGACTCCGTGGATGGCCTGGTTGATCAGCGCCCCGCCACCATCTTCGGAAATCCGGCCCTTCCAGCCGGTGTAGTACTCGGCGGTGCGATTCCACTTCACGTAGCAGCTCGCGAGCACCATGCGACCGAAGCGGCCCGCGTCGATGGCCGCCTTGAGCTGGCGCGCCGCGTCGCCGAAGCGCGCCTGGAAGATCGAGCCGACGCGCACGCCGTGCCGGGCCGCCTCGTCGAGGATGTGATCCGTGCCTTCGACCGTGGAGTCGATGGGCTTCTCGATCATCAGGTGTTTGCCCGCGCGAATCGCCGCGAGCGCCGGTTCGAGATGCAGCGCCGAAGGCGTGGTGATGCACACCGCGTCGACGCCCGGTTGCCGGAGCAAGGCGTGCACGTCGTCGGCGGCGAAGTCCATGCCGTGTTCGCGGGCGAACGCCTCGGCGGTCGCGCGCCGCCGGCTGACGACTCCGACCAGGCGGCCGCCGCTCGACGCCGCCACCGCGCGCGCATGAAAGTGCGCGATCGCGCCCGCGCCGATGAAGCCGAACCTCAGGGTAGTTTGAGTCATTTCGTCAGTGCGCCAGCGCGACCGGGTCGTTGCGATACACCGCGTCGCGGAAGGCCTTGTGCAGGCGCACGCGGTCGAACGGATTCATCTGCGTGAACAGCACCGCGGCGATGTCGTTCTTCGGGTCGACCCAGAACAGTGTGCTCAACTTGCCGTCCCAGAAGAATTCACCGACCGCGCCCGAGGCTTCATTGGCGTCCTTGGGCGGCGCGGTACGCACGGCGAAGTCGATGCCGAAACCCACCTGGCCCTTGGAAGCCAGCCACATCTTGTCGGTCACTTCCTTCGGCATGGCATCGGTCGCCATGAGTGTCACGGTCTCGGGCTTGAGGATGCGCGCGCGGCCGTACTTGCCGCCGTCCCGCAACATGCGCGCGAACTTCATGTAGTCGTCGATGGTGGAAACCAGGCCGAAGTTGCCGGGCTTGAGCGGCCACGGCTGGCCATTGAACTCGTAGGCCTGCTCGTCCGGCTGGCGCGTGAAGCTGCCGTCGTCGTTGCGCAGGTAGACGGCCGCGAGTTTCGGGCGATCGGCATCGGTCGGCAGGATGGTGTAGCGCGTGCTCGTCATGCCCAGCGGCTTGAAGATGTGCAGCTCGAGGAACTTGTCGAAGGGCACGCCGGAGATCTTCTGCACCAGGTAGGCCTGCACGTCGACGGCGTTCGAATACCGCCAGCGCGTACCGGGTTGATAGGCCAGCGGCACCTGCGCGAATTTCGCGGCGAACTCCGGCAGCGTGTGGGTGTTCGCGCGCGGATTGAGCTGGCGGTAGATCTCGCCCACCGGATCCTTGTCCTCGTCGTTGACGAAGCCGGCGGTGTGACGCAATACGTCGCGAATGGTGATCTTGCGCTTCAGCGGCTCGTACTTCGGCTGCCCCGCATCATCGAGACCCGCGAACACCTTCTGGTCCGCGAACTCCGGCGCGTACATGTCGAGCGGATCGTCGAGCTGGAACTTGCCGCGCTCGTAGAGCTTCATCAGCGCGACGCCGGTGATGGGCTTGGTCATGGAGTAGATCTGCACCACGGTGTCGCGCGCCATCGGCTTGTCGTTCTCGCGATCGGCCATGCCGAACGCGCCGAAGTACGCCTCGCGATCCCCCTGGTAGACCAGCGCGGAAACTCCGACGATGCGCCGGCTTTCGACCAGGCTGCGCAGCGCCGCGTCGATCGCTCCCGGTTCGATGAGTAATGGCTCGACGACCGGCGGCTCCGTGGCGACCGCGGCTGGTGGCGCGGCCGGAGCGGCCGGCTTGTTGGAGGGCTCGACGGCGAGGGCCGCGAAGGCGACCAAGCTCGATGCGGCCGCGACCAGCACGCTCGTCAGTGACTTCATTTCGTTTCCTTGGCTGCGGGCACGACGGGGCAGCCGATGCGCTGCTGGCCCAGGGCGACATCATCGATCCACAGGTTCTGGTCATTCACCGTGTCGCCATAACGCTCGAAGCCCACGTACAGGCTGTCGAAGCGCGGCGGCGCGAGCCAGCGGTTGCCGAGATCGTGGCCGCGGCAGGCCTTGGCGCCGGCGGTGCCCTTCACGTGCGCGGTGGGCTTGCCGTCGATCCAGAACTGCATTTCATTCGAGGCCACCGCCATGTGCCATTCGACGCAGGCCCAGCGGCGCACGGGCAAGGTGCGCTTCGACTGTTTCATGCAGTCGGTCTTCACCGGTGGCGTGGTCTCGAAGTTGGCCATGAGCTGCGTGCCACCCTGCTCCCACAGTCCGAGGCGGTAGATAGAGTTGTAGCGGTCGTCGGCGGAGCGGCCCTCACCCTGCAGCAACGTCCAGTGCACAGGCAGGCGTGCGTCGAGGCGCGGCCCACCATTGGGCGTGGCAGAATAGCCGATGGGTGCCTCGTCCAGCCAGGCCATGAGGCGACCGTACATTTCCGCTTGCAGCTGCGGCAACGGGCCCTTCAGGTGGATGGCGACGTAGCCGCGGCGCTTGTCGGCGTCGGAGGGCGTGAGGATGTGCATGGCCTGCCGGCCGCTGAAGGCGTGTTCGCCATCGACCTTGATGACGGCGCCGGAGTTGTACATCTCCTCTTTCCAGGGAGCACCCGGCAGCTGGCCGGCGGGATGCGCCTCGAAGTCGTCCGTGAACAGCGTCGTGGGCGGCGCCGCGCCTGCCGGCGTCAACGCGGCGAGCGCCAGCACTGCGGCGGCCGCATTGTGACAACGAAATGAGGACTGTCCCCTTTTGCTGGGAAACGAGGAATGTCCCCATTTCATGGGTGGGCCACCGAGAGGATGCGATAGCAGTTGTCGAGCGTCGGCATGGGCACGCCGTGCTCGCGGCCCTTGGCGAGCGCGTAACCCAACGTCTCCTCGTATTCGAGGCGACTGCCGCGCAGCACGTCCTGCTGCGCGGACATGCGGTGCTCCGGCGACGTGTCGAGGAATTTCTGGCCGATCTCGCGGATGATCTCCACCGCTTTCTCGTCGCTGGCATGCGCGATGCTCGGCACCGGCAGCGGCGGCATGTCGGTGAGCTCGATGTCCATGGCCCGCGCGAGCTGCGCGGCTTCGCGCACGATGCGCACGATGACCAGCGCGCTGCGTTCGTCCATCAGGAATTTCCAGGTGATCTGCCGCGTGAGCACGGCCAGCGGGAACTGCGCGATCCAGCCGGCGTATTTCGACCATTCGCGCGTGCGGATGTTGGAGGCGGCGGCGCAGCGCACGCCGGCGGCGTCGATGGCGGCGGCCAGTTCCTCCACGCGCGGGCTGGACCCGCCCTTCTCCTCGCCGATGTGCAGGCAGACATTGCGGGTGAACTTCACTTCGCCGTTCGCCAGCAATTCACCGGAAAAATCCGCCATCGCGCCGAGCACGCGCGAATAGCCGTAGACCCGCGCCAGCAGCTCGTTCTTCAGCACGCCGTTCTGCACCGACAGCGCGGTGTCGAGCTGCACGTGCCGCAGCGTATCGAGCGCCTGCGCCGAGTCGATGGCCTTGGTCGCGATGATCAGCGTGCCGGTTTCGCGCAACTTCTGCGGATCTTCGATGACCGTGGGCCGCGCCTTGATGGTCGACAGGCCGTTCAGCACCAGGCCCTGCCGCTGCAGCATGCGCGCGCGTTCGCCGCGCACGATCATCGCGACCTCGTGACCCGCGCGTGACAGGTGTGCGCCGAGGATGGTGCCGAGCGCGCCCGCGCCGAGAATCGCGAATTTCATGGTCCCTTGATGACGCTCCCGGCGCGCTGCTCCGTTACTGTCGTCCTCATTTGGGCGTCACTTCTTGCGGTACTTGCCAAACCACGCCAGGATGTTGTCCACCTTGGCGATGAGATTGGTCGGCCGCGCCACCATGCCGCCGTGTGAAGCCTCGGGGATGCGCACCATCACGGTGTCGATCTTGCGCAGCTTCAGCGCCTGGTAGTACTGCTCCGACTCCTCGATCGGCGTGCGGTAATCCGCTTCGCCCGTGATCAGCATGGTCGGGGTCTTCACGTTGCCCACCAGGGACAATGGCGACCTGCGCCAGTATTCCTGCGGCTGCTCCCACGGCATCGCGCCGAACCAGTACTTGTAGAAGAAGTTGCTGGCATCGGCGGTCAGCACGAAGCTCGACCAGTTGATCACCGGCTTCGCCACCACGGCCGCGCGGAAGCGGTCGGTCTTGCCGACGATCCACGAGGTCAACACGCCGCCGCCGGAGCCGCCGGTGACGAACAGGTTGCCGGCATCGACGTGCCCCTCGGCGATGACGGCGTCCACGCCCGACATCAGGTCGTCGTAGTCGTCGCCGGGATACGCGTGGTGGATGAGATTGCCGAACTCCTCGCCATAACTGGTGCTGCCACGCGGGTTGGCGTACAGCACGATGTAGCCCGCGGCCGCGTACAGCTGCAGCTCGCTGGCGTAGTTAGGCCCGTAGGCCGCGAACGGACCGCCGTGGATTTCCAGGATCAGCGGGTATTTCTTCGCGGCGTCGTAGTCCGGCGGCGTGATGACCCAGCCCTGGATCTCGCGCTGGTCCTTCGACGACTTCCAGGTGATGGCGCGCACGGCGCCCAGGGTCTTGTTGCCGAACAGGTCCTGGTTGAGGGCGGTCAGCACCTTCGCCCCGCCGCTCGAGGTGGCGGTGCCGACGTCCGCGGGGCGTTGCGGCGTGTTGTGCGTGAAGGCGGTCCGGCCGTTGCGCGCCACGCTGTACATGCCGGAGGTGTAGGGCCGCCCCAGGTCCGTGCCGCCCAACCCCTCCGCCAGGGTACGAACCTTGCCGTCCAGCGAGGTCGAGCCAAGCTTTTTCACGCCGCGTTCGTCATACGTGAAGAAGACACCGCGGTTGTCGGCCGCCCAACGGGGGTTCTCGACGTCGCGGTCGAAATTGGCGGTGACTACGCGCGGGTTGGCTCCATCGATGTCCATTACATATAGATGAGTAACCTGGTAACCCTGCACCCGGTCGTCGAAGCCGAGGTAGGCGATTTTCCTGCCGTCGGGCGAGACCACGGGCGAATTGTCCGGGCCGTCGCGCGAGGTGAGCTGCGTGAGCTTCAGCGTCGCGACATCGATGCTGAACACCTCGCTTTCCGTGGGGTCCAGCTGCCAGTCGGCGCCGCGATTGGCGGAGAACACCAGCGACTTGCCATCGGGCGTGAACGACAGCGGGCCGTCGTCGTTGAACTCACCGTCGGTGAGCTGGCGCGGCGTGCCGCCCTCGGACGACACGATGAAGATGTGCTGGAAGCCCGCCTCGAGATAGCCGGCGCCGTCGGCGCGATATACCACGCTGTCGATCACCTTCACCGGCGGTGCCCACTGCGCCCCTTCGGGCTTCGGGGGCGGCGAGGCCAGCGGCTCCTTGTCCGCGGGCACGAACTGGGTGAACGCGATGGACTTGCCATCGGGCGACCAGGTGATCGCATCCGGGCCTTCGACGAGATTGGTCAGCAGCGCCGTCTGCCCCGAGTCCATCCAGCGCACGTAGAGCTGCGGCGAACCTTCGGCCGCCGACACGTACGCGAGGCGTGTGCCATCCGGCGACCAGCGCGGCTGGCTGAAGTTCTTCGCCTCCGAGCGCAGCGGGCGATTGTTAGTGCCGTCGGCGTTGACCATCCACAGGTTGCGGCGCGTGCGATCGCTCATGATGTCGTGGCTGACGCGCACGTACACGATGCGGCTGCCGTCGGGCGAAATCTGCACGTCGTCCGCGTACTCGAGCTGGAAGACGTCGATGGAATGCAGCCGCCGCGCCTCGTTGAAGTCGGTGGCAGCGAGGGATGCAGAAGAGACCAGGGCCGCGCCGAGCGCAGCGAGGATTGCGAACTTCATGCCGATTCCTGAAAAGAGGGTTGGCGGTACTGTAACCGAAACGATAATCGGGAGGGCTCCATGCGAAGAACCACAGGGTGGCTGGCGGGACTGTGCTCCGCGGGCGTACTCGCCGCCGCCGGCGGCGACGACAAGCAGGTCTCACTGACCATCTACAACAGCGACCTGGCACTGGTGGAGCACCTGCGTCCGCTCAGCGTGCCGGCCGGCGTGCAACGCATCGAGTTCGCGGGCGTCTCCGCCCAGATCGTGCCGCAGACCGTGAGTTTCGCGGCCGACGGGCTCGAACTCATCGAGCAGAATTTCGACTACGACCTGCTCACGCCCGCCAAGCTCATGGAAAAGGCCATCGGCGGGAAGGTGCGCGTGGTGCGGACCAACCCGGCCACGGGCGCGGAAACCACCGAGACGGCCGAGGTGTTGTCCACCAACGGCGGCGCCGTGTTGCGCATCGGCAGCCGCATCGAAATCCTGCGCGAAGACAACCTGCCCGCGCGCGTGATCTTCGACAAGGTACCGGACAACCTGCGCGCGCGACCCACGCTCTCGGTGCTGGTGAATGCGGCACTGCCCGTGAATGGTGACGCGCGCCTCGCCTACCTGACACGCGGCATCGCGTGGCACGCCGACTATGTCGCGACCTTCGACGAGGCCCGGGGCGTCCTCGGCATGCAGGGCTGGATCACGCTGTCGAACCGCTCGGGTACCGGCTTCGAAAACGCGCGCGCGCAACTCGTGGCCGGCGACATCAACATCACGCAGGATCATTCCTCGGGCTACGGCGACAGCCAGCGCGAACGGACTCAGCGCCAGGCGGGCAAGGAAGCGAACGCGCAGCAGCGCATCGCCGACCATTACCTCTATCCACTCGCCCGGCCCACGACGATCGCCAACAACCAGACCAAGCAGGTGAGCTTCCTCGAATCGACGGACGCGAAGGCCAGCAAGGGCTACGAGACCAGTTTCTACGGCCTCATGTCGTACGACGAGCCCTCATCGGCGCAGGTGCGCGTGCGCTTCTCGAACTCGAAAGCCGGTGGGCTCGGCGAGCCGCTGCCGGCCGGCGTGGTGCGCGTCTATGCGCGCGATTCGCGCGGCCAACCGCAATTCATCGGCGAGGACCGCATCGGCCATACCAGCGCGGGCTCGGACATCGCGCTGCGCATCGGCGACGCATTCGACGTGACCGTGCAGCCCACGGTGCGCCAGACCACCTCGATCTCCAAGCGGCTCACCGACTACGAGATGGCTTACCTGGTGCGCAATGCGCGCAATGCGCCCGTCGTGCTCACGCTGCGGCAGAAGGGGCTCATGCGCGTGAACGAGGTGCGCTCCGAATCACTCAAGGGCCGGCGCACCGATGCCGACAGCTTCGCCTGGGACGTGACCGTGCCCGCCAACGGGGAGGCCACCCTGAACTTCACGCTGCGCCAGGGGTGGTGATGCGACTCGCGCGCGCCTGCAGCCTGACGATGGCGCTCGCCGCGCTGCCGTGCCTCGCGGACGAGGTGCGCGTGGTGTCGGGCGCGCCCGACGCGGTGTCGGTGACCATCTACCGGGACCTGTTCGCGCTGATCACGGAAACGCGCACGGTCGACCTGCCCGCCGAACCCGTCACGCTGGTTTTCGGCGGCGTGGTCGAATCGCTGCTGCCGCAGTCGGCGACAGTGGCCGGCACCGGCCGCGAGCTCTCCGAGAGCAACTATGACTTCGAGGAGCTCTCGCCCGGCAGCCTGATCCGCAGGTCCATCGGCAAGACGGTGACACTGACGCGCACCCACCCGCGCACGGGCAAGGTCACGCGGGTCGAGGCCACCATCGTTGCCGCGAACACGAACGGCGTGACTTTCCGCACCGTCGAGGGCAACGAGGTCTATCAATGCTCGGGCCTGCCAGAACAACTGACGTTCGAGCAGGTGCCCGACGGCATCGATGCCGGCCCGCGCCTGTCGATACGCCTCGCGGGCGGCGCGGCCGGCATACGCCAGGTGCGCGTGAGCTACCTCGCGCATGGTTTCGCCTGGAGCGCGGACTACCTGGGCCACGTGGATGCCGGCGCGCAGCGCATGGACCTGCTCGGCTGGGTCACGCTGCGCAATCACACCGGCGCCACGTTCCGCAATGCGCAGGTGCAGGTGGTCGCCGGCCGGCTGAACCTGCTCGACTACCAGGAAGGAGGCACCAGCCTGGTCGGCGATACCGCCGATTTCAACACCGATGATTCCCTGTCAGAGCACCTGCGGGAAGAAGAAAAATTCCTGGAAGACGAACTCGGGTATGACTCGACCTACGTCGAGGCGGCCTCCGGCTGTTATCCGCAAGGCCCGCCGTCCTTCGAGTCGACGACGATCCTGAGACAGGGCATCGGCATCGTGGACGCGATCACCGCCGAAGACCTCGGCCGCTTTCCCGATGGTGAATTGGAAGAGGTCATCGTCACCGGGATCCGCCAGTCGATGGCCGTGCGCGAGAACCTGGCCGACTACCAGCTGTACCGCCTGCCCGTGCCCACCGATCTCAATGCGCGCCAGACCAAGCAGGTCGCCTTCATCCGGAAGGAGGACGTGAAGGTCGATCGTTTCTACGCGGTACGCTTCGCGGACGAGGCGTTCAACGAAGACATGATCGAGGAAGAAGGTGACCGGCTGCATCCCATGATCCGCATCGGCTGGACCAACCAGCAGGCCGACGGCCTGGGAGATCCGTTGCCGGCCGGCCGCGTGCGCATCTTCGACGGGCGCGATGCCGGTGCGGTGTTTGCGGGCGAAGCCGACATCCGCGACAACCCGGTGGGCGCGCCGGTCGAGTTTGCGATCGGCTTCGCCCGCGACCTGACGCTGACGCCCAAACTACCCCAGGACGAAGAGCCGCAGGTGAACTGGCTGTCGCTGCTGACGCGCCGCGCCTCGCTGCCGATGGAAATGCTGATCGAGAACGGGAAGTCGGTGCCCGTGGACGTGGAGGTGCGCCAGGGAGAAATGCTCGAGCTCACCGACATCCGCGTGAAACGCGCCAGCCTGGCGCCGGAACGCAAGGCTGGCGATTACATGTGGCGCATCACCGTGCCGGCGAACGGCGCCGCGCACCTGAGCTACGTGGTGAGCGGGCGCGGCCCGGACGAGTAGCTAGCTGGTGAGCTTGGCCGCGAGCGATATCTTCGCGTTCAAGACCTTCGACACCGGGCAGCCGGACTTGGTCTGCTCGGCGATCTGCTGAAAGGTCTTGTCGTCGATGCCGGGAATCTTCGCCAAGCACACCAGGTCGCTGTGCGTGATGGCGAAGCCGTCGCCGACCTTCTCGAGCCGCACCGCGGCCTCGGTCTGGATGGAGTCGGCCGTGAAGCCGGCGCTACCCAGGCCCACCGACAGCGCCATGGAGAAACACGCCGCGTGCGCCGCGCCGATCAGCTCCTCGGGATTCGTGCCGGGACCGTCCTCGAAGCGCGCCTTGAAGCCGTAGGGAGCGTTCTTCAACACGCCGGTCTCGGTGGAGATGGTGCCACCGCCCTCCTTCAGACTTCCCTTCCAGACCGCCGAACCCTTCTTGATCATGGCTTTCTCTCCAATTCGAAACACTGGTGAATGCGCGCGTTGCGCTCGAAATCCTTCGGCAGCGTGGCGCGCGAAATGTCGGTGACTTTGTACAACTCGCCAATCTCCGCGTCCAATTTGAACTTCTGCGCATTATTGGAGAACACCAGCCTGCCGCCCGGCGCCAGCAGCGCCATGCAGCGGTCGATGAGCGCGCGGTGATCGCGCTGCACATCGAGGATGTCATCCATGCGCTTGCTGTTGGAGAACGTTGGCGGATCGAGAAAAATCAGGTCGTAGAGCTGCCGCTCCGACACCGCGGTCTTGAGCCAGTTGATGCAATCCGCCTGCACGAACTCGTGCTGCGATCCTGAGAAACCATTGACCGCCAGATTGCGCCGAGCCCAATCGAGGTAGGTGGCCGACATGTCAACGGTCGTCGTCGCACGCGCGCGCCCGGCGGCGGCGTACACGGTGGCGCTCCCGGTGTAGGCGAACAGGTTGAGGAAACGCCTGCGCGTCGCGGCCTCGCGCAGCCGCGCGCGCGTGATGCGGTGATCGAGGAACAGGCCGGTGTCGAGATAGTCGGTGAAATTCACCCAGAAGCGCAGCCCGCCCTCCTCGACCAGCTTGAAGTCCGCCTGCTCGCCCAACTTCTCGTACTGGTCACCGCGCGAGGTCTTGCGCCGCTGGCGCAGGTGGATGAACTCCTGCGCGATGCCGGTGGCTCCCGGCAGCGCGGCCAGCGCCTCGTTGCGGCGGCGCTGCGCCGCGTCGGGATTGACGGTCTTGGGCGCCGCGTATTCCTGCACGTACAGCCAGACGCGCGCGCCATCGGCCTCGGCGTATCGATCGATGGCGAAGGAATACTCCGGCATGTCGGCGTCGTAGATGCGGTAGCAGCTCACCTGCTCGCGCTCCGCCCAGGATTTGAGCTGTTTTAGATTCTTCACGACGCGGTTGCCGAACATCTTCGAGCCCGGGGACTCGGCCAGCGATTCGTCGATGCGCGCGGTGCGCCCGGTATGGATCAGCTGCTTCTCGCTCTCCGGAGCCACGTGGACGCGCAGCAGGCGGCACTCGAGCGCGCCATTCCACACCGTGTGCACCCGCTCGGCGCGCAGGCCCAGCTCGAGCCCTGCGTCCGGCGAGCCCGCGAGGATCGCGGCATCCCAGCCGGCGAAGTTCGCGCGCAGCACGCCGCCCAGTTCCTTCATGAGGGCGCGCGCGCCGTCGCGATCCTGGAGCCGCACGCCATAGGGCGGATTCGTGGCGAGCATCCCGGGCGATGCCAGCGGCCGCGCCTCCGTCAGCCGGCCCCGCTCGAAACTCACGAAGCTCGCGACACCGGCGCGCGCCGCGTTCTCGCGCGCCGCTTCGAGCACCGCCGCATCCGTATCGATGCCGCGCAGTTTGAAGGCCGGCGGGTTTTCACGCGCCAGCGCGTCGCGTTTCACCGCTTCCCAGGCCGTGCGGTCGTGTCCCACCCAGCCGAAAAATCCGAAGTAGTGCCGGCGTGCGCCCGGCGCCATGCGCGCGGCCATCATCGCTGCTTCGATGACCAGCGTGCCCGAGCCGCACATGGGATCGAGGAATTCCGCGGCATCCGGCGGCTTATCCGGCCAGCCCGCGCGCACCAGGATTCCGGCGGCGAGGTTTTCGCGCAGCGGCGCTTCGCCCGCCTGCGTGCGATAGCCGCGGCGATGCAGTCCTTCGCCGGCAAGATCGAGGGACACCGTGATGCGCGGACCATTGGCGTGCGCATGCACGCGCACCGCGGGCCGCTCCGGTGAAATGTCCGGTCGCCGGCCGGTGACATCGCGCAGCTGGTCGCAGATCGCATCCTTCAACCGCAACGCGCCGAAACGCGTGTGCGTGATGGTCGGATGCTTGCCGGTGAAGTCGCAGGCCAGCGTGCGTGACGGATCGATGTGCGCACGCCAGTCGATGGCGCGTGCCGCCTCGTAGAAGCGGGCTTCGTCCGGCGCGTCGAGCTCGGCCACGACCAGGAACACGCGGCTCGCGACGCGCGATTCGAGGCAGGCGCGGTACGCCACCGCGATCGGCCCCGAGAATTCCACGCCCAGCGCGCGCTCGCGCACGTCGGCGGCGCCCAGGTCGCGCAGCTCGCGCGCCAGCAGGTCGCCGAAGCCGCGCGGACTCGAAGCCACGAAGCGCAGCATGGCCGGGGATGCCGGTGCTTCTTCCATCAGCCCCTCGCCAACGGGCGCAGCCGCGCTTCGCGCAGCAGTCGGGTGAGCATGCGGTAGTCGTCGTATTCGAAGTCGTGCGGGCGCGTGGCGGCGCTGCGCAGCATGTCCTCGAGCGGCAGGTCGCAGGCCTCGGCATCGACCGTGGCGAGATGCTGCCAGGCATCGAACACGTGCAACTGCTCACGCTCGCCGCGGGTTTCGCGCAACACCATCGGGCCTTCGTGCGGCCAGGGTTCCAGGCGCAGGCGCATGAGCCCGAGCTTCACCCGCGCGAGATGCAGCGCGGCGGGTTCCACGCCCACGCAGGCGCCGCGACAGCGGCCCACCTGGTGACCCACGCAGGAGCCCTCGCCCTGCTCGATTCCCAACACCTTCAAGCACCAGCGATGCGCGCGCGCCATCTCGCCGAGTGCGTGCTCCGCGTCGCGCCGCGAGCGATACGCGCCGAAAGCATTGCCGGAGCGCAGCGCCTGCGCCGACAACTCGACCACGGCGGGCGCGCCCTGTTCGCCAAACAACCAGGTGTAGTGAGCGCCTTGCGCGCGCGAAGTCCGGTTGTACGCCGGCTGCAACTCGCGGATCTCGCGGGCCTCGAGCAGCCAGGCGCCGACCGCACCGGCGGTCTCGGTCCAGGACACGCGCCGCACCCGCGTGGAGAGTTTCGCGTTGCGGCCTTCGCCGCCGGCGCGGAAATGCGCGAGCACGGCCTCACGCAGGTTGTTGGCCTGCCCCACGTACAACAATTCCTCGGCGCCGCCCTGGTCGCTGCTTTGGGCGACACCGTGGAAACGGTACACGCCGGGTTCTTCGGGCAGGTCGTCTCCAAGATTCGCGGGCAGCGTGCCGGGCAGGGAAATCCGCGGCGCGCTCGCCTCCAGCGCGCGCTGCAAAGCCTCGCCCGGCCAGCTCTCGCGCACGCGACGCCAGAATTGCAGCAGCACCTGCGCGTCCGGCATGGCGCGGTGCCGGCTGTCAACGTGGATGCCATGTCTTTCCATGACCGCGTCGAGATTGTGACGCGGCATCTCCGGGTACAGCGCGCGCGACAGGCGCACCGTGCACAGCGAGGTCGCGTGCCAGTCGGTGTCGAGTCGCGCGAATTCGCGGCGGATGAAGCCGTAGTCGAAACGCGCGTTGTGCGCGACGAATACGCGGCCCGCGAGCCGCGACTGCAGTTCACGCGCGATGTCGGCGAAACCGGGGGCGTCGGCCAGCATGTCGTTGTCGATGCCGGTGAGCGCCGTGGTGCCGCCGCCGACCGGCCCGCCCGGGTTCACCAGGCTCTGCCATTCGAATTCGACCTCGCCGCCACGCGCGCCGATCACCGCCACGTCGATGATGCGATCCCGGCCGAGCGCGCAGCCCGTGGTCTCGACGTCGACGAATGCGACGGGGACGTCGGGGCCGATGGTCAGCTCAGGTCGATCCACGTGGTCTTGAGCTCGGTGTACTTGTCGAAGGCGTGCAGTGACTTGTCGCGGCCGATGCCCGACTGCTTGAAACCGCCGAAGGGCACGGTGATGTCGTCGGCGTCGTAGCAGTTCACGTAGACGGTGCCGGCGCGCAGCGCCCGCGCCGTGCGATGCGCGACGTTGATGTCGCGCGTCCAGATCGCGGCGGCGAGGCCGTACTCGACGTCGTTGGCGATCTGGATGGCCTCTTCGACATTCTTGAAAGTGAGCGTGGCCAGGACCGGCCCGAAGATTTCTTCACGCGCGATGCGCATCGCGGGCTTCACGCCATCGAACACCGTGGGCTCGACGAAGAATCCGCCGCTCTCCTGGCGCACGCGTGAACCGCCCAGCGCGAGCTTCGCGCCGTCGCTCCTGCCGGCGTCGATGTACGACAACACGCGCTTCATCTGCGTTTCATCGACGATCGCGCCGAGCTTCGTGGCCGGATCCAGCGGATCGCCGGGCTTCATCTCGCGGCCCACGGCGGCGATCTTCTCCAGCATCGCGTCCTTGATGGAGGCCTCGACCAGCAGGCGCGAGCCCGCCGAACACATCTCGCCCTGGTTGAAGAAGATCGCGAAAGCCGCCGCGGTGGCCGCACGGTCCAGGTCCGGGCAGTCCGCGAGCACGATGTTGGGCGACTTGCCACCGCACTCGAGGCCGACCTTCTTCAGGTTGGATTGCGCGGCGGCGGCCATGACGGCCTTGCCCGTGGCCGTGGAGCCCGTGAACGCGATGCAGTCCACGTCCATGTGCGCGGCGAGCGCCTTGCCGGCCGTGTGGCCGAAGCCCGGCACCACGTTGAACACGCCTTCGGGAAGCCCGGCTTCCATCGCGAGTTCCGCCACGCGCAGCGCCGTCAGCGGGGATTTCTCCGAGGGTTTGAGCACCAGTGAATTGCCGCTGGCGAGGATGGGACCGATCTTCCAGGACGCCATCAGCAGCGGGAAATTCCACGGCACGATCGCGCCGACCACGCCCATGGCCTCACGCGTGATGGTGGCGAGTGTGCGCGGGCCCGTGGGCGCCACCTCGTCGTAGATCTTGTCGACGGCCTCGGCATACCAGCGGATGCAATTGGCCGCCGACGGAATGTCCACGCTCAGCGAATCGGCGATCGGCTTGCCGGTATCCAGCGTCTCCAGCAGCGCGAGTTCATCCTTGTTAGCCAGCATGAGCTCGGCGAGCCTGAGCAACACGCGCTTGCGGGCCCTGGGCTCGGTCTGTGCCCAGGCGCCACGGCGAAAGGCGGCGCGCGCACTCGCCACCGCACGGTCCACGTCGAGCTGGTCACCGGCCGCGATCGTGCCGAGAGAACGGCCGGTGGCGGGATTCAGGTTGTCGAAACTCGCGCCGCTCGCGGCCGCGACGAAGCGGCCGTCGATGAACACGCCGGAGCGCGGCTTGAGCGCCGCGGCCCGCTCGCGCCACTGGGTAGCAGTGACGGTAGCAGTGGCGGCCGGTTGTGCGGACATGGATACCTCGAGGACCTAGAACGTCGGCGGGGTGGAGGCCGAGATGATCTCACAGACCTCGCGGCCGACATTGCGGAATCGGTGTGGTGTCGCGCTCGAAAAATAGTAGGCGTCACCCGCCTCCAGCACGCGTGTCTGTCCGCCCACGGTGAGCTCCACCTTGCCGCGCACCACCACGCCGCCCTCCTCGCCGCGATGCGACAGCATGTCGTCACCCGTGGCCGCGCCCGGTTCATAACGTTCGTGCAGCACCGTGAGTTGCCGGCCCGGACGCTGCGCGGCCACCAGCCGCAGCGACGCTCCTTCACCGCCGATCTCCACCAGCTCGTCGCCCGAATAGAACACCTGCGCGGCGCTCTGCACGTCGAGCGTGAAGAACTCGACCATGGAAAGCGGCACCCCGTCGAGCACCTTCTTGAGCGAACCCACGGAGGGAGAGACGCGGTTCTGTTCTATCAGCGAAATGAGGCCATTGGTGACCCCGGCGCGCCGCGCCAGCTCGCGTTGTGAGAGGCCGTGCAGCTCGCGAACGTGTTTGAGGCGCGCACCGATGTCGATGTTCATAGATCCGAAGCTCTGCGGTGTTTGGCTGGATTATGATCTGGCGCTACTCACGGAGTCGACCATGCACGCGACACCTCCCAAAGACCTGGCGCCGGATACAGCTACCAACCTCGAGGCCTACTGGATGCCGTTCACCGCGAACCGGCAATTCAAGGGCAAGCCGCGCATGCTGGCGCGCGCGTCGGGGATGTACTACGAGACGCCGGAAGGCGGGAAGATTCTCGACGGTGTAGCGGGGCTGTGGTGCGTGAACGCCGGGCACGGCCGCAAGGAGATCACCGCGGCCGTCGCTCAACAGCTCGAGACCATGGACTACGCGCCGCCCTTCCAGATGGGTCATGCCGGCGCGTTCGAGCTCGCGAATGCCCTGGTGCGCATCGCGCCCGCCGGGCTCGACCACGTGTTTTTCACCAACTCCGGTTCGGAGTCGGTGGACACGGCGCTGAAGATCGCACTCGCATACCACCGCGTGAAAGGCGATGCCGCGCGCGTGCGCCTGGTCGGCCGGGAACGCGGTTATCACGGCGTGGGATTCGGCGGCATCAGCGTGGGCGGCATGGTCGCGAATCGCAAGGTGTGGCCGGCGTCGATGATTCCGGGCGTGGATCACCTGCCGCATACGCACGATCTGAAACGAAATGCCTTTTCGCGCGGACTGCCGGCGCATGGCGCCGAGTTGGCCGATGAGCTGGAGCGGCTGGCCGCCCTGCATGACGCGTCCACCATCGCGGCGGTCATCGTCGAGCCGATCGCCGGCTCGACCGGCGTGGTGTTGCCGCCGCAGGGTTATCTCAAGCGCCTGCGCCAGATCTGCGACAAACACGGCCTGCTGCTGATTTTCGACGAAGTGATCACCGGTTTCGGGCGCACGGGCTCGCCGTTCGCCGCGCAGGAATTCGAGGTGATGCCGGACATCATCACCTGCGCCAAGGGACTCACCAACGGCGCCATCCCCATGGGCGCGGTGCTGGTGACGAAGAAGGTCTACGACGCGTTCATGCAGGGCCCGCCGGGCGCCATCGAACTATTCCACGGCTACACCTACTCCGCGCACCCGGCGGCCTGCGCGGCGGGACTCGCGACGCTGGAGATCTATCAGCGCGAGGGATTGCTGACGCGCGCCAAACAAACCGGCGCGGCGTTCGAGCAGGCGGTGCACTCGCTGCGCGGCCTGCCGCATGTGATCGACGTGCGGAATTACGGACTGGTGGCGGGAATCGAGCTCGATCCGATCGCCGGTTCTCCCGGCGCGCGCGCCTTCGGTGTCTACCTGAAGTGCTTCGAACGCGGCCTGTTGATTCGCACCACCGGCGACATCATCGCGTTGTCACCGGCGCTGATCATCGAGCCCAGGCACATCGACGAGCTGATCGGCATCCTGTCGCAGGCGCTGAAGGAGTAATGGGGACATTCCTCGTTTCCTAGCAAATGGGGACATTCCTCATTTGCGTGACTGTCCCCGTTTGCTAGGAAACGAGGAATGTCCCCATTACGCGGCGAGCGGCGTGAGGCGCTTGGCAAACTCCCGTCGCACGAATGAGTAAGAGACGACCATCTGGATGAACATGGTCGCGATCGATACGTACCACATCTCGTGCAGCTGAAACCCGGGCCGCGACGCGACCCAGATCGCCGGCAGTACGAACATCACGATGCGGATGCCGCTCGAGATCACGGTCGGCCAGGTATTGCCCAGTGCCTGGAACATCGACGAGCAGCAGAAGATGAAGCCATTGGCGACGAAGTTCCACGAGATGAGCATCAGCATCTCGGCGCCGACACTGACCACCTCTTCCTCCTGCGTGAAGATGCGCATGAAGGTGTCCGATTCGAACTGACACACCAGCGTCAGCAGCAACATGATCACGGCGCTGATGATCACGGAATGTCTGAACGTCTCGCGCACGCGCTCGGGCCGACGCGCGCCGAAATTCTGACCGCCGATGGGCGCTGCCGCGAACGCCACGGCCATCGCCGGCAACATGATGATGCGCATGACCTGCTGACCCGCTCCGATGCCCGCCTGCGCGCCGCGTCCGAAGTCCTTGACCAGAACATAGATCACGAACATGGACAGCGACATCAGCAGGAATTCCAGTCCCACCGGCAAACCGATGAACAGCAACCGGCTCCACACCGGCCACTGCGGGCGCATCTGCACGCGGTGGATGGACACGTACTTCTCGTGCTTGTGGAAGTAGTAAGCGCTCAGGATGAGCCCCACGACACAGGCGATGCTGCTCGCAAGCCCGGCGCCGGCCGGCCCCATCGCATGGCCGGTGATCCAGCCGGCGATGAACACCGGCGCCAGCACCACGTTCACCAGCACGCTGACGATTTGCAGGATCATGGTCGGCATGACGATGCCGGTGGCGCGCAGCGTCGCGAACATGGCGACCATCAGGAACTGCAAGCCGAGCCCCGGCGCGAACCAGCGCAGGTAGTCGATGCCGGCCTGCGCGGTGGCTTCATCGGCGGCTACCGCGTGCATGTAGGGAGCCGCGGCCAGGTTGACGCCGGCGAACACGATGACGCTGATCAACAGTGACAGCGACAGCGACTGGTTGAACACCAGGTTGGCGCGATCGTGCTGTTGCGCGCCCACGGCATGCGACACCATCGCGACGATGCCGACGCTCAGGATCTGTGTCAGCGCCAGCACCACGAACCAGAGCGTGCCCGCGGTCACCAGTCCGGCGATCGCCGCATCGCCCCCCTTCGCGACGAAATACAGATCGGTGAAGAAATAGAGCGTCTGCACCAGGATGCCGATGGCCATCTGGATGGACATCGATGCGATGTGTCCCGGTATCGAGCCGGCGGTGAGGTCTTTCATGCAGCCAATATAAAAGAAGAAGGCCGGTCAGATTGACCGGCCTTCGGGTGCGTCAGCCGCGCGGCTGACGAATGCTTGCTTCTCGCAGTGCGATCAATCGCCCCACGGGAACGTGGTCATCACGCCGAGCAGGAAACGCGGCTCGTTGTTGCCTTGGTCGATTTCCACCTTCTGGCCGCCCGACGCATCCGTGCCGGTGAACTTGCCGAAGATCGTGAAATTGCCGGCGGTGAAGTTGGCCTGCACGGCGTAGTCGACGACTTCGCCACTGCCGCCGAGATCCAGTTCATCCAGGATGTCGCCCACGGTATCCCAGTAGTCGCCCCACGAATAACCGACATGGAACGCCAGCGAGAACTTTTCGCCGATCGGCTGCGTGTAGTTCGCCTCCGTGTACATCGCACTGGTGTCGGACTCGTAGAAGTCGTCCGCAAACCACTGCTTGAAGGCGAAGTTGCCGGCGTTCAGGCCGACGTAGGCTTCCCAGTATTCGCCGATGGCCGGCAGGTCGAGAGCTTCCACCGCGTCGGAACCCGGGTACATGTAGTACGTGACACCCGCGGTCCACGAGAAGGTGTCGTTGATCGTGCCAACGTAGTTGGCATAGAGATCGAGCTCGATGTCGCCATCGTACGGCTCGAAGTCCACGTTCGACGCCCAGGCGCCGATGGAAAACCCGCTGTCACCGAACGCGTAGTCGGCGCTGCCTTGCAATGCCGGGTCTTTGCCGCTCTGGCTGACACCGCGGAAGTCGTAGTCGCTGACCACGGTCCAGGTCGAACTGAATTGGGCTTGGGAAACGCCGCTTAAGGCCAGGAGGCCGGTGACGAGCGCCAGTGTTTTAATCGATTTCATTTGCTCCTCCGAGGGCTATAGGGCC
>Ga0315910_10000921_pt1 | contig 27791 bp, 26 predicted proteins | sample EdamamesoilMG_FD_204470 | JGI IMG/M metagenome (GOLD analysis project Ga0315910, IMG submission 204470) | Garden soil microbial communities collected in Santa Monica, California, United States - Edamame soil | ecosystem: Environmental > Terrestrial > Soil > Garden | place: USA: California... | reverse complement strand
AGCCATTGATTGCGTTGGATAACAGACAAACTGGTCACACCATCTACACCTGCATAGGCTGGAGTCATGAACAAATTATTGAACATGTATTGGGTGAACAATGGGTCTTGCTGGGCAAAAACACCTGCACTAAAAAGTGCCAGTAAGAGGGTATAAAAAGTTCTTTGCAGCATTCAGGTTAAAAAGTAGATTTAAAGTAAACGCTTTTTTACGACACTTTCAAGAAATGTAATTAAAGTGTAATAAAAATTGTCACTTTCTAAAATTCAAAGAATGAAGGAGTTATTTAAAATACCACATCGGGGTTTACACGAATTCCTTCAGCCCAAGAGTCTACTCTTACCCCTGCCGTTCCGGTTACTTAACGTTATTGGCCTTTTTAATATAGAGTTCCAGCGCACCGGTCATTGAGGGAGCATTGGGCAGGGGGGCTTCTATATCTAAAATAAGACCTGCATCGCGTACTGCTTTTGCTGTGGTTGGACCAAACGCTGCAATACGGGTGTTATTCTGCTTGAATTCCGGAAAGTTCACAAACAACGAATTAATGCCTGAAGGGCTGAAAAATGCCAGGATATCATAAAAGACTTCCTTCAGGTCGGATAGATTGGCGGCTACTGTGTGATAAATAACAGCTTCCGTATAATTATAGCCACCTTCTTTCAAAAAGTCAGGGATGTCGTTCTTGCGGATGTCAGAGCAGGGGAATAAATATTTTTCATTTTTATGCTTCTTTAAAATCTCCAGCATATCCTGTGCAGTCTTCAGGCCGGTGAAAATTTTACGTTTCCGGATCACAATGTACTTCTGCAGGTAGTTAGACGTCTGCTCCGAAATACAAAAATATTTCATCTCCGGTGGCATTTCGATTTTAAGTTCCTGGCAGATGTGGAAAAAGTGATCTACCGCATTGCGACTGGTAAAAATGATAGCAGTGTGATTGAGTATTTCAATCTTCTGCTTTCGAAACTCTTTTACAGGCACTGGTTCAACCTGAATAAACGGACGGAAGTCAATCTTAAGATTATACTTTTCACTTAGCTTCAGGTAAGGAGAATTAGCATCAGCAGGTGCCTCTTGGGTTACCAGGATACTCTTTACTTTGCGCATCCTGTCAGTAGCAACAATTTCACTCATATCAACACGTAAACGAATTCGGGCTAAGTATACAGTACCTTAATGGTAATTAGAAAGGGTATTAATTCTGTGGCACAAATGTACGAAAATAAATGAAACATGGAGTGACTTAACTTGGCCCGTAGTTTCAACATGATCAACACCATCCAGCCTGCCAGTACCCAGGACACAAGTTGAAGCAATAGCGCGAAAAAATTTTCGCGTTGGCCACGCACGATAAAATACATAGAAAGCAACACCGTCATAACTCCAAACACAACCAATAACACACGTACCCAGTTAAAAAAATGCACACCAGCAACTTCATTCATGCCAAACAACCGGGTTAATCCATACACGGCAATAATCTTAAAAAAGAAAATAGCCAGAATGAACAGACTGAGTTTCAGCCATGCAACCATGGCCATCCAAAAATTATGGGGCTGAAACAATAGCGATATCGGATAACGACCTGGAATAAAATGAAACACCACTAACAGGTAGTACGCAAGCATCAAGCTGCAAAAAACATAAAACAAAATATTTGTACTACTGGTGATGCGTAAGTAAACCTGGCTGTCTTCCGTTTCACGCAACGAGAAAATTTTAGTAACAGAAAAATAATCTGAAGCCAACTTCGGATTAAGCCTGATGATAACAATTAACATCACCGTAAGAATCAAAAATGCCAGGATAGTAAAGTCGCGAAAGAACCATGAACGCTGGTGCAACTGATCTGACGTTGCAGACAACACCCCACGCGATTGAATTTCTGTTACCAGGCCACCTGCCCGAATACCCGGCTGATGAACAGCGACCGTAAGCGAATTTGAAAATATGGCCGAGAGGCTGTCAAGGTTAAGAATAATGTCTTTTCCTTCGGCTGCCAATTTCCCATTGATAAAAATAACAAAGGGTTTTCCACTTGAAACATGTAGGTGGTGGCCGGGATACTGAGTGGCTGTTACCGGAATATAAACCGTGGAAACAACATCGTCTCTCTGAAAAAGGTTGTAGTCATTATTTCTAAAAACCAACCACTCGTCTGCCAGATCTTTCTTGGTGGTAAATTCCTGCGCGGCTAATGTACTCTGGCCAAGCAGCATGAATGCAACAATACTAGCTATAAATACCTTCATCTTTGGGTTACAAAAATATCAGAATTGCACGGATAACCGAATTGCCCGTAAGTTTGTGCTCAATCATGGCCGGAATTTATCTCCATATTCCCTACTGCAAGCAAGCGTGCTACTATTGCGATTTCCATTTCTCCACCAATCTTCAGAACAAAGATGCCTTTGTTAAATCCATCGTAAGAGAAATTCAACTTCAGCAGGATTTTCTATCCGGAGAGACTATTCATACGATTTACCTGGGTGGTGGAACGCCATCGCTGTTATCGATTGCCGAACTGAATCAAATCTTCACCACCATCAGGCAATATTTTCCGGTCGATCCACACGCAGAAGTAACCCTGGAAGCCAACCCTGATGACCTGTCTGAACAGACTTTGAATGGTCTCCGTGATACAATGGTTAATCGGCTAAGCATTGGCATTCAAACATTCGACAATGAGGTTCTTAAATTTCTTAATCGCGCACACCAGGCCGATGCCGCCAAAAATTCTGTTGAGCTTGCCCGTAAAGCCGGATTCAACAACATCAGCATCGACCTTATCTATGCCATACCGGGGCAGGATGAAACGGCCTGGAAAAAAAATATCGAGCAGGGTCTGGCTCTTAAGCCTCAACATATTTCATCCTATTCATTAACCATCGAAGAAAAAACCGTGTTCGGAAATTGGGCTTCGAAAGGAAAGCTTACCGAAACACCCGATGACGATTCGGCCCTTCAACTAGAAATGCTAATCGATATGCTGGAAGTTCAGGGCTTCGAGCACTATGAAGTATCCAATTTCTCATTACCGGGTTTTCAGTCGAAGCACAATACCAGTTATTGGAGGCAACAGAAGTACCTGGGGGTAGGGCCGAGCGCACATTCATACAATGGAATCGTCAGGCAATTCAACGTCCGGAATAATTTTGAATACATCAAGTCCATTTCCAACAACCAGGTGCCGGCTACCCTTGAAGTGCTTACCCGGGAAGATAAAATCAACGACTACCTCCTCACAACACTGCGCACTTCGTGGGGCACGGATCTGGCCCTCCTCAAATCAACATACGGTTACGACCTGATGGAATTTAGCCAGCCCTATATTGCCCGGTTGCTGGAACAAAAGATGGCCGTCCTTACAGGCTCTGTTTTGCTACTCACGCGAAAAGGAAGACTGTTAGCCGATAAAATTTCCTCCGATTTATTTGTTACCGTTGAATAACTTTCGGCCGGGAAGTTTTGTATTTTTCACACCGGCAAACACTCCATGAAATCGTCAGACGAAAAGAAAGTATACATGCTCCTCAAGTCGGTGATCTTTCACTATCACGGCTTGGATGAGGAGGAAAAAAAGGATCTTGATAAAACAGCCGATGATCTCGGTGCGCACGATGAATACCGATGGGCACTTGATTTCATTGCTCAGGATTATATCACCTCATTCGACCGTGCCCGCGACTACCTCAACGAAATCATTGGCGATTACCCCAAGGATAAACGCATTGAGCTGATCAACATGGTTTGGCAAGCCAATAACCTCAAAGGGTATGTTACAGAAATGGAGGCTACGGCCATGCTCAAACTTGCCAAAGACTGGAACGTACAAAAAGAACTTATTGAGTTGGTACTAACCTAAGCTTTCTATTCGCACTTTCCTGCCATCAGAATTTCTTCCGACTTACAACCTTGTAAAAAATCATGGTGTCTATACGCGTGAACAGGTGAAATCCGAGGTGTATGAGGCGTACAATTTTTCTATTTGCAATTATTAGTTTGGCAGGATGTTCGGTGCCCGAAGACCATGGCATCTGGGTATCTTCAGAATCGTTCGATTTTAGTGAAGATCAACATGGATGGCAAGCCGACTTCGCAGACTATCCGGCTACCGAAGAAGACTCCATTGGTTATGAATTGAAGTTTGAGTACACCAATAGACCGGCAAACTTGGGAAGTGGTAAGTCAATCCTGCTGTCAGGGAATAATCACAGCGATGATCTCTTCATGTTTATGAAGAAGAAAATCACTGGCCTTGCACCCGCCACAGACTATAACATTTTCTTTGACGTTGAACTGGCCTCAAATGCCCCCACCGGAGCAGTGGGAATTGGGGGTGCGCCCGGTGAAAGTGTTTTTTTGAAAGCCGGTGCCTGCTATCAGGAACCTAAAAAACTGATCGATGATAACAAGTATGTACTCAACATCGATAAGGGAAATCAACTTACCGAAGGCGAGGATATGATCGTTCTGGGCCACATTGGTGTAGCCCCTACTACAACCGCTTACACTATTATAAATCGTACAAACGCATCTTCCGAACCCTTTAAAGCCCGTAGTAACAGCATGGGCGAACTTTGGCTTATTGTAGGAACAGACTCCGGTTTTGAAGGTACCACAGCCGTTTACTACACAAAAATTAATGTTGTCTTCAGCGCCTCTTACTAATCAACCAGAACCTACTGCCAATATTTCAGATTCCTGATCGAATTGATGCGCACGCTTTTAAGCCGTTTTGGTAATGCTAATGTCAGGTGTAATATTCTACTGACTATTGAGACTTTTAAGAATCAATCGGTAAAGAAGCGGCTGTTATCTTTGTTGCTGAATTAAAAAGACACCTTATGAAACCTTACTACTTCGTAGTAATGGCTACGGCCATTACATCGTTGTCGGCTATTGCACAAGATCAACCTCAACAAGAAGAAGATTTGTACGCACTCTCCCTGGAAGAGTTAATGAATGTACCGATCAATTCAGCTTCCAAAAAAGATGAAACCTTGTTTGATGCTCCCTTATCGAGCTATACCATTACACGCTCCGACATCGACAAGGCTGGCTCCACCAGCATCATGGAAGCATTAGAACTTGCTCCCGGAGTAATTGTACGCGAGCAAGCCAACGGCATGTACGACATCCACATTCGGGGGATGGAGAACCTAACCCGAACGAATGAGGGTACATTTGCAAAAGCCAATTCATACACATTGGTGATGGTTGATAACCGGCCCGTTTTCAATCATGGTTTAGGAGGTACGTTTTGGGAATCGCTAACCATCGACATCAATGATGTAGAACGCATTGAAATCGTGCGTGGCCCATCATCACCTTTGTTTGGTCCGAATGCTGTAACCGGAGTTATCAACATTATAACAAAACGACTCAGTGATTCTGAAATGCTGGTCAATGCCAACGTTCAGGCTGGCAACTTAGGTACCACCATTGCCAACGCCAGTGTTGGTAAAAAGTTTGGTAAGTTCAGCGCCATTGTTTCTGGAAACTTTCAGGATAGAGATAGAGTAGATAGTAAATACTACAGAGAATCAACCGGTGAGTATATAGAGTTGAGCGATCTCATTCCGAATGTCGATGATCGCAACACAAGATATCCCGATCCATCGCGCGCGTTAACGAAATGGGGCGTAAACGGTTTTCTAACGTATCAGGCTTCGGAAGATGTTTCGTTTGATTTGTCACTCGCACACCAAGCAGCAGAATTTCAAAAAATATGGATTTCAAATCCATTAAGTGACGGGGAAACACAAAATACTTCAGCCAACCTAAGTGCAATAATTCATGGACTTACCCTGCGCACTTCTTATCTGGATGGTCACAATGTTGACCTTAGAACTAATATTCCACGCGCTGAATATGACTTTACAGTATTCGATGCCGTGGCTGAATACGAAATAAAACTGGGAGACAACTATAGTATAACTCCCGGAGCAAGTTACCAAACCGTAACGTTTGATGACCGTGATTATGTTAATCCAAGCGAAGGTATTATTGGATTGTTCAACGCAGAAAACAGCATCAGTACATTTGCGGGCTACCTGCGCGCTGATCTTAACTTCACGGAGAAACTTCGTGTATTGGGTGGATTGCGCATTGACAAATTCTCCGATCCTGACGATGCTTACCTTGCCTACGAGTTTGCCTCAACCTATAAATTCAATTCAAAGAATTTGGTACGGATTGCTGTAACACGCTCCAACAGCGGTTCATTTGTTGGATATAACTTTGTGAATGTTGGTGGCGGCAGGATTGGAGATTCCAACCTTAAGCTGTTTACAATTAACATGATTGAACTTGGCTATCGTGCTCAACTCGGCAGCAAAGTACAACTGGATATTGACGTGTTCCAGCAAAAGGGAGAAAACCTCACAGCCATCATCACAAAGAATAATGGCAGTTTCTATCAACAGTTTTCAAACATCCCAACTACGGCCACCCAACTAGGAACCACTCTTTCCCTGAATATTGTTGCTAGCGAGAAGATACAATTCAAACCGTTTATCACCTTACAAAAAACGGAGACAAAAGATCTGGCTTCAAGCTATTATGACCCTGCGCTTGTTCCGGTAACCTACCGGGATGATACGCATGAATACACACCGGGATCATTCGGTGGATTCTACTTCAATTATAAACCTGTTGCTAAGCTGAACATCAACCTGAGTGGTTATTACTTCAGCAAACAACATCAGTATGACGCAACGCAGTACGATGCACTGACGGGAGCAGAAATTGAACCTCAATACGCATACGGCCAGATCAAAGGCAAATTCACACTGAACGCAAAAGTTTCCTACGAAGTGGTTAAGAACCTGAACCTGTTTGTTAACGCCCGAAATCTTTTTGGTACAGACTCCAGAGAATTTTACGCGGCTGATCAAACCGCTGGACTTTACACCGGTGGATTGTCTTACAATTTGACGAAGTAATCGTTCTCTATATTAGACATAAACATGGGGGCCGCAGATTGCGGCCCTTTTTGTTTTCTTCCACAGCCAACCCTTTCTATATTTTCTACGTAATTTTAATTTCTTAACAACCCATTAAAAAAATGAAGTCTAAAATTCTCGTAGTTGGCATGCTGCTGTTGAGCTTCGCATTTTCGATGCAGGCTCAGGGGCTCGTTGGCAAACTGAAACAAAAAGCGGAAGATGCTGCTGAAAAAGCGCTGGAGAAGAAAGCAAAAGAAAAAACCGGTATCGACACTGGCACAAGTCAGTCGGGCTCGGGTACTTCGGGCAGTTCAGGTTCGGGTAATCCAACCAACAAAGGTGGTGGCGGATTGGTAACAACACCACCTGACGTAAATGCAAACCTGGCCGATGCCGAAACTTCCTTCAAAGCAGCAAGCTATGCCGATGCACGCTACAGTGTTCAGCAAGCCATGCTGGGTGTTGAAATGGAAATTGGCAACAAAGTATTGAGTTCATTACCACAAACGGTAAGCGGACTACCATATGAAAAAGAATCCGATAAAGTTACCTCCACCGGCTGGGGTTGGGTTGGTCTTACCATCGAACGCGAATATCAAAAAGACGATAAACAACTGCGAACCATGATCGCCAATAACTCTGCCTGGATGTCGGCTATCAACATGTACCTTGCCAATGGCGGGTACTCACAAACTACAGGAGGTGAACAGAACTGGAAGCAAACAAAAGTAAAAGGCCACAAGGCCATCATTGAATACGATGAGTCTTCCGGATATAAACTCAGCGTTCCACTCGGGCAAACCTCCCTCATTATTTGGGAGGCCGTTAACTTTGCCAGCGAGCAAGAAGTAATGACTGCCACCAACGCCTTCGATATAGATGGCCTCATCAAAACACTGGGCGAAAAATAATTTCCGAATTTCAATTCACGACAACCCATGAAAAAATCAATCATACTTTTCGCCATGCTTTGTTCTGTTGCTGTTAAGGCACAGGATTTTAACAAAGACCTGGCTTCGGCCAAGACTGCCTATGCTGCCGGCAACCTGGAAGACGCGCGCTTTGCCATGCAACAAATGCTGAACGACATCGACATTCTTGTAGGAAAAGAAATCATCAAGTTGCTTCCCACAAAAATGGATGCACTTGCTTCCAATCCGAAAGAGGATAATGTAACCGCCAATACCGGATTGGCTGGAGTACTGATCACCAGGTCTTATGGAACCGGTGAGAAAAACGCCAAACTCGACATCATGGGCAACTCTCCGCTCATTGCTTCTGTTAATGCTATCCTATCGATTCCGTTCATTGGAAATTCCGGTGATGGCACACAAAAAGTTGTAAAGGTGCAAGGCTACAAAGGCGTTCTTCAAAAGAGCACTGATTCCGAAACCAATAAAAGTGATTTCACCCTTCAAATACCGGTGAACTCTTCACTGCTTACTTTCACGGTAAATGACAGTGCCGAGGCTGATGTACTGCGTATGGCCAACACCATTCCGGTAACGCAAATTGCTAAACTGGTACAATAGAATATCTGAAAGAAAGTTAAAAAGGAGTCTTTACGGACTCCTTTTTATTTTTATTTTGTTCGATTCGTTACCTTAAGTGTAGAAAATTCCGGATCAAATGACCTTCGATTACATTATTATCGGTGCAGGTTCCGCAGGATGTGTCTTGGCCAATCGCCTTTCGGAAAATCCTTCTAATCGCGTGTTGCTGTTGGAAGCAGGTGGTAAGGATCGAAAATCGGAAATCCACATTCCCGGTGGATACATGAAACTCCATCATAGTAATGTCGACTGGAATTGTTACTGGACAGAACCACAACCGTTTTTACAAAACCGAAAACTTTATCACCCGCGCGGAAAAGTATTGGGAGGCTGCAGTTCAACCAATGCCATGGCCTACATACGTGGTCATCAAAATGATTATGATCACTGGGCTTCGCTTGGTTGTGCCGGATGGGCGTATGATGATGTACTACCTTACTTCCAAAAATCAGAGCACAATGAACAATACGATGATGAGTTTCACGGCCGCCATGGATTAATGAACATCACACAATCGTACTGGTATCACAATCCGTTGGGCGATGCCTTTATTAAAGCGTGCCAGGAAGTAGGCATTCCGCACAACGAAGATTTTAACGGAGCAAAGCAGGAAGGTGTTGGTCACTTGCAATACACTATGAAAAGTGCCAGGCGACAAAGTGCTGCGCAAGCTTTTCTTTTACCTGCGCGCAACCGTAAAAATCTTACGGTCTTCACGGGTGCCCATACCAAACAAATTCTAGTTGAAAAAGATGAAGCCGTTGGCGTTGAGTTTTTTACAAAAAGAAAAACCACACAACAGGTATTCGTCAAAAAAGAGCTGATTCTTTCTGCCGGTGCGTTTGCCTCACCTCAATTGTTAATGCTCTCAGGAATTGGTCCTGCTGAATTATTGAAAAAATTCTCGATTGAGATAAAAAAAGAATTGCCAGGCGTTGGTGAAAATCTTCAGGATCATCTCTTCTATGCGGTAAGCAGTTTATGCAGCAAGCCCATCAGCAACAATCATTGGATGCCGTGGTATAAGCAACTTCAAGCCGTAATCAAGTACGCTTTGTTTAAAGAAGGGCCACTAACCATCGGGCCGTTGGAGGCTAATGCTTTTGTAAAATCTTCAGCCGCTCAACTACAACCCGATTTACAATTTCAATTCACCGCTACCAATCCTGGCGATGACTACACCACCAATCTGTTTGACCTTAGCACCTTTCCGCACACAGATGGCTACACCATACTTCCCACGCAAGTACGACCGAAAAGCAGAGGTGTGGTAAAATTGAATTCGAACGATCCGATGGCTGCACCGATCATTGATCCGCGATACTTATCCGAAGAAGAAGACAGATCTTTAATGGTGCGAGGATGCAGAATTGCGCTTGATGTTCTCGAAGCAAAAGCCTTTGATGAATATCGCCTGCGCACACACTGCCCTGCAAAACGAAATTCAGATGATGAACTGCTTGACCATATTCAGCGCAGTGCTGAGTGTGTTTATCATCCCGTAGGTACCTGTAAAATGGGTGTTGATGAAATGGCCGTTGTCGATCCGCAATTGCGTGTAAAAGGAATTGGGAAACTTAGGGTAGTAGACGCCTCTGTGATGCCAACTATTTCCAGCGGAAATACAAACGCACCGGTGATTATGATTGCCGAAAAAGCCGCTGATATGATTTTGAATTCCTGAACAGAATGCTCTCGGAATTTATATTACCCGAGACATTAAAAAAATAGCCCACGATTTCAATCGTGGGTTATTTTTACGAGTGAACTACAGGTCCAAGTTCGCTCACGCTCTTGCCAATACAAAAGCTTGAACCAGTCATATGAAGACCCAGACCAGAGCGAGAGCATGACTATTAAATATTTTGATATGAAGTACTGTTTTATTTTGCTATTGTTTTCTTGCTCCGCTGTTCATCTGCCAGACTCGGGACAAGCGACTCGGGTAATCCCTAATCAATTGCAAAAAATTGATACAGTGGGTGGTTACTTTCTTTATGAAGTTGATGCCCCTTTAACTTGTTACACTAGGGCTGATCAGGTGGAGCAATATAGTAGTTTGATTTTTTTCAATGATCAAATAGCAACCGTGAAAATTGAGAATTTATACAGAGCTGGTGTATTTATGTTTGAGTATCAACCCTTATTGCGTCAATACTTTGTTAGACGAGGAGGAGTTTCTCAAAATGAGAGTCATATCAAATGGTTTTTTGATTCGCTCGATTATAAAACACGTGAGAATGACCCAAAATACCTTACGAATATTTATTGGGACAACAATAAAGTGATTAGGTATAAAAAAATCTATGCAAAATTTTTAGTCGCTCCACTGGGTCCACTTGAAATACTTGTTCCGGACACAGATCGGTTCAGAAAAGATGAGATAAAGAATTGTTGTTACAATAACAAAACAATGAGTTTGGAAATACTATTTATCGTGGATGTGCTAGAACTCCAGATGTTGGAGTGAAAAAAGTAAATGTAATAGTGAATTACAATTTGTGTTGAGAATTAACTACCCTCAGTGTCACTCGTCAGAGGACGCTGAGGCTCCGGTTGACTGTTCTCAGCTTACACTGAACCTAAACTACATTACTCCAAAACTCTTTAAACAATAAATGCAGTGCCTCGAAATCCTCATAGTCCTGTCACCAGTGAGCCGCTGATATGATTTTGAAATCTTAAAGAAATGAACGCAATACTTCTTCCACAGATTTTGTACCAGGAAAGTAGCTTAGCACCTTCATCATTACACGATCTACTAGTGTATCCGGGCAAGATGCACCGCTGGTTAAAATAATTCTAACAGGAGCTTTATCTGGCAGGAAATTGTCTGTCACCATCTTTTGCTTCCTGTGATAATTGAAATGATGGATTTCAGTCTTCGATTTTATTTCGCTTTCGGAATTGATGAAGTAGGTTGGGAATTTCCGCTCGCACAGTTCCACAATGTGCGAAGTATTCGAACTGTTGTATCCGCCCACTACTATAGCCAGGTCGGCATTGGTTTCCAAAAGCTGATAGGTAGAATCCTGGTTGTCGTTGGTGGCGTAACAGAGCGTATCGCGTGTGTCGGCAAAATTATCTTTCAGGTTTTCTACTCCGTAACGATCAATCATTAACTGGCGGAAATAATCCGCGATAGCCTGTGTTTCGGTGGCCAGCATGGTTGTTTGATTAACCACGCCCACACGTTGAAGATCACGAGTAGGATCAAAACTTTCGGAGTGTTTCCACGCAAACTCTTCGAAGAATTCTTCTTTCGACTTTTTCCCGTTGATGTATGCACCAAGTTTTATGGCATCTTCCATATCGCGAACAATTACAGACGCGCCATTCTTTGCACTATGTGAAAACGTAGCACGCGTTTCTTCATGATTGGGTTTTCCATGAATGACGATGGTGTGATTTTCAGCTCCAAGTTTTTCAGAACGATTCCAGACCTTTTCAACAAATGGGCAGGTAGTATTGTACTTCTCTACCCCGATACCTTTATCAAGTAACAGGTGTTCTATTTCAACTGTGGTGCCAAAGGCAGGAATAATAACAACATCGTCTTTCCTTAATTCATCCCAAGGAATAAATTGCTTGCCCTCGGTGTCCATAATGAATTTTATTCCACGGCTTTGCAGATCGTTATTCACTTCCTGGTTGTGAATCATCTGACTGAGTAAGAAAACTCGCTTGTCTGGATTCTCTTCCAGAGCGCGGTAGCTGATCTCAATGGCATTTTCAACACCATAACAAAAACCAAAATGTCGGGCGAGATAAAATTGAACAGGGCCGAAATCAAGAAGCGTTGGATCAAAGTCTTGCTTGCGCAAATCTTTCACCCTGCGCACTTCTTTTATTTTACCAGTAATCGATGACCGGTAATAGGCAGGTATATCAAATTTTTTGATGGCCGTAGTTATTTAAACCAACAGCAAAGTTAGTTGGAAAACATAAACATAAGGGTTAACCGTTACTCAAAAATATTCATTCGAATAACGGTTAACCCCTATGTTTAGGCTGCTTTTGAAAGCTTATCCTCTTTTATCTTGTTGATCCGGATCTCTTTCTTTTCGAGATCAAACCACTTCACTTCAACAAGATTGCTTTTTAGATACTTTAGAACCTCCACCACTTTTCCATCAATTTTGCTGCGAACTCGTTCGCCCTTTCTGAACAGTCTCCTCATAAATTGCTTTAACAGTTTACATTCTGAAGGCGTAGTTAAACTCGCGAGGAAAATCTTCGTACGTTCCGCTAAGAATAACCATGTCGCCTTGCTTTTTCTTTTTCATTAGCTCGGTAAAGTCCTTAACGGATTTCACGGGTGCTTCGTTCACTTTGGTGATGATGAAGCCTTCGCGAATGTCGGTGTACTTGGCAAGTTTACCGTTTCCGAGGTCTTTAACCTGAACTCCGTTCTCAATATCTAATTTTTTTAGAACTTTTGCATCTACTTCGTCAACTTCTAAGCCAAGCGAAGCAAAACTATTGCGTTCTTCAGGCTTAATGGCTCCGGTTTTACCATCGCGGCTTTTCAGCACCACAGGCAATGTGAGCTCTTTGCCTTTACGATTCACCACCACATTTACCTTATCCCCCGGACGATGACGCCCAATATACTCAATCAGTGCCGTACTCGATTTGATTGGAGTCTCATCAATCTTTACGACAACGTCACCTTCTTTAATACCGGCATCTTTGGCTGAACTCTTTTCTGCAAAGGCTGAAACATAAGCCCCTTCATTAACGGTCAGCTCAAACTCTTTTACCATCTGACTGTTTACACTGCCAATGGAAACACCCAACCACCCACGTTGCACTGCGCCATATTGAATCAAGTCTTCAACAATCTTGCTCACAATATTAGAAGGCACAGCAAAACCATAACCAGAGTAGGCACCGGTAGGGCTGGCAATGGCTGTGTTAATGCCCAATAATCCACCATTCAGATCAACTAAAGCGCCACCGCTGTTCCCTGGATTGATGGCTGCGTCTGTTTGAATGAATGATTCAATCGCAGTGTTTCCTTCTTGCGTGTTGCGATTAAGAATATTAATGTTTCTTCCTTTGGCACTAATGATGCCCGCGGTTACGGTTGAATTGAGATTAAATGGATTGCCCACTGCCAATACCCACTCGCCCACCTTTGACTTATCGGAGTCGACAAAAGATAGGTGGGGCAATCCTTCTAAATTAATCTTTATCAAGGCCAGATCCGTGTCAGGATCTGTGCCCAGCACCTCTGCCTTGAGCGTACGATTATCAGAAAGTGTTACTTCTACTACATCGGCATTTTGCACCACGTGATTATTGGTTACGATATAACCCTTATCGTTAATGATTACGCCCGAGCCTGAGCTTTGCGATGGGCCTTGCTGCATGCGAGGTCCGAAAAATTCGCGAAAGGGATCCGCGCTTTCTTCCGAACGTTGATTACGAAGACCATCTTGTGTGGAACGAATGAACACCACGGCCTGTGTGACTTTGGCTGCCGTCTGCGTAAAATCCAAGGGTACGGCCTGGCCATTCTCGTCAACCGTGTACGCTACTGCATTAACTGGAGCGCCCGTGGCATACTCCAATCGTACGCCTGTCTCCTTGGTGAAGAACCATTGATAAGCTGCCAAGGTACAGAGACTCCCCAGCACCGCAGCCAGAAATAATGATGCAAATCTTTTCATACGTTAAAGAAAATTTTAGTCGATTTCTTTTATCAAAAACCAGGCAGACGGCCTTTGAAAAGAAATTTTGTCAGTTTTCCACCTTGCCCCCTGTCAGTTCTTCCCTAAATACGAACCCTTTCGGATTTAAGTTATGGTCTTTGGTGTCAGACGATCAAAACTTCCACAGGCGGCAAGTCAGGCCCTCATCCGGCCGATGCCGTACTTATTAAGTATCTTGATCCAATGAAAACTTTTTTTAGTCTGATATTTTTTACGTGCTCACTCACGCAAGTCACGGCACAGCAAAACGAATTTTCGTGGCTTGTGGGTCATTGGGAACTTCAACACAAAAATAAAGTTGTGTTTGAGGATTGGTCAGTGGCAGCCGATCAACAAACACTTCATGGAATTTCGTATCAAGTGAATGGCCCTGACACGGTAGTAACGGAAAAAATAAAAATTGTATGGCAGGGCGATTCATACTACTACGTTCCCGATGTGGCGGGTGATCAGGATGCCGTCCTTTTCAAAATTGTAAATCACGATGTAAAAAGTTTTACGGCAGAAAATCTAGAGCATGACTTTCCAACCTTGATTCGCTACCATTTTAGTCGCAGAGAAAACAGCGATTGGTTGTTGGCCACTATTGAGGGTCATGGAAAAAAGATTTCATACACGTTCGTTAGGGTAGATTTAAGGTAACCCGTATTGTGGTATTTCTGTTGTGTGACGGAACTTTTACCAAAAATCACGCATCCCTCGGTAAACTAACTTCAACATGATACCGTATTTGTGGTAATGAACAACCTATACCCCACCTACGCCATGCCCTCAAAAAACGATGACCAGGAATCGGCTAAACGCAGACTTCGCAGGTTGCGCATCTTGCTCTTCATCTGGTTTCTCTCTTTTGTAGTTACCGTTCTTTGGTTTTCCTTTTCGGATTAGAAAATAGTGAGGTTATTCCTCTTGGCATAATTCACAACATCATCGAACTCCAGCCCAGCAGTGTTAATTGAATACAACAATAATTTGATCTCCTTCACATGAACACGTCCATCCACCTCCGATAACTTATACAGAATAGAAAAGATTTTCAGCTTTTCATCGTCTTTGCATTGGTTAATCAATTCGATGCTTCGCTCATAGATTTCACGTTCTTTTAGTTTCCGGATATCGGCATCAAACGTTATATAGATATCCTCCGGAATAGCTTCCTTGACTTTGATTTGATGCAACGCTTCCAGCTCTTTTTCATCTGCAATCCCATCGGCATCAATCAATAATTTAACAAGGTAAAGTAACCCAAGATGGTAGTGACGACTCATTCGGTGGTTGTTTTTTCTAAGGTATGAATTCTTTCTAAATTCGGAATATCATCGCCTTGAAGTACTACGACATTATTTGAAAGACCGCAAACGCAGATACATACGCCAACACCGTCATGTACAGCAATTGCATCATCGGCCATTTCCATCCGTGCGTTTCGCGATACACTACTGCCAGGGTACTCATGCACTGCATGGCAAACGTATAGAATACTAATAACGAAAAACCAACAGCCGGTGTAAATCGTGGGCCTCCTGTTTCGGGGTTGATCTCCTCCTTCAACCTTGCTTTGATACTCGTTTCGTCTTCATCGCCAACACTGCCGATACTATATATTGTGGCCATCGTGCCAACAAAGACCTCACGTGCAGCAAAAGAAGTAATCAAGGCGATGCCGATTTTCCAATCGTAGCCGAGTGGCCTGATTACCGGCTCGATGGCTTTACCGATTACTCCCGCGTACGAATGCTCCAGTTTGTAAGCTGCAATCCGATCTTCAAGGGCCTGCTCGGTAAGGCGCAAATTTTTTGATTGCGCTAAAACAATTTCACGTGCATTGGTTACCGCATCGCCAGGGCCGTAGCTGGCCAACACCCAGAGAATAACAGCAATGGCCAAAATTACTTTACCCGCTTCGAGAACAAACGCTTTTGTTTTTTCAACGATAGTGAAGCCAACATTCGACCACTTCGGGATACGGTAGGTCGGTAGTTCCATAATGAGGTAACTTCTATCCTTACGTTTCAGCAACACATTCATTACCCATGCGGATACAATGGCCGCCACAAATCCCAACACGTATAACCCCATCAACGCCAACCCCTGCATGTTAAAGAAGCCCAGCGTTTTCTGATTCGGAACAATGAGCGCGATAAGAATGGTAAAAACAGGCAAGCGTGCCGAACAACTCATCAGTGGTGTTACAAAGATGGTGATCATTCGTTCTTTCCAATTGTCGATGGTACGTGTGGCCATAATCGCTGGAATCGCGCAAGCGACTCCTGACATCAGTGGCACTACACTCTTGCCATTTAAGCCAAACTTGCGCATGATCTTGTCCATCAAAAAGACAACACGCGCCATGTAGCCCGATTCTTCCAATATGGAAATGAATGCAAAGAGTATGGCAATCTGCGGAACGAAAATTAAAATTCCTCCCAGCCCTGGCACAACCCCCTCGGCCAACAGACTAGTCAATGGTCCTTCCGGTAAAACACCGGTGAGGTATTGGCTGAGTTTGGCAAACATCTCATCGATGAAATCCATCGGCACCGTAGCCCAGGCAAAAATGGACTGGAAGATGAGAAACAGTAAACCAAAAAAAATCAAGTATCCCCAAACTTTATGCGTGAGCACATGATCGAGTTGAACTGAATATTTTTTCCAGGAGTTGTCAGAAGATTTCAGCGTAGCTTCATTCAGCAGATCTTGAATAAAACTATACCGTTGAATCGTTTCGGCTCCCTGAAATTTACCCGGGAAAAACTGATGTCGGGTTCTGATTTCGTCCACAACAGATTTTTGCTCGTGACTAAGAAAGGTAAGCGACTCAGGTTGTTCCAGAAAAAGATAGCCTTCATAATCGTTATCAACCTGAAGTTTTTCGCGCAGTTCCGTTACTGGTGCCTGGGCTTCTTTCCAGATTGTAAAAACTTTTCCGGCAAGTGCAGGAGTGGTGGTACCTAACTGTTTTTTCAACACATCCAAGCCAACCCCATTACGCGCGTTGATGGGCACAATCGGCACGCCTAATTTCTTTGACAGGATTGTGAAGTCGTAACTGATTCCCGCCTTTGCTGCAAGATCCATCATACTCACCACAAGTATGGTGGGCAAACCAACATCGATGATCTGGGTGAGCAGCAATAATCCCCGTTTCAGGTTAGTAGCGTCCGCAATTACAACAACAACATCGGGGGTTGCCGCTGAATGATGATCGAGCAATACCTCTGACACAATGCGTTCATCCAGGCTTCGAGGGTAAATACTGTAAATGCCGGGAAAATCAATGATCTCCACAACACTTCCATCGGGTAGGGTAGTAACACCCGATTTTTTTTCCACGGTAACACCGGGGAAATTTCCTATCTTCTGATTGAGACCTGTGAGGTGATTGAACAGCGATGACTTACCCGAATTCGGGTTTCCCACAAGCGCAATCTTCTTCCTGTGTGTGGCTGTCATTAATTAAGAATTGAAATGGTGGCAGCTTCCTCCAACCGAAGAGAGAGCTCATAGCCCGAAACACTAATGCACACAGGATCGCCCAATGGGGCTGTGAAATTAAATCGAACCGAAGCACCCGGCAGGCAGCCCATCTCCATTAGTTTTACCGAGAGGAATTCATCGGTAAAACCAGACACTATTCCAATCTCACCGGGCCGCATCTGCGCAACCGTCTTTGATTCAACCGCCATCTGCCTATTTAGATTATGTTTAAACAAGACAAATATAGAGTGGTTCGTTATCCAAACAATGATTTAGCAACAGATTAAATCCGTTGATTTTGGGTTCAAAAAGAAAGGAAAATGTACCTTCAATATATGAGCAAGGTTAACAAGTCGCACAAAAGACAAAAAGCTTCCGAGCCGAAGCCTGACAAGCCTGAAAAAAAAAATCAGCCGTCAACAGAAAACGAACAAGACGAAACTCCTTTTGATTTTGGTGGCTTACCTGCGCGCGACTTAAAGAAAAATCTTGGCTGCGGATAGGCGCTACCTCACGCTAAATCGAGCGCTGTTCTGTAAAGATTTCTGTCAATCTGTTCAAACACCTTTGCTCATTCCTGTAATTATTTAGGTAGCTTGAAGCAACAAGTTACCTGTTATCTATGAAATGCTTCACCACCCTGAGCGTTGTGGGCATTATTTTCAGTTATGCTATTGTCAACGCTCAATCATTCACTGTTCAACCCGGCAACTGGAGTTCGCCATCAACATGGTCGGATGGAATCATTCCGAATTCGTCATCGGGCATTGTTACCATTAATCACATCGTGACAATTCCTGCCGATACTACGTTGAGCATCGACCAGGTGATCTTAAACGATACCTTGATCATTGGCTCCGGAGCAACCGTTACGCTTGCCAATGGTGCTTCAGCCGACATTCAGGTAATTGCTGGCGGGCTCAGTGTATTCGGAAAAATAATTTGTCTGGATGGCGCCACGATTTCTGGAAGTACCTCGATTAATTCGTTTTTCCATGCAGGCTCAACATACGAACATCGCTACAGCACAGTTGTAGGCGAACCTCCATTGGCCTCGTGGCACACAACCTCCACGCTTGAAATAACCGGATACATCAGCAGTCATTCGTTCACTACCTCACCTTGGACGCAATCATTCGGAAATGTTGTGTACGACTGTCCAAACCAGGCTGCAACAGGTTTTGTAGAAGCGCTTGGCAATCTAAACAACATTAAAGGAAACCTGAATGTTAGGAATACTAATGGAGGTCTCTTTCGCCTTACACTCGATCGCACAACCCTTAACACCATCAACATTGGCGGAGATTTTATTATTGAAGGAAGATCTGAAGTTTGGATTAGTCGCGCGGCTAACACCATTGTAAATGTTGGTGGCAGTTTTGAATATCGCTCAACAGCCACTGCTTCATCCTACCTTACTACAACTGGTACAGGCCAGGTAAATGTAAATGGAGACTTCCTGATGAATTCAACCGGCCTACTCCGCTTTGCCTCAGCTAACGGAAATGGTGTCGGAACACTTCGTGTGCGAGGCGATGTAACCATGCAAGCCGGACGTCTGGCCGTGTTACCAACCGGTATCGGCATTATTGAATGTAATGGCACTGCACCACAAACCTTCACCTCGCTGGTGGATTTTGAGCCTGGAATTTCTACTGTCATTAACAACCCAAGTGGTGTAAGCGTAACTTCCAATTCCATTTTTGGTGATGACTTAACAATAAGGGATGGATCGCAGGTTACGTTTCCTTCTAGCACCATCCAACTTCAGGGTGACTTGCTGGTTGAACCCGGTGCGTCATTGAATAGCAACAACGGAACGCTCCAGCTGTCAGGGCTGACCAATCAGACCATCAGTTTATCGGGCGATACACTTCACAACATTACCATCAACAAAACTTCAGGCACATCAGTAACACTGAATACTGCCGCAAATGTATTGGGTGCAATCACCATTCAATCCACGGATACAGATGTTATCTCAAATGGAAATCTCACCCTGCTGTCAACGTCAGATGATGGCAGTAAGGATGCGTCTCTCGCAATGCTCCCAACAGGTTCATCTGTTCTTGGTAACGTTACGATTCAACGGCACATGGCGGGTGAAGGAAGACTTTACCGTTACCTTTCAAGCCCTGTAAAAGATGCAACGGTAGCTTCGTGGAAAGATGATTTCCCGATTACCGGAACATTCGATAATCCGAGTTCAGGCACCGGCATTCGGTCCACCAGTCCTTCGCTTTTCTACTATGACGAAACGCTGCCATCACCACAGGGGTGGATACCTTATCCGACAACGGGACTGGCCGAATCCAATACTTTGGTTGCTGGCCGTGGCTACTCCGCCTACATTCGTGAAGCGATTGCTCCAACGGTCTGCGATGTTACAGGCGAATTAAACGAAGGTGAAGTTGATTTTGCTGTTACCTACACCGATACCAACGATGATAACGATGGCTGGAACCTGATCGGTAATCCCTACGCATCGCCTATAAACTGGAATGCACTTGGGTGGGAGAAAATTAACATTGACGATGAAGTTGTTGTTCGTGACAACGGTACTGGTTCCTTTCTATATTGGGATGGTTCCATCGGAAGTTTAGGGAGCGGAAGAATTTCAACGGGCCAGGCATTCTGGATAAAAACAACCGGTGATAATCCTTCCCTCAAAATTAATGAGTCGGCTAAAACATCCATACCCACCACCTTCTATCGGCACCAACAAGAGCCGCTGGATTTTCTTGAAGTAACGTTGGCGCACGAAAACCTGATCGACAAAACGTATCTCCGATTACGAAGCGATGCAACCTCCGGCTACCATGCTGGCGATGTTTTAAAATGGAATAATGATTTTATGAATTTGGGCTTTGAAAAAGAGAATCGTGTGTTGGCCATTGCCGCTGTTGATGAAATCAATTGCCAGGAGTTACCTCTTAGCCTGCACTTCACCACTACTGCGCAAGGATCATTTGCCCACTCACCAGTAGGCACCTATACTTTAACAGCCACGGGCAACGGTGTTTTTGAATCAGCTGAAATTGAAGTGCACGACCATTATACGCAGCGTACGTTCAATCTTTCCGGCCAACCCTATTACTTCGACATTACGAGCGATTCAACTTCATTCGATCACAACCGATTTTCACTGGTACTTTCTTCGTCAACATTGCTCGCGCCAACAGTTGCCGTAAATGATTCCGTACTTTGTGGTGCGGCTACTACGCTTCACGTTCAGCTTACAACACTTCAACCCAACGTTCGGTACAGTCTCTTCATTAATGAAACGGAAGTCGATACTTACCTGAACGGTGCCGATGAATCTCTTCTGCTTGAATCAACGGCCGATCCTTTTACAGAAGGCAAAAACACGCTTCGGGTTAAGGCACAAAACGCCTGTCATGTGAGCAGTGTTACTTCATCCGGTTTTATTTTTTCCACCAATCTTCAAGCACCAATCATCACTGAGCTTAATGGTACACTCATTGGAAATTACCAGACCAATGTGCAGTGGTACCTCGATCATCAAAAAATAACCGGAGGTTCCTCGCAGGTTATCACACCTCAACAAAGCGGACTTTACATGCTCGAGGTAACACACGATCAATGTAAAGCATCGGCAACTTATGAATTTACGTATCAGGATGATGCAGTACATTGCTTTCCCAATCCGGTAGAAAATACGCTTACTATCGTGGCGCCTAGGGGAGAAGTACTCAAAAAGATTCTGTTGCTTGATGCGCTCGGAAAATCAACCACAGAAATTCCGGTGATCGAAGAATCTAAACAACATCACGTGCTGCTACCCAACCTGAACGCGGGAATTTATTTCGTTGTGATCACTACCGACCTGAGAAATTACACTACAAAAATTACGAAAAACTAAACGGTTGCCTCAGCAACTCATCTTGTTCACCCGATTGGCATGCCGACCACCTTCAAATTCAGTGTGCATAAAGCGATCCACGATTTTTTCGGCAAGTGCGTATTCAATAAAGCGGGCAGGTATACAAACAATGTTCGCATTGTTGTGCTGGCGGGCAAGTGAAGCCAACTCTTCGTTCCAGCAAATGGCTGCACGAATACCCTGATGCTTGTTGGCTGTAATCGCCACGCCATTAGCGCTGCCGCATACCAGTACGCCCAGATCAAATTCCTTTCCTTCCACCGCATTTGCTACCGGATGCGCAAAGTCGGGGTAATCGGCAGAGGCTGTACTGTGGGTACCAAAATCTTTTGTCTCGATGCCTGACCTGGTGAGCCAATCACGAAGTGCCTCTTTGTATTCAAATCCTGCGTGATCGCTGCCGATTGCAATTTTCATAACCTGTTCTTTTTTTCTGTTTCCTTAACAAATTTGAGTAGCAAAGAATTCTTGCTACTGCCTACTTCTTGATTTTACTTCGCAGATTGTTGTTCCTGAAGCCGTTCAGCCTCTTCCTCCTTTCGCTTGTTACGTTCTACGCGCGCGGCAATCAGAATACTGATTTCAAAAAGCAGGTACAGCGGGAAGGAGATAAGCAACTGACTGAATGGATCGGCCGATGGTGTAACGATCGCACCTACCACCAAAATGATTACAATAGCGTGCTTTCTATACATGCGAAGGAAACCGGCTGAAACAATTCCCAGCTTGGTAAGAAAGTAGATTACCACTGGCAACTGAAACAACAAACCACACCCCAACACCATGCCCACAACCGTTGACACGTAGGAGGTGATATCAAATTCGTTGGAGATCATCTCGCTGATCTGGTAGTTCGATAAAAATGAAATCACCAGGGGCGAGAGTACAAAGTACCCAAACAGAATTCCGGATAAAAAAAGAAAGCTTACTGCCGCTACGGCTCCACGCGAATACTTGCGTTCAGTAAAACGAAGGCCGGGTTTTATAAATCGCCACAGCTCCCACACCACATACGGAAATGAAAGTATAATGCCGATCACCACGGAAGCAAATATGTGCATGGTGAATTGCCCTGTCATGTTGCGACTTTGTATTTTAAAGGGCATCTCTTTTACACATAGTGCGTCTGCACCCACTACATCAGCAAACCGGCAAAGCGCTTTGAACGTTGGGAAATCAACCTTGGCCGGAGCAAAGATAATGTTCTCGAAAATCCACGGAGCGGTAGCGAAAGCAAAAATTGTAAAGACAATGATGGCAATAAGCGCACGGATAACATGCCAGCGCAGTTCCTCCAGGTGGTCGAGGAAACTCATCTCACTTTCGTTCTCTTCAATCGGCTCTTGATCCAGGGGCATGACTAATTGTTCGTTCTAAAAAATAAGCCCCACTGTTTTACACGCAGGGCTTAGGTAAATCATAAATTAATAAAGCGGGAATTTTTCCATGAAGCGATTCACTTTGCGCTTCACTGCTTTAAGGTGTTTTGTATCTTCTGGTTTCTGAAGAGCTTCATCAATCAGCTCTACTACTTTAATGATATCTTTCTCTTTCAAGCCGCGGCTGGTAATGGCGGGAGTTCCCACCCGCATGCCGGAAGTCACCATAGGCGATTGCGTATCAAACGGCACCATGTTTTTATTGATGGTGATGTCGGCCTGGATCAATCCTTCCTCGGCTTGCTTACCGGTAAGTTTCTTCGACCGGAGATCAATCAACATCAGGTGATTGTCGGTTCCACCCGAAATGATTTTATACCCTTTACCCAGGAATGTCTGTGCCATTACCTTAGCATTCTTCGCCACCTGAACAATGTAGTCCATATACTCATCAGACAATGCTTCCTGGAAGGCAACAGCTTTCGCAGCGATGACATGCTCTAACGGACCACCTTGTGTGCCGGGGAATACTCCAGAATCAAGTATGGAAGTTATTTTTCGTAGCTCACCTTTAGGTGTTTTCAATCCCCATGGGTTGTCGAAATTTTTTCCGACCATAATCATACCTCCACGCGGGCCCCGAAGTGTTTTGTGTGTAGTGGTGGTAACAATATGACAGTACTCCATTGGATCGGCCAGCAACCCACGGGCAATCAACCCTGCCGGGTGCGAGATATCCGCCAGCAATAATGCGCCAACACTATCGGCAGCTTCGCGTAATTTTTTATAATCCCAATCGCGGCTGTAAGCGGAGGCTCCGCAGATGATCATCTTGGGTTTTTCACGCTGAGCCGTCTGAATTACTTTATCGAAATCGATAGTACCGGTTTCCTGTTCTACACCATAAAAACTAGGCTGATAAAGTTTGCCGGAAAAATTTACAGGCGATCCGTGTGTAAGGTGTCCGCCATGCGAAAGGTCGAACCCCAGAATTTTATCGCCAGGTTTTAAGCACGCCAGCATCACCGCTGCATTTGCCTGTGCTCCTGAGTGCGGCTGCACGTTAGCCCACTCTGCGCCAAAAAGAGATTTCGCTCGATCGATGGCCAGTTGTTCAACCTCATCCACTACTTCGCATCCACCATAATAACGCTTGCCGGGAAGTCCTTCGGCATATTTATTCGTCAGCACACTTCCTTGCGCTTTCATTACCTGAAGTGACGTAAAGTTCTCAGAAGCGATCAGTTCGATGCCGCTTTCCTGACGGTGCTTTTCTTTGTCGATAAGGTCGAAAATAACTTTGTCGCGTTTCATCTGTTTGGTGAGGTTTTTAAGAAGGTCCAAAAATAGGATTCTAAAGTTGAATATTTCAGCTTTCGGATTTCAAATTAATAGTTGTCGTAAAGAAAAATTGTGAGCAAGTAGGTATTGATCAATACCCTTGTAAGCATTTTTTCGGCTGAGATTTTACCGGTAATATTCGTTTGGCTTTTTACCAGGAGCCACTCGCTCCACCGCCACCAAATCCTCCACCGCCTCCCGAAAAACCTCCGGACGATCCACCCGATGACCAGCCACCGCCAGACGACCAGCCACCACCAGAACGGTTGCCCTTCTCCATGGCTGTAGATACCTTTTTGCCCCAGGCGGTTTTTGGTAATAGAAATCGAAGGATTGGAAAAACGATAACATAAATCACCAAGGCTGCCAATCCGCCACTCACACCAAACACAGCTATTGGAAACGTGGCGTAGAATGGTATGAGGAAAGCATATAAAAACCAGCCTGATTTTCCCGGTATCACCAACCCCATAAACGTAAAGACACCGAGAATACTGAAAACAAAAAGTCCGATAAGCAGTCGCTCCTTCCACGACATGTTGGACAATGCATCACCCTCCGGCACATCATCTGCGTTGTACTCGCCCTGTATGGATTTAATGATTGCTGTAACACCTGCCTTCACCCCTTCGTCATAATTCTGTTGACGAAATGCCGGGGCAATCTCATTGCGGATAATCCTGCCGCTCACCGCATCGGTTAGTGCCCCTTCCAAACCATACCCAACTTCAATGCGCATTTTGCGATCATCAACAGCAATGAGCAGGAGTACACCATTGTCTTTCTCTTTTTGGCCGAGTTTCCATTCATCATGGGCTACGCGAAGCGAGAATTCCTCCAGCGATTCACCCTGAAGCGATGGAATAATTAACACAGCAATTTGATTGGAGGTTGAATCTTCGTTGGCTTTCAATAAACTTTCCAGTTCATCAATTGTGGTTTGCGAAAGTACATGCGCTTCATCATGCACTGCATGACCCCACAAGGGTGGCACGGATAGTTGTGCATACGTCAACGACTTGATGAACAACAGCGCAAAAGAAAGGAGTAGTATTTTTTTCATTCCAAAGTCAACATGTTCTTACCACGAATCGCTGGATCCGCCTCCACCAAAACCACCTCCGCCACCAAAGTCGCCTCCGCCACCCCACGAGCCGCCACTCGAGCCAAAGCCGCCACCTCCCATCGGGCCAATCCAGCCACCGCCTGATGACCAGTATCCACCACCGCCACCACCACCTTTTCTGCGCGACATCAAAATGATTACACCAATGATGATGATTAAGGTAAGTAAAGGAGAGCCCCGTTTTGATTTTCTTCGAAGGGGTTGAGGTTCATCATTTTTGTATTCACCCTTTATCACTTGGATAATCGCCAGCACTCCGGCTTTTACACCTTCGTCATAATTTCCTTCGCGAAAGCGTGGAGCGATTTCATTCCGGTTGATGCGGCTTGACATTGCATCGGTGAGCGTGCCTTCCAAACCATAACCGGTCTCAATGCGCATGATGCGTTCGTTCATGGCAATGAATAACAGAACGCCATTGTCTTTCGACTTTTGTCCGATCTGCCATTTCTCTGCCACGCGCAGGGAATATTCCTCCAACGACTCACCCTCCAGTGATTTAATAATGAGCACAGCAATCTGATTGGATGTGGAATCTCGTTCGGCTTTCAGCATAGTTTCAAGTTGTGCCACCATGGGAGCGGAAAGAATGCCAGCTTCGTCATGCACCCACCGTGTATCGTGCTCGGGGATGGAGCGTTGCCCCAGTACCACAACGGGTAGGATAACCAAGAAAACACTGAACGCCCGAATGACCATACTCGTAGGAAAGGATAATTTTTTCAGTATTGCTTTCATCAATCAATTCTGAGATCATCACCCAACTCGTTCACATCGTCTGCGGTCTTGTAGAAACCTTTCTCCAATAAAATTTCACCACAACGCTTAATGGCAGCCTCTAATCCGTCTACAATTTTTTCGTTTCGAATGTGATGGATGAGTTCGGCTACAATCTTATCCCATTCTTTCTGATCGACTACTTTACTAATACCGCGATCGGCCATCACCATTACCTCACGTTCGAAAAAAGAAACAAATATCATAATGCCGGTTCGATGCCGGGTGTTAAAAACTTCTTCTTCCAGAAAGGCATTTTCGGCACGCTGACGCGTGGCATGATCCAGGTTTTGTTGGCTGATTAATAGACGCTTCAGGTGGGGAACAAAGTTTGGCAATACAGCCCCCAATACACCACCCCCTACCACAAGCACAAAAATGAAAAGCGGATCGTAGAAAATATTCAAGGCCGCATTGGTAATAACATACCGATCAATGAAAATGACGATCAGAAAAGTCAGCGATGCAGCAATAAGCCCTGCTCGATAATTGGCCAGCGAGTAGTACCCGCTGCTTTCAACGATAACGGGAACAATTTCACCGGAGATTTTATCCTCGGCATTTTTCACAGCGGTTTTAATGCGCTGCAGGTCACTATCGGTAAATTTTTGTTTTAAGTTCATACGGCATTAAAGGTAGTATTCGCCACGCGATAAAGAAAAAGAATTCAAACAATCATCGGATCGATTCACCGCTTTTCAGTAGGGTCGCGTAGAAAATAATTATATTTTACTTTTCAAAACCCGAAGGGCTACCTTCGCATCAATCACTTGAACCATGCAAGAATTCTTTACCGAAACGCTGGGCATTTCTGATAGTATCTTCAGTTTTGTACTACTCCCACTGTTGATTTTCATTGCCCGTATTTTTGATGTATCGATCAATACCATCCGCATCATTTACGTGTTGGGCGGGCGAAGGGCTACAGCAACCCTTCTTGGTTTTTTCGAGTCGTTTATCTGGCTAATGGCCATCCGCCAAATCTTCGAACACCTCGATAACTGGATTTGCTATGTGGCATACCCTGCAGGATTTGCCACCGGAATTCTGGTGGGCATGGTAATCGAAGAGCGAATTGCCTATGGCAAGGTAATCGTTCGGATCATTACGCGTAAAGAAGTACGCGAACTGATTACCTACCTTAATCATCAACAATTTCGGTACACGCATGTGCATGCGGAAGGCCCGGATGGTCATGAAAACCTGGTGTTTACGGTGTTGGAGCGCGAAAAGCTGGAGGCGTTGTTAAACCGTCTCAAGGAGATATTACCATCGGCATTTTACACTGTAGAGAAGGTGAACCGCGCGGCAGAAAGCGGGGCTTTGGTAGAAGAAACGCGCGAATGGCGGTTTGTCTCCTGGCTTAGAAGCATTAAGCGTGAATAAAAAATTAATTCGCGTCTCTGTAATTCAATGCGTACCTTCGAATACTTATTACAGTTACCAAACAACAACTAAACTCAATCATGAAATCTCTCCGTTTTATTGCGCTAGTGCTGATCGCGACAGCGTTTACATTCAGACCTGCCAAACCCCTCAAGTTGCAATACACTTTTGTGGTAGG
>Ga0315910_10000920_pt1 | contig 27804 bp, 22 predicted proteins | sample EdamamesoilMG_FD_204470 | JGI IMG/M metagenome (GOLD analysis project Ga0315910, IMG submission 204470) | Garden soil microbial communities collected in Santa Monica, California, United States - Edamame soil | ecosystem: Environmental > Terrestrial > Soil > Garden | place: USA: California... | reverse complement strand
GGCCGTCCGCGGGTAGGAGCGAGGCCGAAGCTGTGTCGGGCACACTGCGAGCGCCGAGCGACACAGCCGTGGGCGGTCCCAGGCGTGCATCAGCGCGTGGAATCAAACTGGTCGGCGCTCTAGAGCCGCGCTTCGCCCCAGGCGAAGGCGCTCGGCGAGGTGGCGCGAAGTGGCGGGTCGTCGTCGCGACGCGTCACTCCGCCCCAGGCGTTGGCGAGGCGATCGAAGAAGCGGACGTAGCCGTCCACCGTCGAGGGTTTGGCGGCGAACCCGTCCGCGCCGGCCGCTTTCGCGGTTGCGACGCCCCCATGGCCGTCGCAGTGACTGACGATCACCACGGGTACCCGCGCGTCGAGTCGACGAAGCCTCGCCAAGGCGGCCCAGCCGTCGAGGCCAGGCATGTCGATGTCGAGCAGCACCAGCGCCGCGGGGGGCGTTCCGAGGGCACGTTGCTCCTCCCAATAGGTGAGCAGCGGGGCACCACCGCGCAGCGTGACGAGAGGGTTCTCGAGTCCGGCGTACTCGTGACATTTTGCCGCGATCAGCAGATCGATCTCGCTGTCGTCGACGAACAAGATCGGGCGGAGGCGCGTGGTACATGCCCCTGCGCGCGAGGACACGTGTTCGCGAGGCAGGGGAGAAACGCTGGGCTGCGCGGGGTAGAGGGACATTTGTCGGGACCTCCACGGAGGGCGTCGAGTCGGTTGCTCGCCGATCTCCGCGTGAGCAGACAAAGCAACATCTGGGCCGCATGTCCGCTCCGAGAATCTCGAGACATTCCCGCGGTGACGCTTCGTTTCGAACGCGACACCTTGGTCATTTCGCAGGGCGGCTTGGTCATGCCCCAGATCGAGGGGCGCTGGAACGCGGCGCTCAGCCGTGGGCGACGGCGACCTCGGCGACGATGCGGCGCGCCGCATTGGCGATTCTCAGGGTTTCCGGGTGCGCGAGCGGTTCGGGGGCGACAGCGGTGCCGAAACCCGTGACGCGCGCGATTGGAGCATGGAGGTGAAACAAGCAGTGCTCGTACAGCCTGGCGACGATCTCCGAGTTTGCACCGAACCCGCAGCGAGCCTCGTGAACGATGACCGCGTGGCCCGTCTTGATGACCGACTCGGCGATGAGCTCGTCGTCGAGCGGGGTGAGCGAGAGGAGGTCGAGCACATCGGCTTCGATCCCGTCGCGCGCGAGCGCGTCTGCGGCGGCCAGGGCGCGCGGAATCATGGCGCCATACGTGAGCAGGGTGATATCGGCGCCTTCGCGGAGCCTGCGGCCGCGACCGAGGGGGTTGGGGTCCTCCAGCGTGGCGGATAGCGGCTCGGGGCCGCGGTGGTGCAAAGCCTCGGGCTCGAACACGATCACGGGAGCGGGGTCACGGATCGCGCTACGAAGGAGCTCGCGCGCAGTGGCGGGGCTCGATGCAATGGCCACCTTCAGGCGCGAGGCGTGAGCGAGCCACGCGTCGTCGCCGCTGACGTCCGTGGACTGAAGCAACCCCGGTGTATAGGGCACGCGAATGACGAGCGAGAAGCGCCCTCGACCTGAACCGCGATCGTCCATTCGCGCGGCACGAGCTTCGAGCTGACGCAGGATCGCTCCCGTGAGCTTCGAGAAGGGGAGCTCGCAGACGGGTTTGAGGCCCGCGATCGCCATCCCAATCGCGGACCCGACGATCGCTGTGGCTTCGAGGTGCGCCTCGATGACCCGCCCTGCACCGAATCGTTCGCGAAGCCCGCGGTTCGGACGGAGTCGGCCCGCGCCGCGACCCATGGGCGCCCCCAGGACGACGACGCCGTCGTCCGCGGCCATGGCTTCGTGAAGCGCCAGATTGAGCGCTTCGGTCATCGTATGGGTGGGCATGATCGGTGCTTCGTAGGTCTAGTGCTGCTGGGGAGCGCCGCAAAGCGAACGTGGGATTGCTGCAGCAAAACGAGTGTTCGCTGGCCTTGGATCCCCCGATCGCGGGCGGGGGCGGTGTCTCCGGTCGGGTGTCGGAAGGGCTCCCCTCGAGCACTCGGGAGCGGACGCTCGGTCGGGCTCGAACCCACGGTCGCCTCATGGCGCAGCGCCTCCACGCGGACGTTCGGTCGGCGAAACGGCCAACGACGAGGCCGGAGATGGTCGCCTTGGATTCCGCTTGCGTCCCGCCGAGCGCGACTCCCTGAACGTCCGGCGGACGACGAAGAACGTCTTCGTAGCCTCGACGCGATCTTCCTACGGTGTCGTGGGGCTTCCCATCGTGCGTGGCTCCGCGCATGCTTGCGAACCATGGTTCGCTATCTGGCCGAGTTGCGGCTGCCCATGCTCGTGCTCTGGTGCTACCTCATTTGGTATCTGGTCACGGTCTGGCGGTACTTCGATCCGAGCCCCCGCCTTTGGCTCAACTCGCTCGGAATCAGCGCGATCATCGGAACCGCGCTCTATCTCAGCGTCGCGTTCAACGGCGCGTCGCGGACTCCGCTCGGGCCTTGGCAGGTATTTCGCCTGTTCGTGATGCCTTTTTGTGTTTCGAGCTTCGCCGCCATCATCAAGGGGCAAGGTTTCCTGCTGGTCTTCGATCCGAGCCTCGCGCGCAACCTCTGGGCAGGGAGCGTATGCCTTGGGTTCGTGGGACTCACGGTCCTCGCGCGTTGGGTGGAGTCTCGGCGAGCCCTCACGGGAACCGACCTGGCCGCGTCCGCGGGTCCAGGCCGTTGACCCGCGTCCGCGGGTCCTCGGATGCCGCTACGTCGATGCGGTCAACGTCGCCGGCCGCCTACGGCGTAGCATGTACAGCGCAACCGCGGCGAGGGCGATGAGGAGCCATGTCTCGGGTTCTGGCGTCGCCGTCAGGTCGAGCGCCGCCATGGGCGAGGTGGGTGCTTCCACGCCGCTCTCTGCTTCGCGATCGAAGCGATCTGCGGCCGAGGAGGCGCGGGCCAAGGCTTCACGTTGCGCATCGTTGACGAGCACGATCATCGACGACCAAGGTGTGGCCACGCTGTGTTGCACGGCCAGGGCATGGATCGCGTCGAGGTTGGACTCCGAAGCGAGGTGGTGGATCGCGACTTTGGCCGCGATTGCGGCGAACGCTTCGTCGGCAGTGGCGGGCGAGGCCCCACCGCCGGCGGGCGCCACGTTCCAGCGATAGCCGCCCTCGGGGCCACCCTGCATTCGGACGAGCGCATCGTCGAAGGAGGTGGTCACGCCTCCGCCGCGTTGGAGCACGTCTCCGATCGCGTCCGGGTAGGCGTGCGGCAGCCCGCCGAAGTGGACGAACCAAAGGGGCGCGCCGAGGTCCCCGAGTACGGGTGCGGCCTCGTCCTGGCGCTGCGCGAACGAGCCCGCGTCCGTGAGCACCACGATCCCCGCGTACGCTTCGGGCGTCCGTACCGCCGTGAACTGCGAGACGATCCCGAGCAGCGTGTGCCCACCAAAGTAGTGGGGGCTCGCGTCTTCGAGCGAGACCTTGCGCGGAGACTCTGCGGAGAACGGCGAAGGTGCGAGATAGAGATCTGCGGTGAGTTCGCGCTCGCGCATCGCCTTCAGGACGGCGTCCACCTCCGCGGCGTGCTCCGCCATGCTCCGCGAAGTATCGAGGACGACGGCGAGGCGGCCCGCAGGCGCCGCAAGGGGGGCCGTCTCGGGCGTCGCGGTCACCCGCAGGTCTCCGACGACGATCGCATGCTCGCGGCGCTCCGGGGCCTCGAGCGCGGGAGGGAGCCAATCGCGATGGGAGGAGGTCTCGCCGCGGACCGTCCGATCCGTGGAGCGTGTCCAGTAGATGTTCCGAGCCTCGGCCAGCTGAGGCATCGGGAAGTGCGTACCATCGCTGAGGACGCTCCACTCGAGCCAGAGGTGCATCTCCGTGGGACCGGAGGTCGACCAGCGCGAGGGTACCGACCGCACGGGGATGGGAAAGGCACGGAGCCGGTATTGTCGCGGGCCAACTTGCTCGAGCAGCGCCGGATCGACGCGTTGCTCGCGTTGCTCACGGTAGACGGATTGGGCCGCACCGCGAGGCGCGATGGTATAGGGGAAGCGACGGCTCTCGTCGGCCGTATCGCCCAGCCATAGCCCGGTCACTGCGGCGTGCTCGGGTAGATTGAAGTAGTAGAACACCTCTTGGGGATCAGGCGTCTGGTTCTCGTAGACCTCGTGCAGGGTGAATCGCGCGATGTCCCCTTGGATGTCCACGTCCAGGTCTTGCTCGCGCAACCACACGCGCCGCTGACCGACGTCCAGCAAACCAGCCTCGGCTTGGGTGCGATCGTACGTCGCGGAGATCGCCTCGAGGACGGCCTCGCGCTGCTCCTCCTGCAAGGGGCGATCGAAGAACTGCTCGTAGCGCAGCTCCGCGACGCTGCGATCCGCGTGCAACGACTCGCCTTCGTAGAGGAGCGGAGCCGCCATGCGATTGAAGAACGCTTGAATGCCCCACCAGTCGTCGTCGAGCGCAAATGCCTCGCGATACAGTCGCGCCAGCTGGATGTTGGTCCCCGTGGCACCCCAGTAGCGATACGGTGCCAAGTAGGCGCGCAGGAGCGCAGACTCGATCTCCTCCGACGAACTCTCGAGCGCGGCTTGCTGCTCAAGCGTGGCGGGAGGGCGCTCGAGCTGTGCGAGCACCTCACGTTGGGACTGCCGGGATGTCACCGCGAACGCGACCAGCCACACGGCGAGGGTGGCGAAGGTGATCGCGACCGCCCCGATCGGGGAACGCCCGGCGCGCTTCCATGCCCCGAACGCACGCCACCAGGCTGCGGGATACTGGACGGCGAGCGCGAACGGGAGGCCGAGGACGATGACGGCTCCGTAGAACGCGATGGCGAGGAAGGCAAAGATGAACGGCAAAGAACTGAGGAGGTAGACGGCGTCCCTCCAGCGCATCTCCGTAAGGACCTCGTAGATGCCAACGAACGTCGCGGGCACGGCGAGGACGATGCCCGGGATGCAGTAGAGGCCCATCGTGATCCCCACATAGATTCCGATCACGAGGAGGGCCGAGCTCCCGACCATGCGCACCGCGAGGCCGCGGGACCCCAGGCGGTCGAGGCCGTCGAACAGTTCGGCCGCATAGAAGACCATGCCGGCGGCGAGCGTGAGCAGCAGAAGGTCGACGCCCGCCGTGGCCTCGCGGATGAAGAATAGCCGCACGAGCAGCAACGAGAACCCAACGCCACCGACACCGTAGAAGAGCCGGAGCAGCTTGCGGTAGTCGCTGCGGAGCCGCCAACCCAAGACGAGGATGACCGGGGGCCATGCGACGATCGCCAATGCGCTCGCCGTGATCCCCCAAGGCACTTCGCCCACGACCGCATCGGCCAGCAAGAGGGGGAGCACGAACGGAGCGATCCCGAACAATACGCCGAACACCCAGGCCATGTGCCAAGGCCAGAACAGCAGGTGTGTCCACACGGTTGGATCCGCGAGATGGCGCCACCTGGGTTTACGAGCTGCTTGATTCGTCATGTGTCTCCAAGATCGATTGGACCTCCGAATGGAGGTGAAGCAGGAGCGCCTGGAGCTCCGGTTCGTGCGATGGGGTCTCGATCGCGAGCGAAACCATGACCCATGGTTCAGATGTGCCGTCCAGCATCGACCACACCCGCGCGCCGTAGTCGTCGGTGGTGACCTCTGCGGATTGAAACCAGTAGTAACCGAGCGCGGTCGCCTTGGGCATGGCGAGCTCGAGCTTCCGCGCGACGAAACCGGGTGCGATCATCGTGGGCCCGTTGGCGACGATGCTGCGACCCGCCGCCCGATGGCAGATGTCCGGCCGATGCTGTGCGCGATACGAGCGACTCTCGACCAGCACGAGTTGACCCTCGACTCCCGGCCACGAGAGCTTCCACTTGCCCACGCCGCTCGCCCCACGGGAGCGGAACAGCTCGCTCTCGGAATGAGTCAAGGACTCGGGCGTCGCCCACGTACCGTCGAGGACCAGAGGGCGTGGCGGTGTCTCGTGGTCGCGACCGGCGGGCGCGGGGACCCACGCGAGGAGGAACAGCGCCACCAACGTCGTGGGGAGGATGGCCGAGGTCGCGGTGTCTCGTGGGGCGAACGGAGGTGCCTCGGTGATCGCGATCCGCGGGAGCCACGTGAGCAGGACCCAGCCGATCGCGCAGGCGCCCGCGAACGTCGCGAGACCGAGCGGAAGATGGAGCACCGTCGAGGCCGAGCTCGCGCCCACTCCCTGGAGCACCACGAGGCAGAGCACGCGCGCCCCGTTGCCAGCCACGAGGGCCGCGAAAAAACCGAGCGACGCGGTGAACCAGCGCCAACCGATGCGGCGTGCCTCGACCCAGGTGGCCGTGAACCAGAAGAGTGCGCCGCTCCACAGACCGCGAACGCCACTGCACGGAACATCGACTTGGACGGCGGTGCCCTCGAGCAGGACCACGGTCTCCGAGGTCAGCTGACCCATGCCGAAAGGGTGGAGGACGGTCCCCACGGCGCGCGCGGTCAGCATTCGCAGTGGAAAACCTAGGTACACATCGAGCGCGTCCACGAGCGGTAGGGCGCAGAGCGCAAGCAGGGCGAGGGGGGCCGTCTGAATCCAGGCCTGCCGACGGAGGTAGAGCCCCGCGAGGCCCCACGCGGCCGCGACGAGCAGGACCGCTCCCAAATGGTGGCTTTGGAGCGTGTAACGATTCGCGACATAGGACGACGCTGCTGCGAGCAGCAGCGCTGCAGGCACGAGGGTCGGTTGCGCCTCGAAGCGCCACGTCACGGGCCGCAGCCACGCGAGCACACCGACGCCCACGGCCACGAGCACGTGAAAATAGAGGCCATCGCCCGTCTGCGTGTCCAGGATCCCAGCCACGACGGGTCGAAACACCAGCAGGAGCAGCGCGGAGAGGCCCAACGCTTCCAGCACGACCCTCGGCCGCACGTTCGCGTGGCACTGCGTGGGCTCGGCGTGCACCGCCGGAGGATACGCCCGACCCCACCGCAGGTGTTCCCGGAATCCATGTCCGCCGCGGACAAGCGCGATGGCGCCCCGCGCGGATGTCCCGACGCCGGCACGCGATCCGTCGTCCTGGCCAGAAAGCGCACTGCCGGGCGGTCACCCCACCACCGCCGATCGAAAGTCGAACTGTCTCGAATTGACGATGGGACTGTCCGCGAATACGGACGATGAATGATGATATGTTTTGAAATGCTCGGATGAATGATGATTTCACGGGGCCGATAGTCTTTGTAATCAGGCGGTGGGCTTTACGCACACGTCCTCGGATCGGGGTGCTTGCCGCTCGTTTGGCCGTTTTTCGCATTCGATCGAGAAAAGTGTGGGCGGAACGATCGTATTCGTTGTAGTCCGGTGAATCATGGACTGCCTGAATCTGGGCCGGCTCGGCCGCACCGAGCCATGGTTGACCTTGATATCGATCGTCTCGTGCGGAGGTGACCTCCGCGTCTCGCTGTGGCGAGCCGGTCCAGAGCAGGCGCCTGCGCAAGTGTATGTTGGGCGTGCGGATCCCCAGCACGCGGCGATCTTCTGGCGCGCTGCCATCGGAGACCTCGATTCCGACGGAGACCTCGATCTCGCTGCGGTCGCGGGGGGCGATCAGTATCCACAAAACGCTTTCGTGTTCCCTGGTTGCTCCCCGGATCCGGGCAGACCGCCCTTTCGCGGAACGGCACCCGCGACGCATGGGGCGTGGTATGTGGGCGGACCTTGGGTCGGGGAGGACTATGCGTTCCATACGCAAGTCCGGATCGCCGATGTGCTCGACGACCCGGGGATGGAGCTCGTCGTTTCCACCGAGGCGAAGGGGTTCGCGTGGGATCCCTCGCGCTCCCGCGAACTCGGTGGGATCTATGCATATTCGTGGCCGTCGCTCGATACACCGCGCTCGAGCTGCGCTGCGGGCCCGTGGCCCTACGGTCGAACCCACGTTGGACGCTCGCCGGACGCCGTCGCGATCCTCGAGCGTGCGAGTGTCACCGATTTCGATCTCGCGGATCTCGACCACGATGGCGATCTGGACCTCGTGGCTGCGTTCATCGAATGGCGTCCAGAGGGTGCGGGGGCGCAGCCGAGTCCGCAAGCACCATTGGCGGAACGTTCGGGGATAGCGTGGCACTCCGTCGGGGCCGACGTGGGGAACAGCGTCGTCGTGTTCGAGAACGACGGGGGGAAGTTCGTGCCCATCGGCGCGGTCCTGCCCAGCACCGCGCAGCATCGGCGCGCTTTCGTTGCGCACCGGCCAACGCGTCTCGCGTTGCGAGATCTCGACGGAGATGGCTTCGTGGACGTGGTCGGGGCCTTTCAGGCGCACTCGCTGTTCGTCGCATTCGGTCCGTTCTCCGCCCAGGATTCGAGCCACACCTCGTGCGGGGACGATCTCCGCGTGCCCGACGCGGAAGGACCGATCCGCCTGAGCTGCCTGGAGTCGCCCCGCGCGGCGCTGGATCTCGATGCTGCGACGGGGGCTTCCGGAGGGGTCATCGTCGCGTCTTGGTGGTGCGACCCCTCGGGTCGGCACACCGCCTCTGGGTGCGCGGGGGTGGAGGATCCTTCGCCGCAACTCACCGCGTATTGGCCACGTGCAATGGAGCATCGTGTATTGCATCTGGAACGCGATCCCTGCGTGAGGGGCATGGGGGCCGTGGCGCTCGTGGAGCGAGACGAAGAAGTCGTTGCGATCTTCGGTTCCGCGGTCCAACACAGCGGCTGCGCGCCCCAGGGCTTGCGTCAGATCGACGTCGCGGAGAGCGGCGGTGGTCCGGTCTCGATTTCGGGCGCGGGGGACCCCGTACCGCGCTTGCCGAGTGATCTCGTGCTCCACCCCGCAGAGGCGAAGGGCGGCTCGGGGCCGGCGTCGTCCGGGATCGCTGTCGTCGACGCGATGCCGGCCCAAGGGATCAAGTTTTACGTCGCTTCGATTCAACCATCACGAGAACGAAAGGAAGTCGCACCATGAGTTGGACACCTGCCACACAAACCGCCGAGACCTCGCTCATCGGCCCCCATGGAACCATCGATCCCAGCGCGGAGCCCCTTCGCGTGGGTACCGTATATCAGTATCGCGTGACCGCAGCGCCACCGGACGGCGTCGACGAGGTCCGCCTCCTCGTGCTCGGGGAGGCAGATTACGGTGAAGGCGACGCGCCCGGATCCACGCCGTTGCTCGCGGCGATCGCCGAGGCGAAGCCCTCGTACATCGAAGCGTTGTTTACCCCCACGCCGCGGATGCTCGAGAACAGCCCCGTCCGCATCGGCTTTGCCACAGACTCCAACCGTGCTTGGGGAGTCGGAGGCGAACTCGTCGAGATCGCGCCACCGGTATGAACGCGCTTTCCTTCACCGAAGCGACGGAGGTCCTGCGGGCCGTCGTTCCGCACGCGACCGTCACGGAACTGGGCGCCCTGGAGGGCGCCCAGACCCCATGCTGGGACGAAGTCATCATCGAGCGCTTCCTGCCCGAGGATTGCGGGCGGTGGGACATCATGGGGGCGCTCTCCCTGCGCCGCCGCCTTGGCGAGCTTCCGAGCCCATGGAAGCATTCTCGACTCGTCGATCTTTGGTCGGGAGGCGCTCGCCTTGGGTCCCTGCTCTGGTTCGAGTGGGACATGCATCGCGTAGGGTCGCCCTCACCGGCTCCCTTGTGCAGCGTATGCGTATCCGACAGTATTCTGGGCGACCGCGCCGAGACGCGCGTGCCGACCCAAGGTGGAGAGCTCGGTGCGCTCCACGAAGCGGTCCTCACCGGATGCGGCAGGGCCGTCGACATCCCCGCGGTGCGTCGCCTCGTCGAAACGCTCGGTGACGACGGCGAGCTGCTCCATATCGCGGATCTCGCCCCAAGGGGCAAAGCGACGCGGCTCTGCTTCTTCGTGCGGAGCGGCGCCGTACTCTCGTGGCTGCAACGGTCCGGATGGTCTGGACCTACGGGCCCAGTCCGGCAGGCGCTGTTCTCCGCGTGCCCGCCGTGGGAACGAACCGCGATTCAACTCGAGCTCGATGACCACGGGGCGTTGATGCCCTATCTCGGCGTCGAGTCGCGGGAGTGGGCGTCCGCGGTTCCGAGACCGCAGGTGGCGCTTTGGCAACGGGCGTGGGGAGAGCTCGAGATCTCGTGCTCGCTCGAGCTCGTGGCCACGTGGGCGCGCTGGGCGGGGACGCGGGTCGAGGTCGGCGGGGTCCCAGCCTTGGGCTTCATCTTCTTCAAGCTGGCGTATCAAGAGGGTCGTTGGCTCTGCAAAGCCTATCTCGGGGTGCGCGCAATCGGATAGATCGACCGCGCCCAATGCTCGGGGCTCGCGACCCCACGCGCAGCAAGACCGTCGCGAGCCTCGGCGTCTCCAGCTTGTAGTTCCAGCGCGAGCGCGGCGGCCTCGAAACCCGCCGTGCGTAGGGATGCCGCGGATCGTCGCACGACCGCGACGTCGCCTCCCGTGCTTGCCGCCTCGACCCAGGTCGCCAGCGCCGAAGACGTTTCCTTCCCCACGCGGAGCAGGTCCTTGGCGATGCGCCCGAGTGCCTGCACGTCGTCTTGGCGCCCACGAAGAATCCGGACGCGAGCTTCCGCCTCGAGGTTCTCCACGTGGGCGATGGGGGCCCGGTGCCCGCCCGCCCGGCGAAACTCGCGTTGCACGGACGACCAGGTCGCGAAGGCCTCGTCGATGCGCTCGCCCATGCAGTGCACTTTGGTGAGGATGACGGCCCCGTAGAACGCCTGGACCGTGAACGCTTCGCGGCTCCATTCGCTCGCGAGAGCGGCCATCGCCCGCGTCGCCGCTTCGAGCGTTCCGGCGGCGACCTGCGGATACGCGACGTATTGCAGGTAAACGGCGCGGGACAAGGCATCTCCGCGCTCGGTGGCGGTGATGAGCCCGCGGCTGGCCGCCTCCGCGAGATCGCGGAATTCCCCGCGCTTCCAGAGGATCCAAAGGCGAGACTGCTCCGCCAGGAGGCGCTCCCAATGGCCAGAGCTCGGGTCCGAGAAGGTGGCGGTCGCGCGAGCCAGGGTTTGCGAGGCGCGGGTCCAGTCGCCTTCGTCGAGCTCACGGATCCCCGTCCAAAGCAGCACTTGCCCGTGCAACGCCGGTTCATCGACTTCTTCGGCGAGTTGCCGCGCTTGCCGGAGGTAGCGCTCGCCGCGGGCGCGCAGCGGACCCGCGTGATAAAGGACGCCGCCTCCGACGAACGCAAGCACGGTCGTCAGGGTTCGGGTGTCACGATCGAGGATCGCGAACCGGAGCGCGCGCAGGGCGTAGTCGAGCGCCTCGAGCGGTTGTGCAAACGCGAGCCCTTTGGAGAGCGTCCACGTCAGGCGCGCCCGAGCGCTCGGGGTGTGGCTACGCGAGAGCCGCTCGAGGGCGGGCACGCGCAGGAGCAGGAGCCTGATCATGAGCGAGAGCGCGACGCGAGCGAACGAGCGAGCCTCGGGCACCCCGTAGCGCCGCATCCATGGGGCCAACAGCGCACGACCCCGCGCGATCTCACCACCGATCATCATGGCATCGGCGGCGTCTTGGACGTGCCACTCGTGGGCGCCGGCGTTTCCCTGCTCGGCCGCTTGGAGGAACTGCGGCGCGGCCATCGTGGGCCGACCTGCGGCGTACCACGCTCGCGCGGCATGCAATGAAACCTCTTGTTCGCGCAACCATGGGCCTTCGCCGATCTCGAGGGCGCGTCCGTACCACTGCGCAGCCGCCTCGAACGCATAGACCGCCTCGGCCTCGCGGGCCGCGGTGACGGCCAGTACAGCCGCTCGCTCGTTCTGCCCGAGCGACAGAGCGTGCGGGAACCGCTCTGCCGGGCGTGCGTCGACGCATTCCAGCCCATGCAGGAGCGCAGTCACGACCTCCCGTCGTCGTTGCGCCGCGAGCGATGCCACGACGGCTTCGCGCAGCACATCGTGATAGAGCGCGATGTGAGTGGAGCTCCCCGGTCGCGATTGCACCCACGCCGTCGATCGCAACGCCGAGAAACTCGGTTCAGGAGCATCCAACCGTTGGCATGCATGGATCACCGCGCGCTCTTCGATTGGACCCGCGCTGAGCGCGATGACCTCGAGCGCGGCGCGGTCGGCCTTCGTGAGCAACTCGAAACGTTGCCCGACGATCGTGGTGATCGAAGGCGGTGCTGGGGTCGGGAGCTCCCAGGCGCTCGACGACAGCATCTCGAGCGCGAACGGAGAACCCTGCGAGGCATCGACGATCGCCGCGGTCGAGGGTCCATCGAGACTCGGGGCGCAGTCGCGGACGAGCTCTGTCGCGGCCTCGCGTGGGAGGCCTTCGAGCGCCACGACCTCGAGGCTCACGTGGGATCCTTGGGCGCGATCCAAGCGTTCACGAAGACGATCGATGGCCGTTTGCGAGCGACTCGCGGCCAAGAGCATGCCGATCGCTGTCGGACGTGACGCGAGCAGCGTCGCCAACAGGAGCTCTCCGTCTTCGTCGATCCAGTGGAGATCGTCGATCACGAGCTGGGCTCCGTGCTCGCCCACCATGCGTACCAACAGCTCTGCGAACGCGCGGTAGGATCCGGCCCGATCCTCCGTGCGTGCATCGCCGCGACCGGGAAACAGGAAACACGCCGCCTCGTGGGACGCCTCGCCGGCTCGCTCGATATATTCCGCGACGCCCTCGAACCCTTTGTAGGGCGTCTTCTCGTGCTCGTAGCAGCGCCCCACCATGATCGGTCTGCCGTGGTTCCCGGCCGCGGTCTCCAGCAGAAGTCGCGACTTGCCGACGCCCGCATCACCGGTGAGCACGAGGACCGGCGGTCCTTCGTCGCGCTCGGATGGAAGGCGCAGGCGTGTGAGGTGGTCCAACTCTCGTTCGCGCCCCACCAGGCGGCTGGCGCGAGGCGTGAGGACGAGGTTCCGCCGACCCAGGGCGTCGCCGACCTCGGTGTCTCCGAGCCGCGCGCGGGGGTCGGGAGCGAGCAGTCCTTCGCACAGGCGTTCGAGCGTGGACGGACCCATCGTGGGGGGTCCGCAACTCCACCCGAACGACGGGGGAGACCCGCGCAAGAGCTCGTAGAGGACCGCGCCCACCGAATACCAGTCGGCGGCTTCGGTCGGTTGTTCGCCGCTGAGCAGCTCGGGGGCCATGTACTGCAGGCTCCCGCTGCGTTCGACCGCGAGCGTCAGCGCCCCGGGAGGAGGGCTACCCATCCACCGAGATAGGCCGAAATCGACGAGCGTGACCCGGCCATCACCCGCCACCAGGATGTTGTCGGGCTTGATGTCGAGGTGAAGGAGGCCACAGCGGTGGAGCGTCGCGAGCGTCGCCCCGAGCTGTCCGATCTTGTCCGAGATCCACGCGTCGCGATCCGCTCGAGGGATCGCTCGCGAGGCGCTCGAGATGTCGGTCCCGTCGACCTTGGGCATCGCGACGAACCAATGGCCGCCATCCACCCCGAGCTCGCACGGGGTGGCAAGACCGGCGACCCGCAGGTTCCACAACGTCCGGGCCTCGTGACGCAGGTCTTTGATCGAACCCTCGTCGGACGAGCGAAGGATCTTCAACGCAAAGGAGCGGCCGTCCGAACGCCGCACCGCTTCGCGCACCTCACCGAAGCTCCCTTGGCCGAGGAGCGCCCCCACGTCGTAGTCGCCGAGTCGGCGTTGCGCCGGAACGTCCACGCGCCTGCCAGGATACACGGCGCGCACAGTCGACTCGTCCGAGGCGCGCCGTTCTTCGCAAACGCGACGTGAAAATGACGCCTATCGCGGCAGCGTCCGTGCGAGAGCCATTCGCCGAGGTGGTGTTCGCGCGGGCGGATCCTCACGCGGGAAATATCACGCGGAGGTCGGATGGCCCCTGGAATGCGCCCGTCCGGTGCACTCCAGGGCACTCGTGGGCGTGGCTCAAGGCTCGGACAACACGAGCGTGACTTCGTCTTCGCTCGCGTTGGCGGCCACGACATCGAGCGCGCCGTCGCCGTTGAAGTCGCCCACCGCGATGCTGCTCGGGCTGCTCCCGATGTTGACGGTCACCTCGTCGCCGAAGCCGTCGGCTTCCCCGGGAAGGATGCTCGCCGTGCCGTCCCCGGCGTTCGCGACGATGATGTCGAGCATGCCATCGCCGTTGATGTCGGCGAGCACCATCGCGACGGGGTTGGTGCCGACGCCATACGGCACGCCTGCACCGAAGCCGCCGATGCCGTCGCCCGCGTAGACCGTGACGCGGTCGTCCATGTGTGCGACGGCGACATCGAGGTCGTCGTCGCCGTTGAAGTGGCCCGCCACGACGGCCTGTCCGGCCGAGGCGATGGCGCTCTGCTCGGGCGCACCGAACAGGCCCGAGCCGTTGCCTGCGATTGCGCTGATGTTCGCGGCGCTGACGGTGATGAGGTCGAGGTCGCCGTCGCCATTGAAGTCGCCCGTGGTGAGGGCCGCGGGGGCGGTATCCGCCGTGACCGGGTCACCGAGCTCGAGCGCGCCGTCGCCATCTCCGATGAGGATGGAGATGTCACCGCTTCCACCGTTGAGAACGGCCAGGTCGAGGACGTCGTCGCCATCGAGGAGGGCCGCGAGGATCGCGACCGGTGCTTCGCCATCCAATGCGATGCTCATCGGCGCGCCAAGGGTGCCGTCTGCGTTGACCAGCAACTCGGCGGTGTTGCTCCCCGAAGCGAGCACGGCGACATCGGGTGCCGGCCCGCCCGCAAAATCGGCCGCGACGACGCCGACGGGCGTCATCCCGACGTCATAGCTGTCGCGGTTGGCGAGGTTGCCCGACCCGTTTCCGTGCAACACGTAGATCGCGTCGGCGCCTTGGCCCGAGATCACGAGATCGAGATTGTCGTCACCGTCGACGTCGGCTGGTGCGACGCCCGAAGGGCCGTCGGGTGCGGCGAAGTTGAGCCGCTCGCTCAAGCAGAGCTCCCCGGGCTCCACGGTCCCGTTGTCGCATTCGGGGTTGCCGGCGGCGTCCGAGGTCGTCTCGGATTCGCTCTCCCCGCCTTCGGTCTCCGGGTCCCCCGTCGAGGTGGATGCCACGCCGGATTCGCCCGACTCCTCCGGTCCGAGGGTCGTGGCCTCGGACGAACTCGTGGAGCTCTCGGTGGTCGTCGAGTCCGCGCCCGAGGTCGTGTCGTCCATCGAGTCCGTGCTCTCACCGTCGGTTTCCCCGGTCTCGCCCGCGTCGTCGTCTTGGACGAGGCCGTAGTCGTACGCGAGCCGGTCGCCGGTGGCCGTGACCGTCAGTGCCGTCGTGTCGACGCCGACGCGCGAAAGCGGCGTCCACGAGGCGTGGTCGTAGGTGCCGGCGATGTTGAGCACTTCGGGGGGGCGCCCGATCTCCGTGTCGCTGAAGTCGTAGACGAACGTGGCGGCCATCAGGAGCGTCCGGTTGGGGCGGACGTTGTAGGCCGTCCCGATGTTCCCGGGCGGTGCGTCGAAGTTCTCCGCCATCTGGAGCTCGACCTCGGCATCGAGCGCCCCAGCGGGGATCACGATCGTGAAGTTGCCATCGAGGGAAACGATTTCACCGCCCTCCGGCCCGATCTTCTGGACAGCAACAGTCTTAGTAGGTTGAAAGGCCTCACAGCCGACGCTCAGCACCAACGCACTCAGCGGAAACAGGACACCACGCATGATGTCGGGAGCCTAACACCTCACCCAACGGCCGCGAAGAACATGTTTCTTCCTCAAGCATTTGTTCCCAGGCGGGATCCCGCCAACGGCCTTGCAAACTCCGCTGCCGGTGGTGGCAATCGAGGTCACGCCGCCGGTCGAGGCTGGAATTTGGTCCAGTGGTGGGACGTCCGACATCGGACCCGAAACCGCTGCTGCGGACGTGGGATCGGCGGGCTGCGGACGTGGGATCGGCGCGGGCAGGTCGAACCGCCGGGCGCTTGGGTCCAGGGACGCGGGGCCGCGGCCTCGTCGCGGGGTTTGGCTCAGGAGGGATCGGGGGCGGGTGTGCTGGGCCCCGACGCGGGCATCTCGGGCTTCGCGATGTACTCGGCGGGCACTGCACCCTCGAGCGCCCCGAGGAACGCGACGATGGAGGCGACCTCGCTCTGAGAGATCGTCCCGCGCGCGGTCTGGTGTTCGGCCATCATCGCGACGACCTTCCCGAGGTCGTCGATCGAGCCGTCGTGGAGGTACGGGCCCGTCTTGGTGATGTTTCGCAAGGACGACACCTTGAACACGTGTTTGTCGGCCGCCGCCTGCGTCACCTTGAAGCGCCCTTCCTCTTTGAGGCCGGGCCAGGTCTTCACGCTGCCGAGCTTTTGGAACTGCGTCCCGCCAAACGCCGACCCGTTGTGGCAGGTCACGCACCCCACGTCGAGGAACAGCTCGAAGCCGTGCAGCTCTTCTTTGGAGAGCGCCGTCATCTTGCCGCCGAGGAACTCGTCCACCCGCGAGGGCGTCTGCAGTTTGCGCTCGAACGCCCCGATCGCCTTGGCCATGTTGTCGAAGGTCACCGGCGCGGCCTCGCCCGGGAACGCGGCCTTGAACGCCTCGACGTACCCCGGGATCGACTCCAGCACCGCGACGACCGCCGCTTCGCTCGGCATGGCCATCTCCACGGGATTGAGCACGGGACCTTTCGCCTGATCTTCCAGGGTACCGGCGCGTCCGTCCCAGAACTGAGCGACGTGGAAACCGGCGTTGTAGACGGTGGGGGAGTTGCGGTCTCCCACCTGGTCGCGATGACCGAGCGAGGTCGCGAGGCGCTTACCGTCCTTCTCGCGTACGTCGACCCCGAACTGCGCGAGATCGTGGCACGAGTTGCAGGAGAGATCGTGGTTCTTGGACAGGCGCGCGTCGTAGTAGAGCGTGCGACCGAGCGCGACCTTCTCCTCGGTGATCGGATTGTCTGGGTTCTCGGCAACGGCGGGCAAGGGCGAGAACAAGGGCTTGACGCGATCGAGCACGGCGGCGGGAGAAACCTTGGGGCCCGTCGTCGGGGCGACCGCAGTCTCGGCCTTTGCGGGCTTTGGGGGAGGCGGCGCTGCGGCGGGTGGTTTTTCGCTTTGGCACGCGAGCACACTCGCAACCAGGCAGAGGATCGACGGAGCTCGGAGAAGTCGTGCCATCGCGGTCGGAGTGGTAGCCGGCTCGCTCGCGCCGCGCAACGCGTTGTCGCCGGAAACCGGAGCATGTCCGCGCAGCGAGACCTCACGCGAGTGCTTCTCCGCGCGGTACGGGTATGAGACAACGTTGCGCGCAGTGACGATGCGTTGGCAGGCGCTCGCCGAGCGCGAGTTCACGCTGGTTTTGAGCGCAGGATTCTTCGGTTTCTTCGCGCACGCGGGGTTGCTCGTCGCGCTCGAGCGCTGCGGCGTGCGGCCTCGTCGCGTCGTGGGCGTGTCCGCCGGTGCGCTCGCCGGGGGACTTTGGGCCAGCGGCATCGGGGCCCAATCGATCGCGGACACGCTGCTTTCGCTGCGACGTGAAGAGTTCTGGGACCCTGGGTTTCCGTGGGGAGGCCTGCTGCGGGGTCAGAAGTTCCTCGAGAAGCTGCAGCGCGAGCTTGCGGCCACGGGGGTGCAACGCATCGAGGACTGCCCCACCCGTTTCACGGCCGTGGCGCACGACGTGTTTTCGGGCAGGGCGCGCCCGCTCGCGCATGGGCGGCTCGATTCCGCGATCGTCGCGTCCTGCACGGTCCCCGTGATGTTCCGTCCGATCTGGCGGGACGGCAGGCTCCTCGTCGACGGCGGCCTCTCCGATCGCCTGGGCGCGACCGCCCTGTCTGCGGGGGAACGTGCGCTGGTTCACTGGCTTCCGAGCCATCGCGCTTCCTGGCCTCGTCCGGAGCGCGGCGCTTCGCTTCCCGCCGACGCCGCCGGTCGCGACCTGCTCGTCGTTCCCGGGCTACCGCGCGTCCATCCGTATGCCCTCGAGCGCGGTGCCACGGCGTATCGGGTGGCGCTCGATTTCTCTCTGCGGTGGCTCACGTCCGAAGCGGCAGCCTCGTGAACGTGATACTTCCCTGCGCCATGACTTCGGAACTCCGGGTCCTGCCCCCAGGTGCGCTCGGCCCCCGCTTCGCGACCTTTGCAGAGGCGCTCCAGCGTCCTGTCGTGTTTTTCGACATCGAGGCGACGGGCACCGATCCCCTCTCGGATCGGATCGTCGAGCTCTCGCTCGTGCGGGTCCTCCCCGGCGGGACCGTCGAGGAGCCGCGGACCTGGCGCGTCGATCCGCAGATGCGGATTCCCATCGAGGCCATCGAGATCCACGGCATCACCAACGAGGCGCTCGCCGGGGCGCCGAGCTTCGCGCAGATCGCGGAAGAGGTCGCCGCCCTCATCGAAGGAGCCGATTTCGCCGGCTTCGCGGTGGGCCGCTTCGACGTTCGGATGTTGCATGCGGAGCTCGTGCGCGCCGGGCACAACCTCGACCTGAGCAACGCCAGGGTCCTCGATTCGCAGGTCATCTATCACCGCCGCGAGCCCAGGCACCTCGCCGCCGCGCTCCAGTTCTATTGCGGCAAGGAGCTCGTCAACGCGCACGGAGCCGAGGCCGACGCGCTCGCGTCCCTCCATGTGTTCGCGGGCCAGCTCTCGCGTTACGACGATCTCGCGCTCGCGGTCGAGGAGCTCCACGAGCTCTCCGCCACCCTCAATGATCAGTACTGCGATGGTGCCCGGCGCTTTGCGTGGCGCGACCACGAGCCCGTGTTCAACTTCGGCCGACTGCGCGGGAAAAGTCTGCGCTGGGTCGCGGGCGATCCCACCGAACGCAAGTACCTGCGCTGGTTCCTCGATGGCAACTTCGAGGAGGACGCCAAGGGGATCGTTCGCGAGGCCCTCCACGGCCGGATCCGCCGCAGGCGCGCGGCCGAGGCGGTCGCGCAGGCCTAGGGCGGTCGCGCGCGGTCGAGCGCGGTCGAGGCGGTCGCGCGCGGTCGAGGCGGTCGCGCACGGCCGAGGCGGTCGAGGCGGTCGAGCGCGGCCGAGGCGGTCGCGCGGGCCCAGGTCGTTCGCGCAGGCTCGCTGGGAGCCGGGCTACTCGGTCTCCTTCGGTTCGCTCGGCTGGATGAACCGCAGGGAGGGCTTGTCGAGGATCACGGTCGTGTTCGCGGGCACGCTGTGCGTCAGCCACACGTTGCCGCCGATCGTGGAGCCGCGGCCGATCACCGTGTCGCCGCCGAGGATGGTCGCGCCGGCATAGATCGTGACGTCGTCCTCGAGGGTGGGGTGCCGCTTCGTCCCGCGCTGCTCGGCGCCGCGCCGCACCGACAATGCGCCGAGCGTGACGCCTTGGTAGAGCTTGACCCTGGCGCCGATGATCGTGGTTTCGCCGATCACGAGGCCCGTTCCGTGGTCGATGAAGAAGCTCCGCCCGATCGTCGCCCCTGGATGGATGTCGATCCCGGTCCGGCTGTGGACGAGCTCCGACATCATGCGGGGCAGCAGGGGGACCTCGAGCGTGTAGAGGCGGTGCGCCAAGCGATGAACGACGATCGCCTGGACACCTGGATAGCTCATGATCACCTCGGAGGTGCTCCGCGCCGCGGGGTCGCCGATGAGGGCGGCTTGGACGTCCTCATCGAGGACCGCCCGCAGCGAAGGGATCGACTGGATCAAATCGATCGCCACCTCCTGCGCGCGGCCGTGGATCTCGCTCGAAACGCAGGGGGTCTCTGCGGAGTGGGCCTCGCGGAGCGTCTGCGCGCAACAGCTCTCCAGGTTGCGGAGCACTCGGGCACACCGCTCGCCCACGAACCAGCGGTAGGTCAGCGGATCGACTTGTTCATGGACGAAGTACCCCGGGAACACCAGCGACACCAGATCTTCGAGCAGGAGCGAGATCTCGCTGCGCGAAGGTAGGCTCAGGCCTTCCAGGTGGTTGATGTGTCCGTGCTCGGCGTACGAAGCCACGATGTCGTCGATGGCGCGGGAAAGTACCCGATCTTTGGGGCCGACTGGCATCGCGGGCGGAAACATAGCACTCCCGCGGACGCGCACTCACCTTCGCGAAGGACGGCCTCCGCGCGGCGGTCTTTTGGTGCCTTTGGCCCTCGCCCGCTAGACTCTCGTGGTGTCGGAAGCAAGCGTGCCGCTGCAGATCCTCGTGGGACAGCTGCTCATCGGACGCACCGAGGGCCTCAAAGCACGGGAGGTCGCCGCTTTCCTCTCGGGTTGGACCAGCGCGCTCGATGTGCTCCGCCGTTTCGATCTCGTCCTCCCAAATGCGGGCCAGGAGGTCCGCCACGCGCTGGAGCAAGCCTTGGATGCGCTCACAGAGGCGCAGGAGATCGTCCTCGAACCCAACCAAGACGAACAGGTCACCGGATAGCCCGACGACCTGTTGTTCGAAGACCTCGCACGACCTACCCCATGGTCGTGCCGGCTCGAGCGTCTTGTGGGCACTTTCCCCGGGCCTCGCACCCCTGCAGGGCCCCGGGCATGCCAACCGCTCCTGCGTCTAGCCGTCCGCGCGCATCCCAAACGGGTTGCCGGGCTCGGCGGGCAGCGGCGCTTGTTGTGACGTCGCATTACGGGCCTCTGGGCGCGCCGGCGGCCCCGCGGGCCACTCGATGTGGTGCTTGATCATGCGGCGCTTGAGCGCGTGGCGCGTGATGCCGAGCAGCTGCGCTGCTTCGACGATGCTCCCCGCTTTCTCGAGGGCTGTTTCGCACAACGTTCGTTCCGCCGTGCGGAGGTTGAGGTCTTCCAAGAGGATCGGCATAGGGCTCAGGATAAGCCAAATCATGCGAGTGAGAGCGCAATTATATGTAAGTTGACAAACGTTCGTGGCAGTTCAAGTAGGATAAACCCGCGCAGGTCGTTCCGATGTTGGTTTTGTTAGTAAAGACAGTTGAATCGTGTTCAGCGGCGCGAGCGTGCGCGGATCGACCAAAGAATCCCGACCTTTCGGTCAGGCGCGAACATCCCAAAACGTCGTTTTCCCGGTTTCGCGCGTTCTTTGGCGCGGTCCTGCCCGATGGAGGATCCGCCATCCCGCGACGATTGGTCAACGAATTGAAACCTGCTAAAACGAGCGTCGCGGCGGATCGGTCGCCACGAGCCCTTCCTATGTTTTCCGATCGTCTTCTTCGGCGTCTCGGCAGAGATGCGTACCATCGGGCGCGAAAGGTGCCGAGTTCGCGGCAAAGTTAACGAGTCCCGTGCTGCGCGTTCTCATCGTCGATGTCCACGCAGGACTGCGTTCTGCGATTGAGCGGACGTTGCGCCAAGCTGCCCACCAGACGCTTGCCGTCGAGGGCTTCGAGGCAGCTCGCAACGCCGTGCGCCATCATGCATTCGATGCGGTGGTTTGTGACCTACGAGGCAACGCAGGCGTGGGCCTCGTGCAGTGGCTCGGCAGTTACACACCTTCGACGCGCGTGCTCGCGATCACCGAGGGGGTGGGGGACGCCATGATTCGCGCCTACGCCTCGACCCCCACGATCCGCGTACTCGAGCGCTCGGATCCCGAGCTCATCCTCGCGCAGCTGCGAGAGCTCGGACCTCGCCGCGGGTTCTATGGCAACTCGATCGAGATCGAGCTCTTCGACTACGTCCAGATGATCGCGCTCACCGGCCGTGACAAGCTCGTAGAGGTCGTCACGCCACGGGGAACCGGGCGCATCTGGTTCGAGCATGGCGATATCGTCCACTGCGAGTACGCCTCGCTCAAAGGCGAGCGCGCGTTCTATGAGCTCCTCTCCGTCGGCCGTGGAGAGTTCTGCGAAGTCTTTGGGCAGCCGTCCCCCATGCGCACCGTCACGCGCTCGAGCATCCATCTTTTGATGGAGGCCGCGCGTCAAGCCGACGAAGGTACCTTGGGTGCACGTGACCCCAAGCTTCATCGCTCGGAGCACGACGACGACGACGACGGACACGAAGAGGTCTCCTTTGCGGAGCTCAACGACGCGGACATCGAGCATCACGTGCCCGTCGCCAACGAATCGCGCACGGCCAAGTTGATGCTCGGGGTCCCTCCGCCTCCCCCTGCCCACGTCCAGTCGCCGCAACGTGGTCCATTTGCCCCCCTCGAGGGTGAGGACGAGGACGACGAGGACTTCGCCGCGCTCGTGGAGGATTCCCTCATCGAGCGCATCCAGGACGAGGTCCGCCCCGTCCAGCGCACCATCACCGCGAGCTCCACCATCGTCGCCGCCGACTCCCAGTCGGGCATGGCCACCGTCGCCGGACACACGATCTTCGACGACCCGGACATGCGCTCGGTCATGCTCGACCAGTTCTGGCAGTTCGAGGGCATCAACGGCGTCGCCATCATTTCCAGCACCGGCAAGGTGCTCGCCGAAGACATGCGCAACAACAGCTCGCTCGTGACCCTCGCCGGCTTCTACATGCGCGGCGCCGCTCGCATCGCGCGTTCGCTCGGACACAACGTCTTCGATGGCGTCGTCGCCCGCTCCGTCAACGGCCAACAGATGGTCATGGTCAGCATGGGCGCTGCCTCGGCCGTACTCTCCGTCGCTCCCGGTGCCGATCCCGAGGCCGTGCGCGATGCCGTGATGGGAGTCGACTGACCCCATGATGGATGCACGTCGTCAGTTGCTGGTGCTGTTCGAGGAGCTCGGAGCGATCCAGGGTGTCAAGGGAGCCCTCATCGCCACCTCCGAGGGAGCCCTCGTCGCTGGCGAGCGCTCCGGTCTCACCGAGGCCACCGCCAACGACGTGGCCAAGACCGTCCGCCGCATGACCGTCGCCTCGGCGACCGTCGGCGTCCCCCTCCAGGAGCTCCTCATCAACTTCGGTGCCGCCCGCATGATGGTCACCCCGCTCTCCGAGGACGCCACCATCGTCGTCCTCCTCGAGCGCGACCAGGCCGTCGGTCCCGTCCGCAGCCTCCTCGCCGTCCAGCTCGACGAGCTCCGGGCCCTCGTCGAGGCCCAAGTCGACGAAGAGGACGTCGACCTCGGCGACGAGGGCATGGACGAGGTCCATCGCATCATGCGCGGCGAGCTCGGCCCCGTTCTCTACAAGATCCGCGACGTCTTCATGCGCTACGTCCTGCGCAGCGGTCACTCTGCCGAAGACGCCGACGACATGATGAACGAGCAGATGCGCGAGTGGCTGCTCTGTTGCAACCCCTCGCCCTACACCTTTCCCCTCCTCATCGACGGTCTCGCCCAGCTCCTCCACGACAGCCCCGCCCTCCGCGGGGACTTCATGGAGGTCGTCCAAGCGGCCATCCGCAGCGCACAGCCGAGCGGCGAGTCACCCTAGGCGCGCTCGCGGAGGCGGGTCGCGGAGGCGGTCGCCTGCCCGTCTCGCTTGTCCGCAGCGAGCCGCCCAGCGACGAGTCGCGCTCACGGCCCGCGGCTTTCGTTTGCGCGTATGGCGCGCCCAGACAAGGGGTCGGACGAGCGAGGACAAGGTGCTTGACGGGTCGCGGCGGATCGCGTACCTACAGCGTCCCTCGAGCCCAGGTAGCTCAGTTGGTAGAGCAGCGGACTGAAAATCCGCGTGTCGATGGTTCGAATCCGTCCCTGGGCACAGAGCTAGACCCCGCACTCGCGGGGTCTTCGCGTTTCTGGGGATAGGTGGTCGCATCTCGCGAGGTCTTCGCGTTTCTGGGGATAGGTGGTCGCATCTCCGAGCGGGTTCACGTCGGGGTCTTCGCGATTGCGAGCATCGTGGTCGTATCCCCGAGCGCGTGCACGTTCTGTTTGTCTGCAGCCAGAACCGTTGGCGTAGCCCCACCGCCGAGAAGATCTTCGCGAGTCGGGCGGACGTCCGCGTGCGGTCCCGGGGTCTTGCCCGGAGTGCGCGTCGCAGGTTGAAGGATGGCGACCTCGCGTGGGCGGACGTCGTCTTCGTGATGGAGGATGAGCATCACGATCGCTTGATCGAGCAGCACCGAGATGCGCTGGGGAGCACGCCGGTGCATGTGCTCGGGATTCCGGATGAGTATCGGTTCATGGATCCGGAGTTGATCGAGATGCTCCGGGACGCCGTGGGCCCCGTGCTCGATGCCGCGGTGTTGGCGGATTCGTAGAAGCACGGTGGCGCGCCGGACTCGCGCTCGTAGGTCGTACAGCCACTCCGTGCGCATTGGAACATCGATGTTTCGGTGGCAAGCCGCGCGGCCGGTGGCGGCCCGGAAGCCGGTGGCGGCCTTCTCCGTCGGTCTATACGATGTCATCACGATGCAGCCCGATGAACCGAACACCCCGCCCGCCACGTATGCCCACCCAGGTTACTCGCAGTACACGACATCCTCGAGTCCCGGCGGTGTGTCGCCGCTGGTTCTCGAGCATTTGCGCCGCACCAAGCCGTGGGTGACGCTCTTTGGCGTGCTGATGTTCGTGGCCTCGGCCCTCATTTTTCTTGCCGCCTTTGCGATGCTGGCCATGGCGGTCGTGGGACACCAGGTTCCGGGTTTCACGGGTGGGCTCAGCTTTTGGATGGGCGCGGTCTACTTCACGCTCTCCATCTTGTACATCGCGCCTGCAATCTACCTGAAGCGGTACGCGTCCTCGATCGGGCGGTTGATGCAATGTCCCAGCATGAACGAACTCGAGACCGCGCTCGCGCATCAGACCGCGTTTTGGCGGTTCATTGGCATCATGACGGTCGTGACGTTGGCGCTCTACGCCGGTATCCTCTTGATCGCGGGCTTCGCCGCCGCGGTCGGTCTCGCAGCGGGCGCATAGCTCGAGGTTTCGAGCTATGACCGTGGATCCTTGGCGGCGCCGCGAAAATGGGAGACGCTGGTGGGGCATGGCAGAGCGCGCGCGGATACCAGCGACCTACGATGACGTCCTGCGGGCACCGCCGGATCAGGTCGCTGAGCTCATCGATGGCCAGCTGGAACTGCAGCCCCGGCCAGCGTCGCTACACGCTGCAGCCGCGAGTGCGCTTGGCGAAGAACTCGGTCCACCGTTCAAGCGCGGACGCGGGGGTCCCGGTGGTTGGGTGCTGCTCGACGAGCCCGAACTCCACCTCGCAGACGACATCGTCGTTCCCGATCTCGGAGGATGGCTGCGAGAGCGAATGCCAGAGATTCCGGATGCCGCCTACTTCGAGCTCAGTCCCGATTGGGCCTGCGAGGTCCTCTCGCCCTCCACGTACGCGAAGGATCGCGGACGGAAGCGGGCAATCTATGCGCGGCACCAGGTTCGGCACCTTTGGTTTCTCGAGCCGCGCGCAAGGGTGCTCGAGGTGCTTCGGCTCGAGGGCGACGTGTATGGCATCGTCGCGGTGTTCGAGGGTGACGAGCGGGTTCGTGCGGAGCCCTTCGACGCGATCGAGCTCGACCTTTCGGTGCTTTGGGCGCGTTGAACTGGGATGCCTTCGATGAGCACCCCTCGAACTTCGGCAAAGTTCCCGCTTCGTGTCGATTTCGTCGAGACCCGACTCGGTCGCGTCGGTTTGACCTTCGCCCGGGCAAGGTTCAAGCCCATGCGGCCACGGGGTCGTGGGCGCGGGATCTCGAGACCGATGTCGCCCGTCTCCGCGATTGCTTTGGCTGCCGGCTGCTCGTCTCCGTGATCGAGCCGCACGAGCTGACCGAGCTTCGCATCGAACAGCTTCCGTACGTCCTTGCCCGGCACGGCATCGCGTGGCTACCTGTTCCGGTCGTCGACGGCGGTGTCCCAGCCGATCTCGTAGTCTGGGTCGCCGCGCTGCGCCGCGTGCACGCGAGCCTCCGCGATGGGGATCTCGTCGTCGTGCACTGCAAGGGTGGTCTGTGCGCGGCTGCCTGCTCGCGGGTGCAGTCGGCGATGCCCTGGGCGCTGCGGTCGAGTTCATGTCCCTCGAGGACATTCGAAAACGATGCGGTGGACAAGGCGTGCGCGAGATGTTGCCGGCGTACGGACGCGCGGGGGCGATCAGCTCCGCCCCGCTCGGCCGAAACGCAAGCGGACTACTTCGCTACGAAGGATTGTCTGCATCGCGTGTGGCGCGGCGATCCATTGAATGTCGAGAACGATCGGAAGAGGGGCGCGAGGGGGTCGTTGATCCGAGCTACGGGACACCGGATGCCGCGGTCTCCGCGAGGACCCGCCTGACGTATCCGAGCGTCCAGTGCCGCGTCGATACCTTGTTCGCAGGGGCGCTGTGTGACATCCAGAATGAGGGGATTCCCGGGAGGATCGAGACCCCGTGGGGACTCGGTGCCTATACACGCGAGACGGAAGCGCCGCGGATCCCTTCTCTTGTCCCGTCGGTACGCCCGCAGGGCGTCCGAGCTGCTGGTTTCGCCCCCAGATGCCGCTCCACGATTGCGAGGGCATCTCACCGACGGGGACGTGCACGGCCGACGACTCCGTGATCGTATGCTCTCCGTACGAAGGCCCTGTGATCGCCTATCCGTGCGCTCCCGGTGGGTGCGTCGATGACGATGAGTCGGGGGGCGCTCACTGCAGTTATCCGGACGATGAATACGAAGAAGAGCTCGGGGAGAGCGGGGACCTCACGTCGGGCTAGCCGCTCCATCGCGAGTCGTCATCGGAAACCACGCCTCCGCAAACGAGGTTGCGATCGCGGCCTCGGCTCGAGAGGGTCTGCGAACCGTCAGAGCGCCCTGGCGGTCGATCGCGGCACACTTGGCTTGCATGGCCGAGCGAGGCCACCGGGCGGGCGATCGGCGGATGTCCACCAAGGAGCGCACCGGTCGCGCACGGCTCCCAGCAGGTTTGCCAGAAGTGGTCGCGACCGGCGCGGAACGATCGCGCACCGGTTCTCAAAGGAGTGCGCGGTGCGCCGAGCTACACCTGGTGGTTGGGCTGCGGGCTGGTATCGCGCTTTCTCAGCTCCGGCATGGTAGGTTGAGCGTGTGGCGGACTCCGCTCATCGTCGCGCGACGTACCAAGACATTCTCGATGCTCCAGAGCACCTCGTCGCCGAGATTCTAGAAGGGTCATTGTACACGCATCCTCGGCCGGCGGTCCCACATGCGCACGCCGCCTCGGTTTTGGGTATGGACCTCGGTGGTGCGTTTCATCGAGGTCGGGGTGGCCCCGGAGGATGGATTCTCCTCTACGAGCCCGAGTTGCACCTGGGCGAAGATGTCATGGTGCCCGATCTCGCTGGTTGGCGGCGTGAGCGGATGCCCGCGGTGCCTCGTGATGCGTTCTTCGTGATCGCCCCGGATTGGGCGTGTGAAGTCCTGTCGCCTTCCACGGTCTCTGTCGACCGTCGTCGCAAGATGCCGCTCTATGCGACCCATGGTGTGCACCACCTCTGGTTCGTCGATCCCCTTGCTCGGCTGGTCGAGGTCTATGGGCTCGACGGTCGCGGCTATCGGCATTGCGTGACGGTAGGAGGCGACGAGGTCGTGCGCCTCGAGCCCTTTGATGCGGTCGAGCTCGAGCTTGGTGCGTTGTGGTCACAGCCTGAGACTCCGGCGCGTTGACGGTCACTGGGGTCGCATCCAGCCCTTTCGGATGCACAAGGCTCTCGCCGTGCCACGCTCTTCGCTGCTCCACCCGCGGCGACCCGTGGCACCTTCGAAGTGTGGGCGTTTCCCCTCACGACTCGCGCCAAGCTCCCAGTACGGTCCTGGCCGCCGCATCGAGTCTTGGAGTTGGCGCCCGCATACTGGGGGGCAGCGCTCGCGAACCCCGAGATCCAAGGCCGCCTCGCCGCGGACCCTTACCGCGCCCTGACGCTCACGCTGTGCTCACCGGGCCGGTTGCCCCACAACACGAGGGCCCGGCGTTCAAGGACGCGATTCGCTGGACGGATACGGGTGACCACATTCTGTATGTTTCGGTCGCTGCTCGCTGCGGGGGTCATCGCCCACGAAGCTGAGGAGCAGATGTTCAACGGAGTTCTCGCAGCTTCCGTTTCTCACGTGGGTCTATCTAGGCTCTGTCCCGTTTCCCCGAAAGTGCCGAATTCTTGGAGCGGCGGCAATTTCGTGATCCAAGCCAAGCATGACGGCACGCATGCCTCGCCACCGCCTGACCGACCCTCAG
>Ga0315910_10000918_pt1 | contig 27822 bp, 27 predicted proteins | sample EdamamesoilMG_FD_204470 | JGI IMG/M metagenome (GOLD analysis project Ga0315910, IMG submission 204470) | Garden soil microbial communities collected in Santa Monica, California, United States - Edamame soil | ecosystem: Environmental > Terrestrial > Soil > Garden | place: USA: California... | reverse complement strand
TACCCAAGTGCCCCGAATTCAATAGTGCGCAAAACATCAAAGCCACCGTTGCACTGATGCGCAACCATGGATTGAAGTTTGTTAACCTGGGTGCTTCTTCAAACTTGCATCAGCGCGATGGTAACAGCCGTACCAAGAACCTTGATGATGCAAAACGATTTATTGACCTGGCTCATCAAATCAAGTGTCCATTCATTCGCGTTTTTCCCAACAACTTTCCAAAAGAACAGGAAAAAACAGAGACGATTGATCTCATGGTAAAGGGGTTGCTTGAGCTTGGCCAATATGCCAGCCAAAGTGAAGTCAGGGTATTGCTGGAAACACATGGCGATGTGGTGTACATGGCTGATCTGGAAAGCATCATGAAAGCTTCTGAACATCCGCACGTAGGGTTAGTCTGGGATCCGCTCAACATGTGGGTGATCACCAAAGAATCGCCAACAGCTGCATACACAACATTAAAAAAGTACATCCACCATGTACACATCAAAAATGCTACGCTGACAGATGGCAAGATAAACTATGTACTTCTGGACAAGGGTGAAGTACCCATCTTTGAAGCTATCAACTTGTTACGCCAGGACGATTACAATGGTTATTATAGTTTCGAGTGGGAAAAACTATGGCATCCTGAAATTGAATCTCCTGAAATCGCACTCGCAGATTATCCCAACGCCATGGCACGTCATCTTGAATCAAAACGGAAGTAAATGTATCGCTAGCTTCCAGAGTCGATCGATTAAACCCGGGCTACTTTATGGATTGCTTCAGTTGATTGAAATCAATCCAATAGATATTACCGGTACCATTGGTAGCTGATTTTCCTATATCAACAATCTGCTGATACGTAGCCCTGGATTCTGAAAAGAAAGTGGGTAATTGATGTCGTTCGCTGGTAATAAAAAGTGTCTTACCATCCGGTGATACGTACGGACAATAATCCAACTGACGCGAATTGATGCTCTTCAGATTTATTGCTACCTGCCATTTTCCGTCAACGCCTTTCTCACTCATATAAAGATCGCCACCCCCAGCATCATCCTTTCGTCCATACGAGGTAAATAAAATATAGCGCTCGTCAGGTGAAACAAATGCGTTGAACTCATAGAGTTTTGAATTTACTGCGGTATCGAGTGCGATCGGCTTCTGATATTCATTCTTTGAAAAAGCCGCCAGGTAAATATCTTCCTTCCCAATACCCCTGGCATAAGCAGCGGTAAAGTACAGATTTCCATTGCTGGCTACCGAGGGATAAAATTCATCAGCCTCGGTATTCACGGGCGATCCCAAATTTACAGGCGTACTCCAGCCACTGCCAGCGCGCGTTACTTTCCAGATATCAAAATTTCCAGGCATCGTTCCGGCAACAGGCCGGTTAGATGAAAAGTAAAGTGTTTTACCATCGGCACTGAAGGCAGGCTCAAGATCACTATACGTTCCGGCAAACGAAACAACTTCCGGTGATGTCCACACGCCTGCTTTTACCTGCTTACAAAATACAATAGTCTGCACCGATGATTTAGGTGTGGATACCGTATAATAAATTTCTTTACCATCCGGTGACATGGCGAAGTCACGTTCATTACTAAACGTTGAAATGGAATTCTCTCCAAATAGTGTAAGCGTAGCCGGTGGAGGTGTAACTGCGAGTGAGATCGTGGACGGTTGTGCCAGCATAGATGAAGTTGCAAAGGCAAGAATAATCCAGATATACATTTTCATCACGCGAATCGGGGGATAAATGATCAGTAAATTTCGTCTGAAATGAAAAATAAACTATTTCTGCTAACGGTAATAATGGAAGCGCCAAAAATGAATATCGATTCCGCGAGTGCACTTTGCGAAACTTCGTGCCCTTGGTGTCTCGGTGGTTCACGAAACTTGAATAAAATTAAGTTTGAAACACCAAGACAGCAAGCGCACGAAGCATCACAACAAAAAGCTATTATGGTTGTTGTACTTTATCCAGAAAAAGGTAACGGGAATCATCGTACTTCACAGCTTTCGATTCGGTATCTAAAATCATAACCGGTGGATTCACATCATTCGCTTGTGCAGCCGGCCATTCCGGTAAACTTCCTCCATTCGGATTTCCGGTCTTGATAAAGTTGGCAAAGTAATTCATCATGGTCTCCGATACTTTGTAGTCATCAGCCGTCCACGCATAATCCTTTACCAGATCAAGGTTGCCCATGCAGTATTCAATCTCGCACGCATGAGGTGCGCCAATCGGCTCCGGCATTTTAAAGCCACCCTGCTGTGTGCCGCCAGCAAGTCCGGGCGCTAACCCTTTATCAACCATAGGCGGACGAAGCTTGCTGTACAAATAACGATACACAGGTTGCGAACTGTTTTTACGATGCGCATCAAACCACTTCCAGGTACTGTAAGAGATGAATCGATCAGAAGCCAGGTTAGTGGCGGCCCACTCGACTTCTTTCGCATTGCCGTGCGGATATACTTTCAAGGCTTCTTCCCAATCTTTCGGATACGCTTCCTTTACTTTTTTGATAAGTGTTTCTTCATTGATAGGTCCTTGTGTGAAAGCCATGCCCGGAATCTCTGCCGAGTTCCATCCCAGCAACAGGGGTATTTGTGCCTGCTCTTTTGCCTGGAATATTTCAAGCATACTCTTGGGATAGAAGTACCCATCAATGGTTGACGGAAATCCAAAGCGTTTCGATTCCTGATACGCCTCAAACAAATCTCTGGTACTTGCCGCACGCATCTGTGCCAATGAAGTATAGCCTGCATTCTTGGCGAATTCAGCACCGGTTTTTTCGGCTTCAGCCAAGGGAACAGCCGATAGCGCCCGAAGACCAGAACCACTTTCGCCAATGGCACCTGCAATCAGATTTCTTGAAAGTGGAGAAACCATTTGTGCACTCACCGAAATTGAACCTGCCGATTCGCCAGCGATAGTTACTTTTTTAGGGTCGCCACCAAACGCAGCAATATTTTCCTGCACCCATTTCAGCGATAAGGCCTGATCGAGTAAACCATAGTTGCCCGATCCTTTGTACGAAGCTTCCTTGCTTAACTCAGGGTGAGCAAAAAATCCAAATAGTCCTAACCGGTAATTTACCGTTACTACCACAATACCTTTCTTCGCCATAGCGGCCCCATCGTAACGCGGCTCAGAACCATCACCGGCTACAAAGCCGCCACCATAAAAGTAAACCAGCACCGGCAACCCGGTAGTATTTCGCTTAGCGGGTGTCCACACGTTCAGGTACAAACAATCTTCACTGATACCGGTCGAACGCGAAGCCATATCACCAAACACAATGCCTTGAACAGCACGCGGACCAAATGCCTTTGTTTGCTTCACACCTGTCCAGTTATCGGGTGGTTGTGGCGCTTTCCACCGAAGATTTCCAACAGGTGGCTTGGCAAAGGGAACGCCCAAATAGAGTTGGAGGCCCGACTTGGTGTCATAAAGACCTTCGATAGTACCGTTCTTGATCTTGGTTTGCACGGGGAAACTAAAGTTATCTTGCGCCCAGGCCGATACACTGGCCAGGCAAAGTAGGGTTAAGATTTTGATCATGTATGGAGTGGTTGTATTATTGTATCAAACTGAGACAATAATAATTAGCATTTCCATGAACTCCCAATTATTTTTGAAAAAACAGTTTTGCCAGGATGGACGGTACTACCTATTTGTCGCATGTAGCTTACGATTCGGTAATCATTGGATTCTCGGGTGATGAGTTGAAAATCCTGATCATGGAGTATCACAACACCGGGTTGTTCGCACTGCCCGGAGGATTTGTACGCCACGATGAAGACCTGAGCGATGCCGCACGCAGAGGGCTGCAGGAGCGCACCGGGCTAAAAAACATTTTTCTTGAACAGTTTTACACTTTCGGAAGCCGCAAGCGCCATCAACCGAAAGTGATGCGCAAAATTCTTAAAGCCAATGGCGTTACCGATGACCAGCATTGGTTGCTCGATCGGTTCATCTCGGTAGCCTACTATGCGTTGATCAACTACAAGAATGTTGTACCCAAGCCTGATACATTGTCAGATTCCTGTCAGTGGTATTCGATCGACAAACTTCCTCCGCTGATTTTTGAACACGAAGAGATTGTAACCCGTGCCATACAAACCCTGCGCGATAATCTGAACCGGAAATTAATTGGGATGAACCTGCTTCCCGATAAGTTCACCATGAAAGATTTACAACAGGTTTACGAATCCATTCTTGGAAAAAAATTACGAAGAACAACCTTTCAACGCGAAATGCTTAGTTCAAACTTGCTGGTTCGACACGATAAGCTTTTTTCAGGCAAGGCACACAAGGCTCCGTATTTGTACAGCTTTCACAAATGAATTTCAAAACGTTTTATTCACACTTATGAATACCCCATCATCACCCCTAAACCGGAGAGAGTTTATTCGCTATACAGCGCAATCTGCAGGCACAGCACTCTTGGTTTTAAATACGGTAAACACAGCTTGCGCATCGTCTGAAAAAACATTTACCGTTCAGGATGTTATCAGCTTGATTTTAAAAGAAGGTGGGCTGTCGCCATTAACCAACACGGTGGATACCATCAAAGCCGGAAAACCCGATCTGCGCGTTACCGGAATTGTTACCACGATGTTTCCAACCCTTGCCGTGATTGAAGAAACGAAGAAGCGAGGGGCCAACTTTATCATTGCACACGAACCATCCTTCTACAATCATACCGATGCCGCAGACTGGATGGCCGATAACTCCGTGCAAAAGAAAAAGCTTGAATTACTGAATACGTACGGCATTGCCATCTGGCGTTTCCACGATTACTGTCATGCGCTGCAACCCGATGCCATCATCTATGGTGTCGCCAAGAAAGCGAACTGGCTACCCTACTTCCAGTCAGGCAAAACGTTATTAACAATTCCGGAAACTTCATTGAAAGCATTGGCGCAACACCTCAAGGCATCGCTGGGCATAACCACTGTAAAAGTGATTGGCAACCTTGAACAATCCTGCAAACGCATAAGCTTACTCCCCGGTGCGTTTGGCGGACGCATGCAAATTACAACCGTAGAATCCGATCAGCCCGATGTACTCATTGTGGGTGAAGTGTCGGAGTGGGAAACAGCCGAGTACATTCGCGACAAACAGGCACTGGGTAGCAAAATATCCTTGATTATTCTGGGACATTCCGTAAGCGAAGAGCCCGGTATGGAATACTTTGCGGACTGGCTTAAGCCAAAGCTTGATGGTATTACCGTATCGCACATTGCTTCGGGCGATCCTTTTACCTGGATTTAATTTTGCCCTTAAAAATTTTCTATCATTTCTTTATCTTGCTCATCAAGTTATCCCCAACCTATGAAAAAACACCATCTCCTCCTTGCCGTCATGATTATGCTGACTGCAAGCTGTTCTGAAGAAAGATGATCCCGAGAAAAACGTCCGTAATTTCCTGGCTGCCTTTCAAAGCGACTTAACCAAGAGCGATGATGAGATCCTGTTGAAATTCAACGTGCGGCAAACCCGAGAAGCCATTCTTTCGGTTATCACTATTCTGCAGAACAAATATCCGTTCATTGTATGCGACATGGCAACGGCCAATGCGCAGATTACCGTTGAGAACGAGATTGTGAACGTGGATATTCCCGTTACCTTCTCAGTAAAAGACTTAAACTCTGACGATACTGAATCGTTTGTTTTCCAGCTCGTGTTAAAAGCTGACAACACTGGTTACACCATTACCGAATTTAATGGAGAAGAACTTTATCAGGTATTCACCCTGATCAAAAATAAAAACCAATGGGAAGCCGAACGCAAACTCGCGCTGCAGCAACGTTTATGGATCTATGAGGCTGCGCGGGCAATCGAAGATAAGTTTGATTCGGTTATCTGGTACGCTCCGTATAATGAGCAATACTACTTCTACGTGGTAGACGGTGCATGGACCAATTATTTTCTGAACTACGACACCAGACACCTGCAAAACTCAGGAACTAACATGGGGTTAGTCGATTCAAAAGGTAATGTGATTATCCCAATGGAATACGATCTTATTGGATCGATTGGATTTTTTAAGAACAACCTTGTAGAAGTTACCAAAGATGGAAAGGTAGGATACTTTGATATTGAGAGAAAGCAACTGGTGGTAGAGCCTGTGTATGATCTTATTGTACCGTATCACCAAAATTCTTTTGCCATCGTCAAACAGGATTCCGTTTATGGATGGCTAAGTAATGACTTCACCTACCAACCCGGATTACCCGGCAAACATGCCGAGCGCTGGATTAAGGACTTTGAATATTTGAAACAACCCATCCGGTTGAAGGCAGATAATCACACCTTCTGCGAAATACCTTCAGCCGAGCATACAGGCAACGGCATCATTGTACCACCCTCCTACCTTTCGAAGCATGGTATTTTCGATGCAATTGAAGGCAACATTTCAACCACAGACGTACCCATTAACGGATGGACTGATTATAAAGAAACGACAGGCTCGTTTCTGGAAACCATCACCGATAACATTCACGCTGTTATTACTACGGTACGCGAACGGTACCTCGAAGGTCGCGAGGAGTTTTATGTTTCAAGTACTGTAATGTTTGTTAACCCACAACACGACACGCTGCGTGTGGCCAACATCAATGGCGAAGAAATCAGTATGCACACCATTGATACTACTTTGCTCGAAGTTCGAACACCACATGATTTCTGGTTTGATGAATATGATGCTTCGGCAGAAACCAACCTGTACGAACACACCTACTTTTCCATTACCAACGATCGCGACATTACTCCACTTAGCTCAAAACGGTTATTCGCACAAACGGAATTCGTAAAACTCGACAGCTCCTACCTCACGGGATTGTTTATGGTTTATAACAGCGAGACACAACGCCAGGAGCCCGCTTCTTTTCTTTCGGCCAAAACCATAACCTTTATGCGCGATGAGATACTGGCTTCATACGGCTACACCTTCCCGGACAATGAACGCGTTGAGCACTTTAAAAATATCGTTAACTGGTACAGCCCTCAACATACAACAATCGAAGCGTTTGAAAGTGACATGACTGCTATCGATCAGCATAACCTTGCTTTCCTCAATAAGGTACTTGCCCGCATGCAGAAACCGCTTACCTGACCCATGACGCTTCGTAAACACGCTGGCTTCATTCTATTGTTTTTGCTGGCGATACCCTTGTCGTTCAACGCACTGAGCTACCTCAACTTTGATGCACAGTACGGGTTTCTACGACTGAAGCAATTGGCCATTGAAACCGGTTGGTACCTTCCGGCTTACTATGCGCATGTTTTGATTGCAGCGGTTATACTACTGGCAGGTGCCTTTCAGATTCATCCTGTATTGGGCCTGCGTTGGCGGAAGTTTCATCGCCTGTTAGGAAAAGTATACGTGGGCGGTATTTTGTTTTTCTCGGCACCGGGTGGATTTGTTATGAGTCTTTTTATTAACCGCGGACCGTGGGTATTAACGAGCTTTGTACTGCAATGTGCGGCTTGGTTTGTCTGCACGCTACTAGCATACATCCGCATACGTGAAGGTAATGTTCAGGCACATCGTCAATGGATACTGCGGAGCTATGCACTTACACTGGCGGCCATCTCATTGCGTATTTATGTCTTTTTCGGATCGTGGTCGTTTGATCTGGCTCAACCCACAGCATACGCATTGATTGCGTGGTTGAGTTGGATACCCAATCTGCTGATTTGCGAAATTTATCTACGCTACAAAAGCAGTCGGTCGCTGATACCAAGCCGGTAGTAGCCTGTTAACTGACAGCTTCACGACTGTATTTACTTCTGTACTGCAATGGTGAAAGTCCGGTAATTTTTTTGAAGGTGGTGCGGAAAGCTTTGGTATCGGTGTAACCAACCTTGTACATCACCTCGTTTACATTTTCGCGCGATGACTCCAGGTTCATTTTGGCGGCCTCCATCTTCACCCGCTGGATATACTCCACCACGGTATTGGAGGTTGCTTTCTTGAATCTGCGTTCAAGATTTCTACGACCGATAGCCAGCATGGAGGCCAACTGATCCACGGTGATCTTCTCCTGGAAATTCTGCTCGATAAATTCCTGAGCTTTTTTAATCTGCACATCATCGTGATCTTTTTGTCCCTGGAAGATGATGAATGAAAGTTGATCTTCGCGATCGATATCCAACGCAAATACTTTGGCTGATAACACAGCAATTTCCCGCCCTGCATATTTTTCAATGAGATACAAAATCAGGTTGGTGTACGAGAACGCACCACCGCTGGTATAAATACCTTGCTCATCGGTAATTACTTTTTCAGTAACCAGGTTCACTTCCGGGAACATCTTTCTGAAACCATTCTCGGCCATCCAATGCGTTGCACATTTCTTACCGTTAACCAACCCGGTGGATGCCAGCAGAAATGCCCCCAGGCACAAGCTTGCTACTTCTGCTCCAGCGCTATGCTGTTGTATAATCCACGGAATAAAATCTTTGTTCTCTTCTATTGCTTGCAGAATATCACCATCAATAGCAGGTATGATGATCAAATCCGTTTTCTTCACATCACTGATCAGCACATTAGCATTGGCGGTGAAGGCTCCACCACAAAGGGGTGTTTCTTTGGTCAGGCCAACAAGTTGAACATTAAACATGGCTGGTGCTCCTTTCGCTGCAAAAAAAGAGTTTACCTGTGTGAGCAACTGACGCGAACCTTCCAGACTACCCAGGATCGCTCCTTTAGGAATGAGAATCGAAATGTGTTTCATGTGTTAATGATTTCTTTACAATGGTCGCATGGAATACGCCAAGCTTTTTATCATGCACTTTTAGTGCAGGCACTGCATGGTTATTTCATACGATCAAATGTAATGTGTCGGAATGTCGGAATCAACCCCTTATAATGCCGTACTTACACCCCGGTTTGCTGGTGTGATGATACTAGTTTTGTAATGTTCCTAATCACTCGCGATGGAAACATTTGTGTTACAAACCGATATTCCTGTTTTTGGTTTTCAGGTAAAAGAATTTCCGATCGGAATACCCGCGGCATTCGATTCGCTGGTGAAGATGATTCCTGAAGGTTATGACCGGTCTTACTTCGGTATTAGTTATTTCAGCGATAATGCCGTAAGCTACTTCGTGGCCGTGAGCGAAGGTTTCGAAGGCGAAGCAACCTACTATCCAACGTGTAACACTCTAACCATTAAAAATGGTCACTATAAGGTAACACCGATTGTCGACTGGCAAAGTAAAACGGATATGATTAGTGATGTCTTCACGGTGATGATGAAGAACATTCGGGTTGATAAAAGCCGTCCCTGCATTGAATGGTACAAGGATGCTGATGAAATGTATTGCATGATTCGAAAAGATTGAGGAATGATAAAAGAAGTATTGTTTGTACACAGCGCAGGACCCCAAGGGTATCATGAAGGCAGCGATTACCTGGTATCCTACTTGCGGGATGCGCTGGGGGCACAATACAAGGTTCTGTTTCCGATGATGCCTGATCCTGAAAATCCAACCTACGATTCATGGAAAGTCCAATTACGAAAAGAGATAACCGCCATCAATAACGAAGTTATTCTTATTGGTCATTCATTGGGTGCATCGGTTTTACTAAAATTTTTAACGGAAGAACAATTACACAAATCAATTGCAGGATTGTTTCTGATTGGTACCGTGTATTGGGGAAAAGAAAACTGGGAAGTAACTGAGTATGAGTTGCGCGAAAACTTCATATCCAGTCTTCCGCCCATCCCGCAAATATTTCTATACCACAGCCGGGACGATCAAGTAGTGCCGGTTACGCATTTGATGTACTATGCTGATGCCCTGCCCATGGCAACCATACGCGAATTCGAAAACCGAGGTCATCTGTTTGGCAAAGGGTTGCCTGAACTGGCCGAAGACATTAAACGGCTGAAATCATGGTAGAAGTTTTTAAGACCAATGTTCAAAACCCTGAACAGGCATCGCGGTTGAAAAATTGTATTGAAGATGTATTTGCTGATTACGAAGTGAATTTCGATCTGCAGGATTGCGACAAGGTGCTGCGGGTAAAATGCACCACAGCCGTAATTGAGATCAAAACACTGCTACAGCTTTTGGAACAATCCGGTGTTTCGGCCGAACTGCTGGAAGATTGCTGATGCCCGTAACAAAGTAAACACAACTTTATAAAAACTAAATTCAATTTTATACCTTCATTTCAAACCTTACCGGTATGATTCTAACAATTGTGATTTCTGTCATCGTGGCTATCATCGCCCTTCCGTTTATCCTGGCGCTGTTCATCAAAAAAGAATACACTATCCAGCAGGATATCGTCATTAACAAACCCGTGGATGTTGTCTTTGATTACATACGTTACCTCCGTAACCAGGAGAAGTTTAGTAAATGGGTGATGACGGATCCAAACATGAAAACCGAATTCAGAGGTACCGATGGACAAGTTGGATTTGTGTATGCGTGGGATAGCGAAGTAAAACAAGCCGGCAAAGGCGAACAGGAAATTATGGCCCTCACCGATGGCAAGCGCATGGATGTGGAAGTTCGATTTGAAAAACCTATGAAGGGTGTAGCCAAAACTCCTTTCGTTCTTGAATCCGTATCCTCCAATCAAACCAAGGTAAACTGGGGCATGCACGGGCACAGCAACTACCCGATGAATGTGATGAATCCGTTTATGGATAAACTGTTGGGAAAAGATCTACAGGAAAGTCTTCAGAATTTAAAAAGTATTCTGGAAAAGTAATTCATCTTCGGGCGCTCTCATCAATTAATGAGGTTGATGGTTTGGTCAGTCGCAATGAAGTAACTGTTCAATGTAGTACTTTCGTTACGCTATAACCACCTAAACCATGATTGCTGCCAAAGGTTACGCTGCCCAAAGTCCTACTACGCCATTAGCACCCTGGAATTTTGAAAGACGTGAAGTCGGACCGCACGATGTTCACTTCAACATTCAATACTGTGGTGTGTGCCATTCCGATCTTCATCAGATCAGAAACGAATGGTTCAAAGGAATTTTTCCAATGGTGCCGGGCCACGAAATTGTGGGCAAGGTAGTACAGGTAGGAAATCAGGTAAAGAAGTTTAAGGTTGGCGAAACGGCTGCCGTGGGCTGCTTGGTTGATTCCTGCCGCACCTGCGAAAATTGTAATCAAGGACTGGAACAATATTGTCTCAACGGTTCAGTCGGCACCTATAACGCTCGCGGAAAAGATGGCATGCCTACGTATGGCGGATATTCCAACACCATTGTGGTGCATGAAGATTTTGTACTGCATGTTTCGCCCAAGCTTTCGCTGCCGGCTGTGGCACCACTACTTTGTGCGGGCATTACTACCTACTCTCCGCTGCGTTACTGGAACGTTAGCAAGGGCCATAAACTAGCCGTAGTAGGTCTTGGCGGGCTGGGACACATGGGCGTTAAATGGGGCGTTTCATTTGGTGCAGAAGTAACGGTGATCAGCACATCAGCATCCAAAGCGAATGATGCAATGAAATTAGGTGCGCATCATTTTATCAACTCAACAGATAAAACACAAATGAAGCAAGTCCGGGGCACGTTTGATTTTATTCTGGATACCGTTTCCGCACAACACGAATTACGACCGTACCTGTCGCTGTTGAAAACAAATGGCAAGCACATCATGGTGGGCATTCCGCCTGAGCCATTACCGGTGCATGCTTTCAATCTAATGGATGGAAGGAGAATTCTAACAGCCTCGAGCATTGGTGGCTTACCCGAAACACAAGCGATGCTGGATTACTGCGCTGAACACAATATTGTTTCAGACATCGAACTGATTGATATTAAAGACATCAATGTGGCGTACGATCGGATGCTAAAAGGTGATGTGCGTTACCGTTTTGTTATTGATATGGCTACGCTTTAACTCAAACATACCAAACGGAAGAAGCATCCAGCGAAAGATGAATGGTTTTGCTTTTTGTTACCGCAAGCGGAGTTTTCACCATAACAACTGTTCCGGATACATCCACATGTAGCTCGTAGTAACTGCCCATAAAAAATGAAGCTGTTATTTTTCCCGGAACTGTCTTTCGTCCTTTCGGTAGCACTTTAAAACTTTCTGGCCGTACGAAGATACGCTTCTTTGTTTTTTTTGGTTTCGCCAGTTTCAGAAATGGTTGCCAGTCGGTGACGGTGATAACATTGTATTTCCCAAGCAATCCCGCCACATAAGTATTGACAGGTCGTTTGTAAATTTTTTCAGGTTCACCTTGCTGAACGATTTGGCCATCCTGCAACACAATAATCCGATCGGCCCAGGCAAGAATATCTTCCGGATCATGCGAGACGAGTATGCAGGTAATTTTCAACTGGTCACAAATTTCCTGGATCACCTCCTTCAAAACATTCTTGTGTACCATGTCCAGGTTGGTGAAGGGTTCGTCCAGGAGCAACAATCGTGGGGATGTAATCAGCAACTTGGCCAGCGCAATGCGTTGTCGCTCTCCGCCTGAAAGTTCATCCGTCCTTCGTTTCAATAAATGCGTAATCGCGCAGACCTCGTACAGCGTGTTGGCTTCCTCGTGCGAAAGTGAATTAGCGTATTCCAGTACCTGCTCAACTCGTAACGATTTTGGCAATTCAAAATGCTGCGACAGGTATGCAATCCCGGCATGTCCAGGAACGAGCCTCTCGTAAGCCCCTTCCACCCGATTATTTTCAAAATACACATCACCACGATCGGCTTGGGCAAGGCCGGCAATTATTTTTAGCAATGTACTCTTGCCCGATCCGGTTTCGCCCACGATGGCGACTTTCTTCAACCGGCTTTGCGTGAAGGTGATGTCGCGCAGAATAAAATCACCCTCTCCTTGTTTGCTCACCTTCGATACATTTAACAATGCCATACGCGTAATGTCACTTATCTTTTCGTTTCAGTTTCCTGTAAATAAAATCAATCAGATAAATCAGACCCAACGCCACAGCGGTAAAGCCCATGATGTAGAGCATTGAAAATTCATCCACATCGCTGAAAGGGAATACGCGCCATAGTCCAACTATCATCACTTAAATATATTGATTAACCCCATCGGGCAGCAACCTTGACTAAGGTTTTATTTCGATGTGTGATCTCCTACTTCACGTTCGTTTAAAATATTCTGCATTTATTCTGAAAAATAGAAACATATTGTTTTCCTTTACCGTATCAGATCAACAGTAAAGTTTATGAAGGGTTACATCGGTGAATTTGAAGAGCTTGTTCTCCTTACCATTGCCAGCCTGGGTGATGAAGCGTATGGTGTTTCCATAAAGGAAGACATTGAAATGAGAGCCAACCGAACGATCAGTATCGGTGCCTTGCATTCAACTATTACACGCCTGGAAGAAAAGCGATTACTCAAATCGCGCTTGGGCGAACCCACACAGGAACGTGGAGGCCGGAGCAAGCGCTTCTTCGAACTAACCCACGAAGGAAAAGCCGCACTGCATGAAATGAAAAATCTTCGCGATGAACTCTGGAAAATTTCTAAAACTACGTTATCGCTGGGCAAATGAAAAAGCTATCACATCCACCGCGTCTGGCTGTCGCCTTATTTGATTGGTATTGTGGAACTGCCGCGGCCGATGACCTTCGTGGCGATCTGGATGAACTCTACTACCGCGACATCAACCGAATGTCGGTTATGCGTGCAAAGTTTCGGTATTGGAAACATTGCATGGAGCTGATCACTTCGTACGCGTTGAAAAAGCGAAAACAAAAGGCAGCTGTATCGACTTTCTCATCAAACTCCTTTCATCCCGCTATGCTGAAAAATTACTTTCTGATTGCCACACGTAACCTGGCACGTCACAAATTTTTTACGATTATTAATGTATTGGGCCTGGCCATCGGCATGTCTATTTGCCTCTTGTTCATAGCCATGTTATCCTTCATTTGGCAGTACGATACCTTTCATTCCAACAACGACAACATTTACCGGGTTATTTCAGAAACCAACAGCGTAAACGACAACCGGGAATTTGCTTCAGCTCCATCAGCTCTTGCCGATAAATTAAGCGAAAACATAGAAGGCATAACGGAGGTAGTGCGGATAAACCGTTCGCTCAACAGCGTGGTTAAATTTGAAAACACGGAAGTATCGCTTGCTGGATACTTTACGGATCCTTCATTTCTGAACGTATTCACCTTTCCGCTTCTCAAAGGAAACAGCCACACGGCACTGAGCAAACCCAACAGCATAATTATCACCGAAAAGGCAGCAAAAAAACTTTTTGGATCAGAAGATCCCTTCGGAAAAATGGTTACCCTCGATAACCTTGGCGAGTGTGTGATTACTGGCGTGATGCATGAGCTCCCGAAAAACTCGCACCTGAAGTTTGAAATACTGGCCTCCTACTCCACCATTCTGGCAGCTGAGCAGGCTACACCATCTGTTAAAGACTGGCACGAATCCAGAACTTCGTACGTGTATATGTTGCTGCCCGACAACGCATCAACCGAAAATATTGAACGCTATCTTCAATCCGTTTCGCAGGCCTATTTACGTGACGAAAATTTTCATATTTCCTTTAGTCTTCAGGCTATGAACGACATCAATCCTGGTCCGGATTTGTATAACCAGATCGGACCCAGCTGGGATTATACTTCGATATCGATATTCTTTGTGCTCACGCTGCTGATTCTTATTCCAGCCTGCTTTAACTACGCCAACATTTCGATATCGCGCGCACTGAAACGCATGAAAGAAATCGGCTTGCGTAAAGTTATGGGCGGACAAAAGGATCAGATCTTTCTGCAGTTTATCCTCGAAACAGTAATTATTACGTTCCTGGCGCTGGGCCTATCATACTATATCTTCGTCATCGTGCGAAATGAATTCGTTTCGATGGTTGTAGCCGGCCCGGAGACACTCGACCTGTCTATTGATTTTCAAACCTTACTTTACTTCGCGGTATTTGCGCTGCTTGTGGGGCTATTGGCAGGTACCATTCCTGCACTCTATTTCTCCAGGCTCACGCCAGTTCAGGCGCTAAAGAGCAAGCCCACCGGAAGTTCAACGCGGTTTAGTTTCAGAAAAGTGTTAACCGTTTTTCAGTTTGCCTTGTCGCTAGGTTTTATCATGAGTGTCGTGATTGTGTACAACCAGTATCGCCAAACCTTGAACTACGATTTTGGATTTCAGCAGGCTAACATTCTGGATGTCGATCTTCAAGGCACCGATCCTGAAATATTCAGAAATGAGTTCTCGAAATTGTCATCGGTACAAACCCTCTCCATGTCATCCCATGTCATGGGCACCGGGTCTGTGGATGCCACCTGGATAGTCGATCGGGTAAAATCAGACTCGGTGGAAGTGTTTCAAATGTTTGTCGATCAACATTACCTCAGCAACCTGGGGCTGCACTTACTGGCTGGAGAAAATTTTACAGACAATGCTGCAGCCAATGCGAATCGTGTGGTGGTGAACGAAGAATTCCTCCATCAATTCAAGATAAAGAATCCACATGAAGCTATTGGTCAGACCTTTTCACTTGCTGACAATCATGATGTAATCGTGACCGGTGTAGTCAGGAACTTCCACTACCTGCACCTGCGCGAACCGATCAAGAGTTTTTTCTTCCGGTATGATAAAACGCAATTCCACGTAGCGAATATTAAGGTGGTATCCACCGATATATTCACCACCATTTCTGAAATGGAGTCGGTTTGGAAAATTTTTGGCGGTGAGAAAAAGTTTGAAGCCAAATTCTTTGACGATGAAATTGGAGAAGCATACGCCTTCTATTTTTCCATGATCAAGATCTGCGCCTTTCTGGGTATGCTGGCTATTTCTATTTCCTGTTTAGGCTTGCTGGGCATGGTGGTGTTTACGGTGGAGAATCGGGTAAAAGAAATTGGCATCCGCAAAGTAATGGGAGCATCCACCCAAACGGTTACCATACTTCTCTCGCGCGATTTTGCCAAGTTGATGGTGATCGCTGCCATGATTGCCACCCCACTAACCTACTTGTTCTTTGACAAATTGTACCTGCAGGCCCAACGGTACAAACTTCCGATTGGAGTATCCGAAATTGCCATCAGTCTTTTCATTATGCTGGCGCTGGGGCTTGCCACGATACTTTCTCAAACCATGAAGGCCGCCAAAGCAAACCCGGTGGATACCTTGAGAAGCGAATAAAGAAGAGTTGCGTATTGCAAACCAAGCCCATCCGCTCCTGTCTGCGAGGTCAGCGGAAATAATCTCGGCTAAAAAAAATAGAAAAAACATGGAGGTTTATGCAACCTCTTATGCCGCGATTCAGTCTAATACATAAATCTCTTATGTATTAAGCTTTTATGCATTCACCCGAACTTTTAAAAGGCACCCTACAAACCATTCTTCTTAAAGTATTGAAAGACAATGGAAAGATGTATGGTTACGAGATCACTCAAAAAGTAAAAGACTTATCCATTGGCCGTATTGTGCTGACGGAAGGCGCGCTCTATCCCACGCTGCACAGACTAGAGTCAGAAGGAATGCTGAAAACCGAAGTAGTAAGCATTGGCAAGCGCGTACGGAAATATTACACCCTCACAGCCGATGGTAAAGCCGAAGCCAAAGACCGGGTAAATGATTTTGTTGATTTCATTAAAACCATGTCGGTAGTATTGCAGGTGAAAATGATTCCGTAGTGATGACGCAGCTCACCAACGACCATATAGATTACATCACCAAAGACCTGCACTATCGCGGGCTGGTGCTGGATAGTCTGAAAGACGAAATGATCGACCACGTGTGCTCGGCTGTGGAAGCGCGGATGAACGAGAACGTCCGGTTTATTGATGCGTATCACGAAGTATTGAAATCGTTCGGCAGCACCGGTGGCATTCGTCAAACTCAAAAGCAAACCCTTCAATTCGAAAATAAAAAAACCAAGGCCATGTTCAGAAACTACATCACCATCGCGGTTCGTAATTTAATGAAGCACCGTTTCTATACGCTGATTAACGTAGCTGGTCTGGCAACCGGCATTGCCGCGTGTCTGGTAATCTCGTTGTTTGTTATCAACGAGTTGAACTACGATAATCATCATACCAAGGCCGACCGGATTTATCGCGTTAATGGTGAAATCAAATTTGCTGAGAATCACTACAAACTTGCTGTAGCGCCCGCGCCCATGGCCGATGCCTTGCTTCAGGAGTATCCGGAAGTGGAAGCTGCTGTGCGTTTCAGAAGTCGTGGATCATACCTGGTGAAAAAAAATGAAACGGCCAACAACATTAAAGAGCATGATGTGGTGTGGACTGACAGCACCTTCTTTAAAATTTTTACAGTGCCCGTACTGGAAGGAAATCCCGCTACAGCACTCAGTAAACCGAATGATATTGCCATCAGCAAAACCCTGGCCGATAAACTCTTTCCGGATAGCAGTGCAGTCGGGCAGACACTGATTCTTGACAACCGCTGGCCAGTAAAAGTAACGGCTGTTTACGCAGATATGCCGGATAATGGGCACTTCCGGTTTAATATGCTGATCGCCTTAAGCGGATTAGACGAAGCGCAAGCACCTAACTTTCTCAGCAATAATTTTAATACCTACATTTTGCTTCGCGAAGGCACAGATCCAAAAGCATTTGAAGCAAAACTCCCAACGTATGTGGAGAAATATGTCGGTCCTCAAGCGGCACAAGTATTAGGAGGTGAATTTACAATGGAGAAATTCAAAGCCTCCGGAAATAAGTTGGAATATACACTGATGCCGCTGCAAGCCATCCACCTGCACAGCGACCTCACCGCTGAGTTTCGGGCCAATGGCGACATCACCTATGTTTACCTGTTTGCTGCTATCGCCATCTTCATTCTGCTGATCGCCTGCATCAACTTTATGAACCTCTCTACTGCGCGCTCGGCCAATCGCGCAAAGGAAGTAGGCGTGCGTAAAGTAATGGGGTCGTTGCGTTCGCACCTCATCCGTCAGTTTCTTATGGAATCAACACTGCTCACATTATTTTCATTTGCATTGGCCCTGGCCCTTGCCTATTTGTTCATCCCCATATTCAATTCGCTTTCGCAGAAAAACCTGGTACTGCCTTTTGGCGATTTTCGCTTATACCTAATTGTGATTGGTGGAGCAATTGTGATTGGCGGACTGGCCGGCTTATATCCATCGTTCTTCCTTTCCGCTTTCAAACCCGTGAATGTATTAAAGGGACAGGTTTCGCTTGGTATGAAAAGCGGATTCATCCGCAGTGCGCTGGTAGTTTTTCAGTTTGTGATTTCTATTTTCCTGGTGATCGGTACCATCACGGTAAACCGTCAGTTGAATTACATCCAGAACAAGAAGATCGGATTCAAGAAAGATCAGGTGCTCATTATTCAGGATGCATACGCTTTGCAAAACAATTCGGAGGCGTTCAAAAATGAAGTAATGAAAAACAGTTTTATCCAAAGCGGAACGGTTACCGGCTTTCTGCCCGTTTCATCGTGGCGCAGCGATAACTCGCACTGGCCTGCCGGCAATCAACCGACACAAGAAAATATGGTGGGGCTACAAACGTGGGAAGTAGACCATGATTATGTAAACACCATGGGCATGACCATCAAAGAAGGGCGATACTTCTCCCGCGAATTTTTGAGCGACTCATCGGCCGTAGTACTTAATGAAACAGCCGTTAAGCGTTTCAATCTCACCGAACCACTGGGCAAAAAGATAGCCACCTATACCTGGAATACTCCGGAAGGTACCCCCGATCCAAAGTCACTTCGTGAATATACTATCGTGGGCATTGTAGAAGATTTTCATTTTGAATCGTTGAAGCAGAACATTTCGCCACTGGGCTTATACCTCAAAAGCAGCAACGGCAGTGTAGCGTTTCGATTCGAAGCAAAAAATACGCAAGAGGTTATTAAAACTATCGAGCAAACCTGGAAGACCATGGCACCTGGCCAACCATTTCAATATTCATTTATGGACGAAGACTTTAGCCGTATGTATGACAACGAGCAGCGGCTTGGGCAGACGTTTGCCGTGTTTGCCGGCCTGGCCATACTCATTGCATGTCTTGGTTTGTTTGCCCTTACCGCTTTTACGGCTGAGCAGCGCACAAAAGAAATCGGCATCCGAAAAGTGCTGGGCGCATCGGTGGGCAGCATTGTGCTGCTGCTATCGAAAGAATTCGGCAAGCTCATCATCATTGCCTTTGTGGTGGCCAGCCCGTTGGCCTGGTACAGTGTAAACTGGTGGCTGAAGAACTACACCTACAAAGTAGAGATCGGCATTCTGGTGTACATACTGGCCGGTGGCTTTGCTTTTCTGGTGGCATGGCTCACCATGGGATATCAATCCATTAAGGCGGCTACTTCTAATCCGGTGCAGTCGCTGCGAAGTGAGTAGTTGCAAATGAGTGATTTCTATTTTACTATTTCGAAATAGCGTATTCCAGGTTCATAATAACATCCCAGACTAAATTGTCATTATACCATATTTGGTGCAGGTGATATTGGAAGCCCTTACAGTATTGTACGTCTTACTGGTGTCCAATTCAGAATCTCGAAATTCCAGGTAGAGTATAGACTCACCATCTTGTATTTCTCCATCAGGAAACACTTGGTAATCTGTTCCTGAAAAATTCCAGCAGCACTATGTACGATCACGCCAGAAACCTATCTTTGCGCCCTTATTTCAGTACACATGATCTCAGTTGACGCAGTAACAGTAGAGTTTAACGGTTCGCCCCTTTTCAGTGACATTACCTTTAACATTAACGAAAACGATCGCATCGCCCTGATGGGCAAAAACGGTGCGGGTAAATCCACCCTCCTGAAGATCATTGCCGGGGTTAACAAGCCCACACGCGGCAAAGTATCGGCTCCGCGCGAAGCGGTTATTGCCTACCTGCCGCAGCACCTGCTTACCGAAGACAATGCCACGGTTTTTGAAGAGGCCTCGAAGGCGTTCTCCAAAATCCACAGCATGAAAAACCAGATGGACGAACTGAACCGTCAGTTGGAAACACGCACCGATTATGAATCTGACGAGTACGCTAAAATTATTGAACAGGTATCGGAACTGAGCGAGAAGTACTACTCCATCGAAGAAATCAACTACGATGCTGAAGTAGAAAAGACCTTGATGGGCCTTGGCTTTCTTCGCACCGATTTCACCCGCCAAACCAATGAGTTTTCGGGTGGCTGGCGCATGCGCATTGAACTGGCCAAAATACTCTTGCAAAAACCCGATCTGATTTTATTGGATGAGCCCACCAACCACCTTGACATTGAGTCGGTGCTGTGGTTGGAAGAGTTCTTGAAGACCAGCGCCAAAGCCGTTATTGTAATCAGCCACGATAAGATGTTTGTCGACAACCTGACCAATCGTACGATCGAGGTAACGATGGGGCGCATATACGATTACAAGACCAATTATACACACTACCTGCAGCTGCGCAAAGAAAGACGCGAACAACAACAAAAGCAGTTTGACGATCAGGCTAAACAGATTGCAGAAATTCAGGAGTTTATCGATCGTTTCAAAGGAACTTACTCGAAGACCTTGCAAGTGCAATCGCGGGTGAAGATGCTGGAAAAGATCGAAATCATCCAGGTAGATGAAGTGGATACTTCGGCTTTAAACCTGAAGTTCCCGCCTGCTCCACGCTCCGGAAACTATCCGGTCATTACCGATAGTTTGAGTAAAAGCTATGGCGATCACCTGGTATTTAAAGATGCCTCCATTACGATTGCCCGTGGCGAGAAGGTTGCTTTTGTTGGGAAAAACGGTGAAGGTAAATCAACCCTCGTAAAAGCCATTATGGGTGAAATTGATTACGATGGAAAGCTTCAGATGGGGCATGGTTCTATGATCGGCTACTTTGCACAAAATCAGGCTGCGTTGTTGGATGGTGAGCTTACGGTGTTCGAAACGATCGACCAGGTAGCCGAAGGCGATATCCGCTCCAAGATGAAAGACCTGCTGGGTGCTTTCATGTTCAGTGGCGATGCCATCGATAAAAAAGTACGGTTGCTTTCCGGTGGTGAAAAAACTCGCTTGGCCATGCTAAAACTTCTGCTCGAACCGGTTAACCTGTTGATTCTGGATGAACCTACCAACCACCTGGATATCAAAACCAAGGACATTCTGAAAGATGCGTTGAAAGCATTCGATGGTACATTGATTCTGGTGTCGCACGACCGTGATTTTCTGGACGGACTGGCTACAAAAGTATTTGAGTTTGGTAACAAGCGCATCAAAGAACACTTCGAAGACATCAATGGCTTCTTACGAAATAAGAAGATGGAGAACCTGCGCGAGATTGAGCGAACTTCTAAGTAAATATTAAGTCTATTTCCCGCGGATTACGCAGATCATCGCAGATAGTAAATCCTACCATCTGCGGCAGATCGACCGTAGAACAAATAGGTTGCTGACGCTCCAAAAAATTACAGTGTATCAACGCGTAATTTTTTTCAATCATATTCCGTAAATTCAATGTATCGTTCGGCTTAAGTTACTTACGGTTTATGAAAAAAATCCTCATCGCATCAGTTCTGCTTTGGCTGTGTACGTTGGGTTTGCATGCACAAACTTATATGTACCTCGATGAGCCATTCAAAAATACCACCAAGCCCATGCCGGTAAAACGAAAGGGCATCAGCACGGTTGGTAAATACCAGTTTGGTCCGTACGGGATTATCGCTGGCAAAGCCGGATGGACAACAACCAAGAGCAGTTCTAATCCCTATAAAGGTGAAAGTAAAATTGAATCAAAATCCAGGAGCAGCTTCATCCTTACCAGTAATCAACGTGATAGCATAACCGTAAACATCACCTTTACCGCCATGGCGCGGATTGAAGACAACAATAGTTTTCTTTTCCGCATCCTTACCGGTTGGGTATCTCCAGAGGTGAAGGAAAACTATGAAGTGTACCTGGCGTCCCTGTCATCTACATTGGATACATCAACCTGGAAACTGATACTCTCCTATCCCGTAGGCGATGAAATCAACCGGGATATTTCAACGACAGATCTGCATGCTTTCCATGGCCTACTTTCTAACGAACGCAATACAATAACAATCAAACCAGAACTACGATGGGAGGATGGCAAGCAAGCAACCCTGTTCAAACCTGTGGAAGGTTATACATTTCAGCAAGACGAAGAAACGATAGCGGCTGTTCAGGTGCTCCCGTTTAACAAAATGCATGCGTGGATCAAAAGCGATGTTCCGGATGCACTTAAATTAACATTAGCCGCTGGCATAGCAACCATGTTGGTACGCAGCGAAGCAACTCATCAGTAAACATTCATCAGAACGTTACATTTTCAGTTACTGAACAACGTTAATTGCAACGTAGGTTTAAAAATTGACTTCTTACTTCTTACTGCAGCCGGAGTACTTCGAATGTGATACACCGGAGTTTCTTTTTCGCGGGGGGCGATCACTACCGTAGTATCTCCCGCCACGTGGTCAAACAATTCCTTCACAATTTTAGGCGTGTTGTTGTTCTTGCTTAAGTGCGCCAGAAAAAGATGACTCATGTATTCCGGACGGTGTTGAAGAAATAATTCCACGGCTTCCGCATTCGACAGGTGCCCACGGCCATCGCGAATTCTATTCTTCAACGCCAACGGATAAGATCCATTTTCCAGCATGTCGGTATCGTAGTTCGATTCCAGAAAGGCAGCGTGGCATTCTGAAAAATGCTTGATAACATGCTCGCACGATCGGCCGATGTCTGTAAACACACCCACCCGCACCGAACCATCAGACACAACAAAGCTGTGCGGGTCGATGGCATCGTGAAATTTTGGAAACGCTTTAACGGAAAGATTGCCCACGGTTAAGGTATCGTGTGCTTTGAAGGGAACTATCAGATGATCCTTCAACTTGAGCCGGCTTTCGCGTAAAGTAGATTCCGTAATGTACACCGGTATCTTATGCTTTTTCGAAAGCGATGAAACTCCGTTGATGTGGTCACCGTGTTCGTGCGTAACAAAAATACCCTTGATCTTTCTGATGGAAAGCTCCAGCCGCTTCAGTCTCCTTTCGGTCTCGCGCATGGAAATACCACCATCTACCAGCACGGCCTCATCAGCATTGCCAATGTAATAACAGTTGCCATTACTACCCGAATTCAAAGAAGCTACAAACAAGGACATGCGCGAAAGTAAAAGAAATTCAGATTCACTTTCCGGCTATGGACTAGAACTATTTTCTTCTATTTTTGACATTGAATTAAAGTATAGCTCGAAATCAGTACCGATAAAATGGAGGTTAAGAAAAAAATACTCGTCCTGGGCGGACTCGGTTTTATCGGTAAGAATTTATACAACGGCCTTGTGCAAGACCAACACCAGGTCACCATCCTGACGGATGCCATGCATCAGGCCGATGATGGCTTTCTCACAGCGGCCAGCATAAAGGATATTATTCTCGGCAACATCCTCGACAAAGATTTCATGGAACAGGCCGTAGCCGGCTACGATGTAATTTTCTCGCTGGCCGGAAGCTCGGGGGCTGCGGATAGTATTCAGAATCCTTATCATGATCTGGACACCAACTTGAAAGGTCACTTAAACATTCTGGAGGCTTGTCGTAAGCATAATCCACATGCTTTACTGATTTTTCCTTCAAGTCGATTGGTGTATGGCCGGCCCGAAAAAAATCCGGTAGATGAAACACAGGCGCTGCATCCGGAATCCATCTATGCTATTCACAAGGTAACCACGGAACATTACTACCTGTTATACAATAAACTATACAATCTCAATTGCGTCATCTTTCGGGTGGCCAATCCCTTTGGTCCGTATCAACGCTTTGGCAGCAATCACTATGGCATTCTGAACTGGTTCATTCACAAAGCGCTTGCCAAGGAAGAAATTGAAATCTATGGCGATGGCAGTCAAAAGCGTGATTTCATTTACATTGATGACGTTGTTAACCTGTTCAAGCGATCCATGCGTGATACAACGATGGCAGGAAAAATATACAATGTTGGTTGCGGACAAGGTATATCGATTCGCCAAACTGTAGAAATCATCCAGCGGTACGTTCCAGCGGCTAGGGTAAAATTCAAACCATGGCCTGAACTTGACCAGAAGATTGAGACGGGCGATTACATTTCCGATATCACGTTATTGAAGACTATGGGGTGGCATCCGACCACAACGTTTGAAGAAGGAATGAAAAAGACAATTGAATTCTATGGAAGGCAAATTCGCTAAGTCATTCAACCGCTGTGCGCATTATGCTTCGTTGTATTTGCCGTTAACGGAGAACTGGATCTACCGCATCATCATCAACCATCAGCAGTACACTCCCATCTTTCTCTCGCGAAAGAAAAAAAACCTATCCTTATTCCCGATTGAAAGGCTTTATAGTCTTGATAGTTTTAGTGCCATCAGACAATACTTCGAAATTCTGCTCTTCAAAGTATTGGGCTACTTCATCTTCTTTAAAAAAGTATGCGAGCAACACAAAATAGAAATCCTTCACGTTCATTTTGGATACCATGGTGCAAAGTCCGTGGGATTAAAAAAGAAATTAAACGTACCCATGATCTGCAGCTTCTATGGCGATGATGCCTTTGCTGATCGCTATCAGGGTCGTTATGAAAAACTATTTAAAGAAGCAGATAAGATCCTGGTGCTGGGTCCTTACATGAAAAGTAAGCTGGTTTCTATTGGATGTCCCGAAAACAAAATTGACATTCATCATTTGGGAATTGATGTCAACACGATAACGTATGCCAATCGAAAGGTTTCCAACGGAAGCAGCGTGCGATTTCTAATCGCTTCGAGCTTTGTTGAAAAGAAAGGTATTGACCTGGCGATAAAAGCTTTGTCGAAATTCAAGGCGTATGATTTCACGCTCGACATCATTGGTGACGGCCCCTTAAAAAATACGATCCTGCATGAAATTGAAAAGAGCGGCCTCGCTGACCGGATAACGTTACACGGCTACAAACCGTATGAGTTTCTAATCAACCTGATGTATGAGTGCGATGTGTTTATTCAGGCCAGCCGCACAACCAGGGAAAACAACAAGGAAGGCACACCAATGGTAATTGTGGATGCCATGGCCACTGGAATGGCCGTGATTGCAACAAAACACTCCGACATTCCCGAAGTAGTAATCGATACTGAAACCGGATACCTTGCGGAAGAAAACAGTTTGCAAAGTCTGGAGCGTTGTATTACTAAGCTTCTGGACGATGTAGCCAAAATTGAGGTATTCAGTCTGAACGGGCGTGCCCGTGCCGAAAAAGAATTTAACGCCCGCACCCAAACACAGCGGCTCGAGAAATACTACAGCGAACTGATCGCGAAATACCAATCCTGAGATTTGCATTCCTGCATAACGCAGCGACATGCTGACTATTTAGTCGCTGAAAATTTTCGCACAGCATCGTACAAGTATCTACCTTTGACTACATCAAAAAAGAATACTTATGAGACTCCTGCTTGTTTTTCTGATCACAGGACTTTGCGTATCAGCCACCGCACAAAGCACAACCGGAAATGCTTCGCGCCTGCGAAACTTCAACACCGATAATGGTTATGCTATGAAAGAATTTGATCCGGTAAGCTACTTCAATGGCAAGCCGGTAAAGGGGACCGCTAAATTCAGTTACGAGTATCGGAGTATTACTTACTATTTCTCGAGCGCAGCCAACCTGGAGAAATTCAAAGCAGCACCAACAAAGTATGAACCAGCTTACGGTGGCTGGGATGCTTACTCTATGGCCATCGATGGCAAGCGTGTTAAAGTTGATCCTACTACATACAAAATCATTGATGGCAAGCTTTACCTCTTCCACAATTTCGGTGGCAAGAATCACCTGCTGGTCTGGAACAAAAACGAAAAGAAATACAAGCCCGCTGCCGACAAACTATGGGTTGCCAAAATGCACTAGACGAAGTACCTATCCAGTAAAAAGCTGGGCACAAAAAAACCACCGTGTTGGTGGTTTGATTACTAGATTTGATTCACTTCGTACTGGCGCATCAGTTTCTCCCACTTCTTTCGTTGGCGGGGATAAAGTGTATCCCAAATTTCCTGGCTGCGTGCTTCAAGACTCTTGTCTACTTTAACTTTCAGAACAGCCAGATCATTCTGATAATCCTGAAATTCGTGCTGGATCTCCTCGTAGAACTTACTATTGATTTCGCGAATGCGTGTACGTTGATCAGCTTTCAGGTTAAGATCGTCCTTCCAAAATAATGGATCGAATTTAACCGTTGACTTGCCTGCAGTTTCCTGACCGAAAGCATTAAGACCGAGCAACAGTATAAACCCTAACAATACGTTTCTTTTCATGGCTAAATTTTCGGGTGCAAAGTTAACACCTCAGTGTAAATAACGCTGCCTGCACTCAAAAATTCTATCAGCCGTTGAATATCTTAGACCACTTTATCGATTGAATAGACCACACAGGCCTCTTTGAAGATTGCTCCAGATATACTTTTACAATCCCCAGCACTATCATCAACTCGCCCATCCAGAAGAGAGACCACGAATAGTACGCTGGAATAAACTGCGCTGCGATCCGGGTGAAATCCTTGTTCTGCATAATGGTAAAGTATTCATCCAGAAAGTTATTGTTGATCATCAGCGCGGCATAATCTTTTATAAACGTAAAGAATATCACCGCACTGCCACTCAAAATCAAACTCCAGGCTGTTGCCGATAAAGTTTGACGCGTTGTTGACTGAAGTAATACATTAGCAAACACAATCATTGTTACAGAGCAAATGAGTGGAGCTGCTACGGGGCCGAGCCACGTGATGGGTATGAGGAAAAGAATATCCCAATCCAATAACGTTATCGGCCAATCAATAAACACTTTGAGCCACACATAGTAAAAAATATCCCACACAGCAAAACTTAACAGGAAGTACGCCAGTCGCTCCTTGAAATTCTTTCCGGCTAAAATTCCAACGATCAGGAGCATCACAAGCGTGGCGGCTTCGCGCAGTATCTCAACGAACAGGATTCGTTCATCAATCAGACGCAATGCTACTGTGAACTCACCGGGATAGTACAATGCCCGGAGATAAACAACCACTGCACTTTCTAACGCAGCCATGGCTACACAAAAAATAGAAACAACCAGAATAGTAGTACGGTGAGTTTTCATATAACTGCAGATTTTAGATTTTCGAGTTGTTTAATTTTAGTTCGACAAAGCCATAGCAGCGAACCGCCCACCAGGCCGAAAGCGCAATCGATCAGGCGCCAGTAAACCGGAATACCCCGAACAGCACCAGCGGTAAAGGCCAATGGAAAAACAGCGATGCAGGCGATAATACCAAACTCAATCACCCAGATGTTTCTTACCGGATCGCGCAGCGGCCCGATGAATGCGATGGCAATAACCAGATGAGCAAAGGCAAGCCAATCAGTACCATACGAGACGAAAGGATACTTCGCATTGGTTTCGCGAACACCCTGATACGCAAGTTTTAACCATTGGGCAAGATCACCCTCCCACTGCCATGAAGCGATCCATCGATTGGCCAGTTGCAACTGCCACTCGATCGGAAAAGCTGTAAGCCCGCTAATCACCAAGCCGATGATAACCAACAGAATACATAGTCTGATTTGTGTGCGAAGAATCTCTGATTTCATAACATTTAAAAGTACTTTGCGATTCAAAGTTACAAATCAACACGTAACGAACAAGTCCCTGTTTATTGATTTCTAGCAAGCTGTAAAATCAGTTACAAGCCAAAAAGAAAAGCCGCCCTGCTGAACCAGCAAGACGGCTTTCAATATAGAATTCGGTAGATTAGGCTTTGTTCTTAATTTCTTGAACTTCAGCACGAATTGCCTGAGCCAGGTTTTTAAGATCCTGCATACCTTTTCTTACACGGGTTCCAGCAGCACTGTTA
>Ga0315910_10000917_pt1 | contig 27838 bp, 24 predicted proteins | sample EdamamesoilMG_FD_204470 | JGI IMG/M metagenome (GOLD analysis project Ga0315910, IMG submission 204470) | Garden soil microbial communities collected in Santa Monica, California, United States - Edamame soil | ecosystem: Environmental > Terrestrial > Soil > Garden | place: USA: California... | reverse complement strand
TGGGGTTGGCGCTCGCGTACAACATCGACGTCGTAGTGCCGTGGCTCGAGGGCACGTTCGGCTTCCAGATCATGCCCGGCGATGTGTACTACGTGACTGCGTTGCCTTCGGAGGTGCAGTTGTTCGACGTCATCGCGGTGCCGACGGCTGCATTCTTGCTCGCGGTGCTCGCCACGATCTATCCGGCCCGCCGCGCGGCCGCGATCGCGCCGGCCAGCGCGCTTCGTTACGACTAGCCGCATGCGCCAACCCTACGAGCTATCGATTGCAGTTCGTTACCTACGCGCTCACAGCAGCGTGAGCTTTATCTCGTTCATTTCCACGGTTTCGATGGTTGGTATCGCACTGGCGGTCGCCGTATTGATAGTCGTGCTGTCGGTCATGAACGGATTCGAGCACGAGCTGCAACGGCGGATTTTGGGCATGGTTTCGGACGCATCGATCTTGGGTTACGAAGGTCCGCTCGAGGACTGGGAGCGCCTGCGCGAGCAAGTGCTCGCGCGCGACGACATCGAAGCGGCGGCGCCGTACGTCGAAGGCCAGGCCATGGCAGTGCACGGGGAAGCACACGCCGGAGTCACGGCGCGCGGCATCGATCCCGAGCTCGAGCGCACGGTGTCGACGATCGACTCGGTCATCGTGAATGGCGATTTGAGCACGCTGACGCCGGGCAGCTTCAACGTCGTGATCGGTGCGCAGCTCGCCACGGAGCTCGACGTGGCGATCGGCGACGAGATCGTGCTGATGCTGCCCGAGGCGCGGGTCACGATTGCGGGCCTCGTGCCGCGCACGCGGAGCTTCACCGTCTCGGGCGTGTTCGATGCCGGAATGTACGAATACGATCGTGGCCTGGTGCTGACCAGCTTTGCGGATGCGGCGCTGTTGTTTCGCACTGCTGGTCGCGCGACGGGTCTTCGCCTCGCGATCCCGGATCTGTACAACTCGCGCGACGTCGCCATGGCCGCAGGCCGCGAGCTCGCGACGTCGATCGGCGAGAACCTGGCCGTCGACGACTGGACGCGGCTCCACTACACCTTCTTCCGCTCGATCCAGCTGCAGAAGTCCATGATGTTCGTGATCCTGTCGCTCGTGATCGCGGTCGCTGCGTTCAACATCGTCTCTACGTTGATGATGGTGGTGCGCGACAAGCGCGGCGACATTGCGATTTTGCGCAGCTTCGGTACCACGCCGCGCAGCGTAATGACGTTGTTCGCGAGCCAAGGCACGTTCATCGGCGTGATCGGCACGTTGCTCGGAGTGGGTCTGGCATTGCTGATCTCGTGGCAGCTCGGCAACTTCGTGAACCTGGTTCAGGGGTGGCTCGGCGTCGATCTCTTGTCCGCGGAGGTTTATTACTTGAACGACCTGCCGACTCAGGTTCGACCGCTCGAAGTGCTGCAGATCGGCGGGCTCGCGTTGGCCCTCGCGGTGCTGGCCACGTTGTACCCCGCGCTGAGCGCGGCTCGCCAACCGCCCGCCGAGGCGCTGCGCTATGAGTGACGCGGGCACGGACCAACCCAAGCTCGTGCTCGAGGCTTCACGCCTCGTGAAAACATTCAGCGACGTGGGCCGGAACGTAGAGGTGCTGCGCGGTGTAGATCTGGCCGTGAAGAAAGGCGATCGCATCGCGATCATCGGCTCGTCGGGGTCGGGCAAGACGACGCTGTTGCAGCTCTTGGGTGGGCTCGACGAGCCGACCTCCGGCGACGTGCGCGTCGTCGGCGAGTCGATGAACGCGTTGAACGACGCGCAGCGCGGCCGCCTGCGCAATCGCGCGCTCGGGTTCGTCTATCAATTCCATCATCTGCTGCCCGAGTTCACGGCGCTCGAGAACGTTGCGATGCCGCTGCTCGTGCGTGGCGCGGCGCCCCGGCAGGCCGAGATCGAAGCGCGCGGTTTGCTCGAGCGCGTGGGCTTGGGAGAGCGTCTCGACCATCGGCCGGGCCAGCTCTCCGGCGGCGAACGGCAGCGCACGGCGGTCGCGCGCGCGCTCGTGACGCGGCCCGCGGCAGTGCTGGCCGACGAGCCCACGGGTAACCTCGACCGGCCCACGGGCTTGCGTGTGTTCGACCTCCTGCTCGAGCTGAACACGGCCCTCGGCACGAGTGTCGTCGTCGTGACTCACGATCCCGATCTGGCGGCACGCATGGATCGCGTGCTCGAGCTCAAGGACGGGCTATTGACTCCCGCGCAGTAGCATCGCCAGCGCCGATCGCGCGAACGCGAGTCGCGCCGATCGTGACCGCGAGTTTCGCGTGGTTGCTCGGCACCCTCGCGGTACAACAGTTGCCGGAGCTGCCGGATCCCACGTGGTGCGTGCCGCTCGTGCTCGCGGCGTTTCTCGCGTTGCGCTTCCGTGCGGCGTGGCCGGCGTTGGTGTTCGCCGCCGCGCTCGTCTGGGCTTGCTGGCTCGCGAGCGAACGGCTGGCCGAGCGCTTGCCCGCCGCCGCGCTGGGTCAGGATTTCGCCCTGTCGGGTTTCGTCGCCGGCTTTCCGAGCTTCGCGCCGGGACAAGCCACGTTCGCGTTTGCGGTGAGTGCACCGCGCGCGGCCGGCGTGCCTCCGCGCGTGCGTCTGACGTGGTACGACCCGCCCTCGACCCTAGCGGCCGGAGACGCTTTGCGCGTGACCGCGCGTTTGCGGCCGCCGCACGGGACGCGCAACCCGCGCGGCTTCGACTACGAGCAGTGGCTCACCGTGAACGGCTACGGAGCGACTGGCTATGTGCGCGAGGGAGCGGTCGCGGCGCACGCCCCCGCGTGGGCCTCGGTGTGGTTGCGCTTTCGCGCGAAGGTCGCGGCGCGCCTCGAGGCCGCGGCGCCCGATGCGGACGGCGCCGCGCTGTTGATCGCGCTGGCCCTCGGCGAGCGGTTCCGTTTCACGGAGCAGCACTGGGCCGACTTTCGCCGCACGGGCACGAGCCATCTCGTCGCCGTGTCGGGCATGCACGTGGCGCTGCTTGGCCTGTTCGTGTTTGCCGTGTTGCGATTTGCGTGCCTGCGTCTACCCGCGCCTTTGTGCAGCTACGATCTGGAGGTTGCGGGCGCAGCGAGCTTGCTTGCGACGGTGTACTACGCGGCGTTGACGGGGTTCGCCGTGCCGGCGCAGCGCTCACTCGTGATGATCGCTTTCGCGCTCGCGGCGCTCGTGAGTCGGCGGGCCATCGGAGCGGTGCAAATACTCGCGGCGACGTTGCTCGCGGTGCTCGTGTGGGACCCGTTCGCGCCCCAGGCCGCGTCGTTCTGGTTGTCGTTCGGCGCAGTCGCGATGCTGCTCGCGCTAGCGATGCCGAGGCGGATCGCCGTGCCGGCGCAGACGTTACCTCGGCGCGCGGGCGCCACCGCGCTCGAGTTCGTGCGCCTGCAATGGTGGATCGGCCTCGGGCTGCTGCCGTTGACAGCTTGGTATTTCGGCGAGGTCTCGCTCGCGGGGCCGCTCGTGAATATCGTGGCGATTCCGTTCTTCAATCTCGTGCTCGTCCCTTTGGCCGTGGTCGCGACGGTCGTCGTGTCGGTGGACGTGCTCTCGTGGGCCTCGCCGCTGGCGGCAGCCGCGGGCCACGTCGCAAGCGTCACTGTCGAGTGGCTGCATGCGATCGCGAGCGCGCCCGCTGCAGCGTACTCGTTACCGATGCCGCCTCGGCCCGCGCTCGTCGCGGCCATGATCGGTGTGACGTTCGCGATCGGCGGCTCGTCGCTGCCAGGCAGGCGCCTCGCATGGCTCGCCCTCGTGCCGTTGTTCGTGCCGGCGCTGCGCTTGCCGGAACGCGGCGCCGCGCGTGCGGTCGTGCTCGACGTTGGCCACGGGCTCGCGGTGATCGTCGAGACACGCAATCATCGACTCCTGTTCGACGCAGGGCCCACGACGCGTTCCGGCTTCGATACGGGCGCCGAGGTCGTGTTGCCTGCACTCGCGGCGAGCGGCCGCCGCGATCTCGATCTCGTGATCGTGAGCCACGCGGACAACGATCACGCCGGCGGTGCGCCTGCGGTGGCAGCGGCTTTCCCTGCTGCCGAAGTTCTGACTGGTCCCGACGTGGTCACGCCCGCGGGCCGCCGTTGCGGGCGAGGGCAGGCGTGGCAATGGGACGAAGTGCGGTTCGAGTTACTGCATCCGAGCGGCGCAACCGTCGCGCGCGGCAACGACAGCTCGTGTGTGCTGAAGGTGACTGCGCGCGGCGGCTCGCTGCTCGTGACGGGCGACGTCGAGCGCCGCGGCGAGAGTGAGCTCGTCGGGCAATCGTTGGCAGTGGATGTCGTCGTCGTTCCGCATCACGGTAGCGCGACATCGTCTTCGCAGTCGTTCGTCGCCGCAGTCGGCGCCGCGCACGCAATCGTGTCGGCCGGGTTCGCGAACCGCTGGGGCTTCCCGCGGCCCGAGATCCGCGAGCGTTGGCAGCGAGCCGGCGCCGCCATGGTCGTGACGGGCGATTCCGGCGCCGTGACCGTCGAGCTCGACGTCTCCGGAATCAGCGTGGCGGCCGAGCGTGACGGCCGTCACCGTTATTGGGAGGCGCCTACATTTCCATGGTGAATCAGACTTCAGCGCGCTATAGTTCGCCGAACCTCAAAGGGAGTCCGGGTTTCGATGCTCGAGATCGTTCAAGCCGGTGGTTGGCTCATGCTCCCGATCATCGGCTGCTCCGTGGTAGCGGTCGCGATCATTTTCGAACGGCTGTGGACGCTGCAGGAAAAGCGCGTCGTGCCGCCGAACGTCACGACCCAGGTTTGGGAGTGGATGCAGCACAATCAGCTCGACGTGCAGCACGTCCAGCAGCTGCATCAGAGCTCACCGCTCGGCCGAGTGCTTGCCGCGGGTTTGTCTTATCGGCACGCGACCCGCGACGTGCTCAAAGAAATCGTCGAGGACACGGGCCGGCACGTGGTGCACGATCTCGAGCGTTATCTGAACACGCTCGGAACGATCGCCGCGATCTCACCGTTGCTCGGGTTGCTGGGCACGGTGTCCGGCATGATCCGGTCGTTCACGGCCATCACTACCGAGGGCGTCGGTAATCCCGCAGTCCTCGCGGGAGGCATTTCCGAAGCGCTGATCACGACCGCGGCCGGCTTGACCGTCGCGATCCCGTCGCTGATCGCTTATCGCTATCTGCGCGGGCGCGTCGATGCGCTCGTCGTCAAGATCGAGAAGGAGTCGATGCGCTTCATCGAGGCAGTCCTGCATCAGCAGCACGCCGGCGTGTTTGGAGTGACCGATGAAGCTGCAAAGCCGCTCAAGAGACGAGCCTGAAATCAATGTGATTTCGCTCGTCGACGTGCTGCTCGTGCTGGTGCTGTTCTTCATGGTGTCCACGAGCTTCCTGCGCGATACGGAGCTCAGCATCACGTTACCCGAGGCGACGGCCGACAAGCCGACGCCGACGCAGGGCGACACGCTCGAGATCATGGTCACGCAAGCGGGCGGTTATCTCGTGAACGGCCGCGAGCTCGTGAACAGCGAGCGCCGCACGTTGCGCGCCGCGATCGAACGGCTCTCCGGCGACCGGCGCGACCTACCCGTGTTCATCCGCGCCGACGCGGCGGCTACGCATCAATCGGTGGTGACCGCGATGGACGTCGCGGGTCAGCTCGGTTTCGTGAAGCTCAACATCGCCACGGTTACGCCGCCAGAAGCCCAAGCACAGTGAGCTCGCCAGGGTGGCCGTCGACCGCCAGGCACAAGGCATAGGATCTATCCATGCCCGGCGCCGACACTAACGCCGTCCTGGTTTATCGAAGGCTGCTCGGATACCTGCGGCCGCACCTCCTCATCGTCGTAGCGGCATTCGTGCCCGCGGTGATCTATGCACTGCTCGGCACATTCGTGCCGTTTCTGCTGAGTGCGTGGATCGAAGACCTTCGCGACATCGTGGCCAACGCCGACAACGCGTGGCAAATCCCGGTGCTGATCGTCGTGCTGTTTCCGCTGCGCGGCCTCATGGATTTCTTGCTCGTGTTCGGGCTGGCCTGGGTCGGCCGATCCGTGATCCGAGATCTACGCAACGAGGTGTTCGGGCACTACCTCGGGCTGCCGGCGCGGTTCTTCGATCAAGGATCGTCGGGCCTGCTGATCTCGAAGCTCACGTACAACACCGAGCAGGTTGCGGAGGCGATTGCCGGCGCGGTCGTGATTCTGCTGCGCGATACGATCGCGATCATTGCCTACCTCGTCGTCATGATCACGATGAGCGCGAAGCTCACGTTGCTGATCGGCATCGTCGCACCGGCGATCGTGCTGGTGGTCGGCGCGATGAGCCGCGCGCTCCGGCGTTACAGCACTCGGATTCAGAACTCGATGGGAGACGTCACCAAGCTCACGGAACAGTCGGTGCACGGCCAGCGCGTCGTGAAGGTGTTCGAAGGTCAGGAGCAGGAACGCCGGCAGTTTCAGGACGTCAACGCGCGGAACTTTCGCCTTCACGTTCGGCTCGTCGCGATCCAGTCGCTCGGCGACAACTTGACTCAGTATGCGGTCGCGATCGGCGTCGCCGCGGTGATGTATTTTTCGTTCTCGGATCTCGATGCGCCGGCATTCCTGGGTTTCATCACGGCCATGGGCATGTTGTTCGCGCCCTTGAAGCGCTTGATCAACATCAACGTCGTCGTGCAGCGCGGCATCGCGGCGGCGGCCGGCCTGTTCGAAATTCTCGATCAGCCCGGTGAGCCGGACCACGGCACGAAGGCGCTCGCGCGCGCGCACGGCGACGTGTCGTATCGGGGCGTGTCCTTCCGCTACCAAGGAAAGGAGCGTGCGCTGCGCGACGTGAGCCTCGACGTGCCGGCAGGCTCGACAGTCGCGCTCGTGGGCCAGTCGGGTAGCGGCAAGTCGACGTTCGTGAGCCTGCTGCCGCGGTTCTACGATCCCGAGCAGGGAGCGGTGCTGCTCGACGGCGAGGACGTGCGCAATTACACGCTGCGCGACCTGCGACGGCAGATCGCGCTCGTGAGCCAGGACATCGTGCTGTTCGACGACACGGTCGCAAACAACATCGCGTACGGCTGGCTCGGCCAGCGCTCTCGCGCCGAGATCGAGCGCGCCGCGGAAAACGCGTATGTCACGGAGTTCGCGGCGGCGCTGCCGCAGGGGCTCGACACGCGCGTCGGCGAGCGCGGCCAGTTGTTGTCGGGCGGCCAGCGCCAGCGCATCGCGATCGCGCGCGCCTTGTTGAAGGACGCGCCGGTGCTAATTCTCGACGAAGCGACATCCGCGCTCGATACGGAATCCGAGCGGCGCATCCAGGCCGCGCTGGGTCTCCTGATGCGAGGCCGCACGACGCTCGTGATCGCGCACCGGTTGTCGACGGTCGAGAAGGCGGATCTGATCGTCGTGATGCGCGACGGCGCGATCGTGGAGACCGGCACGCATTCGGAACTATTGGCGCGCGGCGGCTATTATTCGTCGTTGCACAAGATGCAATTCGCCGGGTGATCGCGGGTGCAGATTCCTTCCGCAAGCCAAGTGTTCGACCGGATTTGGTATACCGACAATCCGGCGCGCTGGATTTTGTGGCCTGTGTCGTTGGTGTATCTGACGCTCGCGCGATTGCGCCGCATGGCCTACGAGCGCGGCTGGCAGTCGACCGTCGAGCCGCCGGTACCGGTGATCGTCGTCGGCAACGTCAGCGTGGGCGGCACCGGCAAGACGCCGTTCGTGATTTGGCTCGCGGATCAGTTGAAACAGCGCGGCAGGCGTGTCGGCATCGTCACGCGCGGTTATCGCGGTAAGGGTAAGGAATGGCCGCGCGTTGTCGATGCGGATAGCGATCCCGACGAAGTTGGCGACGAGCCTGTCTTGCTCGCACGGCGCACGGGCTGCCCCGTAGTCGCCGGTCCCGATCGTGTCGCGTGTGTCGAAGCGCTGTTGAAGAAGTCGCGAGTCGACGTCGTGCTTTCCGACGACGGTCTGCAGCATTATCGGCTCGGGCGCCGTTTCGAGATCGCCGTGGTCGACGGCGTGCGCGGCATGGGCAACGGGCTGTGCCTCCCGGCCGGACCGCTGCGCGAGCCCCCATCGCGCCTCCAGGAAGTCGACGCGATCGTCGTGAACGGGGGCACTTGGGGTCACGCCGGCGTGTTTCGTGGCAACGCCGTCGTCACGAAGGTCTACAACCTCAAGGACGGTTCCACGCGAACCCTCGAGTCATTTGGCAAAGACACCGTGCACGCGGTCGCCGGGATCGGTAATCCGCAACGGTTCTTCGATCTGTTGCTCGACGCCGATCTCGACGTCGTTCCGCATCCGTTCGACGACCATGCCAATTTCGGATCGGACAAGCTGCGTTTCGACGAGCCGGGCCCGGTGCTGATCACGGAGAAGGACGCAGTGAAATGCGAGCGGCTCGACGTCGACGACGTGTGGTGTGTCGTCGTCGATCTCGAGTTCGACGCGGATCGCACGGCTCGGCTGATGCGGCTCGTGCTGCGCGATGTGGGAGGGAAGGCGTCGTGACCGCGGGTTTCGTCGCAGTGATTCCGGCGCGCTATGCCTCGAGCCGTTTGCCCGGGAAACCGCTGAAGGACATCGCCGGTAAGCCGATGATCGAATGGGTGCACGGTCAAGCCGCGAACAGCGGCGCGAGCGAGGTCATCGTCGCGACCGACGACGAGCGGATCGTGGCGGCGTGCCGGAAGTTCGGCGCGCGCGTGGAGATGACCTCGACCGAGCACGCGAGCGGCACCGATCGAATCGCGGAGCTTGCACGGCGTTTCGACTGGGACGATCAGCAGATCGTCGTCAACGTGCAAGGTGACGAACCGCTGATCTCGCCCCTGTGCATCGCGCAAACCGCACGCCTGCTCGGCTGGCATCCCGAGGCTACGATCGCGACGTTGACGTCGCCGCTCGAGTCGGATGCCGAGTTCCACGACCCGAACTTCGTGAAGGTGGTCGTCGATCGACAGGGCTTTGCTCTGTACTTCAGCCGTGCACCGATCCCGTGGCCGCGCGATGGCGGCAAGCCCGATGTCCAGCGGCACGTAGGCCTTTACGCGTACCGCGCCGGCGGCTTGAAGGAGATCAGCGCCGCACCGCCGTGCGCGCTCGAGCTGACGGAAAAGCTCGAGCAGCTTCGCGCGTTGTGGCTCGGATTCAAGATCGTCGTGGCGACTGCGGCCGAACCGCCGTCGCCGCACGTCGATACGCAGGAGGATCTCGACAAGGTCCGTCGATTCATCGAGCGCGCGCCGCGGGCTTCTGCGTGATTGCGGTGAAGAATCTGCTCGACAGCATCAAGCGCACGGCCGCGCGCGCGGTCGGGCGCGAACGCCCGCCGCCGCGCCTGGCCGCGCGGCGCGTGCTGTTCGTATGCATGGGCAACATCTGCCGCTCGCCGACGGCGGAAGGTGTGTTCCGCAAGTTGCTTGCCGAGCGTGCGCCGGATCTCGACGTGCAAGTCGATTCGGCAGGCACGCACGGTTATCACGTCGGCGAGCCGCCTGATCCGCGCGCGCGCCGCGCCGCCGAGCGCCGCGGCGTGGACCTTTCGAGCTTGAAATGCAGGCGCGTGACGGCCGACGACTTCGAGCACTTCGAGCTCGTGCTCGCGATGGACGAGCAGAACCGGCAGTTTTTACTGGAAGCGTGCCCCGTGGAACGTCACGACCGCGTCAGGTTGTTTCTCGAGTTCGCGCCGCACTTGGGCCGCAGCGAAGTCCCGGACCCGTATTACGGCAGCGCGTTGGGCTTCGAGCATGTGCTCGATCTCGTCGAGGAGGCCGGCGTCGGCCTCCTCGAGTATTTGCGGACAACACCGGCGCCGTCGGTCGAACGCGCGCCGGACTCCACGAAGGACGGCTGAGACCTAGGGCCGCTCGTCGGTGGGCGGTGGCCGCGGCTCGTCGTTGGACGAGGGCGCCTCGTGCCGCTCTTCTCGGTAGCTCGGCTCGGGCGGGGGCCGCCAATCTTGCGCCGGCGCCGGCTCGAAACGGGTTTCGACGACGGGGCTCGGCTCGCGCGGCTCCGGCGCTGCGAAGTCGCGTTCCGGCGGCGCGTGATCACGGACGGGCGGCGCAAACTCTCCTTGCAGCACATCCGTGGACGGTGGGCGTGTCTCCGCGGATCCTGAGAACGAGTCGTGCTGCGGCGGTTGAGCGTCAAACGTTTGGGCCGCGTCGTTCGGAGGCGCGTGGCCGCCGTTCGCTCCGGGATTGCCTCGCTGTTGACCCTGATCGTGGCGTTGACCGCCGCGCCGGCTTCGCGAGCGCCGGCCACGGCCGCCGCCTTGCTGCCCCTGGCCTTGTTGGCCTTGGCCTTGCTGGCCTTGGCCTTGCTGGCCGTGCTGCCCTTGGCCCTGTTGCGGCGCGCCCTGTTGCGGCGGCTGCGCTCCGTCCTGGCCTTGCTCGGGCCCGCGTGGCGGTCGCGGTGCGCCGCCCTCATTCGCTTGCCGCTGCTGATCGCGGTTGCGATCGCGGTCGCGGTTGCGATCCCGATCTCGCTCGCGGTCTTTGTCTCGCGCGGCGTGACGGTCGCGATCTCCACGATCTCTGCCGCGATCCCGGTCGCCTCGATCGCGGCGGTGTTCGCCGCGGCCGCCGCCGCGGTGGTCGCGGTCACGATCGCTGCGCTCGCGATGATGGTCGCGGCGCGCATGTCGAGGGTCGCCACGGTCCGAGTCCACTGCCGGCGCCGGTGCCGGCGGCAGGCCGGGCGTGCCGAACAAGAATGCCCAGATCCGAGCGAACAGGCCCGGTTGTGCGACGACGGGCCTCGCGGGCTCCGCAGCCGCCGCGGGTGCGGGCGGCGGCGTGGGTGGCGGTTGCGGAGTCGGTGCCGGCGTGCTCGGCAGCACGTTCGAGACCGCCGCTTCCTCGGTCTTCGGCTGACGCTTGATCTCTTCGTACGCGACGCTCGGATCCGGCTTCGGCGCCACGAGCTTGTAGCTCGTGCCCGCGTTCTCGGGCAACGTGACCTCGTCGTCGCGCACGCGCCGCAACGTGTAGTTGGGCGTCTCGAGATCCGGATTGCCGAGCAGCACCACGGTCACGCCATTGGCGTCCTGCAGCGTCTGCACCCAATCGCGCTTCTCGTTCAGGATGTAGTTCGCGACGTCCATCGGCAATTGCGCGATGACCTTGGCCGTGCGTTCTTTGCGGGCTTCCTCGCCGACTAGGCGCAGAATCGCGAGCGCGAGCGACTCGACGCTGCGGATGTTGCCGGCGCCGTTGCAGCGTGGGCACACCGATTGCGTCGACTCCTCGAGCGATGGGCGCAATCGCTGACGCGACATCTCGAGCAGGCCGAAGCGCGAAATCTTACCGATTTGAATACGGGCGCGATCGTGGCGCACAGCGGCGCGCAGCCGGTCTTCGACCTCGCGTTGATTCCGTTGCGGGCCCATGTCGATGAAATCGACGACGACGAGCCCACCGAGGTCGCGAATGCGGAGTTGCCGACCCACTTCATCGGCGGCCTCGAGGTTCGTGTTGAGCGCCGTTTCCTCGATGTCCTCGCCCTTGGTCGAGCGTGCGGAGTTGATGTCGATCGCAGTCAGCGCCTCGGTGCGATCGATCACAATGCTGCCGCCCGAAGGCAGCTGGACCTTGTGGCCATAGGCCGACTCGATCTGGCTCTCGATCTGGTACCGCGTGAACAGCGGCACGGCGTTGTCCTCGTAGAGCTTGAGCCGTTTGATGTTGTGCGGCAGCACGCGCTCCATGAACTCGACGGCTTCCTGATAGACGCTCGGGTTGTCGATCAGGATCTCGCCGATGTCGTTCGAGAAGTAATCGCGCAAGGCGCGCACGATCGCATTGCCTTCCTGGTAGATCAGGAACGGCGCGGGTCGCGTGACCACGACTTGCTTGATGGCTTCCCACACCCGGAGCAGGTAGTCGACGTCCCACTTGAGCTCTTCGGTGCTGCGGCCGATGCCGGCCGTGCGCACGATGCAACCCATGCCATCCGGGATCTGCAGGTCCTCGAGGGATTGCCGTACCGTATCGCGCTCCTCGCCTTGGATTCGTCGCGACACACCGCCGGCGCCGGGGTTGTTCGGCATGAGGACGATGAAGCGCCCGGCCAGGCTGATGAAGGTGGTCAGCGCGGCGCCTTTCGTGCCGCGTTCTTCCTTGTCGACCTGGACGACGATTTCCTGGCCTTCGCGCAGGACCTCGCGGATCTGGACGCGGTCGCCCGATTCGGGCTGCTTGACGAAGTATTCGCTCGAGATTTCCTTCAGGGGCAGGAAACCGTGGCGCTGGACGCCGAAGTCTACGAAACAGGCCTCGAGACTCGGTTCTACCCGAGTGATGCGGCCCTTGTAGATGTTCGACTTGCGTTGCTCTCTAGAGGGTACCTCGATATCGAGATCGTAGAGCTTTTGGCCATCCACCATGGCCACGCGCAACTCTTCCCGTTGAGTTGCATTCACCAACATTCGCTTCATAGATCCTCAGTGCATCAGGGGCGTGCACGGAGCTTCGGTGGAGAACCGCAGTCTGCGAGTGAGTGCGGCGTGGGCGATGCCCGGCGCTGCACGATAGAGAAAGCAAAGGAATGGGTCGATCCGTGGTGCGATCTAAGGAGTATTGTTCGCTACGGAGAGCCATTGGCCATACGCAGATGCGGTAACCGAGTCCGGTCCGCCTATAGTGGTGTTCCTACAACTGGCAGCTCGCTTGTTCTTGAGCTACCGCCAGAATTAGGGCTGGGAGCGTTCGGGGACTTACCCAAATAAACCGCATCCCGTGCCGGTACTATAACATACGAACCCGCGCGCTCAATTCGTACCCCTTTGAATCCACCGCAAAAACCCACCCAGCAACCGGCCGGGATGCCCAAGGTCCAGCAGCGCGAGATCGATTCCGAGACGGCCGGGCAGCGGCTCGACAACTTCCTGCTCGGACAGCTGAAGGGCGTGCCGCGGAGCCATGTCTACCGGCTGATTCGCTCCGGGCAGGTGCGCGTGAACTCCGGGCGAGCCAAAGCAGCCTATCGCCTCCAGGCCGGCGACCGCGTGCGCGTGCCCCCGGTCGCGGTGAAGGCCCCGGCCGTTCCCGTCGCCACGCCCGAGAATCTCGATTGGCTGGCGGACCGGATCATCCATGAGGACTCGCGGATTCTCGTCGTCGACAAGCCGGCCGGGCTCGCCGTGCACGGTGGCAGCAGCATCAGCCTGGGCGTGATCGAGGCCCTGCGGCTGCTGCGCCCAACTGCCAAGGACCTCGAGCTCGCGCATCGGCTCGACCGTGGCACGTCGGGATGTCTGCTGCTGGCAAAACGCCGCAGCGCGTTGCGCGTGTTGCACGAGCTGTTGCGCGAAGGAGAAGTCGACAAGCGGTACATGACACTCGTGAAGGGGCGCTGGCCCGAGGACGCGGTGACCATCGATGTGCCACTAATAACGCGGCGGGTCGGCGGCGAAGCGCGCGTGAAGGTCGATCCGTCCGGCAAGGAAGCGCAGAGCTCGTTCCGACTGCTCGAGCGGTTCGGCAAGACGGCGTCGCTGCTCGAGGTGTCGATCGCAACGGGGCGCACCCATCAAATCCGTGTTCACGCCGCACACGCGGGACATCCCGTGGCCGGCGACGAGCGCTACGGCGACGACGACTTCAACGCGTACGCGCGAACCTTCGGATTGCGCCGAATGTTCCTGCACGCGCATTCGTTGTCGTTCACTTGGCCCGAGACCGGCGAGGAGTTCAACGCGAGCGTGCCGTTGCCGGACGAGCTCAAGGCCGTGCTGAACGCCCTCGAGGTCAAGAACGCGCCGCCAGCGGGTCGACGTTGAGCTGCCTGAGCGCACCAGCCAACCAAATCAACGGCAGGCCGATCAGCGCCGTCGGGTCGTTCGACGAGATCTGCTCGAACAGCGCCACACCGAGCCCCTCGGATTTGAAGGCCCCGGCGCAGTCGAGCGGCTGCTCGCGCCGCACATATTCGGTCAGCGCCGCCGCATCGAGGCGGCGGAAGCGGACCTCCGTGACGTCGACGTGCTCGGCGGCGGCGCCGGAGTCGGTCGCGATTACGGCCACGGCGGTGTGGAACAGCACCGTTCTACCTTGGCAGGCCAGGAGCTGAGCCACGGCGACGTCCAGGACCCCGGGTTTTCGCAGCAGTTCCCCGTCCAACGAGGCGACCTGATCCGAGCCGATCACGATCGCGCCGGGGGTGCTGATGCTGCGAGCCTTGGCCAGAGCCAGCCGGGCTGCCATCGCCGCCGGTGCCTCGCCGGCCCGCGCATCTTCCGGCACATCGGGCGATTGCACCTCGAACGGCAGCCCGAGACGGGACAAAAGCTCGCGGCGGTAGCGGGAGGTCGAGGCTAGAATCAGTCGTGGCATGGCCCTGGCTACGTAACTCTCGGTTTTGACGTCAGAAACCCGCTCACATATCATGCGCGGCCTATGTCTGGCTCGCTGCATGCTTGGTACAGTCTGCGCGAGTTGGAATCGTTGGCCGCCCGAGAAGTGACGCTCGCTGGAGAGCTCGATCTCGGCAAGCTGACGCGGCTCGTTAGCCTGCTCCACTCGGACGCCGGCAGTGTAAAAGCATCGCTGCGTTTTCAACAGCGCCGCGATGGTTGGATAGGCGTCGAGCTCACGTACCAGGCCGCGGTGCACCTCGTGTGTCAGCGTTGCCTCGAGCCGTTTCGCGACGAGCTGTCCGATAGGGTGGATGTCGTGCTCGCGGATGCGGCCTCGGTGCCGTCGGTCTTGCCCGAAGGGTTCGAGCCGTTCGAAGTGGAAGAAGGTCGGTTGCTGCCGGCACAGTTGATCGAGGACGAGCTGATCGTCGCGATTCCTCTGGTGCCCAAGCACGCACGGATCGAAGATTGTGGGGGCTTGGCGCGAACGCTGGTCAAGCTGAGTGAACGGTCGGACACCATCGACCGCTGAAGATTTGTTCGAGGAGATTTCATCATGGCAGTTCAAAAGAGCCGCAAGACGCCTTCCCGGCGTAACATGCGTCGCGCGCACGATGCATTGACCGGCCCGACGCTGGCAGTGGACAAGACCACGGGAGTCACGCATCGGCGCCATCACGTCACCGCGGATGGCTTCTATCGCGGCAAGAAGGTCTTCGAGATTCCGCAAGACGCCGAGCAAGAGTAGTCGCCACGTTCGCGCGGCGCTGATTTCTTCGAGACCCGATGAGTCGCAAGGTCACAATCGCCTTGGACGCCATGGGTGGCGATCGTGGACCGGAGGCCGTGGTGCCCGCGGCCCTCGCGACGCTCGAACGCGATGACTCGGTCGCTCTGACTCTCGTAGGCCTGCCCGACGTCCTGGAGCAGGTCAAACGCCAAGCCGACGGTCGTTACGACTCGCGGCTCGTCTTCAAGACGGCCAGTGAGGTCGTGCTCATGGACGAGCCGCCGGCTGACGCGTTGCGCCGCAAGAAAGATTCGTCGTTGCGGATCGCGATCGAACTCGTCAAGAACGGCGAAGCCGATGCCTGCGTGAGCTCCGGGAACACCGGCGCGCTCATGGCGACTGCGCGCTACGTGCTCAAGACTCTACCCGGCATCGATCGACCCGCCATCATCTCCGCAGTGCCGGGGATCGAACGGCCGACCTATATGCTCGACCTCGGCGCCAACGTCGGTTGCACGCCGGAGCATCTGTTGCAGTTCGCGCTCATGGGCTCGGTAGTGGCCGAAGACATGCTCGACATCGCGCGCCCGCGTGTCGGGCTTCTGAACGTGGGTCTCGAGGACATCAAAGGTAACGAGACCGTGCGCGAAGCGGGTGAGTTGCTCGGCAACAGCGGCTTGAACTACGTCGGCTTCGTGGAAGGTGACGGAATCTTTCACGCCGACGTCGATGTCGTCGTCAGCGACGGTTTCGTCGGCAACGTCGCGTTGAAGACGATGGAAGGCGTCGCGAAGCTGATCAGCTCGTTCCTCAAAGAGGAATTCCATCGCACGGTGCTCCGCAGTATCCAGGGGCTGGTCGCGAAATCGGCGCTCGAGGCGCTGCGCGGGCGGCTCGATCCCCGGCGCTACAACGGTGCGAGCCTCGTGGGACTGAATGGCATAGTGCTGAAGAGTCACGGCTCGGCCGATGCGTTCGCGTTCGAGAACGCGGTGAAGGCCGCGATCGTCGAAGCCCGCAAGGGCGTGCCCGTGCAGATCGGCAAGCTTCTCGAGAATCGGCCGCACTAATGTACTCACGCATCATCGCCACCGGTAAATACCTGCCCGAGAGGATTCTTACCAACGCGGACCTCGAGAAGATGGTCGAGACGACGGACGAGTGGATTCGCACGCGGACCGGCATCGAGCATCGTCACATCGCTGCCGACGACGAAGCGACCAGCGATCTCGCATACAAGGCCGCGCTCATTGCGATGCAGGACGCCGGCATCGCTCCGTCCGACATCGACCTCGTGTTGGTCGGGACCACGACGCCGGATCTGATTTTTCCGAACGTCGCTTGTCTCGTCCAGGAAAAACTCGGTATCCGCAACGGCCGTCCGGCTTTCAGTTTGGAAGCTGCGTGCTCGGGTTTCGTCTACAGCCTCGTCGTCGCCGATCAATTCATTCGGTTGGGACAAGCACGGCGCGCGCTCGTGATCGGCGCCGAGACGATGTCGCGGATCATCGACTGGAAGGATCGAGAGACCTGCGTGTTGTTCGGCGACGGTGCCGGCGCCGTGATCCTCGAGGCGGCCGACGAGCCGGGCATCATGTATTCGACGCTCGGAGCCGATGGCCGCTACCGAGAGCTGTTGTATGCCTCGAGCGGTGTATCGACGCGTCATCGCGCCGGCTCCGACGTCGCGGCACTGCGCATGAAAGGCAACGAGGTGTTCAAGGTCGCCGTGAAGACGCTCGAGAACCTCGTCGACGACGTCGTCAAGAAGAACAACCTCGAGAAGGGCCAGATCGACTGGCTCATTCCGCACCAAGCGAACATCAGGATCATCAGCGCGACCGCCAAACGCCTGCAGATGCCGATGGAGCGAGTCATCCTGACCGTGCAAGAGCACGGCAATACCTCCTCCGCGTCCGTGCCGATGGCGCTCGACACTGCCATTCGCGACGGCCGGATCAAGCGTGGCGACCTGCTGTTGCTCGAGGCGTTCGGCGGGGGGTTCACCTGGGGCGCGAGCCTAGTCCGCTATTAGCTTGAGATTGCCGATTGGTCCTCATATTCTGGGCCGTCTTAATACGTATAATGTGCCCATGGGGCGTGTAGTTACCGCGGCTTTCTTAGCCGGCTTCTTGCTCGGTTCGACCGCGCATGCGGCCGAGTACTACCTCGCCGAGGGCGCTGAGGTTTTCGGCGAAGTCAAAGTCATCGAGGCTCGGCACGAGGACACGTTCGTCGGGCTCGCCAGGACTTATAACGTCGGCTACGAGGAATTGCGGCACGCAAATCCCGGTATCGACGAATGGCTGCCCGGCGAGGGCACGAAGATCACGATTCCGAGCCTTTACGTGCTACCGCGCGCGCCGCACCGCGGCATCGTGGTCAACGTTGCCGAGCTGCGTCTCTATTACTTCCCGGTGGACTCGGGTCCGCTTCCTGAAGGTGTGCCTGCGGGCTCTCGCCGCGTGATCACGCATCCGATCAGCATCGGCCGCATGGATTGGTCGACGCCCCTCGGCACGACCACGATCACGGGCAAAGTTGCGAACCCGAGTTGGTATCCGCCGCAATCGATACGCGACGAGCACGCCGCTCGTAACGACATCCTGCCGCGCGTGGTGCCGCCGGGTCCCGACAATCCGTTGGGTAATCATGCGATGCGGCTCGGCTTGCCCGGCTATTTGATTCACGGCACGAACAAGCCGTCGGGCGTCGGTATGCGCGTCACGCATGGTTGTGTTCGGATGTTCCCTGAGGACATCGAAGCGCTGTACAAGACGGTTCCCACCGGTACATCCGTGAACATCGTGAATCAACCCGTGAAGCTCGGGTGGACCGTGGATGGTCGCTTGTACATCGAATCGCATCCGGTCCTGCACGAGAGCAATGTCGACGGCGAAAGCGTGGCGGCTGCCCAAGAAGCCACCGAGACGATCCAAGAGTCGCCGCTCACGAGCCTCATGCGCGCGTACATCGCCGCAACTGGGGAACGTCGTGTGGAGCTCGACTGGGATGTGGCCGAGCGTGTTGCGCAATTCGGCAGCGGTATTCCCGAAGCCGTGTCGATACCGGGCAGCCCGGTATCGGTGACCACCGAAATCGCGGCAACGCACTAAAAGGCGCGGGCAACAAACTGCTCCTGCGTTTGTTGCATGTCGGCCATCCATGGCCGCCAAAAAAAAGCCGCCAACGAGTGGCGGCTCCAGAGTTCTGCTGCGGCCGATGGGCCGTAGCTGATAAGTCTATTTGGTCTACTTCGCCTGAGACTGCTCGAACATGCGGTCCAGTCTCTGATTGGTCGCGTCGCAGCAAGCCTGAGCTGCTTGCGCCGCTTGCAGAGCCTGGTTCGCAGTGGTTTGAGCACCCGAAGCAGCCTGTTGTGCCTGAGTTGCCGTACGTTGTGCGGCATTGGCAGCATTCTGCGCAGCTTCAGCAGTTGCACGGACAGCGTCGAGCTGTTCCGTGGTAACTCTGTTTGCGCAGCCGGTCACGATCGCAAAGCTGCCGACGAGTGCCGCTGCCCGCAGAGCAGCCTGGATTTTTGTGGCCATTGTTTAAATACCCCTGACTAATTGAGTGAAAACAAACCGCAAGCATTATTTCCTAAAGCGCTAGCCACTGCAATTTTAAAATTGTATTGCGTCGTCGTTAGCAGACATCTCACGCGAACACGCCGGTGATTTTGCTCCACGATCGTGCACCTTTCGCGAGCAATTTAAGGTCGCTTGACTGATCCAGTGGTCGGGCTGTATATAGTATCAGACTGTTTTTATATACAGGCACTCAATCATGCGCGATCTGACTCCGAGGCAAAGGCAAATTTTGCAGCTGGTTCAACGGGCTATGCACGAGAGCGGTATGCCGCCCACGCGTGCCGAGATCGCGAAGACGCTGAAGTTTCGCTCGGTCAATGCGGCAGAGGAGCATCTGCGTGCGCTCGAGCGCAAAGGCGTCATCGAGCTCTTGCCGGGTATGTCGCGAGGTATTCGACTCAAAGATTCGTTGCGCGAGCAAATGGGTCTGCCGTTGGTTGGTCGTGTCGCCGCGGGTCAGCCGATTCTCGCCGAGGAGCACATCGAAGCTCGTTATCAAATCGATCCCGATCTTTTCAAGAAGCCGCCGCATTTCTTGCTACGTGTTCAAGGAATGAGCATGCGTGATGCCGGAATCTTGGATGGCGATTTGGTCGCAGTGCATCGCACTCCCGATGTGCGTGCTCGACAAATCGTGGTCGCACGTTTGGAAAACGAAGTCACCGTCAAACGCTATCGGCAAGAAGGGCATCGCGTTTGGTTGATGCCGGAGAATCCGGATTTCTCACCGATTCAGGTCGATCTGCGCGAGCAAGCGCTGGCTATTGAAGGTGTGGTCGTCGGTGTCGTTCGCGACGCGATGAAGTGATCGACGGCGTGCACATCCAGCAATCCCGTGGAATGGGGCGACTCGAATACGCGTGTCTGGCGAGGCAAAGGGGCCTCCGTCGCTCGCGCGGTCCTTCACACGGGGTTTCACGAGCTCGATAACCACCTGCCCGGTGGCGGTTGGCCGCTCGGGGCCATCATCGAAATATTCGTCGATGGCTATGGCGTAGGGGAGCTCGCCTTGTTGATGCCGGCCCTGAAGGCTTTGACGAGTGTCGATCCCACCAAACCCAAAAAATGGGTCGCTTGGGTTGCTCCGCCGTTCGTGCCTTATGCGCCGGCTTTACGTCAACACGGCGTCAACATCGATCGATTGCTCATGGTGCATCCGTCGCGCAGCGATGCGAGTCGCTTATGGGCGATCGAGCAAATCGTGCGCTCTGGGTCGAGTGCCGGAGTGTTGGCCTGGGTCGCTGCAGCCGACGATGTCATGTTGCGGCGGTTGCAGTTAGCTGCCGAGGATCAAGCGTGCTGGACCTTGTTGTTCCGGCCCGTTAGTGCACGGCAGCAGCGTTCGCCCGCGGCGTTACGACTCAAGTTGTCACGCAACGAAGCCGCGACTCGCATCGAGATCATCAAATGTCGGGGTGGGCGTCCCGGAGTCGTAGACGTTGGCCTCGACCCGAAATTCGGCGAGTCCATGATGGAAGCGAGTTGTTGAGCACTTAGGTCATGCCGCGCGTCGTGCATTCCCTCGATCTATTCGCATCGGAGTCGATCGAGGCTTCCAAGATCGAGCGTCATCCGGTGCGAGGCCGTCCGCAACTTTGGATCGGCCTATGTCTGCCTAATCTATCGCTGGACTGTATCGCTGCGGCGCGACAGCCGGGGCCCGCCGTCGTCGCCGAGGTGCTGCAGGGGCAGCACTATGTGATTGCCTCCAATCGGGAGGCGAGGGATGCGGGAATTGAGCCCGGCATCAAGCTGCGCACGGCCACGACGCTCGCGGCTTCTCTGCAAGTTTTCGAGCGGGAGCCGCAACGTGAATGTGCGAGCCTCGAATCTCTGGCGAGCTGGGCGCAAAGGTTCACTTCGATAGTCAGCGTGGAGCCTTGCGAGGGGCTGCTGCTCGAGGTTGCGGGGAGCCTCAAGCTCTTCGGCGGGCTCGACGCCATCAAAACCGAGCTTCGTCAGGAGCTCGTTCGGCGTACCCACGCTTTCCGATTGTGTGCAGCTCCGACGGCTACGGCCGCTTTGTGGTTGGCGCGAGCAGGCTGCGCGGATGTCGCGTCGTGGCCCGAGTTGGCCGGGAGCTTGGGGGCGCTGCCGTTACGCGTGACGAGCTGGCCGGAAGCCGCGCAGGCGCTGTTGCGCGATATCGGCGTCAAAACCATAGGCGACTGCGCACGTTTGCCGAGGGACGGGTTTGCTCGTCGAGTCGGTAACGCCTATTTGCGCGAGCTCGACCGCGCGTTCGGTCGCGAGGTCGAGCTCAAGGCCGAATTCGCGGCACCGGAAAGTTGGAGCACCAAGGTCGAGCTATTCGAGGACAGCGTCGATAGCGCGTTATTCCTGGAGGTCGTTGAGCAGATGCTCGACGAACTCACGGCGGAGCTCCGAGGACGACAGGCACAAATCCGTAGCTTCGAGATTGCGTTCGAGCACCTGCGTCGGCCGCCGACTGTCGAAAAATTCGAATTGCTCGAGCCCGTACACGAGCGCGAGCGGTTGCTATCTCTAATCAAAGATCGAATCGAGCGAAGCGTGCTGCCCGTTCCGGCCATCGCGCTGTGCTTTCGCAGCGGAGTTTTGCTGCCCCTCACACTCAAGGACACGGACCTGTTCGAGAAGCAGCCTTTGGAGGAGCTGGTGCGGGTGCTGCTCGAGCGATTGAGAGAGCGGTTCGGTCAGGCGGCGGTGTATGGGCTGCGTGCGGTCGAAGAGCATCGCCCCGAAAGAGCGTGGGCGAAATGGGCAGGGCTCGAAGGCCGCCTGCGAAAGCAAGAACGATCCGAGAGGCAAGGGCGCCCATTGTGGTTGCTGCCATCTCCGGTGCCGTTGTCGTCGGTCGAGGTTCGGCGAGCTTCGCTGAAGCTCACCTCGGGTCCCGAGCGAATCGAGAGCGGATGGTGGGACGAGTGCGACGTCGGCCGCGATTACTACACGGCCAAGAATGCTCACGGTCAAAAGTTGTGGGTGTTTCGCGACCATCGAACTCGTTCTTGGTATTTGCACGGGCTGTTCGGTTGAGCGGGGTTGATCATGAATCCCGCTGGTCGCACCGATCCGGTGTATGCCGAGCTGCACTGTCTCAGCAATTTCTCGTTTTTGCGCGGCGCCTCGCATCCCCAAGAGCTCGTTGCCGCCGCGGCCGAGCTCGGCTATGCGGGGCTCGCCTTGACCGACGAGTGCTCGATGGCCGGCGTCGTTCGCGCGCACGCGGCCGCCAAGGGGTTACCGCTCGAGCTCGTCGTAGGCAGCGAGCTCACGTGTGAGGATGGTCTCAAAGTAATCGCGCTAGCCGAGAGTCGCGAAGCGTACGCGGCGTTGTGTGGGCTCATCAGTCAAGCACGGCGCGCGGCGCCGAAAGGCGAGTATCGGCTCGAGCGCTCTGCTCTCGCCGAGCATCTGCAGTCGCGGGGCTTGTTGCTCTGGGTGCCGGATATTGCCGAGCGAGCCGATCGAGTCGCGACGGGTCGCTGGTTGCGAGAGCGCTTCGCGGGCCGCTTGTGGTTGGCGGTAGAGCTGCTCAATGCCGGCGACGATCGGCGTTGGCTTGCCGAGGCTACGGCGCTTGGGCTCACGCTCGAAGTTCCGCTGGTCGCTGCAGGCAACGTGCACATGCACTGCCGCGAACGACGGATGTTGCAAGACACGCTGACCGCAATCCGTCGGAAAACACCGCTCGAGAATCTTGGGTTAGAGCTGCATTCGAACGCGGAACGATCCTTGCGGCCGATCACCGAGCTCGTGCGGCGGTATCCCGCTTCGCTGCTGCGAGAATCTCTCGCGATCCTCGAGCGCTGCCGATTCTCGCTCGAGGAGCTGCGCTACGAATACCCGCGCGAGCTCGTGCCGACCGGCGAAACACTGGCGAGCTATCTGCGCACGTTGACGGAGCGCGGTTGTCGGTGGCGTTGGCCGCAAGGGGAATCGCCGAAGGTGCGCGGTCTCATCGAGCACGAGCTCACGCTGATCCGTGAGCTCAATTACGAAGCGTACTTCCTCACCGTTTACGACATCGTGAGCTTCGCCCGCGGCAGCGGAATCCTGTGCCAGGGTAGGGGGTCCGCAGCTAACTCCGTCGTGTGCTTCTGTCTAGGGATCACGGAGGTGGATCCCGACCGCATGCAAACCCTGGTCGAGCGGTTCATCTCCAAGGAGCGCAACGAGCCGCCCGATATCGACGTCGATTTCGAGCACGAGCGGCGCGAGGAGGTCATTCAATACATCTATCGCAAATACTCGCGCGAGCGAGCCGCCTTGGCGGCCACAGTCATCACGTATCGATCGCGGAGCGCGATCCGCGACGTCGGCAAGGCGCTGGGAATCGAGGAGCGCTACGTGGGTTCGCTCGCGAGGTCGCTGCAGTGGTGGGACAGCGGTGCAATCGAGGAGCAGCGAGTCGCCGAAGCCGGGCTCGATCCGAAGAGCACGAAGGTCAAGCGTTGGCTGCGGCTCGCGGAGTCGTTGCTCGGTTTCCCGCGGCATCTTTCGCAGCACGTGGGGGGATTCGTGATTGCCGAACGGCCGGTGCATGAGCTCGTGCCGATCGAGAACGCCGCCATGCCCGAACGGACCGTCATCCAATGGGATAAAGACGATCTCGAGGAGCTCAAGCTCATGAAAGTGGACGTGCTCGGGCTCGGGATGCTGAGCGCCGTGCGTAGGAGCTTCGGGCTGATCGATAAATTCGCCGGCCGCAAGCTCACGCTCGCGAACGTGCCGGCCGAGGACTCGGGCGTGTACGACATGATCGGCCGCGCGGACACGATGGGCGTATTCCAGATCGAGTCGCGCGCGCAGATGGCGATGCTCCCCCGGCTCAAGCCGCGGCGCTATTACGATTTGGTGATCGAGGTCGCGATCATTCGACCGGGTCCCATTCAAGGCGACATGGTGCATCCCTATCTTCGCCGCCGCTCGGGCGAGGAGAAGGTCACGTATCCGAGCCCCGCCGTAGAGCGTGTTCTCGAGCGCACGCTCGGCGTGCCGATTTTTCAAGAGCAGGTGATGCAGCTCGCAATCGTCGCGGCCGGATTCACGGCGGGTGAGGCCGACCAGCTACGCCGCGCGATGGCGGCTTGGCGGCGCAGCGGCGACCTCGAGCGTTTCGAGGATCGGTTGATTCGCGGGATGACCGAGCGCGGCTACAACGAGGAGTTCGCGCAGCGCATCTTCAGCCAGATAAAAGGCTTCGGCGAGTACGGGTTCCCAGAGTCGCATGCCGCTAGCTTCGCGCTGCTGGTTTACGTGTCCGCCTGGCTCAAGCGCTATGAGCCCGCGGCCTTTTGTTGCGCTCTGCTGAACAGTCAGCCGATGGGGTTCTACGCTCCGCAACAATTGGTGCGTTCGGCACGCGAGCACGGTGTCGAAGTCCGACCCGTCGACGTCAATCACAGCGACTGGGAGTCGACTTTGGAGCGGGCCCATGACGGCAGCGCAGCCGTGCGCCTCGGCATGGGTTTGACGAAAGGTTTGACACGAGATGCCGGTACGCGCGTGTGCGAAGCGCGCAAAGCGGCTCCATTCGCGAACGTGCAGGACTTGGCGGAACGCGCGCGTCTCGGCCGCAAGGATTTAGGCGCGCTTGCGTCGGGCGGTGCTCTGAAGGGGTTCGCAAGTAACCGTCATCGCGCGCGTTGGGACGTGGCCGGCGTGGAGCGGCCCACGGTGTTGCTCGAGCGTATGCGCTTCGCGGAAGGCTTACCGATGCTGCGCCGCCCCACCGAGCACGAGGACATCGCGGCGGATTACCGTCACGTCGGCGTGAGCTTGGGTCGTCATCCGCTGGCCTTGTTGCGGGCGAGCTTGGACGAGGCCGGGGTGCTCACGGCCCGCTCGGTGGCGGAGTCGGCTGCGGGATCGCGGGTCCGCGCGGCTGGTCTCGTCATCACGCGGCAACGGCCCGGGAGCGCCTCGGGTGTTACGTTCGTAACCCTCGAAGACGAAACGGGCTATTTGAATTTGGTCGTCTGGGAAAAGCTCGCGGAACGCGATCGCAAGATACTGCTCGGTGCGAGACTGCTCGGCGTGTCCGGAGTCGTGCAAAAGCAGGACGGGGTGTTACACGTGATTGCGGAGCGGCTGTTCGATCACAGCGAGCTCCTCGGCAGATTGGTTACGTATTCGCGCGACTTCCACTAACGGTACGCGCCGGAGGCCTATTCGATTTCGCTTATTCGATCTCGTAGTCGTCGAAGTCTTCGAGCTCGCGTTTGGCTCGTTTTCTTTCCATGAGCTCCTCGAGCCGGCGCTTCGCGGCCTGCTCGCGATCGGCACGACTGCCCGTATCGACCTCGAGCTCGTGAATGAGCTCTTCGACGTTGATCTCTACAGAAGGGTCGCCGACGTTGTCCGTTTCGGTGGCGCTTTCGGACTCTTCGTCCTCCGCTTCCTCTTCGTCTTCGTCCTCGATCTCTTCTTCTTCTTTTTTCTTTTCCGACTCCTTGACCTTCATTCCTCCCTCCGTACCCGAGTCGGTGAACCCCAAAGCGCAGTCGGCGCTTTTATAAACCCGGCTACATCAGCTTGGCAATACCCCTTGCAAGGCTTCTGTGAACGGGCGCACAACGCCCGCACATCGTCCACAAACAGGGCGTAGGGCGCTAGCGCACGAGCTGATTGATTTGGAATATCGGCAACAGGATTGCCATGACGATCGCGAGCACGACGAGGCCCATGACCACGATCAAGAGCGGCTCGAGCACGCTCAACATCGTGGCGAGCAGGCCGTCCATCTCGCTTTCTTGGTGATTCGCGGCCCGTTCGAGCATCTTGTCCAGCTCGCCGCTGGCTTCGCCGCTCGAGATCAGATGAATGCTGATTGCCGGGAATAGTTTCGACTGGGCCAGAGAACGACCGATTGCACCACCCTCGCGCACGCGTATTGCGGCGTCCTCGACGGCCGCCCGCATGGGCAGATTCGCGATCACGGACGCGCTGATGCGCAGCGCCTCCAGGGCAGGCACGCCGCTCGCCGTGAGGATGCTGAGCGTGCGCGTGAAACGCGCGGTGTTGAGCCCGCGCGTCACGCGGCCGATCAATGGCGTGCGCAGCAGCCAGCCGTGGACACGCCTGCGGATGTGCTCGTGCCGCAGCAGGCGCATGGCGACCACGATCGCCGCGATAATGCCGCCGGCGATCAAGAACCACCAGTTCTGAACCAGGTTCGACAGCGCGATGAGGGCCCGAGTCATCACCGGCAACTGTTGGCCCGTGGTCTCGAACACGCTCACGACCTTCGGCACGACCACGATGAGCATCACGATCACGATGATCAGCGCGATCGCGGTGAGCAGGATAGGGTAGACCATCGCCTGCGCGACCTTCTGTCTCAAGCCGTGGCGCGACTCCGTGTAGTCCGCGAGTCGCTCGAGCACCGAGTCGAGTTGCCCGGCCTGCTCGCCGGCCATGACGGTCGCGCGGTAGACGGGTGGAAACGCGTACGGAAACTCGTCGAGCCCGGCCGCCAGCGAGTGGCCTTCGACCACCTTGCCGCGCACTCCCAGGATGATGCTCTTCAGGCGCGGCTTCTCGGTATGCTCGCTGACGGCGAGTAGGGCCTCGTCGAGCGGTAGTCCGGCCTTCGCGAGCGTCGCGAGCTGGCGTGTCAGCATCGCGAGGTCCAACCCCGAGATGCCGCGGAACAACGAGAAGTTGCGCTGCGCCTTGCGCTCGCGCGCCTCGACCTCGGCGACCTCTACGGGCAACAGCTGCCGGTCGCGCAGCAACTGTCGAACATGGCGCGGCGTATCCCCTTCGAGAACCCCGCGATGTTCCTTGCCGCCGGGATCGACCGCAACGTACTGATACGCGCCCATCAATCGCTCCGCGTGACTCGGAGCACCTCTTCGAGCGTGGTGACGCCGCTCAGGATCTTCTCGACGCCGTCGTCGCGAATACCGGGCGTCAACGTTCGGGCATACCGTTCGAGCTCGTGCTCGCCGGCGCCGTCGTGGATCATCGTGCGCAGCGTGTTGTCGACCTTCACGAGCTCGTAGATACCCGTGCGGCCCTGATAACCCTGCTCGTCGCGCGCCCTGTAAAGCGTCGGCGGATTCGCGGGGTCGAGATTCAACATGCGGCACTCGTACTCGCTGGCCTCGTACGGAATCCGCGTAGCCGGATCGAGCACGCGCACCAGGCGCTGCGCCAAAACGCCGATCAAGCTCGAAGACAGCAGGAACGGCTCGACGCCCATGTCGCGCAAGCGGGTGACGGCGCCCACAGCCGTGTTCGTGTGCAGCGTCGACATCACGAGGTGTCCCGTCAAGCTCGCCTGGACTGCGATTTCCGCGGTCTCGAGGTCGCGGATCTCGCCGACCATCACGACGTCGGGGTCTTGGCGCAGGATCGCGCGCAGGCCGCGCGCGAACGTCATTTCGACCTTGGTGTTCACCTGCGTTTGGCCGATGCCGTCGATGTGGTACTCGATGGGATCCTCGACGGTCAGGATGTTGCGCGTGAGATCGTTGATGCGCTCGAGCGCCGCATACAACGTCGTGGTCTTGCCCGAGCCCGTCGGTCCCGTGACGAGTAGGATGCCGTGCGGCCGATGCACGAGCTCGTCCATGGCGGTCCGATCGTTCTCGGACATGCCGAGCTTCGTCAGCGTCAGGCGGCCCGCTTGCTTGTCGAGCAAGCGCAGCACCACGCGCTCGCCGTGGCCGGACGGGATCGTCGAAACGCGGACGTCGACGGCGCGCCCTGCGATCCGCAGCGAAATTCGGCCATCCTGCGGCAGGCGTTTTTCCGCAATGTCGAGCTTCGACATGACCTTCACGCGCGACACCACGATTGGAGCGACCGCCCGCTTCGACTGAAGCACCTCGCGCAACACTCCGTCGATCCGGAATCGCACGGTCATGCGGTTCTCGTACGGTTCGATGTGGATGTCGGACGCGTTGTCCTTGACCGCTTGCGTGAGCAGCGCGTTGATGAGCCTGATGATCGGTGCTTCGTCGTCGCTGTCGATGAGGTCGGACGGCTCGGGCAACTGCTGTGCGACCAAGAACAGATCCGTGTCGCCATCGAGCCCCTCGACCATGGTCATGGCCGCACCGCTCTCGTACGCGGTCTGGAGCTTCGCGTCGAAGGTTTCCGGTTCTACCTCCGTGAAGTGCACGGGCGCGCCCGCGAAGCGACGAACCTCGGCGATGCTCAGTGCCGCGACGCCGGTGCGGTAGATCGCGTGCACCACGCCGTCGCGCAGCTCCTGGATCA
>Ga0315910_10000916_pt1 | contig 27851 bp, 25 predicted proteins | sample EdamamesoilMG_FD_204470 | JGI IMG/M metagenome (GOLD analysis project Ga0315910, IMG submission 204470) | Garden soil microbial communities collected in Santa Monica, California, United States - Edamame soil | ecosystem: Environmental > Terrestrial > Soil > Garden | place: USA: California... | reverse complement strand
CACCACACGTTCACCATTTTAGGGCGATTGGCTTTCGGGCCGATACCATCCTGCCAATGGTAGGTGTCCGCGAAGCATCCTCCGGGCCAACGCAGGTTTCCTACTTTCAATTTTTTAAGTGCCTCAATAATATCGGTGCGCACACCATCTTTATTCGGGATAGTTGTATTTCCTTCGCCAACATAAAACCCATCGTAAACACAACGGCCCAGGTGTTCGGCAAAATGACCGTAAATGTTTTTGCTGATCACCTTGTCTGCTTCATTGGCCCGTAAAATAATGGATTGTTGAGCACTGGCGGATAAGCCCACCAGCAGAACACAAGCACTAATAAAAATCGACTTCATATACTGTAATTGGTTTTGGTTTCTACACAAGCATAGGCCCTTGCGAGCCTATGCTGTAATCCAGTTTCATTAACCCAAATAATTTGCTGGACCTGTTCTTTTCATATTCAATACCCATCAAATTCCGCTGGTTGCACGCAGATAGGCACAAAGCATTGGCGTTTCCTGGGATTTTAAAGTGTTTTTTACACACTTAATCAAACGTTTGCATATTTAGGCATCATTTAAAGGGTTTGCAAGTGGAACGACTGAATTTTTTGAATTTTCTTTCTACCGCTGCCGCTTTTGTCAGTCAGGCTTTTTCTTCTTGACAATCCTCACTATCATCGTATACTTTTATTGATTGAGCCATGCGTTACTTATTTTTTCTGGCTGCAGTTCTTCTTATTCTGCTGGCCTGTTCGCAACGACCGCCACAACAATTTGATATTATCCTTCGACACGGCACGATCTACGATGGTTCCGGAGCAGCTCCTTTTGTTGGCGATGTAGCCATCAATGCCGATACTATTGCCGCTATTGGAACCCTGAACGATGCGGTTGGGAAAAAAGAAATAGATGTTACCGGATTGGCTGTGGCCCCCGGGTTTATCAACATGCTGAGTTGGGCCGATCGAAGTCTGTTGTTAGATGGCCGTTCGATGAGTGACATCAAACAGGGTGTTACCCTCGAAATTTTTGGCGAAGGAATTAGCGCAGCACCCGTAAAACGAAAAGTATCGAATGTAGACAGCCTTTGGACAACCCTCGATGGGTACTTCAAATACATGATGAAGAAAGGCGTAAGTACAAATGTAGCTTCGTTTGTTGGCGCTACGTCCGTGCGGGTTTACGAACTCGGTCATGAAAAGCGGGCACCAACAGCCGATGAACTTGCGCGCATGAAAAAGCTTGTTCAGCAAGCCATGGAAGATGGCGCATTGGGATTGGGTACTTCGCTGATTTACGCACCGGCTGATTATGCATCCACCGAAGAACTTATTGAATTGGCCAAAGTAGCTTCGCACTATGGAGGCATCTACACCACCCATATGCGCAGCGAAGGCGACTTTATTTTGAGAGCCCTGAACGAAACCTTTCGCATTGCGCACGAAGCCAACATTCCGGCAGAGATCTATCATCTCAAAATCAACATTGCACGCAACTGGAATAAAATTGATACTGTACTTTTTAAAATAGACAGCGCCCGAAATGCCGGATTAATAATTACAGCCAACAACTATCCCTACATCGCCAGCGCCACAGCCCTTACTGCGCGTCTTCCCACCTGGGTGCAGGAAGGTGGTGCCGTAGCCATGCGCAAGCGACTTCGCACTCCGGAGATTCGTAAAAAAGTATTGTACGAAATGCGCGTTGGCATACCCTACAAAAATTCAGACGCCAAGGATGTGATGATGCTGGGTTTCCGCCTGGATTCGCTCAACAAACGCTATCGCGGAAAACGCCTCGATGAAGTAGCTCGCATGCATGGTAAAGATCCGGATGAGACGGTTATCGATCTTGTATTAAAAGACAAATCTCCGATGGCGGCAGTGTACTATCAGCAATCGGAAGACAACATCAGAAGAATTATTCAGCAGCCGTATGTGAGTTTTGGATCGGATGGAGCCTCCATGTCGGATGCAAAAATCTTTGCTGATTGGGGAGCACATCCGCGTGCCTATGGAACCTTTGCACGTGTGCTCGGCCGCTATGTGCGCGATGAAAAATTATTTTCCCTTGAAGAAGCTGTGCGAAAGCTTACTTCGCTGCCGGCAAAAAATCTTAATCTCAAAAAACGCGGAAGCTTACACGTTGGCCACTATGCCGACCTCGCCATCTTTAATCCCAACACCATTCAGGATCATGCCACATTCGAAAAGCCAAAAGAATATGCCACCGGAATGGTTCATGTATTTGTAAACGGTGTGCAGGTACTCCATCAAGGCGAACACACTGGCGCTAAGCCCGGTCGCGTAATTCGCGGGGCAGGCTATCGAAAAAAGTACTAGCCTGCTTTGGCGAAGCATTATCCGTTGACGATTGCTCCAGCAAATTGATCGGAAACACCTGACTAACAGTATTTTTCAGTTGTAAATTTTCAATATATTTACTTTGATGTTACACCGCCTGATCTGATCTCTATAAACTCGATACGTCACGCGAGGTACTCACCAACCTATTTTTTTACCTAATACACCCTATCCATTACAATGGATAAAAGACCGTTACTATCGCTCCTCCTTTCCCTTTTCATCCTGACCGCTTTTGCGCAGGGTTCCAGCGATGCGTTGGATAAAGGGGATAAACTGCTGGCAAAGAAAGATTACGAAAGTGCGCTTAGCGCTTACCTCACAGTTAGCAACAACGATGATGCGGATCTTAATTTCAAAATCGGGTTGTGCTACCTCTATACTGAACACAAATCAAAAGCGGTACCCTATCTTGAGAAAGCCTATCGCATCAAACCAAATGTTGACCTCGATATCGACTACCACCTGGGCATGGCCTACCAAAACGATCACCAATACGCCAAAGCAAAAACTCATTTTGAGGAGTTCAGGCGAAAGAACAAAAAGCTCGCAAACATTGCCACCGAAAAAATTCATCAATGTATAATCGGTGATTCGCTCACGCGAAAACCTGCTCATGTTGTAATCGAAAATATTGGTTCAGGGATCAATTCACCTTTTCATGAATACTCGCCACTGGTAACCGCGGATGGAAACACAATGATCTTCACCTCCAATCGTTCGACAGACGATTATAAAATAAAAAGCGGAACCAACTTTGAAGACATATACATTTCAAAAAAAACAGGAGGAAGCTGGAGCGCGCCCCAAAAGATCAGCACCAACATCAACATTAAGTTTAACGATGCAGCTGCCTACCTTTCGCAAGATGGTAACACATTATTGCTGTACTATGAAGAAGGCGCTGGCGATATTTATCAATCGCAGTTCGATGGCAACGACTGGTCCAAGCCCGTGCCGCTGAATAAAAACATCAACACACCGCTCTTCTGGGAAACTTCGGCTTGCCTTTCGGCCGATGGCAAAAGACTTTTCTTCTCCAGCAACCGGCCAGGCGGCAAAGGTGAACTGGATATCTGGATAAGCGACCTGGATGTAAAGGGAAACTGGAGCAAACCGGTAAACGCTGGGAGCGGCATTAATACACCCGGTAACGAAGACTCACCCTACATTCATCCCGATGGCGTAACCTTATACTTTTCGTCCGATGGACACCCCAGCATGGGGAGTAACGACATTTTTAAAAGTGAATTGAAAGATGGTAAATGGCAAAAGCCTGTTAACCTGGGGTACCCGGTAAATTCCATTGAGTACGATGGCTTTTTCACCATATCGGAAGATAAAAAAACCGGCTACTACTCCACCATTCGTGAAGGTGGAGCAGGCAGTGCCGATATTTTTTCCATCACCTTTCTGGAGCCTCCTCCTGAACCAATATTGGTTACAACTGAACCTGTAGTACAAACACCCGTGGTTGAAACACCAACAGCAGAAATTAAACCAGAACCTGCGGCAACCAAGCCAGAAGATTATGTCGATCCTATTCTTCAATTCCATAAAGACTTGAAAATCGTTACGGTGTTGAAAGGAAAAGTAATTGATGAAACTACCGCAGTGCCATTAAGTGCTACTATTTCGCTAGTCGATAATGAAACCAACAAAGTGATGGCCAAAATCAACTCCGATCCGCAAACGGGTAATTTCGAACTTACGATTCCACACGGAGGTAACTATGGTGTAGCAACTGAAAAATCTGGCTACCTCTTTAACTCCATCAACTTTAACCTGCCTCAGTTTGCCGAGTACCAGGAGATTGATACGCACATTATCATGGTAAAAGCTGAAGTAGGTTCGAAGGTAGTATTGAAAAACGTGTTCTTCGACATCGGGAAATCTGATCTTAAGCCTGAATCTATTTCGGAAGTTGAAAAGATTAAAGAGCTGTTGGTGGCCAATCCACAACTCAGTGTGCAGATCAACGGCCACACCGACAATACGGGTAACGCAGCAAGCAACAAAGCACTCTCATTGAAGCGCGCCAGTTCGGTTGTTGACTACCTGATTAACCACGGGGTAAATGCCACGCGCCTGTCCGCTAAAGGTTTTGGTTCTGAGCGCCCCATTGTAAGTAACGATGACGAAGCTGAAGGGCGCGCGATCAATCGCAGAACCGAGATCGAAATTATTGAATCGAAAGAACAAGGATAACTTCCTTCATTCGAAACGTAAGGTCATTTACAAGATCGATCGTCCGAAGTCATCCTGCACCCGTACAATATCATCTTCATCGCTGGGTAGGGTTGCATCGGTGTGCTGCCAGATTTCAGCAATCATTCCCCAGCCGGTAAGACCAACCAACCGGTGGCGCTGACCACAATCGAGCCGGATGATTTCTCCCGTTGCAAGTGGGTGTAGTGTACCTTCGGTATCCGTGCTGCTGGTTACCACACCGGCTTCACCAGCCACCAACTTCCAGATTTCAGCACGCCTGTAATGATACTGCCACGACAAGCGCTTCTGCGGTTGCACTACCAATATCTTAGGACTAAGCTTTCCACTTATTTTCAATTCATTGATTTCAACGCCCGGAAAAAAATGCTGTGCGAATTGAGCAGCCTGGCTTTCGTCAATCACAAAGAATCCACCCCATGGCCGCATAAAATCTTTCGCTACTACCTGCAAGCCTTGCTGATCGAGATACTGTTGAATGGCCTTGAAAATTTCGTCTTTGGGCGCATCCTTTCTAAAAGTCAAATTCATGCGTGGTATGTGGCGTTTGGTTTTCGGGGCATTAAGTTAAACCTTTTTTGATAAGACTGTGTGGTTGATCTCACTTCACAATTCCTTTACGCACAAGTGTTTTTCCATTGATGTATAAATGTTGAACATCGCATTCAAACAACGTGTACGCATCTTTGAAAAATTTCAGAAAGTCGGGTACGGATGCATGACCCGTATAAGGCGCATAGTGATGCTTTACTGTTGCATTTCGCCAAAGCATGACGTAAGCCAGTTGAATATCAGGATTTGCTTTCAAAGGATTCAGCATTACTTCCGTAAACCAGGCCGCGTTGGTTACACCTTCCAGGCCTGTTTCGGTTAGTGCGGCACATTTGTTTTTGGCCTTCGCCAACTCCGACACTGCGCGAAGCCCCAGTACAAATTCGCTGCGTTGAACTTCCGGAGATTTTTTATTCCAGGCAGCACCAACATCCATGTAATTATCCAAGCCTAAAATATCAACATAGTCATCGCCCGGGTAACCATAGAGGTAAGTAGCTTTTGCCTGACCGATATTCATGCGGCTTCGATCGGGCGAGAAGGCGTAAAGAATATTAGTAAGTCTTTTTTCATCCTTCAGATAGTCTACCGTAAAGCGCCAGAGTTGAATATACTCTTGCTCGGTACAATTTCCTTTGCCCCACCAGAACCAGTTGCCATTGTGTTCATGAAACGGCCGGAAGATAATCGGAATCATGGTCGATCCGCTTTTACATTGTTGCAGAAACGCGGCAACATAATCGAGTTGCGTCTTGTATTGATCATGATACTTTCCTCCGGGAAGTATGTGCACAACAGCACGCGTAGTATCCCACGAACCTTTTCCATTTACTGGGTTATTCACATGCCATGAAATGGTGTTGACACCACCGCGATCATAAACCTCCTTAATCCATTGATGCATGGCTGCGAAAGCAACACCATCAATATTTTTTACAGCACCTTCATGGCCAAGATCCCACCCGTGAACAGCAGGATGCGAGCCACACACATCTTTTATATCCGATCGCCCAACATCATTGCTCCACCCCACACCATACGCATCGGCTTCGTGATGACCAACGAGCAGGTGCGCCTGCGACAGTTTTACAAGATTCGTAAATAATGCATGGGTTTCGGGCGTTGCGTTTTTATCGATGAGTTTCTGCGACAACAACTCAACCGGAATCGAAAGCAAAACAAAAAAGACAGACGCTCTTTTAATCATGGTACAATTTTATTATCGAACCTGCACCGATCATCTGGAAAACCCGATGATGATGCAATAAAGTTAGCAAACGTTTGGCCAGATGCGTGGGCCTTTCAGCCAATAAAAAGCTAAACCCTTTCTTGCTGGAGTCTGCCCAAAAACCAATGGATTGATTACTTTTGAGTCGTAAAAGAGGTAAGCCATACTGCTCAGATTTTTAATTAACAGCACAATTCCTGCCTCCTGCAATCAGTAGAAACTTTATTTATACATCATGCAAATCACCAAAGAAAAGGTAGTTGCGATACACTACACCCTTCGCGACAATGGAGGAACGATTATTGACACCAGCGATGGCCGCCAGCCATTGTATTACATTCATGGTATGGGCAACCTCATTATCGGGATGGAAGAAGGACTGGAAGGGAAAAAGAAAGGCGATAAGTTTCAGGTAAAAATTTCTCCGGCCAAAGGGTATGGCGAAAAAGATCCGAACATGGTACAGAAAGTTCCGCGCTCGGCCTTTGGCGATCAGGAGGTAAAAAAAGGAATGAAGTTTTCCACCAATCAGGGCGGAGTGATTACCGTAGTAGAGATCGGTCTTGATTCGGTTACCATCGATGCCAACCACGAACTGGCCGGAGTAGAATTAAATTTTGAAGTAGAAGTAATGGAAGTGCGCGAAGCCACAGCCGATGAGCTTTCGCACGGCCATGTGCATGGCCCAGGTGGACATCATCATTAAACAGTATTGATTTTTACCAGAAGCCGTCTCAAAAAAAGAGACGGCTTTTTTTATAACCTCAAAAGGAAATTTAGCATCCGTTAAATTATTACTTTCGGGAGGCACACGATAGTAAGATATCGGTCATGTTTGTTCTGTATCGGAGTGTTATCGTTATTAGTATGGGAAAAACAATAAACCTATTCACATTAGCTATTCTTACTCTTTTGTTGGCTTGTGGACAGACTACAAACCAAGACAGGAAACTAATATTCCCGACACCACGCATTCACATACAAAAGCACTACGAGAACGACAACAGCAAGTAAAAGCGGATGGGGTAATTGACAGCCTACGACTTAACATTGCATTGCAAGACGCTTTCAAAATTGCAGAAACGGCCTTTGGAACTGGTGATTTCACCCGACAATATGAATTGAAACCAGATGACAGTTCTTACACAATCAATATGGAAATCTTGATTGGTAGGCTTTTTCAAAACGATCAAGAATATTTCCTATTAAGCAGGCACGTTCCCTGGGCAAGTTACATTGACTTATATAAAGTAGTTGACAATAAAGTCGAAAAGCAGATCAGTCGAGAGCAAGGCGGAATGACTTATGTTCGCGACTCCATATTTGATGCAAATGGTGACGGACATAAGGACTTTGCTGTCCATTGGTATCCTTCATCTGGTTGTTGTAGACGGAATATTTATAATGTTTATTTAAAGCTAACTTCTTCTGACCAGTTTAGTAGCGACTATGAATTTATCAATCCGACATTTTCAGCAAAAGACAAAATAATTCGAGGAGTAGAGTATGGACATCCAGGGAAAGTTGGGCTTTATAAGTACAGGTGGAAAGGACTTGGGGTCGATACGATCGAATTCATTTATCCTGACCTTTTAGTTAAGGGACAATTTATTAAAACAAGAAAAAAAGCTAATGGACCCATTAAAGAGGAAGGTATTGCTCTAAAGGAGATTCCAAAAGAGTATCATAGTATTGAAAGCTATGAGTGGTTTGTTAACTTCTAACACATGGGAAACGGATTTATTCCCTCCCTCATAGTCACCGGTCACCGGGACTATGAGAGGAACTGAAGCACCGCAATACAAGTTTCTCTTGCTTGCTTCATCGCGGAGTAGTTAACAAGTAGCATGATCTAAACCTCAGCGTCCCTCTGCCGAGTGACACTAAGGAGGAGGAAGTACTCCTTACTACCGAACCAACACCACCTTACCATTTCTACCCTTCTATTTTGTATAATAAATATTGAAGTGATTGTCCAATGTCTTATGCCCAGAATTTTACTCTAACTTCTTGATTTCCTTATCAATTTGATGGAGCAAATTGCTTAGCGATTTTTCAGCCGGAATGTAATGAATTCGTAACAGCCCCATTTGATTGGAAATTCTCGCACGAAGCAGGGCTGCATATTCGGGATTCTCTTTTAATCCTGTAAAATTTAACGGGCGCATTATTCCCCAAAGCGATGGAGGAATGTTCTTGTTGGTGGAAACACCATCAAAATTGTAGGCATCAAAATAAAGTTTGTCAAAATCTCTTAGCTGCTCATAGTCTCTTCTAATCGCTAATTCCACCATGCGAATTCTGGGATACACCTCATCATACATGCTGATAATTTCTAACCGAAGGCTGTCGCTTGAAACAATTGCCAGGTTGGTGTTTTTTAGTTGTTCGATGGGGCCAACCCTGCCTGAAAAAACACTAAAAGCATGGGTGTGGGCAAAACAAACATCCAATGAATCGTGATAAGGAAGATTCTCCTTGATAACCTTTAGTATAATTCTGCTGGAGCGAATACTGTATTCATGAAAGTCGATATTACCTCTCATTTCCAGTAAGTCGGCCGTTAGCGCTCTTTTGAATTCTTTCAGTATTTCAATTTCCTTCCTTTTGTTGCTGCGCGTTTCACTCCATTGCTCAAGGTTAAAGGCGATCAAAATGCCCAGCATTACCACAACGATCTCCAGTACATATTTGTACCATTCTGATTTCAGGTGACTAAGAATTTTGCCTATCATTTTCTATTTCAATTGCGATCCTGACAAGATACAAAATCAACGGAGATATTCAGGCTGCAACCGGTACCCTACCGAACCAACACCACCTTACCATTTCTACTCACGCGCTCAGCACCGGTTGCTACTACCAGTTTGTAAATATACAAACCACCTGGCATGCGGTCTCCGGAGGCGTTGGCACCATTCCAGGTAACCTGGTTAATACCGATATGAAAATCAATTTCGCTTTGTGTTATGGTGCGTAACAATTTGCCGTTCACGTCCATAATGTGCAATGTAAAATCATCGGGAACCGTTTCGCCTGTTATCACAATTGGAAAATTTACTTCGACAGCAAACGGATTGGGGCGTGGTGGTAACACGGTTATCATCGCTTCATGCTGTACCACAAAATCCACTTCATACGGAACGATACCGCTGCTGTTTCCGCGCTTGTCGGCCGCCTCTACGCGCAAGGTGTAGTTACCATCGTTTAAATTTGTTGGACGGAATGTGATTGTAAAATCAGATGTGGCCGTAGCCGCTTGCCACACAACCTCATCCCCATTCAAATCAATTAAGGTTGGACTGCATTCTTCCTGATCGCATGGGTAGGTAAGAAACACCCGCATGCCCTCGGTATCGATTTTCAGAAGACTTCGGTTTTCGTCCCAGAGGTTAACCAGAATTACCGGACTGTGCGAAACGAAATCACCGTTAACAACCTGGCGACCATCAATGGTTACTTCCATTACCGGATTGAAATGATCGGCCATTACCTTTAAGTAGCTGGTTTGGTTGAGCACATTGTTGTCGTAGTACTGCTCGGGTAACACCTGTGGGTTAACAAATAAATTTACATCGTTCAACCCTTCACGTTCAACCGTACCCACTTCCAGCGAAAAGATAGTCGTGTCATCTGGGGCCGGTGCTTTTATGTTGAAGTACTCCAGGTGTGAAGACCGGTTCGTCTGATTGAAAATTTCATAGCGCACGGAAACAGAATCGGTAAACGCTTCGGTGCTGATGTTGATAAAACCGTAATTGCCTTTCCATACACTACCTTCGGTTAACTGTTGTTGTTCGCGATCACCATTAAAAATTAAGAGTCCTTCGGGAACAGGTGTGTACAACACCAGCCACTTGTTTAATTGGCTAGCCGTTAGGTTTACATTATCCTGCGTGATGAAATCAATTTTCAGGTACGGAAATTCACTGGCATTGATTGCACTCAGATCGGTTATTCCACTTACACCTTCCAACAGTGCCACCGCTTCGCCATTCAGCTTTACTCCTTGGATGATGAATCCTACAGCATCCTGCGGCTCTACATCAACCACACGAGGAATAAACGATTGCCATTGACGGGCCGGACCAATTACTGTTGATGTCATTGATCCTTCGGTATAGCGACCCGTAATTGTACCGGCAACATCCAGTTGTTGCTGATCAGCCGGTGTGCTTTGCGCTGTATAAATTTTTGCTGCTCCGGGTGACAATCCTTTTCTTCCAAAAATCACCACCGGATCTCCGTTTTGCAAAGCATCAAGCTGGGCCACAGAAATACCCAACTCACCCAACTTGCTTTTCGCGGCTGCCGGCCACAACGAATAGTTTGCATACCCGATATTGAACAGCATGACTGAATCGCCCAGAATAATGTTGTTCACATACGTGGTAATATCATCGTTGTTGCCCGTAATCAGTTCGGCTGATGTAAAACTGTTGATCACCCAAGGTTCTCGCCCGCACGACCGCCCCGCGCGATTATACCATTTAAATGGAATACCAATGTAGGGCACGGTGGATCGTCTGTCGAAAGCGATGAGGTTAATGGTATTATCACGACAACTAAATCCTTGTCTGGTAAGATTATACTCGGCATTGTTAATCTTAACGCTGACATCGGCCGGAACAGAAGCATGGGCTCCCCCAAAAGTTCTAACCAGTATTGGTGTTACCGTTTCCTCGAATATCAATTCGCGCTGCACCGCATCGGTTACTAAACCATCGGTGTGGTTTTCGAGGTACTGGGGAAAATGAACTTGTGCCCACCCGGAAGGGCTGTTGTTTATGAACGTAAACGAACTGGTTGTCCAGCGATCACTTTCTCCAGGAAGCAGAGTTGTCAGTCGTGTTCGCCAGTAGTAAGCAAGCGTATCGTTTGACAACAAGGTTACCGGGAGACGTGCCAGTACTTTTCCGGAAACCGTGAATGTTTTTTTGTAAGGACTATCAAACGAATTGAGCGTGTCCAGTTCAACCGTAAATTGTCGTTCGTCAGAAAGCAGGTCGGTGGTTTGAAGCGAAAGCGTTACCGAGGTAGTATTAACAATCGAAAAATTGGATGGAAATAAATTCTTTGTGCCATTCAGCGGAATAACCAATTCGAGGGAAGCGGTATTGTTATCCTTCTGTAATTCCTGAATAACACTGTCTGGATCAAGTGTGATGGTAAAGGTATTGTTGCCAAAACCATTTTCTCTTCCTTTTCGAATAATGAATTCGAGCGTATCGGTGTACAGCACCGAATTGAACAACGAGTCGTACGTTATTACCGAATTGTCGTTGAGAGTGCGCTTCACTTCAACCGCCAGAATCTTGTCGTTGGCCTGCCCAAAATTTCTGACAATAATTTTCAACGCAAAGGAGTCGGTCAATGCCGTTACCGGTTCTCCGGTAAACGATTCGAGAAAAACGTTGTTGTTGTTTACCTCGTAATCCGGTTTGGGTGCACCAAACAATCGCATGGCCGGATCGCCCAATAAAATCATTTGTTGTACTTGTGTAGTGTTGTCGGGCGTTGGCGACACACCAAGCATGTAGCGCCTGGCTGTTTCTTTTTGAATATCGCCAATACCTTTTACAATAAAGGTTGAATCAGCATACGCCACGTTGTAAAAGGTAGAGGAGTACCAATTGAGGTTGGGTACAAAACCGTACGAAGTGTGCGCAATAAAACCAACAGCACCTTTTTTATCGGCCAGTATCCAGTCTTCACCAAAGAGAATTGTATTTAAAAAGAAAGCACCGGCATTGCAACCGTTCATGATCATCATAGGGTACTTACCACGATTATCATACCCCATTACCGGATCGGTAACAAAACCAATATCAAAGTCGAGGGTAGATGGTGAGGAATGGCCGAAGAATGTCACCAGGTTTAATCCCTTATTTACTTCATCAGCAATGTTGATCAATTCAATATCGGTTGATCGCTTGGCGATGGCCGATACTTCCCCCCCCAGGTAATATCCTCTTGCAATTGTTGCGTAATTTTCAAGTATTGCCCGAAACATTTCAGGCTCCCCTTCTTCAATACCTCCACTCAGATGCAGTAAATTTTTCCGCCAGATTGCATCAAAAGGAAGCGCTTCGGCTTCTTTTACTTTTTCCAGATAGGCTGCTACTCCTGCAGCGGTGGTGGCTGTAATACGTCCGGTGGGTACGGCTGGTTCATAGGTGGTTCCCGCCAGCCCTACCGTAAAGTAGGCATCTGCTGCCGGGTAGCCCGCACTGGGCACAAAGTCTTTGTACGTTGTGAATGTGGATGGCTTTCGATAGTAATTGTAATGGACATCAAGACCTTTGCCGATTATAAAAAGATATTCGGGAAGGTTGGTGACTGCCAGATACTTCATGAAGCGATAAATGGCCACCGGGGTCTGTTCGCCATAACTAAACTGATCGAACAACTGCGGCACATCAACAACCAGCGTATCAAATCCTCCTCCCGTTGTTGACGCACGATACCCAGCGTATGCCTTTACCGGATCGGCATAACCACCAGCAGGTTTATGCAACTGCGGATGACTGATAATAATATAATTGTGATCAGCCGGATTGATTGAACGAAACGTAACGGGCTTGATGACGGGCGTTCGTGTAAAGCTTGTTGCAAAAATTCTTCGCGGAGTACTGGTTAAGGGTACTACTGCATTTAAAGTACCCGAGGTTGTGGTACCGATAGCAATCACATGGGCAGGATCGGTAACATCAAACAATCGTGTTGCTACGGGTGCATTCTGAATTTCGATTGCTGATTTATCCGTACTGTTTTCCGCAAGTATCCACACTTTCTCTGTTTCATTTACGTCATTAAAGGTCTGTGGGTATTTCAATTTGATGTACGAAACACTCAATCGATCGGGCCCACCGGTACCAATGGTTTTAACGCGTACGGTAAGTTTTCCATCGCCCGCAATGTCAGCCCAATCAATGGCTTGGTTTACGGTGTGCGTTTCGAAACCATTAAAATCAACCGTAGCCAACAGACGAAGGGAAGCACCTACATAAATTTCTGCCCGATGGGTTGATTCTCTCCTTCCAACCAGCATCAGCTCAAGCTGAGGGGCACCTGCTGTTGTAGCACCATTAATAATTCCAGTGAGTGTGTAGTCAACAGACTGATTAAGATTAATGAGGGTACCCGTCCATCCTTCGCCCTGATCAAAAAAAGTATTCCAGATTTCTGTACCATTATCATTGCCGGCTGAATAACTATTGGTAAGCACCAATAATTTTTCATCGGTGTGATAGGTTTCCACGGGTAATGCTCCATTGATTTCGGAAAATGTACTGATTCGTTTTCCAGTCGTAGATCCAACCGTTAAGAAGTAGCTGGTCGTGTCGTTATATAAGTTGTAAAACCTGTGCGGTTGTACTGATGAAGGTTTGTAAAGTTCCGCATCAAGGGTACCATCGTTTCGCTTACCGAAAAACTCCAGGAAGTCTGCGGTATTGAATTGCCCATCACCTTCCCCTTCAATAGTAATAGCCTGCTCAACACCGCGATGAAATAACTGAATATTTCGTGGATCACCATTCAGCGGAAACCCCGAGGCTTGCAGATCGGCATACGCCAATCGGTATATACCATCCTGACCTACCGGAATTTTAAAATACGATTGATTGAAATTGATCCATTCGTTGCCAACCTGTGCGTTGACCTGAATCAAAACGGAAAGAAACAGACCTAAAACAGCTACCCTCTTCATTATCCAATCAGCAAAAATAACCAGCCCCTGCTACCAAACCAAAGGTTACAACAGTTGCAAAATCAGGGTTGATACCAGAACCTGGTCTATTAGAAACCTTCATATACGAGTTAAAAAAGCGGTTTTTAAAAATTCTGGTAAAATTTTTATAAAGTACTTGGCCATACATAGTACTAAGCCGTATATAGCATCAGAAATGAACTTTAACCAGGGATGTATGAACCTTGAAAACACGCAAGTACAAATGAGAAAGGGAATACTGGAATACTGCATCCTCCACATTATTTCGCGAGGCGAAGTGTATGCTTCGGATATGCTGGATGAACTTACGGCAGCAAAAATAATCGTAGTGGAGGGAACACTTTATCCGCTCCTAACCCGCCTGAAAAATGCAGGCCTCCTCGAATACAAATGGATTGAATCTAAATCGGGGCCACCCAGAAAATACTATACCCTTACCGACAAGGGAAGTAAATTTTTGGGGTCTCTTACCGAAACCTGGGATGAACTAGTGCATTCCACCCACATGATCACAAAATCTAACGCTTAATCCACCCGACTTTAATACAATATGAAAAAGAATATCAGCATCAACATCAGCGGCATCATCTTTCACATTGAGGAGGACGGGTACGAAACCCTGCGCAAATACCTGGACTCGATCAGTAAATACTTTTCATCTTTTGAAGACAGCAGTGAAATCATGGCCGACATCGAAAGCCGCATTGCCGAAATTTTCCTTTCCAAATTAAACGAAGGCAAGCAGGTAATCACGGCTGAAGATGTAAGCACGTTGATTACCACGATGGGAAGTGTAAACGACTTTAAAGCTGCTGAAGAACAAGAGTTTGCGCAAGGCGAATCAACAGCAAAAGAAGAAAGACAACAGTATACCGAACACAACACCTCCTCGCAACAGCAACAAACATACACACCACCCAGGCGTTTAATGCGCGATCAGCAACGCAAAATTTTTGGTGGTGTGGCTACCGGTCTGGCCAACTACTTTAATGTCGATTCTGTGTGGATCCGCTTGCTCTTCGCATTACTGGCCTGTGCCTATGGTATTGGTATAGCCATTTACCTCGTTATGTGGATTATTGTTCCGGGCTCATACGAACTGGACGAACCACAAGTTGATAAGAAAATGTTTCGCGACCCCGATCATAAAGTATTGGGTGGTGTTTCCGGTGGTGTAGCCTCCTACTTAGGTATCGACATCGTAGCAGTGCGCGTACTCTTTGTGATATTCACCATTGTGGGTGGATTGGGTATGGTAGCTTACATTGTATTGTGGCTGGTACTGCCCGAAGCAAAAAGTCTTACCGAACGCATGCAGATGCAGGGCGAGCCGGTAACACTCTCCAATATTGAATCGAACATAAAAAAAAATCTGAACGTTGACGAAAAGGAAGAAAGCACAGCGACTAAAATTCTGCTCTTTCCTTTCCGCTTGATCGGCATGATCCTTACCGGGCTTGCCAAAATTATCGGCCCGCTGGTGGAAGTACTCCGCGTAGCCATTGGTATTCTGGTAATTCTCTTCGGCATCAGTTTTATGATTGCCACTATTGTGATGGGTGGCGTTGCCCTCGGGTTGTTCGCCATGCCCTGGAATTTTGAATACCATGACATGAGCCTGCCGCTGGAACCCTTCACGCGGGCGTTTCCGGGTTGGGTTGCCTTTGCAGCCTTTCTGGGTTGTCTTATCCCCAACATCTTTGTTATCCTGCTGGGATTTTCAATTGTTGCCAAACGTATCGTATTCAGCGCGGCTGTAGGCTGGAGTATGTTCGTTTTGTTTTTCGTGAGTGTGGCGTTGCTAAGCGTTGGCATCCCTAAGATTATTTACGCCTTCAAAGAAGACGGAACCCATCGCACCGAGACGCTCTATACTGTAAATGGCAAAACCGCGCTATTGAAAGTAACGGAAGTAGGTATGGATGATTACGATCAAACCATTCTTTCACTCAAAGGCTACGAAGGAAAAGATTTCAAACTGGTGCAGGTATTCCAGGCCCAGGGAAGCACCCGGCAAAAGGCCATTGAAAATGCACAAATGGTAGACTACCAGGTGTTGGTGGAAGACTCGGTGTTCACCTTCGATTCAAATATCCAGTTTAAGGAAAATGCTATTTTCCGCGGCCAGCGGTTACACATGACCTTATACATTCCGTACGACTTTCCATTTGTGATGACCGAAGACATGAGCCGTATGATCAATCAATATGTAGACTACAATTATTACGATGGGCACACCTGGAGAATGACGCCCAAAGGGTTGGATTGTTTAACATGCCCGGTAGCACAAGGTGATCCGGAAACACAGGAAACTCAAAGCGAAAACTACGACCTGAATGAATTTGATGAAATTGAAATAAGCGGATTGTTTGATCTGCGCATCAATCATGGATCGGAATATGCAGTGGAGATGGTGGGATCTGAAAGCGAGAAAGAAAAATATACCATCACCAAAGAAGGAAGCCGCATCATCATTCATTACGAAAATGATCAGCGCTTTATCTGGAATAAAGATGGGCTGAACGCACATGAAATGCGCATCAACATTACTATGCCCGACTTGAAAAACATTGAGGCCAAAGGTGCGGGCAAGATTACCGTGAAAAAATTTACAACAAACAACCTCGACATCGACTTGCTGGGTGCGATTAACCTGCAAGGTGAAGTCGAAACCCACGACATCAGCATTCAGTTAAGTGGTGCCTCTGAAATTGAACTCGATGGCAAGTCGCAAACTATGGACGCCACAGTGCAGGGAGCTTCTTCATTGCGTGCGTACAACTTTGAGGTGCGCGATGCAGTAGTCGAAGTAAATGGTGCTTCTCATGCCAAGGTAAACGTTTCTGGAACACTCGAAATGGAAGAAGGTATTGCCAGCGACATTGACTACCGAGGCAAACCAAACAATATCATTAAGCGTGACTAATATTCGGTGATATGAAGATTGGTGATGTGTGTTCAGCTAAGGTTGGCTTATCACACATCACCAATCTAAAATCACATATCGCAAATCAAAACCCGAGATACGTCCTTCCCGTTTCATTCCCTAACAAAACCGCCATGATCCTATTCCTGCTGTTCCTGCTTATTTGTATGATTTTTCAACTGGTGCTTTAATCCACACATTGGGCCTGGACATCGCGACCCAGACAAACTGGTCGCGAAATTGGCCAGGCAGTAATGAGGTGTTGAACAAACCAGAAAAGAAGTTTTACCTTTGAAGTATGAGAACCCTGTTTATTCTCATCCTGCTGACGTGCCCGTTCGTTACAAACGCCCAGAAACAAGGCATTAGAGGTCAGGTATTCTGGCTTAGCGGAAACCAAATGCCCGGCCCGGGTAAGACGCTATCGCCCCAGCACGGGGTTATTCGCGAAATCCATATTTACAATGCGGCCAACCTGAGTGATAATCCATCTCAAAATGGCTTCTTCAACAGCGTTTCGGCTGTATTGGTAGCAAAAGTTATCAGCGAAAGCGATGGCTCCTTTAAAGTACGGCTGGAACCCGGTAGATACTCTGTCTTTGTAAAGGAAAAAGATGCCCTTTTTGCCAACCTGTTCGATGGCCAAGGGTGTATCAATTGCGTTACCGTTAAGCCAAAAAAATTCTCCTGGATCACCATAACGGTCGATTACGAAGCCGCGTTCTAGGTTTCGGTGGCTATTGGTAGCCTTCTGGCAAAGCATATCCAAATCTCTTTGGAAAATTTTCCGGGCCATGCAACCCCTCCTGCCGTATAAGCATCTTAAGCTTTGAATCTGCTAAATGGAGTTAAAAATCTACCGGACTAACGAAGACGATTTGATTAGAGGATGCCTGCAGCGCGATAGTAGCGCGCAGAAGCGCCTTTATGAAAGCTATTCGTCTAAGATGTACGGCATTTGTTATCGCTATGTAAAGGATTCGATGGATGCTGAAGACATTCTGGTAACAGCGTTCGTAAAGATATTCGACAAGATCGGGCAATTTAAAAATGAAGGAAGCTTCGAGGGATGGATCAGAAGGATTGTGGTGAATGAAGCCCTTACTCACCTGCGCAGAAACCGCTCGATGTACCTGGAAACAGAACTGGAACAGGCCGATCGCGAACCCGACTATCAAATTCTGAGTGATCATCTCGAAGCCGAAGACCTGCTGAATATGATCGAGGAATTGCCAGCCGGTTATCGCATAGTCTTTAACATGTATGCCATTGATGGATACTCGCACAAAGAAATTGCCGACCACCTGGGCATCAGCGAGAATACATCAAAATCACAATTGAGCAGAGCACGTGTGCACCTGCAAAAATTACTATTAGAACGGGAAACCATTGGAACTCAAAAAATCAGTAACGATGAATCAGCAACCTGACAAACTCTTTCGCGAAAAGCTGGAAGGTTATCATCGCCAGGCACCCGTGAGCGCCTGGGATAAAATTGACGCTGGCATTCAAAAAAAATCTAATAAGGGTTTATACTGGAAGATCGCTGCATCGCTGCTCGTAGTAGCGGTAGCATCCTATACGCTATGGCCTTCTGCTAACACTAATAATCATGTTGCTGAATCAACAGAGATCATAACCCCTTCAAAAACATCCAGCACCAACAAAGTAGAAGAAGCAATACCCGCTAAGCAAGAAAACGTATCACCTGCACCATCTCCTGTAGCCAAAGTGGAAATCAAATCACTTCCGGTCACGCATAAAAAAGGTGAGGCAGTCAAAACAGAGAAACATCAGCCCGAGGAAGTGGTTCAGGAAAAAATTATTTCAGACGCGATTGCACCTGCTTCAGAAGAAAATACTATCGCAATGGCCGAAGTGGAAACGTTGCCCGAACAATCAGTCAATGCATCGGTTGTAACCACACCCGCATCACAACAAACCGTTACGTTAGTAGTAAGTGCAAAAGAAGCCGATGAGTATTTAGATAAAAAAGGATTAGCCCAAGCAACCTCCAAAGAAAAGAAGTCATCTACGTTGAGAAAGCTGTTAAAGAAAGCCGATGATCTGGCCAATGATCAGGATCCTTTCGGTGAACTGAGACAGAAGAAAAATGAAATTCTGGCGCTGAATTTCAAAAGCGAAAAACAACGTGAACAAAACAAGTGAGGTATTTTAAATCATGAAAAAAACATTTCTTACCATACTAACAATGGCGGTGTTGCTCGCCACCACAAATGCACAATCAAAGGGCGACACCATCATTGTAGAGCTGGCCAAGACGAGTCGTGTGGTCTTCACCATCAACGATCGCAGCGATCTTGAAATTCTGAAGCATTATGATTTCAATGATCTTTTCAAAGACGTGATCGCCAAGCTGGAGAACGACACAACAGTTATTTCAAAAAATGATTCAACGGAAGTGGTTGCGGAATCAACGGAAGAAGTATGGAGTAGCCGTGATGAAGATGATGATGACAATGATGATGAAGATCATAACTGGGACTACCGCTATAACGGCAGAACCACCCAGTCATTCAACTTTGACTTCGGCACAAACAACTTTCTTTCGGATGGAAAGTTTCCCGATAACAACGATGAACTTTATGCGGTAAGACCCTGGGGTTCGTGGTATGTTGGATTATCGTCTATTCAACGCACCCGGGTAGCCAAGAAATTCTTCCTCGAATGGGGCCTTGGATTGAACTGGTACAATTTCAAATTTCAAGACGACAATGTGCTCATTCAAAAAGACGATGCCGGCACCGCGTTTGTTCCCGACACACGCGAAGTGGATTTCAAGAAAAGTAAACTCACCGTATCCTATGTAAACGCTTCGCTGATACCGGTGGTAGACTTCAGCGACTACTCACGCAAATCGCGTGTGTGGGATGATCATGGAAACTCGTTCCGTGTTGGTCTCGGCCCCTACATTGGTTATCGGGTGTGGAGTTACTCCAAGCAAGTTTATGAGGAAGAAGGTGAGAAGCAAAAGGATAAAAACTCCGACAACTTTTACCTCAACAACTTCCGGTACGGTGCACGCTTGCAACTGGGCTACCGATCCACCGATCTGTTCTTCAACTACGACATGAACGAACTATTTGTAGAAGGTAAAGGGCCGAGCCTGAACGCCTTTAGCTTCGGTATCATTTTCTAAGAGTTCTCCTTCCCAACAAAGGGCCTGTTGGTTAACCAGCAGGCCCTTTATGCTTTATTACGAACAGTTGTTAACGACAGCATTCGTCTATATTTTCTGAAACATTCTTTCACCGGTTAAAATTGAATACTACATTTAAGCGTAATAAATCCGTAACTTTGGAATATGAGTGAAGCGATCAGCAACTTATCCAGGAAAGAACAAGTAATCAGAAAAGCAGCCGAGTTGTTTAAGGACAAAGGGTATGCCGCTGCTTCCATGCGCGATCTTGCGCAACTGTTGGGCATTGAAGCCGCCAGTCTGTATTCACACATAAAATCTAAAGAAGAAATTCTCCGCAGCTTGTGCTTCGATATGGCTGCCGAATTTCGAAAGTCACTCGAAGAAGTCGAAAAACAACATGTATCGGCCAGCGAAAAACTTCGGCTCGGAATTATCGGCCACGTTCAGGTAATGGCCAAAGACCTCACCGCCTCTGCGGTATTCATGAATGAGCATCGCCACCTGAGCGAGCCCTACCTGCGCGATTTCTTATTGCTGCGAATAAACTACATCAACCGATTCAAATCGATTCTTGAAGACGGTGTTCGCACCGGGGAGTTCAAAGGAAACATCGACAAGAAACTTGCGGTAATGACCTTGTTCTCATCCCTCAACTGGATGCCGATGTGGTACGATCCAGACTCCGCTATAGACCCGGCTCAACTGGGCGATCAGTTAGCAGACATGCTGGTAAACGGATTGAAAAAATCCTGACAGACCACAGCTAACAATCGTTTGGTTCAAACGTTATAAAGTTGTAAATCGCTTGTAATAAACCGATTTGCAACTTTTCTGTTTTAGAGGTTGCCATTTCTGAAATCCAACCCAGACAACCATGTACGGAGGCGGCAATACATTTGAGGGTATCAAAACCGATAGCCTGGCGCAGGAAGACCCAGTGATGCTGGCCGCATTTGAAGCCCGCATCGATCGTGGCGAAAAAATCGAGCCCACCGATTGGATGCCCCAACTCTATCGCAAGCAGCTCATCCGAATGATCGAGCAACACGCCCACAGCGAAATCATTGGTGCGCTTCCCGAAGGAACCTGGATAACACGCGCCCCGGGATTTAAACGAAAACTCGCCCTGATGGCCAAAGTGCAAGATGAGGTAGGCCACGCACAACTACTTTACAGCGCGGCTGAAACACTGGGCAAAACACGCGAAGAGATGATTCACGATCTCATCACCGGAAAATCCAAGTACTCCAACATTTTCAACTACCCGGCTTTTACGTGGGCCGATTCCTGTTTCATTTCATGGCTTGTCGATGCGGGTGCCATTGTTAATCAACTCGCCAATGCCAAAGGTAGCTACGGTCCGTATTGTCGCGCGTTAGAAAGAATCTGTGCCGAAGAATCCTTTCACCTGAAGTATGGTCATCATTGCGTGATTTACCTCGCAGCGGGTTCGGCCATTCAACGAAAGATGTTCCAGGAAGCGATCGATCGCTGGTGGCCCCCGATGATGCACTTCTTCGGACCGGCCGATAAAATTTCTGCCCACACGCAGGTGCTCATGAAATGGAAAGTGAAGATGGCTACGAACGATGATATGCGAAATCAATTCCTCGACATGTACGTTCCAAAAATCTGGGAACTGGGCTTTACGATTCCTGATCCAGCCCTCAAGAAAAATGCAGAAACCGGCCGCTGGGATTACACCGAGCCCGATTGGGAAGAATTTAAGCGCGTCATTAACGGTGATGGCCCCTGCAACAAAGAACGCCTCGAAGTACGAAGAGTAGCAGAAGAACGCGGGCGATGGGTGCGTGAGGCTCTCAAGACTCCAAAGAACACCTATGTTGCTCCGCTGGCATAAAATGTTCAATGTTCAATGTTCAATGTTCAATGTTCAATTGTTAATCTTTCACCAGCAAATTTTCAAATCTCCAAATCTTCCATGAAGTCACTTGATCCACGTGTTAATCGGTTACCGGAAGTTGGACAGAAAGGGATGATCAATCCCAAAGCTCCGCTGGATCAGTTCGGTACGTTCGAAGTATTTGTGCAACCCAAAGAAGGTAAACCCTTTCAGCACGAAGGTGTAGTGCACGCTCCAAACCTGGAATTGGCGTATGTGTTGGCCAAGGAAACTTTTACCCGAAGATTCACATGCACATCGTTGTATGTTGTCGATACCCGATCGGTTTATGTTTCACCCATGACGGATGGTGATCAAAACGTTTTTGAACTGCTGCCTGATTCCAACAATCCAGATGATGAACAAATTTCGTTTGAGCTTTATCAACTGGCCAAGCGCGGTAAACAACACATTCACCTTACCACTATTCAAGCTGCTTCAGCAGCGGATGCCATGAGCAAGGCAAAACAAACGGCAGACAAAACGAAGGTGATCTATAATCTTTGGGCGATCCCGACAAACGCCATTCGATTTACTACTGCGGAAGAAAGAGATTTGTGGGTAACACTACCCGAAAAAAAATTTCGCGATGCAGCCAACTACAAGGGTGGCGATAAACTGAAAGAATTTTTAGAACGAGCAAAATGATACTGGATAAAATAAATCCCTACACACCACATGCAATTACTGTTATCGGCATTGGGCTCTATTGGCTTAACGTACCGTATGGGGCAACATTAGCATACGCTGGATTTCTTTTTGCCGGGGCCTATTACCTGGCTATGGAAATCAGAAAGCCTGGCAGTCGAAACAAGTTTCTCAGAGCAATACTACTTGTGCTTCCTGCTACTATTCTGGTATTGGCCATGCAATCTCTAACAACAAACATTAACAATTCATTGGCGATACTCGTCACGATGATCATGTACTCGATGATCAAAGGAAAGTTAGATCAAAAAACTCCGTCAACAGAATCATGAATGAGCAAGCCCTAAAAGAAATGCTGTATAAAATGGCTGATGATTTACTCATCATTGGTCATCGTAATTCAGAATGGACTGGCTTCGGGCCTTTATTGGAGGAGGACATCGCATTTTCTTCGATGGCGCAAGACAAAATCGGGCAGAGCTACGCGCTCTTTCAAATGCTGGAAAAGGTAGGCGAACAACCACCCGATACAGTTGCCTTTATGCGCAATGCCAATCAATTTCATAACTGCATTTTGGTAGAACTTCCCAATGGCGAATACGACTTCAGTCTGATCCGTCATTTCCTATTCGATACGGCTCAAGCCATCCGGTTTGAAATGCTCAGTACGTCTTCGTTTGAACCACTGGCCGAACTGGCCCGGAAAATCCGTGGAGAGTTAAGGTACCATACCCTTCATGCCAACACCTGGGTTAAACAACTTGGCACCGCCACCGAAGAGAGCATCACACGCCTGCAGCGATCGCTGGACTATGCAATGCCATACGCCCTTGGAATTTTTGAACCCTCGCCTTTTGAAAAAGAGCTGATCGCAGCCGGATTAGTTGAAGGCGAAGAAGTGCTTAAACAAAAATGGATGGCGAAGGTGGAAGAAATCATCGTCAAAACGAAACTTACCTTACCCGATTGGAGTTCAACTAAGCCCGTACTGGGTGGACGAACCGGAAGCCACAGCGAACATCTGCAGCCGCTATTGGATGAAATGTCGGAAGTATTTCGGATTGACCCAAATACCGAATGGTGATCACGGATTAGGCTGATGACTTAGATTAACACGGATTTAAATTCTGCGTCTAATCAAATTGATAATAAAATAAATGAACGAAGTAGTAAACGAACTCAATCAACTGATCGACAGCCTCACGCTGAAATTCAACCGGTATTCCGAAGAAGAATTTTCAGCCAAACCCAATCCAAAAAAATGGAGTAAGAAAGAAGTGCTCGGTCATTTAATCGATTCGGCTCTCAACAACCATCGCAGGTTTGTGTGCGGGCAGTACGAGTCTAAGCCTCCGCATATTGTTTATGATCAGGATTTCTGGGTGGCCGCCAATAACTATCAACACACAAATAAAGAAGAGGTCATTCAACTATGGGCACTGATGAACAAGCGAATTTGTACTACGCTTGCCACCATACCCACCGAAAACTATTCGAAAGAATGCAACACATCCAAAGGTGCTGAGCAACTCCATTCGCTGGAGTGGCTGGCCGCTGATTATGTAAAGCATTTGAAACATCACGTCAACCAGATTATACCGGGTTCGTTCGACATTGTTTATTCCTAGTATTCATACAAGCCATGCCCTATACAACCATCGATATTTATAACTGGCTCCAGGAAGTAAAAGATCCGGAGATACCGGTTTTATCGCTGGTTGATTTGGGCGTAATTAACTCGGTTGTCGTGGACGGTGAAACTGTAAGGATTGAGATGACACCTACGTTTGTGGGTTGCCCGGCACTCGATATGATGAAACAAGAAATTGTTGAGGTGCTGAAAAAGAATGGCGTAGCCGATGTGGAAATAACGGTAAGCTTCCGTGAACCCTGGTCATCGGATAAGATTTCAGAAAGAGGAAAAGCTGCCTTAAAAAATTTTGGTCTGGCCCCGCCTCCTGCACGAGAACTGTTTGTTGACTTAGAGGTACTGGAACATGCCATTTGCCCGCGGTGCAATGGTATTGATACGGAATTAAGGAATCCTTTCGGCCCCACATTATGCCGGTCTATTTACTACTGCAACCAATGCCAAGAGGCATTCGAGCAGTTTAAACCATTATAGTTTCGTTGACGAAAGCGAGCCCAATCGAAGATGCCCACAAGAAAAATGTCGGAAATCGGGCAAAATCTTACTAACCTTACAAATGACTCGAAAGCCCACGAACATTTCACTTCATTGCATCGTATTTGAATACGTAGAGCCCATCGAAATATCATGAGAACATTGCTTTTTGGTGTAGCCTTTTCGGCTTTAGGATTTGTAGTATTGAATTGTGGCGAAAAGCCAGCGGCACAGCAGGAAACCACCACCTTTACACGGTTGGATTCGCTTACCGATTGCTACCTGGGCTTGCAAGACAGTATGCTGAGGGCCTGGAATATCATGATCAACGATGATAACCAGAAAATCAAGGCCATGCACAACTTACTGCATGAACTAATGGTATCCAACCCCGATAAGCAGGAGGAACTCACTGCATTTGAAGACCGCCTGGATCAGCTTGTGCGCCTTCGGTATACGCAAAAAACAATGGCCAATGCCGATGTTGTGGAGGAGTACGACTTTGCTTCTAATTCGCTGGTAACGGAGTTGCTTAGCCTGGCCGAATCACAAACTGAATTTGCATACAATACCACTCTGCAAAAACTGGCTGATGAAATTCGTTCGGCCGATCAGCGCATCAACAATTACCGCGCGGACTATGATGCCATTACAGCCTCCTACAATCGCTTTGTGGAAAAGAATAAAGACTCGATGAAAGAAATCGATCATACGCTGAAGGCAGAAAAGAAACCTCTGTTTCAAATGGTTTCTGATGAAGAGTAATTAATTCTACTTCACAAACTTCACCTCTACCCTTCGGTTAATTCCCCGGGCTTCTTCAGTGGTTTCGTCAATCAATGGTTTATTCTTGCCATACCCGGCTGACGTAATTCTATCTTGCCGTATGCCCTGAGCCGTGAGGTATGCAGCCACCGTCTTAGCTCGATTCTGCGATAACGTAAGATTGTAGCGTGCACTGCCTACGTCATCGGTGTGGCCGGCAAGTTGAACATTCACCGAAGGATTTTGCCGCAGCCACATCACCAGCTTATCCAGTTCTGGCGAAGAGGATGGATGCAGTTTGTAACTGTTGAATTCAAACTGAATATTCTTGAGAACATAGGTAGTATTCAATGCTGTCTTGGCAGCGATAAACTCCGGAATAAAATCCTCAATTACTTTTTGATCACTGAAGCGCGGTGTTACACTCACCTGATCGATATAGTAGTAAGAACCCATCGCCAGCATCTCTTGCTGTGTTGGGGTGAATTTAATCCGGTAAAAACGTGTGGTGGCATCATCAAAGAAATTTCCGATCAGCAAAAATTGCTCTCCACCTTTCGCACGATACTCCATCCTGGCAACTTCCCAGTGGCCGGTTTCCATGGTAAGCGCGGAATCCTGAATGATGGAAAACGTAGGCTCTATCGGCAATACTTTATCCTGCCTGGATTTTACCTGCCCGGCAGAAAGATGCAAACCGATTCGATCAACAGCATACTTTGAGTACGATGACAATCGATAGTGAAGTTGAATGATGTAGAGCGTGTCTTTAACCAGCGAATCGGTGAGTTGACATTGCAGGTACTCACGGTAATCCCGGCCCGTAGTCATCCAAACATAGATGCCGGCATAGCCTTGTCCTTCCTGCGCATTGGATACTCCCGCCCAGTTGTGCGGAACATCAGCATCGCCCGTGCTGCATTTATTAAAGTAATCGGGAGTACCCAGGCTGGCGGAACTCCAGTGATTTACGCGAAATTCAGATGAATGCTGGGAGTAGTTGCCGGGACATTTTGTATAGTCTTCGAAGCCGGGATTAGGAACGAGGTTCTGAGCAATGGCGCACGATCCAACAGCACAAACAAATAAACAACAAAGTATATGTGTTTTTGTCGAAATCAATTTTTTAAACACTACTTATAATACGTTACCTCCACCCGAAACCGTGGATCAATTGCTCCTAATCTGTCGTAAGCAGATTTTGAAATTTTTATAATCAGTTTATCCGTAAGCGCTGTGTCCGGAAGTTTGCCCATTACACGAACAAACACTTCACGGTTATTCATTTCATTTTTTACTTTCAGTATTGTACCCACCGGTGCGGTGCGGTGTAACGCCAAATACTTTCGGTTGCCTTCGGTACCTTCAATAAGTTCGGCTATTCCCGTTTGCAATACTTCATCGTTGTTAGCGCTTTCGGTAATCCGAATGGTTTGTGGCTGTGTGTCAACTTTAGGTGTTGTTGTTACAGGAGGCGTAGTATTCGTTGATGTTGTTGGCTGCTGCTCCACCGGAGGTGGTGTTGTTTTCACTGTTGACACCACGACTGTTTCCTGCGTTGGTTTAGCGGCACTTGTTGGTGCCACCACCGTAAGCACTTGTCCTATTTTTAGTTCATTTCCATCAATACTGTTCCACTCCTTCAATTGCTGAACAGTGATACCATACTGGCGCGTGATCGAATACATCGTTTCCTTCGCAGCAACGGTGTGTGTTCCATTGCCTGACGTTGAGGTTTGTGTTACAGTAGCTGATTCTGAAACCGTATTGCGCCTTTTAATGGTCAATTCTTGTCCGATAGAAAGTGAATTATCAGGAAGGTTATTCCACTGTCTGATCTCATCCACCGAAACATTGTACGCCTTGGAAATCGAGAACATGGTTTCTTTCGCGGCAACTACGTGAGTAATCCCTCCTGCCGGACGTACAGTGGCGGGAATGCGTCTTGGCACATACGGCACCTTTAATATTTGGCCGATCTCCAGACCCGCATCGGCTGTGGGGTTGTATTGAAGAATGGCATCCACCGTTGTGCCATAACGCTTGGATAGTGCGTATAAGGTTTCCTTCTCGCCAACCTTATGGATAACGAACGTTTTTCCATTGACGGTTTCAATACCAATAGAATCCACTTGAGCTTGCGGCTGAAAAAATGAAGCACCCGCGATAATTAAAATTCCGATCATAGCATCTGATAACTTACCAACTCCCGTTTATTCTT
>Ga0315910_10000915_pt1 | contig 27880 bp, 31 predicted proteins | sample EdamamesoilMG_FD_204470 | JGI IMG/M metagenome (GOLD analysis project Ga0315910, IMG submission 204470) | Garden soil microbial communities collected in Santa Monica, California, United States - Edamame soil | ecosystem: Environmental > Terrestrial > Soil > Garden | place: USA: California... | reverse complement strand
GGCGGCGGTCGCCGGGTGCGTTCCGGAGAACGGCTTCAGTCCCGGGATCCAGTTGAGCAGCGGGAGGTCGTCCCCCTGCGGGCGCCAGGGGTACATCACCTTGTCGTTCTCCCGCTTGGCGCGGAGAGCCGCGGTGGGGCGGCTCCAGCCGTAGTGGAACATCTCCGCACCGGTGAGGCGGGCGCGGATCTTCCGGTGTTCGGGGCCGACGCGGAAGCCCTGCGCCCCCTGGTAGGGCCGGATGTCGAGCGCGGGGTCGAGCCGCACGCAGCGCACCTCCCGGCGGTACCAGCGCCGGTGCGTCGCGATGACGTCGAAGCTGCCGTAGAAGTGGTGGTACTTCACCAGGAGCGCTTCGACCACCGGGTCGCCGTCGACCTCCTGGACCGTGCGCCGCAGTTCCTCCGCCCCCCGCTCGTGCAGCACCTCGTCGGCCTGGATGTAGATTCCCCACGGATGCGAGCAGGCCCGCATCGCGCGGAGGGTCTCCTCCCCCAGCACGTAGTTCTGCTTGTCGGTCGCCCAGACCGTCTCGATGATCTTGATCCGCGGATCCCCGATCCCCCGCACCACGCCGAGCGTGTCGTCGTCCGACTTCCCGACGTTCACGACGACCTCATCGCACACGGTCAGGAGCGACCGGATGCTCGCCTCGAGAGGGAACACCAGCTTGACGGCGTTCTTGACGATGGTGAATCCGGAGATCTTCGGCACGGCCTTCTCCTCGGCTGATCGCGGCGACCTCCTCCCAATCTAACCGTCGCCCCATCGATGCACATCGCACTCTACCACTGGGGACGCCTCCCCCCGGCCGACTACGGCGGCACCGAACGGGTGGTCACCTGGCTCGCCCGCGGGCTGGCCGAACTCGGCCACCGGGTGACCGTCATCGCCGGGCGCGGGTCGCGGGTCCCCGAGGCGACGGTCGTCGAGGTCGATCCGACCAGGGCGAAGCAACCGGGGTTCGACCTCCGGCCACTGCTCCCCGCGGGTGTCGACATCCTCCTCGCCTCTGCGCCGGTGCGGAGCGACCCGGGGATCCCCTACATCCAGCAGTTGCACGGCAACTCCGCCCCGGGCGTGACGCGGCGACCGAACACCCTCTTCCTCTCGGCCGATCACGCCCGCCGTCACGGCGCCACCGCGTACGTGTACAACGGGATCGACCCCGCGGAGCTCACCTTCCGCGCCGCGAAGCAGGGGTACGACCTCTTCCTCGGCCGGCTCCACAAGGAGAAGGGGTGGCAGTGGGCGGTCGACGGGACCCGCCGCCTCAAGCGCGACCTGGTCGTGGCCGGCGGGTGGCGGCCGAGCTTTTCGCGGAGCCTCCGGTTCGTCGGCAAGGTCGGTGGCCTGGAAAAAGCCGAGCTCCTCGCCGACGCCCGCGTCCTCTGGATGCCGGCACTCTGGGACGAGCCGTTCGGACTGACCCTCGTCGAGGCGCTCGCCAGCGGGACCCCGGTGCTCGGGACCACCCGGGGCTCGCTCCCGGAGATCATCACCCCCGAGGTCGGACGCCTCGGCGCCACGCTGGACGAATTGGTGGCCGCGGTGGAAGGCCTCGGCGCGATCGACCCGGAGGCGTGCCGTGCGCGGGTGCTCCGCCATTTCCACTATCGGGTGATGGCAGCGGGCCAGCTCAGGATGGCGGAGGAGTTCCTGCGGACCGGCGTCCTGCCGGAGGGAAAGCTGCTGGACGGGACGGTGCTCGGGGTGGCCTGAGCGGGTTCAGCTCCCGAAGGCGCTCCCGAGGAGCTGCTGCATCCGGTGGACGTAGGTGTGTTCGGCCAGGGCCCGGCGGCGGGCGCCCTGGCCGATCGCGTCGGCGCGCTCGTGGTCCTGCACCAGGTCGCGCACGATCGCCTTGAGCTGGGACGGGTCCTCGAAGGTGAGGATCTCGGTGCCCGGCTCGAAGAGCGCGGGGAGGTCGGCGCGCACGTCCACCACCTGCGCGATCCCCATCGCGGCGAGCTCGAAGGTGCGCGCGTTGCACCCGCTGGCGCTCGGCACCTCTCCCTCGGGGCCTTCCCGATGGAAGTTGAGCGCGACGGTCGCCCCCGCGTAGGCGCGGACATACTCGTCGACCTCGACCATCTCGCCGCGGCAGTAGTCCTTGAGCCGGGTCCGCCGCCACCCGCTCCCCCACACCGCCACGCCGTACTCCAGTACCTCGCTCACCAGCGCTTCGCGGCGCGGGGTCGCGTCGCCGACAAAGACGACGTTGGCGCGGTATTCATCGCGGGAGCGGAGGGGGCGGTGGACGGAGGGGTCGCACCCGTGCGGCAGGTAGCGGACCCCGGGGATCTTGCCGACCAGGTCGCTGCTGGTGACCCAGGGGTGGTCGACCGCCTGCACCTGATCCCAGCTCGGCAGGTGCCCCGCGTCGCTGTGCCACCAGAGGGCCCAGGGAGCGTGATGCACGGTGCGGAGCTCCGCCACCGCGGCGGGGGGCGGGAGCTCGGCGCCGAGGGTGAGGACCAGGTCGGGGTGGTGGTCGCGGAGGGCGGTGCCGATCCGCTCGGTGAGGCTTGCGCGGGTGAAGCGGGCGAGGAGGCCCGAGGGCCGGGGCTCGACCACGACCACGTTGCAGCCGAGCCGTTCGAGGGCGCGGCGTTTGAGGGTGGCGTGGGCAGAATAGGAGTGGTCGAAGCGACCGACGAGGAGGACGGTACGTCCGGTGTGCGGGGCGATCGGGCTCACGCCTCTGGACCCTCGCGGAATTGGAGGTCGTACAGCTTGCGATAGAGGCCGCCCTTCTGGAACAGCTCGTCGTGCGACCCCTGCTCCACCACGCGGCCCTCCTCGAGGACCAGGATGCGGTCGGCGTCGCGCACCGTGGCGAGGCGGTGGGCGATGACCAGCACGGTGCGATCCTGCATCAGGCGGTCGATCGCCTCCTGCACCAGCCGCTCCGACTCGGTGTCGAGGGCGCTGGTCGCCTCGTCGAGGAGGAGGATCGGCGGGTCGCGGAGGAGCGCGCGCGCGATGGCCACGCGCTGCCGCTGACCACCGGAGAGTCGGGTCCCGCGCTCGCCCAGGACGGTCGCGTATCCCTCCGGGAGCTGGGCGATGAACTCGTGGGCGTTCGCCGCGCGCGCGGCGGCCTCGACCTGGGCATCGGTGGCGCCGGGGTGACCGAAGGTGATGTTGTTCCGCACCGTGTCGTGCAGGAGGACGGTGTCCTGGCTCACGATCCCCATGAGCGCGCGGACCGAGGCGCGAGTGAGCTGCTGGAGCGGTACGCCATCGAGCGTGACCACGCCGCTGGTGGGGTCGTGGAGCCGCGGCAGCATTTCGACGAGGGTCGTCTTCCCCGATCCCGACGGACCGACCAACGCCACCACCTCGCCCCGCTGCACGGTGAAGCTCACGTCGTGCAGGACGTCGCGCTCCTCCCCGTAGCGGAAGCGCACCCGGTCGAATCGGAGGTCCTTCGCAAAGGTGGCCGGGCGGGCGTTCGGCGCGTCCACTTCGGTGCTCGGCATGTCGAGGAGCTGGAAGACCCGGTCGGCGCTGGCGAGCGCCACGGCGATCTGCGCCGGGAACTGCGACGTCGACTTGATCGGCGACATCATGCGGAGCGCCGTGATCAGGAAGGAGATGAGGGTCTGCGGCGTGAGCCCGTCGCCGCTCAGCACCATGCTGGTGCCGCCCCAGAGGATCAGCACGAGCACCATCCCGCCGAACATCTCGCTCACCGGCGTCGTGAGCGAGGCGTAGCGCTGGGTGCGGATCACCTTCCGCCGGTACGCGGTGGCCTGCGCGTGGAACGCCTCCGCCTCGGCCGCCTCCGCGCCGTAGCTCCGGATCAGCTTCATCGCGCCGATCCGTTCGGCCACGTGCGCGTTCATCTCGCCCTTCTCCTGCTCGCGGGCGCGGGAGAGGTGACGGAGGCGCTTGACCAGGAACTGCATCCCGAAGACGAGCAGCGGCGCCCCGACGAAGGCGAGCAGGGTGAGCCTCCACGACGCCGACAGCAGGATCACGACGGCGATCAGGATCTCGAAGATGTTCTGCAGGAGCCGCGCGAGCGTCGTGGAGACGATCGTCTTGGCCTGCTCCACGTCGTTGATCACCCGCTGCAGCACCTGGCCGCCCCGCATCCGCTGGAAGGCCTGGAGGTCGAGGGTCATCAGGTGCTTGAAGAGACGCACCCGGAGGTCCCGCACCACCCCTTCCTGCACCGCCACCGAGAGCTGGCCCGCCGCGTAGGTCGCGACGTTCTTGAGGACCAGCGCCGCCACCGCCAGCCCGACCACGCGGAGCACCGCCTGGTCGGGGGTCGTTCCGGCGAGCACCGGCCCGAGGAGGGTCTCGGTGAACCGCTCGAGCGCGGAGCCTCCGCCCTGGATCACCCCTTCGCTCTTGAAGAGGTACTTGAACAGGGGGATGATGAGGACGACCACCGCCCCTTCGAGCACCGAGGCGATGAAGTAGCAGAACACGGCGAGCGAGTAGCGCCCGCGGTACGGTCCGACCTGCGCGACGACCCGGCGCCAGGTGCTCACGGGCGGCCTCGGCGCGGGGTGAGGAGGGCGATGGGCAGGATGACCTCTTCGGGGGTGGCACCGCCGTGGAGGAAGGCGCCGCGGTAGCGCGCCTGGTACTCGCGCAACTTGGTCGGATACACGAAGAACCGGTCGCCGGTGGCGATGAGGAGCCGCTCCCGCGGGCCGCGCGAGGGGAGCCCCCAGGCCGCCAGGTCGCTCACCGTGATCGCCGCGTCCTCCTCCTCGGCGCGGATCTCCTCGCCGAACTTGTAGCGGAGGTTGCTGGTCACGTCCTGCCGCGCGTAGACGGTGGCCGGGGTGAAGCAGTGGATGGAGCCGTGGTCGGTGGTGAGCAGCACCGGGACGTCGCGCCGCTCCGCTTCCTTCAAGGCCTGCAGCAGCGCCGAGCGCTCGAACCAGGCCCGGGTAAGGCGGCGGATCGCGGTGGCGTCGCGCGCTACTTCCAGCAGCGTGGAGTGCTCGGTGCGCCCGTGCACCAGCTGGTCCACGAAGTTGAAGACCAGGGCGGTGACGCCATCCTGGGCCAGGTGTGCGGGAAGCCGCTTGAGGAGCGCCTCCCCCTCGGGGGCGGAGAAGACCTTCTCGTAGCGGGTCGGCACCGCGCGCCCGGTGATCTCCTTCACGTGCTCCGCGAAGAGCGCCGCCTCGTGGGCGTTGAGGCTCGACTCGTCATCGGGCCTCCCCCACCAGGTCGGGTCGCGGCGCGCGAGGTCGGCGGGGAAACGGCCGGAGAAGATGGCGTTCCGCGAGAACGGGGTCGCCGTCGGCAGGATCGAGAAATAGTGCGCCGTCTCCACTTCGAACCGCGAGGCAAGGAGCGGGTGCAGCGCCTCCCACTGGTCGAGCCGCATGCAGTCGACCACCACCAGCATCACCTTGCCGTGCGCCTCCAGCACCGGGCGCAGGAACTCCGCCCCGATGTCGACCGAGAGCGGGGGCCGGTCGTCGGCCCCCTCGGCGAGCCAGCGGGGGTACTCGCGGGTGAGGTACTCCGCGAACTCGGGGCGGAGCGACTCCTGCAACCCCTTGAGCGCCGACTGCAGCCCCGGTTCGTCGGCCTCGCTCAGGCGGACCTCCCAGTGCGCCAGCTCGGCCGCGAGCTCCACCCACTCCCGCCACTGCATCGCGGTGCCGTGCTTCGCCTCGAGGTCGCGGAAGCGGGTGGTGAAGTCGCGCGAGAGGCGCTGTTGCCGGATCCGGTCTCCTTCGAGGAGGCGCGTCACCACCGTGAGGACCTGGCGCGGGTGCACCGGCTTCACCAGGTAGTCGCTCACCTCGGCGCCGATGGCGTCCTTGAGGGTGTCCGGCTCCTCGCTCTTCGTGACCATCACCACCGGCATCGAGGGATCGGCGAGGCGGATCTCGCGGAAGATCTCGAGCCCGCGGCGTCCCGGCATCTGTTCGTCGAGAAGGACCACGCCGACATCGAGCCGCTGCAGGAGCACCAGGGCGTCGTCACCGTGCGCGGCCTTCTCCACCTCGAACCCCTGCTGTTCGAGGAAGAGGATCTGGGAAGTGAGGGAGTCGACCTCATCGTCCACCCAGAGGATGCGCTTGGGGCGGGCCATGCTGAAAGCTACCCGGGGCGGGGGGAAAGGGTACTGAGCGAGATGCGAAGTCCGAAGTCCGGAGCGCGGGGATCCGGAGGGGCGGCACCCGCACTGCGCACCTCGCACTTCGCACCTGGAGGCCTACATTTGGGTCGTGCCCACCCCGCCCCGGATCCTCCTCGTCCGCTTCAGTTCGATGGGTGACATCCTGCTCACGAGCGCCCTCACCCGGGCCCTCCGAGCGCGTCACCCTGAGGCGCATATCTCCTTTCTCGTCAAGCGGCAGTTCGCGCCGCTGGTGAGTGAATCGCCGCGGCTCTCCGAGGTCATCACCTACGAGGACGGGGAGCCGCTGCTCCCATTGGCCAAGACGCTCCGGGAGCGCCGCTTCACCCATCTCCTCGACCTGCACGGTTCCCTCCGCTCCCGCGCGCTCCACTGGCTCGTCCCCGGCCGGTGGCGGGAGTACTCCAAGCGGCGGGTGGCCCGCGAGATCCTGATCCGCCTCAAGAAGAACGTCTACCGTGACGCGACCCCGGAGGCGGAGCGCTTCTTCGACGCCGCCGAGGGGCTGGACGTGCGGCCGGATGGGCAGGGGCTCGAGTTCTTCGTCGGCACTGCCGCCACCGCCAAGGTCGACGGGTGGCTCGCCGAGCGGGGGCTCGGGGCCTCCACCTTCCTCCTGCTCGGCCCCGGCGCGGCCCACTTCACCAAGCGGTGGCCGCCGGAGTACTGGCTCGCGCTCGCGGAGCGGTGCGCGGCCAAGGGGGAAGCGATCGTGATCACCGGGGGCCAGGCGGAGCGGGAGATCGGCGAGGCGATGATCGCCGCCGCGCGGACCATCGGCGCCGGCGTGCAGGCGCACAACTCCGCCGGCGAGTTCTCGCTGCAGGAGACGGGGGCCCTCCTCCAGCGCGCGCGCGGGCTGGTGGTCGGCGACACCGGGGTGATGCACATGGCCACCGCCGTCGGGACCCCGATCGTCACGATGATGGGCCCCACCGTCGGACCGTTCGGCTTCTATCCCTATCGCGCCAACGCCACCGTGCTCGAGCGCGACCTCTACTGCCGTCCCTGCACCCCGTTCGGAGGTGCGACCTGCCCCGAGGGGCATCACCGCTGCCTCCGCGACATCCCGCCCGCCGAAGTGGAGCAGGCGCTGGTGACGCTCTCACGATGAGCGAGTGGACCCCCGCCACCGCCCGCCTGGTCGAGCTCCTCGGCCGGAGCGCGCGCGGCCCCCGGCGCGAAGGACTCTTCGCCGTCTGGCTGGTGGTGCGCGCGGCCGAGGATCTCTCACTTGAGCCGCCGCTCCCACCCAAGCTGGTGGCGCGCCGGCTCGAGGGGCTCCGGCACCGGTTGGCGACGCTCACCCTCCCGGCCCCGGTGCGGCGCGGGGTGACCACGGCGATGAGCCTCCTCGACGAGGGGACCCCGACCGCCGGAGTCTCCGCGCTGCACCAGCTCGCCGCGCCGGCCCGCGAGGCGCTCGGCCCTGAAGCGGGGGAAGCGATCGCCGGCGCGGTGCGGGCGGCCCGGGGATCGAAGCAGTAGAATAGGGGCATGCCCAAGCCGTCTCGCCGCTTCCGCCCCTCCGTCGAGGCGGTCGTCCACCAGGTGGATGCGACCCTCGATGGGACCCCGCGCCCCGATACCATCCCCACCGGCTTCGCCTCGGTCGACAAACTGCTCGGCGGCGGCCTCCGACGGCGCGACCTGGTCCTCCTCGCCGGCGATATCGGGAGCGGCAAGAGCTCCTTTGCCCTTGGGATCGCGCTCCGGAGCGCGCTCGCCGGGGTGCCGGTGCTCTTCCTTTCGGGGGAGATGAGCGAGGAGCGGCTGATAGAGCGCGCCCTCGCCATCGAGGGACGCGCCGCGGTGGATGAGCTCCGCACCGGGAAGCTGAACGAGGAGCGGCGCGCGGCGGTCGGTGCCGCGGCGGTGCGGCTCCGCGGCCTCCCGCTGGTGGTGCGGCCCCTCATCGGCCGGGAGTTCGACGAGGTCGAAGGGGCGATGCGCGTGGTCCCCCGCCCCGCCCTCGTGGTGATCGACTACCTCCAGCTCGTGCCGCCCCCGCGGAGCACCGCCGCGGAGGAGGACGCGCTCGCGCTCGCCGCCCGCGCCCTCAAGGGGCTGGCACTGGCGGAGGATGTCGCGATGCTCGCCGTCGCCCAGCTCCCCGGCCACGCGGCGGGACGTGAAGACCCCCGTCCCACGCTCGATGACCTGGGGGGACGGGGGCAGGTGAAGCAGCACGCCGACGTGGTGCTGTCACTGTACCGCGAAGAGATGTACCGGCCGGGGGGCGGCATGGAAGGGGCCACCGAACTCCTCGTCAACAAGAACCGCAACGGCCCGACCGGCTTCGTCGACCTCTACTTCTATCGGCGCTGGCTCCGGTTCGAGGACATGCTCGACCCGGCCCCCTGACTCAGGGGTTCTGCGGCCGAGTGGAGCGGCGCGGTGCGATCGAGGTGCCGTTGCTGGGCCGGCGCGGCGCGGTGGAGGTGCCGTTCGCCATGGTATCGAGGTTCGGGGTGGCCAGCGCCGCGGAGTCGACGGGCGGGACCACCGCCCCGGTCAGCTCCACGATGCTCCCTTCGTTCCCCGCTTCCGGACGGATCCGGAGCCAGATCGGCCGCTGGGTGTACGTGATGTAGTACGCGTGCTCCCCCGAGGTCCCGACGGTCTTGTTCCGAACGTGGTACGTCGTGTCCGAAGCGAACAGGGCGTTGTAATAGGCCGCGACCGTGTCCGCCTCCCAGGCCGAGCGGAAGGTGAACATCAAGGCGTCCTCGCTCCCGGCGCGCCCCAGGTAGTCGGCGGCGGGCGGGAGCGGGAGGGCGGCGAACGCCTCCGGGAGGCTCGGGAGCTTGGGCTGGTCGGGGGTGCATCCGGCGAGCAGGGCGACCGCCACGGCGGCAAGTACAGGGAAGCGCATAGGGCGGAAGGCTAGCGGCGGCGGACAGGTCGCGTCAACCCGCCACGGTCGCCCCGGCCCCCGCTCTTGCTTATTTTCGGGTCTGACCCGAGAGGTGATCCATGGCAGGCCACAGTAAATGGAAGCAGATCAAGCGGAAGAAGGCGGTCACCGACAGCCGCAGGGCGTCGGCGTGGACCAAGCTCATCCGCGAGATCACCGTCGCCGCCAAGGCGGGCGGCGGCGACCCGGACGGCAATCCCCGGCTCCGGTTGGCGATCGATACGGCGAAAGAGGCGAACATGCCCAACGTCAATATCGACCGCGCCGTGAAGAAGGGGACCGGTGAGCTCGAAGGGGAGACGATCGTCGAACTCGCCTACGAGGGATACGGCCCCGCCGGGGTCGCGATCTACATCGAGGCCACCAGCGACAACCCCACCCGCACCGTCGCCGACGTCCGCTACGCGATGAGCCGGAACGGCGGCACCCTCGGCGCCTCCAACTCGGTCTCCTGGATGTTCGACCGGAAGGGGCAGATCACCCTCGACGCCGCCAAGGTCAAGAACGAGGACCAGGCGCTCGAGGACGCCCTCGAGGCCGGTGCCGAGGACTTCGCGAAGGAAGGGGAGGTCTTCGTGATCTCCACCGCCCCCTTCGACGTGCACCCGGTGATGGAGAAGCTCAAGAAGAAGGGGTACACCCCCGACTCCGGCGAAGTGGCGATGGTGCCGAAGAACACCATCAAGGTGGAGGGGAAGGACGCCACCCAGCTCATCAAGCTCATCGAGGCGCTCGAGGAGCTCGACGACGTGGCGAAGGTCTTCGCCAACTTCGACATGGACGCCGACGCGATGAGCGAGGCCGAGGCCTGAAGATCCTCGGGATCGACCCGGGGACCGCCGTCCTCGGGTTCGGCGTGGTGGAGTCGGGGAACCCCGCCCGGCTCATCGAGTGCGGGGTGGTGCGGACCCCGGCAACACATTCCCTCCCCGCACGGCTCCAGGTGATCCACGAGGGAGTGACGGAGCTCCTTCAGCGCCACCGCCCCGACGCCGTCGCGGTCGAAGGGGTCTTCTACGGCAAGAATGTCCGCTCGGCGATCATCCTGAGCCACGCCCGCGGTGTGGTGCTCCTGGCGGCGATGCAGGCCGGCGTCCCGGCGCACGAGTATTCTCCGGCGCAGGTGAAGAAGTCGGTGGTCGGGAAGGGAGCGGCGCTCAAGAGCCAAGTCGGCTACGCCGTGACCCAGCTGCTCCGGCTCAAGAGCGCACCGAAGCCCGCGGACGCCGCCGACGCCGTCGCCATCGCACTCACGCACCTGATGCTGCACTCCCGTCGTCTCCCCCTCCCGACCCGGAAGCCGAAATGATCAGCACCGTCGTCGGGACCCTGGCCGACCGTACCACTGAAACGGTCATCGTGGAAACGAGCGGTGGCGTCGGTTACGCCATCACCGTCCCCCTCGGCGTGCACGAGCGGCTCCCCAAGGCGGGGACGAGCGTGCGGCTCTTCACCGAGCTGGTGGTGAAGGAGGATGGGTGGTCGCTCTATGGCTTCGACGATCCCGCCGAGCGGACCATCTTCCAGCGGCTGCTGGGCGCGAGCGGCGTGGGGCCGAAGTTGGCGCTTGCGATCCTCTCCCACCTGGGGCCGCAGCGGGCCGTGGCGAGCCTCAAGGGGAAGGACATCGCGGCACTCTCCACCGTCTCCGGTATCGGGAAGAAGAAGGCGGAGAAGATGGTCATCGAGCTCCACGACCGCTTCGCCGACCTCACCGTGGCCCCAAGTGCCGCACCCACCAGCGCCGGCGACGCCGCGATCAAGGCATTGCTTGCCCTGGGCTACTCGCAGCGAGAGGCCGACACCGCCGTCCGCGGCGAACTCCAGGCCGGCGCCCCCGAAGAGACCGGCGCGCTCGTGAAGCGCGCACTGCAGCGGCTGGCGGCGCGGTGAAGCCAGCATGACCCCTCGACCGTTGGCGATCGGGGTCGATGTTTCAAGCGCTCGCGGTTGTGCGGTCGTCGCGCTCGGCCCGGAAGGAACATTCGTCGATAGCGCATGGACTGATTCGACGGTGTCGGCGGTTCTCGCGGCGATTGAGCAACTGGCGGCCACCGCAGAGTTGACGGCGATTGGCATTGACTCGCCTCGGCAGGCCCTCAAGTTTCCGCGAGAGTGGTACTGGGAGCGAAAGGGGTGGCGCCGGCGCTCCGAATCTCAAGTCGGCGCAGGTCGCCACGCGGAGGTGGTGGTCTCAGCCCTCCGACTTGCCAATCCCCAGTGGACACCCCTGCTCGGAAGCGCACCCGATTGGATGATGCTGGGGTTCGAGCTCTTTGAACGAGCGTCCGAGCGCTGGAGGGTCCATGAAGTGTTTCCAACCGCTTCCTACAGTCAGCTCGCTGGTACAGAGAAACGCCTAGAGATTGGCTTCGAGCACCTTCCGCTTGGGGCGAAGGACGTCTTGGACGCCGCAGTCGGCGCGTTCACTGTGTTGGAGTACGAATCCGGAAGAGGCGCTGCAGTTGGAGGTGGCGATGGCTTGGGTCGGATAATCCTGCCGTGCGCCTTGAACATGCCAGATCATCCCGTACTGAAGTGGCCAGACAGCCACTAGGAAGGACGAAGATGCAACCCGCCATCACCGCCGAATGGAGCTGCACCCGCTGCGGCGCCACCAACCGGAAGCTCGTCGCCGTCGGGACCACAGAGACGCAGGACGCCTGCGTGAACTGCGGCCCCAAGGCGAAGCACACCCTCCGCCCCGGTGAGCGCCCCGTGCGGTGGGAGGCGCGCCCTGCCTGAGAGCGTGACCAGTGACCGGTGACCCGTGACCGGGCCTGCGGTTGGGATCCCAACGAGCGGCCCGGTCACTGGTTACCGATCACCGGTCACTTCTACCAGCATTAGCTTACCCTGACGATGAGCCGCCTCCAGATCACCACCCCCGACGCCCTCCCCGAGGAGACGAACGCCGACGCGGCGCTCCGTCCCTCGCGGCTCGACGAGTTCGTCGGGCAGGAGCAGGTGCGCCAGTCGCTGGGGATCGCGGTGGAGGCGGCGAAGCGGCGCGGCGAGACCCTCGACCACACCCTCTTCTTCGGTCCCCCCGGGCTCGGGAAGACGACCCTCGCGATGCTCCTCGCCAAGGAGATGGGGGTCCAGCTCCGCATCACCTCGGGGCCGGTGCTCGAAAAGCCCGGCGACCTGGTCGGCCTCCTCACCACCCTTGGCCCCGGAGACATCCTCTTCATCGACGAGATCCACCGCCTCCGGCCGCAGCTGGAGGAGTTCCTCTATCCCGCGATGGAGGACTACCGGGTCGACGTCCGGATCGCCGACGGCCCCAACGCCCAGACGGTCCCGATGGCGGTGGAACGCTTCACCCTGATCGGCGCCACCACCCGCTTCGGCCTCCTGACGCCGCCGATGCGGGCGCGGTTCGGGATCGTGGAGCGGCTCTCGTTCTATCCCGAGAAGGACCTCGACACCATCGTCACCCGCTCGGCCAAGCTCCTGAACGTCCCGATCGAGAAGGCGGGGGCCGCGGAGATCGCCAAGCGGAGCCGCGGCACCCCGCGGGTCGCGAACCGGCTGCTGCGCCGGGTGCGGGACTTCGCCGAGGTGAAGGCGGAGGGGAAGATCACGGGCTCGGTCGCGGCCGAGGCGCTGACGCGGCTCAATGTCGACGAGTTCGGGCTCGACGATATGGATGCGCGGATCCTCAAGACGATCATCGAGAAGTTCGCCGGAGGCCCGGTGGGGCTCTCGACGGTGGCGGTAGCGGTGGGGGAGGATGCGGGGACGCTGGAGGAGGTGTACGAGCCGTACCTCATCCAGCAGGGGTTCCTCGAGCGTACCCAGCGGGGCCGCGTGGCGACCGCGCAGGCGTACAAGCGGTTCGGGATGACGCCGCCGGCGGGTGGACAGGACACCCTGTTCAAGTAGAAGTGACCGGTGACCCGTGACCAGTGACCGGGCCCAGGTCGAGATCCCAACATCAGGCCCGGTCACGGGTTACTGGTCACCGGTCACCCGATGTCCCATCGCACTGCCGACTACGACTACCACCTCCCCCCCGAGCTTGTCGCACAGACGCCGAGCGCGGAGCGGGGGGCGTCGCGGTTGCTGGCGCTTGGGCGCTTGGGCGGCCAGGCGCTGCAGGACCTCGCCTTCAAGGACATCGTCGACCTGATCCCCGCCGGCGACCTTGTGGTCCTCAACACCACGAAGGTCCGTCACGCCCGCCTCCTCGGCACCCGCCCCACAGGGACGGGTGAGGCGGAGGTGCTCTTGCTCACCCCCCGTGCGGACGGGACCTGGGAGGCGATGGGGAAGCCGGGCTCGGCGATGAAGCCGGGGAAGCGGATCCGCCTGGGGGAGGATTCCGAGGTCGAGACGCTGGAGGTGCTCGAGGCCGGGACCCGGGTCGTGAAGTTCGTCGGGCTCGACGCGACGGCCGCGATGGCCAAGTACGGGCACCTCCCGCTCCCGCCGTACATCACCCGACCCGACGGCCCCGCCGACGAGACGCGGTATCAGACGGTCTATGCGGAGCGGGAGGGGAGCGTGGCTGCACCGACCGCGGGACTCCATTTCACACCGGAGCTCCTCGACGCGCTGAGGGCGAAGGGCGTGAGGTTCGCGCACGTCGACCTCGAGGTCGGCGCCGGGACGTTCAAGCCGGTGGAGGCGGAGGATCCCGCCGACCACCACATGCACATCGAGCGGTACGAGGTCCCCGAGGCGACGACAGCGGCCATCGCCGCCGCGCGCGCGCGCGGCGCCAGGGTCTGGGCGGTGGGGACCACGGTGGTGCGCACCCTGGAGGCGAGCGGCGGGAAGGCTGGACGCGGACAGACCGACATCTTCATCCGACCTGGATACACCTTCCAGGTCGTCGATCACCTCATCACCAACTTCCACCTGCCCCGCTCCACCCTGCTGATGCTGGTCTCCGCCTTCGCCGGGTACGACGCCACGATGGCCGCCTACCGGCACGCCATTGCGCAACGGTATCGGTTCTATTCTTACGGGGACGCCATGGTCATTGTCTGACCCGCGCGCGGCGCAGCGACACCGCCGCATCGTCATCCCGAGCGTAGCGAGGGATCTAGCCGGCCATAGACCGACCTGGGAATGCCTGGGTCGGTCTGTCGTTGAGTAGATCCCTCGCTCTGCTCGGGATGACGACCCGCCCGCGTATGTGTCCGGTCACCCTTATCTTTGCCCCATGTTCGACTTCACCCTCGAGAAGACCACCGGGCAGGCGCGCGCCGGGACCCTCGTCCTCCCCCACGGGACGGTGCGGACCCCGGCGTTCATGCCGGTCGGCACCCACGGCGCGGTGCGCGGGCTCTCGATGGAGGAGGTCCGCCGCACCGGCGCGCAGATGGTCCTCGGCAACACGTACCACCTGCACCTCCGTCCCGGCGAAGAGGTGATCAAGGCTCTCGGCGGCCTCCAGAAGTTCACCACCTGGAACGCCCCGATGCTCACCGACTCGGGAGGGTTCCAGGTCTTCTCCCTCGCGGAGCTCCGCCGCATCACCGAAGAAGGGGTGACGTTCAAGAGCCCCGTCGACGGGTCGATGCGGATGATCACCCCCGAGAAGTCGATGGAGATCCAGTGGGCCCTGGGCGCCGACGTCGCGATGGCGTTCGACCACGTGGTGCCGGGGCAGAGCGACCACGCCACCGCCCTCGACGGGCTCGAGCGTACCCTCCGCTGGCTCGACCGCTGCCGAGAGCACCACTCCCGGATCACCGGTCAAGCGCCCGAGCGCCAAAGCGCCCAGACGATGTGGCCCATCATCCAGGGAGGCACCCACGACGACCTCCGGCTCCGCTCCATCGAGGGGATCCTCGAGCGCGGCCCCTGGACCGGGATCGCGGTCGGCGGTCTCTCGGTCGGGGAGCCGAAGCCGGTGATGCACCGGGTGCTGGAGACGCTCGGCCCCGCGCTCCCCACCGACCGGCCCCGTTATCTTATGGGGGTCGGGTTCCCCGAGGACCTGATCGAGGCGATCGCGCGGGGGGTGGACCTCTTCGACTGCGTCGCCGCGACGCGGAACGGGCGGCACGGCAGCGCCTGGACCGCCGCGGGGAAGGTGAACATCCGCCGCGCCGACCTCCGGACCTCGGATGCCCCGCTCGACGCCGACTGCGACTGCGAGACCTGCCGGGGCTACTCGCGCGGGTACCTCCGGCACCTCTTCGTGGCGGAGGAGATGCTCGGACTCCGGTTGGTGTCGATCCACAACGTGCATTTCCTCGTGCGCTTAGGTGCACAGGCCCGCGAGCACATCCTGGCGGGCGACTACGACAGCTGGAGCCGCGCCTGGCTCCAGCGCTACCACAGCAAGGACAGCTAAGTGACCCTCGCGTTCCTGAACCTGATGGCGACCAACGGCCCGACCCCGGGCTGGTTCCTGCCGCTGCAGATCATCCTGATCGTCGGGATCTTCTACTTCCTCATCATCCGGCCCCAGGGCCAGGCGCGGAAGAAGCACGAGGAGCTCCTCGCCGGCCTGCAGAACGGGAACAACGTGATGACCGCCGGCGGGATCGTCGGCAAGGTCAAGAAGATCGAGGAGATCAAGGACAAGAACGAGGTCCACGTCACCATCGAGACCGGTGGCAGCACCATCGTCGTCGAGCGTTCCCGGATCATCCGGGTGAACGACGTGGCCGCCCCACAGCGCTGATGCCGATCCTCCCGCTCCACCTCCTCGGGTCCCCGGTGCTCCGCCAGCGGAGCGCCGAGGTCCAGCGCGTCGACGACGCGACCCGGAAGTTCATCGACGAGATGTTCGAGACGATGGACGCCAACAAGGGGGTGGGGCTGGCGGCGAACCAGGTCGGGGTCGCCACGCGCGTGGCGGTGGTGGACGCGGACGGGCACCGGATCGCGCTGGTGAACCCGCGGATCACCGCCACCGGCGGCCCCGTGGAGGCGGAAGAAGAAGGGTGCCTCTCCATCCCTGAGATCTTCGCCGACGTGAAGCGACCCACCGAGGTGACGGTCGAGGCGCTGGACCGTGATGGGAAGCCGTACACCCTCTCCGCCACCGGGCTCCTGGCCCGCGCCATCCAGCACGAGATCGACCACCTCGACGGGATCCTCTTCCTCGACCACCTCGGGCCGATGAAGCGGACCCTGATGCTCCGGAAGTACAAGCGGGAGAACCCCGACGCCGGCCACGTCCAGAAGGCCCCGACCGAGCCGGCACCGGCGGAGAAGTGACGATGCGGGTCGCCTTCTTCGGCACCCCCGCGTTCGCGGTCCCCTCCCTCGAAGCGCTCCTCCGGGAGCGCTTCGACGTCCCGCTGGTGGTGACCCAGCCCGACCGGCCGCAGGGCCGCTCCCGGTCCACCCTCGTCCCCCCCGCCGTGAAGGTCGCGGCCCTCAAGGCGGGGCTCGACGTCGTCCAGCCCGACCGCCCCGCCGGCGACGTCTTCCGCCGATCCCTCGAGCACGTCCGCCCCGACATCGGGGTGGTGGTCGCCTACGGCCACATCCTCAAGCCCGATATCCTGGCGGTGCCGCGGCTCGGGATGATCAACGTGCACGCCTCGATCCTCCCCAAGTACCGCGGCGCGGCGCCGATCCAGTGGGCGATGCTGAACGGTGAGCCCGAGACCGGCGTCAGCATCATGCAGATGGAGGCGGGGCTCGACTCGGGGCCGGTGCTCCACACCGCGCGCACCCCGATCACCGAGGAGGACAGCGCGGCGGAGCTCACCGCGCGGCTCGCCGAAGTGGGGGCGCAGGCGCTCATCGAGGCGCTGACCCTCATCTCGGTCGGCACCGTCCGGCCGCGGGTGCAGGACCACGCCGCCGCGACCCTCGCCCCCAAGATCGGCCGCGACCTCGCCCGGATCGACTGGACGGCGTCGGCCGAGGTGGTCGCCCGGAAGATCCGCGCCTTCGACCCGGACCCTGGCGCCTGGGGCACCCTCGACGGACAGCCGTTCAAGTTCTTCCGCGCCCTCGCGCGCGAGGGGACCGGCACCCCGGGGGAAGCGATCGTCGGTGCACGCGCGCTCCGCGTCGCCTGCGGCACCGGTGCGGTGGAGATCGCCGAGGTCCAGCCGGCCGGGAAACAGCGGATGCCGGTCGGCGCCTGGCTTGCCGGGCGCCGCGACGCCCCGCTCCCGCACTTCGGATGAGGCCGATCCCCCGCCTCCACGCGATCACCGAAGCCCGGCTCCTCACCGACCCGGACCTCGGCCGGAAGGCCGCGGCGATCGCCGCCATCGGGCCGGGGAGTGCCCTCCACCTGCGCGACCGGGGTGCGGCGATGCCCGCACTCGCCGAGGCCGGGCGCCGCCTCGCCGCCCTCACCCGCCCCGCCGAGGGCGCGCTGGTGGTGAATGCACGCGCCGACCTGGCCCGCGCCCTCGGCGCGCAGGGGGTACAGCTCGGCGAGGATGACCTCCCCGTCGCGGCGGCTCGCACGGTGCTCGGCGCGGGGTGGGTGGGCCGCTCGGTGCATTCGGTCGAGGGCGCGCGCCGGGCCTTCGACGAGGGAGCGGACTACGTGATCCTGGGCAGCATCTACGCGACGGCGACCCATCCCGACCGGGCGCCGATCGGCCTGGCCGCGCTGGAGCTGGCGGCAGCGTCGGGCCGCCCCGTCATCGCGATCGGCGGCGTCACCATCGAGCGCGCGTCCGAGTGTCACCAGGCAGGGGCGTACGGCGTCGCCGCGATCCGAGCCCTCTGGGATGCCGCGGATCCATACGCCGCGGCGCGGGAACTCCTGGCGCCGTGGGGGGAGGCGGCATGATCACGCTCACGATCAATGGCGACCGGCGCGAGGTCCCCGAGGGGCTCACCCTGGCCACCCTCCTCGATCACCTGGGACTCGATGCACGAATGGTGGTGGTGGAGCAGAACCGCATCATCGTGCGGAAGAATGCCATTGCCGAGGCCAAGCTCGCGGCCGGGGATGAGATCGAGATCGTGCATTTTGTGGGGGGTGGGTGATATCCGGCTCACGTCCCATACATCTGCGGCCCGCCGTGAACGGCGGGCCGCTCCGTTTTTCTGCCGGGCCCGCGGTACGCCCGCCGCCCCGCGGCGGGCGGAAACACCGAGACCGGACGAAGCCGTACGCCCGCCGCCCCGCGGCGGGCGACTGGGAGCGAAGGTCGGCCCCGGCGGAGCGCCCGCGGCGGGGCCGCGGGCGTACCGGCCCCTGTGTGGTAGAGGATCGGCGGCTCCGCCGGCAGGGTGTTCCACGGCCCGGGGTAGTTCGCGGGGTTTTCCCGGACGTACCGCCGCACTGCGGCCAATGCCCGCTTCGATCGGATGATCCGATCGTAGAATCCCGTCTTCCAGCGAAAGGCTGGGTGCGCGCGCTTGAGCGTGGTCCGGGCCACCCCTTTCCAATACCGGATCACCTCGCCCAGCGGGACGGCCTCACTGCACGTCGGTCTCAGCACCATGATCGCGTGAACATGCTCGGGCATCACGACCATCGCGTCAAGTTGGACACGGGGAAATCGGGCAGGGAGCGCCATCCAGATCTGCTCGACCACGCGACCAGCCTCTGTCAGATCGCCGACCGGATTCGCCCCGACCCTGAACCACGGCCGCCACTCTCGCTCGACCAGGGTCACGAAGTACACCCCCGCCCGCGAATAGTCCCATCCCGGCCTCCTCGGAGGTCGTCCATGCATCCCCATCCCCCACCCTCCCACCCCGCCCCGCCCCCTCCGTCACCCCGTTCCCGCACCCCGGCGCGAAATGCCTCGATCCCCCGTTTCCATTAGATTCAGGCCATGTCGACCGAGACCTTGAGCGCGCTCGATACCCCCCTGGTGATCGGGGGCCGCAACTTCTCCTCCCGTCTCCTGGTGGGGACCGGGAAGTACCGCTCCAACGAGGAGATGGTCGCCGCCATCGAGGCCTCCGGGGCCGAGGTGGTGACGGTCGCCGTGCGCCGGGTGGACCTGGACCGCTCCAAGGACACGAGCATCCTCCACCACCTCGGCGCCGACCGCTTTTTCCTCCTCTCCAACACCGCCGGGTGCTACACCGCCGAGGACGCGATCCGCTACGCGCGGCTGGCGCGCGAGGCGGGGTTCAACGAGTTCGTGAAGCTCGAGGTGATCGGCGACCAGCAGACCCTCCTCCCCGACGTCTACGGCCTCCTCGAGGCGACCAAGACGCTCGCGAAGGAGGGATTCAAGGTGATGGCCTACACCAACGACGACCTCATCACCGCGCTGCGGCTCGAAGATGCGGGCGCCGTCGCGGTGATGCCGCTCGCCTCGCCGATCGGGTCGGGGCTCGGGATGATCAATCCCTACTCGATCCGTACCATCAAGAGCCGTCTCACCGTTCCGACGATCGTCGACGCCGGGGTCGGCACGGCCTCCGACGCGACGCTCGTGATGGAGCAGGGCGTCGACGGGATCCTGATGAACACCGCGCTCGCCGAGGCCAAGGAGCCGGTCGCGATGGCGTGGGCGATGCGGTGGGGGGTGATGGCGGGGCGCGCCGCGTACCTCGCGGGCCGGATGCCGACCCGCGAGGTCGCCGTCCCGTCGAGCCCCACACGCGGGATGCTCGGCTGAGCAGGCCTCCCGCGGACGCGCGCCACGCGGCGTACGCGATCCTGGAGAGCGTCGCGCGCGGGGCGCCGTTCGACGCGGCGCGCGACCGGGCGGTGGAAGCACTGGATGAGCGGGACCGCCGCCTGGCGCACGAACTCGCGGCCGGCGTCCTCCGCCGCCGCGGCGACCTGGACAACGCGCTGTCGCCGTACGCCGAACACGGCTGGGAGAGCGTCAAGCCGAAACTCCGCGACGTGCTCCGTCTGGGCGCCTACCAGCTCCTGGAGCTCGACAAGGTGCCAGCGCACGCGGCGGTCTCCACCAGCACCGAGCTCGCCAAGAAGGTGGTCGGCGAACGGGCCGCACGGTTCGTGAACGCGATGCTCCGCCGCCTCGCCGACCGGGGCGCGCCAGCGGGGAGCGAGGCGGGATCGCGGCGGTCGCATCCGTCCTGGCTCGTCATCCGGTGGGATGCCCGCTTCGGCGTCGAGGGGACGCGCGACCTGCTCCTCTGGAACGACACCCCGCCGCCGCTCGTGGTGCAGGCGGCCCGCGGCACGCTCGAATCGCTCGAGGCGGCGTTCCGCGCCGAAGGGCTGGTGGTCCGCCGGGCGCCGTACGACGCCGGGCTGGTGGTGGAGGGACGCACCCCGACCGCACTCCCCGGCTTCAGCGAGGGGCAGTTCACGGTGCAGGACCCGGCCCAGTCGATCGTGGCGCGTTTCGCCGGGATCCCCGACGGGGCGACGGTCTACGACGCCTGTGCCGCCCCCGGGGGAAAGACGATCGCGATCGGCCGGAGGGCCGGTGGGCAAGGGGGCCGGGTGATCGCTGCCGACCGGAACGTCGCGCGGGTGCGGCGGCTCCAGGAGAACCTCGCCCGGGCGGGGAGCGGAATGGAATTCCCGATCGCGGCCGACGCGGCCCATCCCCCCCTCCGGCAGGTCGATGCGGTCCTCCTCGACGCCCCCTGCCTCGGCACCGGGACCTTCGCGCGGCACCCCGATGCCCGCTGGCGGGTGACCCCACGGGCGCTCGAGACCATCGCCCTGAAGCAGGCGGAGCTCCTCCGTGGAGTGGCCGCGGTGGTGCGGCCGGGCGGACTCCTGATCTACGCGACCTGTTCCATCGAACCCGAGGAGAACGAGCTCCAGGTGGACCGCTTCCTCAACGACCATCCCGAGTTCCGCCGGGAGCCGGCTCCGGACGCCCCGACGGCGTGGCTCACTCCCGCGGGGGACCTCGCACTCCTCCCGCAGGTGCACGGGACCGACGGCGCCTATGCGGCGCGCCTCCGGAGGGTCGCGTGAGCGACGCGCCGACCCCCACGCCCGACCCGGGTTCGCACTGGGGCGGCATCCACCGATCCGGAGGGACCACCGGGTTGCCGAAGAACCCCTTCAGCGGGATCACCCGCACCGTCACCGGGCGCCGGCTCCTGATCCAGGTCTCGATCATCGTCGGCGCCGCGATCACCGGGTACCTCCTCGCGGCGTTCTGGATCTTCCCCGCCCCCCTCTTCAGCGAGGCGGTGGCGGTGCCCCGCGTCCTCGAGCTCGACGTGCGCGAGGCGGAATCCCGCCTCGTCGCCGCGGGGCTCCGGGTGAAGCGCGAGGCCGAGATGCCGCATCCGCGCCTCGCTCTCGGGGCGGTGGTGTGGCAGGACCCGGCCCCGTATACGGAGCTCGAGACCGGCGGACAGGTGCTCCTGATGGTCTCGAGCGGGCCGCCGGAGCTGGCGATCCCCGACATCGAAGGGATGGAGGGGACGCTGGCGCTCAAGGTGCTGGTCGCCGCGGGGCTCAACATGAAGGGGGTCGACTCGGTGGCGAACGCCGCGCCCAAGGGGACCGCGCTCGCCACCCGGCCGGTCGCCGGGGTCACCCGCTCGCCGCGCGACCCGATCACGCTGGTGGTGAGCTCGGGCCCGGCGAACACCGCGATCCCGAACGTCAGCGGCCTCACCGTACCCGAAGCCCGGGAACGGCTCTTCGCCGCCGGGCTCAGCATCGGCCGGATCACCTTCGAGCGGAGCGACGGGATGGCCGAAGGACGCATCCTCCGGCAGCGTCCCGCCGCTGGGGGGCTCTCGGCCAAGGATGGCCGCGTGGACATCATCGTCGTGGGAGAACCGGAATGAGCCGCACCCTGAGGATCTCGCCGAGCGTGCTGAGCACCGACCTGGGGCGCCTGCGCGAGCAGATCGACCAGGCCAAGGCGGGGGGCGCCGACTGGCTGCACGTCGACGTGATGGACGGCCGCTTCGTCCCGAACCTCACCTTCGGCGCGCCGCTCATCAAGGCGCTCCGGAAGATCTCCGACCTGCCGCTCGACGTGCACCTGATGGTGCTGGAGCCGGAGAACTACATCGCCGAGTACGCCGACCTCGGGTGCGCCGTCTTCACCTTCCACCCGGAAGCGACCGTGCACGTGCAGCGGCACCTCACCGCGATCCGTGAGAAGGGGATGCGGGCGGGGCTCGCGCTCAACCCCTCCACCCCGCTCTCCGCGGTGGACGAGGTGGTGGGGGACCTCGACCTGCTCCTGATCATGAGCGTCAACCCGGGGTTCGGCGGGCAGAAGTACATCCCGGCGAGCACCGACAAGATCCAGCGGGCCCGGAACCTCCTCGACTCCCGGCGCTCCGCCGCCACCCTCGAAGTGGACGGCGGGATCGATCCCGCGACCATCCAGCAGGCCTGGATGGTCGGGGCCGACACCTTCGTGGCGGGTCAGGCCGTGTTCGGCCAGAAGGATCCCGCCGCAGCCATCCAAGCATTGCGGCGCGCCTGCGCCGTGGAGGCCTAGCATGTCGAAGCAGAGCTGGCTCGCGATCGGGATCGTCGTCCTCCTCGCCGGCGGCGCCTACACCATGACCCGCGCCCACGACGGCGGCGTGGTGGGGGTGGACTCCAAGGCGCCGGACTACGAGGTGGTCGACCTCGCCACCGGCGACACCGTCTCCCTCCGCGAGCGCTACCGGGGGCAGGTCACGCTCATCAACATCTGGGCGACCTGGTGCGCGCCGTGCCGGGAGGAGATGCCGTCGATGGAAGCGCTGTACCAGGACTACGCCGCGCGCGGGTTCAAGATCGCCGCGGTGAGCATCGACGAGGGGAACGAGACCGGGATCAAGGCGTTCGGCCAGGAGCTCGGCCTCACCTTCGACATCCTGCACGACCGGAACGGTGCCATCCAGGGGGTCTACCAGACGACCGGCGTCCCCGAATCGTTCCTGATCGATCGCGACGGCCGCATCGTCCGGCGGCTCATCGGGAACCACGACTGGAACTCCCCCGCCAATCGCGACCTGATCGACCGGCTCCTCGGCCAGGGGACCTGAGTGCGACTGCTGCAGCGCGCCTTCGCCAACTGGCCGCTCAAGCTCACCTCGGTCCTCCTCGCGCTGCTCCTCTGGGTCATCGCGACGCTCGAAGAACCGGTGACGCGCCGGGTCCCCGCGCGCCTCACCCTCGATCCCCCGTCCGACCGCGCGGTCACGACCTCCGTCACCACGGCCACCGTGCAGCTCACCGCCCCCGCCCGTGAGTTCCTGAAGCTCGGGGGCCGCCCCGTGTCGGTGCTCCGGACCGTCGCGGACAGCACCGAGGGCCCCGGCACCATCGGACTCTCCCCCGCGGACGTGATCCTGCCGCGCGGGATCTCCGCACGCGCCCTCGACGTGCAGCCGGCCCAGGTGTCGTACCGGATGGTCCCCAAGGGGAGCGCCGTGCTGCAGACGCGTACCTGGCACGGCGTCCCCGTCGCGGTGCCGAGCACCATCGAGCATCGCTGGATCCCCGCCCCGGAGACCGTCTCCGTCTCGGTGCGGGGACCGACCGCCCGCCTCGGCACGCTCGACCTCGACAGCGTGATCGTCCTCGTCCGTCCCGACACCATCACCGGGGCGGCGACGCTCCGGGCCATCGTCCCCCCCGGCTTCACCGCGGAGCCGGTGCCGCAGGCGATCAGGCTCCTGCCGAGGTCCCCGTGAGCAGGATCCTGGCGATCGAGACCAGCTGCGACGAGACCTCCGCCGCCGTGGTGCGGTGCGAGGGGGCCTGCGGACCGGAACGGCACGGCGACCCGGTGGCCGAGTCGGTGGTGATCCTGTCGCAGGACATCCACCGGATCTTCGGCGGCGTGGTGCCGGAGTTGGCGAGCCGCGCGCACCTGACGGCACTCCCCGACGTGATCGACCAGGCGCTGGCCCAGGCGGGGACGACGCTGGAGCAGCTCGACGGGATCGCCGTGACGCAGGGGCCGGGGCTCGTCGGCGCCCTCCTGGTCGGCGCGATGTACGGGAAGGGGCTCGCCTGGACGCTGGGGAAGCCGCTGATCGGCGTCCACCATATGGAAGGGCACCTCTTCGCCGCCGCCCTCGAGGACCGGGCACTGAAGCCCCCGTTCGTCGGGCTCCTGGTGAGCGGCGGGCATACCCAGCTCCTCGACGTCCCGGCGTGGGGACGCTACCGGATCGTCGGCGCCACGAAGGATGACGCCGCGGGCGAGGCGTTCGACAAGGTCGGCACCCTCCTCGGCCTCCCCTACCCCGGCGGCCCCCGCATCGAGAAGCTCGCCCGCGAGGGCCGCGCAGGAAGATGGAAGTTCCCCCGCCCGATGCTCGGCGAGCTCGGTCGCGGCGGGCCCGACGAATACGCATTCTCCTTCAGCGGGCTCAAGACCGCCCTGCTCCGTGCCGTCCAGGGCTCGAAGGACCTCGAGGCCGACCGCGCCGACCTCTGCCGCGATTTCCAGGACGCGGTGATCGAGGTGCTGGTCGAGAAGTCGCTCCACCTCGCGGACTCGCTCGGATACCGGACCATCCTCCTCGGCGGGGGGGTGGCGTGCAATCAGACGCTGATCGGCCGTCTTCGCGAACGCGCGGGGGACGGGATCCGGGTGGTCGCGGCCACGCCGCGGCTGAACCAGGACAACGCCGCGATGATCGGGGCCGCCGGCGCCTGGCGACTCGCCCAGGGAGAGCGGAGCCCCTGGGATATCGAACCCCGCTCCGACCTCCCGATGCCGGGGCTGGTGGCCTAGGGGACCGGGAACGGGGAACGGCAACGATACGCAACTAGTGGTAGGTTTTGAACGCATCGCGCACCCAGCACCTGGCACGCACCCAGCACTCGCACCCAGCACTCGCACTTAGCACTCGCACGTAGCACTCGCGCGTAGCACTCGCATCCTTCGCTTCGCTCAGGACAGGCCCAGCACCTTCTCACCGACCTCCATGACCGTCTACCCGTTCATCCTCGACCTCGGCCCCCTCCAGATCACCGGCTACGGCCTGATGATGATGGTCGGCTTCCTCGTGGGCAGCTGGCTCATCTCGCTCGAGCTGCGGCGGCGCGGGTGGCGGGAGGAGTACGCCTCCGACATCACCCTGGCGGCGGTCGTCGGCGGGATCGTGGGCGCCAAGCTCTGGTACGTGGTCCTCACCGGCGACCCGAACGCGCTCCTCTCCCGCGGCGGCCTCGTCTGGTACGGCGGGTTCGTCGGCGGGTCGCTCGCGGTCTGGCTCAACGGCCTCCGGCTCCGGGTCCCCACCGAGATCACCGCCCACCTCGTGGCGCCGGCCCTCGCCGCCGCGTACGCCCTGGGTCGCATCGGCTGTTTCCTGGTGAACGACGACTATGGTCGCCCCACCACCCTCCCGTGGGGGATGAAGTTCCCGCAGGGGATGCCCCCCTCGACGGTGGCCAACCTCCGCGACCAGTTCGGCGTGGCGCTCCCCGCCGAGCTCGACCCCACCACCGTGCTCGCGGTGCACCCGACCCAGCTCTACGAGGTGGTGCTGATGCTCGCAGCGTTCGGGATCCTCTGGGCGTGGCGTGGCCGCGCAAAGGGGCTCGGGTGGCTCTTCGGGCTCTACCTCGTGTTCGCGGGGGCCGAGCGCTTCGTGATCGAGGTGCTGCGGGCGAAGGATGACCGGTTCCTCGGGCCCTTCACGATCGCCCAGTTGGTGAGCGTGCTCCTGGTGGCGATCGGCCTGGTGGTGATGTCACGGCGCGCCGCGGCGGGGCCGGTGCCGCCCGGGCCCTACCTCGCGAAGGCGGACGCCTGAGTCTCACGCGGCTCTCGGGGGGATTCACCCCGCCTTCGTTCACGGCGCTCCTCCAGGCCCCCACCGCGACGCTGCTCGCGGCCGGGGCCGAGGGGGAGCGGATGGTGGCCTGGGCGCGGTTCCTGATCACCACGCTCGTACTGATCACGCCCACCTACAAGCTGGCGCTGCATCCGCACGACCCGGTCTTCCGCCTCGGGTTCTACGTCACCCTGGCGGCGTTCGTGATGGCGCTCACGGTCTGGTGGATCCTCCGGCGGGGGCGGTACGGCCCGTGGGTGGGGTTCCTCAGCAGCAGCCTCGACGTCTCGTTCGTGACGCTGGCGCTCGGGCTCTTCATGTGGATCGGGCCGCCCCTCCTCGCGCTCAACAGCAAGGTCACCTTCGAGGTCTACTTCCTCACCCTTGCCGCGACCGCGCTCCGCTACGACGGGCGGATCTGCGTGGTCGCCGGCGGGCTCGCGATCACCCAGTACGCCGCCCTCATCTTCTTCGCCGACTGGCGGTGGGACCTTCATGCCCCGGAAGCCGGGGGGCTGATGTACGCACGGTTCAGCATGGTCGATCAGATCACCCGGCTGATCCTCCTCGGGAGCGCGACCCTCCTGGCGACCCTCCTGGTCGGACGGGCGCAGAAGCTCCAGACCCTCGCCTCGACCGACCCGCTCACCGGGATCGGGAACCGGGCGCACTTCGACCGCCGGGTCCACGCCGAGCTGGAGCGGGCGATCCGCTACCGGCGGCCCCTCTCGCTCTCGCTGGTGGATGTCGACCACTTCAAGAAGTTCAACGACATCCACGGGCATATGGTCGGCGACGATGTGCTGGTGACCGTGGCGATGCTCCTCGGCCGGCATATCCGGCGCTCCGATGTCGTGGCGCGGTATGGCGGGGAGGAGTTCGCGCTGGTCCTCCCCGAGGCGGGAGCGGAGGCGGCCTACGTAAAGGTCGACAAGATCCGCCAGGCGATCGACGGGACGATGCTCGACCTCCCCGATCGTCGTGATCCCGACCGGCTGACCATCAGCGCGGGGATCGCGAGCTACCCGGAGGATGGCGACACGGTGGAGCTCCTCCTCGCGGCGGCGGATGACCGGCTCCTGGCGGCGAAACGGGCAGGGCGGAACCAGGTCTTCGGCGGCGCGACACCGGCCAAGAGCTGACCTCCCGGTCCCCGGAGCTCGAACACCCCCGGCAGGGGGTGTTCTTGTTCGAGTAACTGACCCGCAGGCGTAAAAGAACTGTACAGCTGTACCTCAATGTCAAAAAATATACAGTTGCATAAAGCGTTGCAGGAGAACGTGTTACAGACTTGCTCGTTGTAACTGTATATTTCTTACTATTGATTCGGGAGCGACGGACAAACCCGAGAAGCAGGGTAACTTGTTGTACTGCAACAACTTGAATGATCGGCGGAAGTGTGGCACCGCAATTGCCTTAGGTATGGGCGAGGAGAGCAGCTTCTCCACGAGAAAGTGTCTGGTAGAAGAAGGGTTGGAGCGAACACTTCTGTTCGTCTCCGTCAAAGCTCAGGGGGCTACCAGGCACCTCTTTCGAAAGGGTCCGCTACGGCGGGCCTTTTCATTTTCGGGTGGACAGGATGACAGCTGGACAGTTGGACAGGAACAGGGGCCCCGACCTCGGAGCCCCTGTCTGACTGTCAACCTGTCCAGCTGTCTACCTACCCGACTTCTGCGTCAGCTGCTCCCTCAACCTTCCCAGCTCCGAGCGGAGCTCCGCCAGATCCGCCTCCATCCGATCGAGCGAACGAGTGGTATCCAGGTCGAGCGTCCCCTTGGCCGCCGGCGTCGCAGGCGCATCCTGGCCCATCGGCCCACTGGCCCCCCTGCCCACCGGCTCCGGCACCATCACCGACGTCACCTTGAGCTGCCGCGGCTCGATCACGAAGGCCCAGAGCATCGCCGCCAGGAAGGCGACGACCAGAAGGAACTGCACCCCCAGCGTCTCCCAGGTGGAGTAGATGCCGAGTGTCGGGAGGCGGATCTCAGGGGCGAAGGGGGTGACGCTCACATACCCGCCCCCCTGGAGCTCCGCCACACCCTTCCCCGCGAAGACGAACGCCATGTAGTAGAGGAAGGCGCTCGTGACCGCGAAGAACGGCTTGAGGGGGAGACGCACCCCGAACCGCTCGATCCCCACGTACACCACCGCCAGGATCACGCTCCCCGCGATGATCCCCGCCACGATCGGCCCCCCCCGCCCCCCCCCCCCCCCCCCGCAACGGGGCCATTATTAAA
>Ga0315910_10000914_pt1 | contig 27885 bp, 19 predicted proteins | sample EdamamesoilMG_FD_204470 | JGI IMG/M metagenome (GOLD analysis project Ga0315910, IMG submission 204470) | Garden soil microbial communities collected in Santa Monica, California, United States - Edamame soil | ecosystem: Environmental > Terrestrial > Soil > Garden | place: USA: California... | reverse complement strand
TTGACCGGATCGGTATCGTCCTCAGTGAGGGCAATGATGCGCGCTGCGGGAGCACGCTGCTCCGCCTTGCGCTCGAAGATGTTGGTCAAGAGCGCCGCGGCGCCCGCCGCACTCAAAGCAATGACGGCAGTGAGGGCGCCAAAGGCTGCCTTGGTTTGATACCAGCGTTGGTTGGGTTGATTGACCATCTGTTGTTCCTCGTGCTGTCTCTCATCTTCCGCGCACTGTCTCGTTGTCGTCGCTACGAGCGCTCATTCAATCGGACCTGCGGCGCCATTGGACCTGTCGCTCAATCGGACCACGCCGAAAGTTCATCCGGTCGCAGTGGACCACCGATGCCCGATCGCCCACCGTGCCCAACATCGGAGTGACACTTGACGCATTGGATCTCTCCGCTGTGGACCTGGTCGGCTGCTACAGACCGCATGTCGGCCGTAAGGTCGGCGTGGCAACGCACGCAGTTGGCTTGCAACACCTTTTGTCCCTCCGGCTTGACTTCAATGGGCTGCTCGAAGTCTCCCGTCGTAAACATCTTACCGTGACGCCAACCGTTTTCTGCTTTGACCAGGTACTTGTGCACAAATTGCTGAGGCAAATGGCAGTCCACACACACCGCGACGGTATGGTGCCCTGACTTTTGCCAACCATCATACTGGGGTTGCATGATGTGGCAGTTCACACAGGCGCGCGGATCAGTCTTGAAGTACGATAAACCTTCGGCGTACACAAAGGTGTACCCTCCAATACCTACCAGCGCCCCCAGACCGACAGCAAACAGGGCGGCCCCGAGGGGCCAGCTCGCGCCAAAGCTGCCCATTGCTTTCAGTCTAGGCGCGCACTTTGCGCGGAACAAGCCCCCTCGCGGATTCGACAAGGCTGACCTACCATGAACATCACAGTCCGCCCGTAAAGCGAGTCATTCCTCTCCGAGCGCTTCCTCTATGCTCATCCTGGCCATCAACAGCGGTTCGTCCTCCATCAAGAGTGCCATCATCGATCCCTCGTCGGGCGACGTCCTGTTCGCGGCGCTGGTTGAGAATCTGACGACACCCGGCGCGGTCGTGCGGATCACGGCGCCCAGTCAACAAGCACCCCTTCCCATCCCGTCGGCCGATCACGAAACCGCGCTCGATCATGTCTTGCGCGCCGTACGGGCGCTACCAGGCCTGTGGGGTCAGATTGAGGGTGTGGGGCACCGGGTGGTGCACGGCGGCGAGCATTTTGCCAGCTCCGTGGTCATCAACGATGAGGTGGTGGCGCTCATCGAGCGTTGTTCGTCCCTCGCCCCGCTGCACAATCCTCCCAACGTTTTGGGCATCAAGGCAGCGCGACGCGCCTTTCCCACGCTGCCCCACGTGGCAGTGTTTGACACGGCGTTTCATCAGACCATGCCTGACCACGCGTACCGCTACGCAGTCCCTCAAGCTTGGTATGAACAACACGGGGTGCGTCGTTATGGCTTTCATGGCACGTCGCATCGTTTCGTCACCGAACAAGCCGCGCAACTCTTGCGCCGTCCGCTCGGTGAGGTGCAGTTGTTGACCGCCCACTTGGGAAACGGCTGCAGCGCAGCGGCCGTGATCGCAGGAAAGTGCGTGGACACGACCATGGGCTTGACCCCCCTGGAAGGGTTGGTCATGGGGACGCGCAGCGGCGATATCGATCCGTCCCTGATTTTCTCGATGCATCGCGCAGGCATGGCGGTGGATGACATCGAGACAGCCCTCAATCGTGAATCTGGACTGCTCGGCTTGTCCGGGCTGAGCAACGACATGCGCACGCTTGCACAACGCGCACCTGAACATGCTGGGGCGCGCTTGGCCATCGATGTCTTCTGTCATCGCTTGGCTAAACATTTGGGCGCGCTGTGGACCAACTTGGAGCAAGCTCAGGCGATTGTGTTCACGGGGGGCATTGGGGAGCATTCTGCGCTCGTGCGGGCGCGGGTGTGCAGCCGCCTCGCCGCTTTGGGCGTGCGCTTTGACGAACGACTCAATGCGGAGCACGCCACGTTTTTTCACGCTCCGGAGAGCTCCTGCGCGCTGATGGTCGTCCCGACCAATGAGGAGCTGCTCATCGCTCGTGACACGCTCGCGCTCACCCAATCCCTCTCACCCAGGTAATCGCCCTTTCACTCAGTCACCGCCATGCCGCATCCTCTGCTCACTGTCCCGGTTGGCCGCAATGTTGGCCTTACCTCCATCTCCTTGGGATTGCTGCGGTTTCTCGACCGCAGCGGCATCCACGTGGGCTTTTACAAGCCCGTCGCTCAGCTGCGCCCGGGCCCCCGCACCAACCTCGACTTGGGAGCAGAGCGCTCTTCAGCTTTGGTGCGCGAGACCATTGGGCTCGATCCCCCGACGCCCATCAGCTCCGAGGAGTTGGAACAAATGTTGGCCGAAAGCTCCTCCAATGAAGTGGGGCAGCGCGTCGTAGCCGACTATCACTCCATCAGCTCACAATATGATGCCATTGTGATTGAGGGCATGGTGCCCACCGAGCGCCATCCATGGGCGTCCCGCGTCAATCAGATCATCGCCGATGCCATTGACGCTGAGGTCATCTTGGTGACCGACGCCAAGGCGCGCTCGCTGCACACCCTCACGGACGACCTCCGTATCGCGGTGGGCGGCTACGGGGCGCGAGTGAAGGGCTGCATCGTCAACCGCGTCGCGGCCACCTCGGCGTCCATCCTGCCGAGCCTCGCGGCGACGATGGCCCGCGCGGGCAGCTCCGACCAACACCATCGTTTCGTCGAGCATCTCTCCGCGATCAAACAAGCGGGGGTCAGACCGCTGGGGGCGGTGCCCGTAGTGCAGGATTTCGCGGCGATGCGCGTGTCCGACTTGGCCGCGCAATTGGGCGCGAGCGTGGTGGCTCGCGGCAATTGGGAGCACCGCCGGGTGCGCTCGATACGCGTGGGGGCCATGCACATCGAGCACGCCCAGCGCGCGTTCGCACACGGCGTATTGATCGTCGTACCGAGCGATCGTTCCGACATCTTGATCGGCGCAGCGCTCGCTACGCTCAATGGCATCGAACTCGCGGGCATACTCCTGTCGGGGACGGAAGCCCCCGATGAAGCGGTGCTCGCGTTTTGTGAACCTGCGCTCAAAACTGGGCTCCCCATCCTGCACGTCAAAGAGAACACCTATGACGTGGTGGGCCTGCTGCACGCGCTCAACGATGAGATCCCCATCACCGATCATGAGCGGGCGTCGCTGGTCATGAACACCGTGGCCAACCATATCGAGACCGCGTGGGCCACTGATCTGCGGCAGACCGAGCACGCGGCTCGGCTGAGCCCAGCAGCCTTCCGACACCGCTTAATTGAGCAAGCGCGCAGCGCTAAAGCCACCATTGTGCTCCCTGAAGGCACCGAGCCCCGCATTCTTTCTGCGGCGCACGTTTGTCTGGACATGGGCATCGCTCGCCCCATTTTCATTGGGCAAAAGGAGGAGGTGCTCGATGCAGCACGACGTGCCGGCCTCGATTTTCCACCAGACGTGCCCATCCTGAGTCCACTGAACCCACCCAACAGCTACGTGGACAAGCTGATCGAACTGCGGCGCAACAAGGGCCTCGACACCAGAGAAAAGGCGCTTGATGCGCTGTCCGATGTGACGATGTTTGGCACCATGATGATGAAAATGGGCGACGCTGACGGCTTGGTGTCCGGCGCCGTCCATTCCACGGCCCACACCATCCGCCCAGCGCTCAGCTTGATCAAGACGCGCCCTGACGCCAGCCTGGTCAGCAGCGTGTTTTTCATGTGCCTGCCTGATCAAGTGTTGGTGTTTGGTGATTGTGCCGTCAACCCCAACCCCACCGCAGAACAACTGGCCGACATCGCCATCCAGAGCGCCGAGAGCGCCAGCGCCTTTGGCGTGATCCCCCGGGTGGCCATGATCAGCTACTCCACCGGGAGTTCGGGTTCGGGCACGGACGTCGATAAAGTCAGGGCCGCCACCGAGCTCGCCAAGCAACGCAACCCCAGCCTCATCATCGACGGACCGCTCCAATACGACGCCGCGGTGAACGCAGAGGTCGCGCGGACCAAAGCGCCCAATAGCCCCGTGGCTGGGCGCGCCACGGTCCTCATCTTCCCCGATCTCAACACGGGCAACACGACCTACAAGGCGGTGCAACGCAGCGCCAACGTGCTCTCGGTGGGTCCCATGCTGCAAGGCCTGGCTGCACCCGTCAATGACCTCAGCCGTGGCGCAACGGTCGACGACATCGTCTACACCATCGCGCTCACGGCCGTACAGGTGCTCGCGGGGCGTCGCCCCAGCACCATCCCTCGATCAGTCGGATGACGTCACTCGCACGATCCATCGTGCAGTACACCCGTGCCTGCTGAAGCGGCGGCGCAACTGTTGGAATACGACTTGCCGTCGCAGCCGCACACCGGAGCCACGTTCTGCGGGCAGAGCTCGGGGCGCGCCATGCACACCGCTTCATCATCCGCGGCGCCACACAGTTGTCCCTCTTCGTAGGCGCAGTATTCGGTCTCAGCGCACGTGTCGCCAGCGCGCGCTCCACACGCGGTCAGCCCACAGACTTCCGTGGTGCACACCCAGAAACCCCCATTGCAGGTGCAGGTATTGCAACCATCGTCAGCTGTCTTGGTGTCGTACTCCTCACACAGCTCGGGGCAGGCCTTCTTGGTGCATGCCCAGGACCCACCCGCGCACGTACAGGTGTTGCAGCCATCGTCAGCTGTCTTCGTGTCGCCGTCCTCGCATTCGTTGTCAGGTGGACAATACACATCCGTGCACAAGAGCTGGCCGTCCACGCAACTACAAGCGTTACAGCCGTCTTGCGGAAAGGAATCTGGGTCGCACGCGGGCTGACAAGCGATCTCGGTACAGAGCCAATGACCGTCTTCGCAGGTGCACGTGTTGCATGCTGCGTTCCCCTGCTCGCCCTCGACGTCGCAAGCACCTCCCGGAATGACGTCACCCTCGCTGCCGGAGTCTCCATCTCCGTCCCCGCCGCCGCTGGTGGTCGTGTCACCGTCTCCGCTCGTACCGTCGGTGTCGCCCGCATCGCCATCGCCGCTCGAAGGGTCGGTCGTGTCATCTCCATCGCCGCTGGACGACGTTGTGTCGCTGCTGGGCCCCGCCTTTCCGCCACATCCAACCGATGCTCCAGATAAGACCATCAGGAGGGCCATGGTTTGAATTGAACGATGACTTGAAGGCATGATCATAATCGACTCCTCACTTCACCAAACTGCAGCCCAGCGAACTACTGCAGCTTACTGCAATCTTCTGGCAGGGCCACGTACACGTCCACACCCTTCTTGTGAGCCTCACACGTGTTCGAATACGTGCGCATGTCACACCCACAAAAGGGTTCATAGTTTCCATCGCAGCCCGTGGGACGCGGCACACACAACCCGGGCTGGCGTTCCACGCCGCCGCCGCAGTCCCCTGAGCTGAAGTAGCAATACTCGTCGCCAGCGCAGTCTCTGCCAATCAACTCACCACAGGGCCGTGGCTCATCACTCTCCGCACCGCAATGAATGAGGTTGCACAGCCAGGTACCGTCTGAGCACGTACAATCGTTGCAACCATCGATGCCCAGCTCACCTTCTACATCGCACGCATCGCCACCGCGCACGTGGCGAGCCGCCTCTTCCTCGGCTGTCTCGTCCTCATCGTCCGCGGTGTTGACACGCCCTCCACAGGCGTAGCTCGTCGAGACGCTCATTACACAGGCTACTAGGCCTACCAACGTCCGCACCTGACTTGAGCTGGCAGTCATACTCATGCATCTTGTCGCCGCGCTCCCCGGGACGCAATGTCCTGCGCTCCTCGCCCGAGGCGTTGGGGGCGGCACTTGCAGCGTGGCTAGAGAAAGCTGTTGCGGGAGAAATGCCGACACACACCTGCTGAACAAGCGGAGGAGGGGGTCAGCTCAGGCGACAGCTCAAGACAGCCGAGGCCAGGTCACCCCCGGTGGGCCGGCCTTGTTGTGTTAGTCCAGGCACTCACCTTGATCTAACACTCCCACTCCAGCAAGGGCAGCGTGACAGGCGCTTGAGTAGTTCTTGTGATCGCAGCCACACACCGGCGCAATCATTTGGGCGCACGCTTGGGGCCGCGGCTTGCACACGGCTGATGCGTCCGCAGCGCCACAGTATTGTCCCGCCTCGTACGAACAGTACTCCGTTGCGCTGCAAGTATCCCCAGCAAAACCGCCGCACCACTTCTCCCCCGATGGGCTCGTGGCCGGCATGCGCCGCCCTGTCTCCGTCGGTGCTGGGCTTGGTTCGGGCGAGGTCGGCTGCTCCTCGACTCCCTCCGAGGGCGTCTCGCTCGCTCTGGGCGGCTCGGTCACCTCCGACGCTGGCGCTGCGCTGGCCGTGTCCGGCTGGCTCTGCTGCGCGCAGCCCAGCACCCACCCCGCCATGGAAAGCGTGCACAGCCCGTGCACGAGGCGCGACGAGCACAGCCCCAGGGCCGATGCCCCCCTACTCGACGGAGTCAAGCCAACAAGAGCACCCACGTGATTGAGCCAACGGTTCATCATGACAATCTCCTTCATAAAAAAACCCCCGCCCGCGGTCGCGGACAGGGGCCCTTTGAGCAACACGCCGCTGGCATGAGCCAGCGATGCGAGCGACACAGTCGCTGGCGTTAGCCAGCGATACGAGCAACTAGGTCCAGGACCTTGCTGGAGTAGCCCCACTCGTTGTCGTACCAAGACACGACCTTGACGAAGGTCTTGTCGAGCTGGATGCCAGCCTTGGCGTCGAACACCGAGGTGCACACTTCGCCGCGGAAGTCGGTCGCAACCACATCTTGATCGGTGTAACCGAGCACGCCCTTCATCGGGCCTTCTGAGGCCTTCTTCATGGCAGCGCAGATTTCGTCGTAAGACGCTTCTTTGCTGAGCTCGACCGTGAGATCGACCACCGACACGTCCGAGGTGGGGACGCGGAACGCCATACCCGTCAACTTGCCGTTGAGCTCGGGGATGACCTTACCCACGGCTTTGGCAGCACCGGTGCTGGAGGGGATGATGTTCTCGAGGATCCCGCGACCGCCGCGCCAATCCTTCTTGGAGGGGCCGTCCACGGTCTTCTGCGTGGCGGTGGCAGCGTGCACCGTGGTCATGAGACCACGCTTGATGCCAAACGAATCATTGAGCACCTTGGCGATGGGAGCCAAGCAGTTGGTGGTGCAAGAAGCGTTGGAGACGATCGTCTCACCGTTGTAGGTGTTGTCGTTGACGCCCATCACGAACATGCGGGTGTCGTCCTTGGACGGCGCCGACATAACGACCTTCTTGGCGCCCGCGTCGATGTGCTTCTGCGCACCGGGCTTGTCCAGGAAGATGCCCGTCGACTCGACGACGACGTCTACGCCTGCAGCGCCCCAAGCGAGCTTGGACGGATCAGTCTCGGCAGTACAGCGAATCTTCTTGCCATTGACGATCAGCTGACCGTCCTTGACCTCAACGCTGCCGCCCTTGAAACGACCGTGCACGGAGTCATAGGTGAGCATGTACGCCAGATAATCGACATCAAGCAGATCGTTGATGGCAACGATCTCAATGTCACTGCGAGCTGCAGCTGCGCGGAAAACCATGCGGCCAATGCGACCGAAACCGTTAATACCGACCTTAATCATTTTTCTTCCTTCTTTCTGATCTGACGAGGAGCCTAGGCTGGACTCTCGAATTGCTCACGAGATCATCACATTCCACCATGACCCATCACGTCCAAAGTCCGAGACCCGCGGATGATCGAACGACCCCTGGGCCACGGCTCATCCACGCTCAGTTCGGGCCACGTGGATAGTCCTGGTGGACTTCTCAATCCAGGAGTACCGATACCATTTCTGGTGACAATGTGGGGGGAGGCGCGAGCCCTGGGGTACACAGCCGCTTCCACGAATTTCAAGCGACCCCAAACCCGGGGCGGCGCTGACAGCTTTCGAACGTCGAAATTGCAGTCAGGCCGTATTTCGCGAGACGCTTTGGCCCGCAGCCCAAGAGTCTTGGCCGGGCGCGAGGGATCTGTGAGACTGCCCCAGCCGGCGCGTTCACACGCGCACTTACCCCACAGATTGCGACCCCCACAGCTATGGCCTCGTTCACTCTCGCTCAAATTGAAAAAGCCCTCAGCGCCAAGGCACACAACCTGGGCCCGGACGACATCCGACGTGTCGCCAACAACGGGGCCGCTGTGATGAAAATGATAGATGAGTTTCCGGGTGAGTACGACAAGGCCAAGCGACAAGCCCGCTTGCTGTTCGAGATCATCCGGGAGACGTCAACCGGTCAGCTCAGCATCCATCCCGATGAGCTGAAGGAGGCGGCCGGCGCGCTCATCTATCTGGGTGCGCCCATGGACATCGTTCCCGATGATGAAGCCGATGGTTACGCCGACGACGCCGCGGTGATTGACCTAGCGTGCAAGCAAATGGCCCGGCACGTGCAGAACTATTGCGCAAAGACGGGCCTCGACCCGAGCGACTACCTGGACTGACCTGGGGGGCGACATGGCCCGGGCCAGCCTTGAGCGATCGCCCTGGCCGGCCCCCCAAAAATGACGCGATTCATGAGCGCGCCCCAGCTGTTTCAGCGCGTAATGGGCTCGAATGATTCACAAGGGAAGCTGATATCGATGTCGTGATCGCCCGACTTGATGGCCTCGCAGGACGCACCCACCAACTCGATCTGGGTGGGACTGTTGACCTTCCAGCCATCGGCGCCGTTGTACTCGAGAGGTACACCGTCGAGAGTGATGGTCCCGGTGTCTTCTTTGCCTTCTGCGATCTCACCGTCGAGATCCACGACGCACGAGCGAACACCGTCGATGATCGACTCAAAGGCGTCGACCAACGCGCCGGGACTGGTCCCGTCGATGGACGCACCACTGACCGCACCACCGTGCGCGGCGACACTATCCAGGTGACCTTTCAAGCTGGCGGCACCGACGTTGATGACCTCGATGGTGATGCCCAGTTCGTCATGAATGCGCCCGGCCTCGAGCGCGACTTTGATCTGCTCGTATTGGAAGGTGTTGTACATTTCGCCCTCGTACTCCACTTCGGGAGCTACGTTGGGGTCGCACACTTCGGCGACGTGACCGTTGCGTGAGTCGAAGTCGCTGCACTCGCAGGTGTCGGGTTCGCCATCCGTGGCGAGCACGATGAGCTTGGGTCCCTCGAGATCGACGGTCGCAAATTTCTCCGCCACGGCGGTGAGTGATTCACGCGTGGGCGTGTCTTGCAGCAAAGTGCTGCAAGGGAATGAATTGAGCATGGCTTGGTGATTACCAAAAGCGATGTCGACCTCCGTGAGCATGGGGCAGGTCAGCGGGTACGTGGGGCTACTCGGATTACCGAACCCAGCGATCGAAGAATACAGGGCCATGCCAAAGCGAACCTTATCTTCCAGTGGTTTGACGATGCCGGTGGTGGGGTTGAACAGCACGTTGCGCACGACGTTCCAACGCCAGGCGTAGTCGGGCTCGGTATCGTTGTCCCAGCCCGTGGTCGCGCTGCTGCCGTTGGGAGAATCAGGGCAATCGTCCGCCACGTAGGTGCCGTCCGTGATCGCTTGATCAACCTTCAGTTTGAACTCCGTTTCATCAGTCATCGACCCAGACTGGTCGATCAGCAACACGACGTTGGGAATGACGGGATTGAACTCGACCTGGACGTCGATGCACTCCTCCTCCTCTTCCTCGTCGGACTTCCCACCAGCCCCGCCAACGGGAACCTCGATGTCGCTCTTGGCCGCGCAACGGCCATCCTCGTTGCAGAGCATACCCACCGGGCATTCACCCTCAGCCCCCGGAGTGCATAACTGTTGGCACGAGCCAGCTTGCGAGCAGAACTGACCCACCGGGCACTCTTCTGTCTTCGTGCACGTGTTACCGCACGACGCGCACTCAGCTAAGCACTTGCGCCCTTCACAGAACTCACCGACGGCGCAGTCCTCATCACGCTCACATACCGATGAGTCATCTGGACCTTCGACTTGGGGAATGTTTTCACAACCAAGAGGGAACGCTGCGCCAAAAATTGCTGTGAGTGCGCTGGCACAGAGCAGGGAAGCGGGGCGGCGAAAGCGACTGCGGGAAGATGATGGGGATAGAAAAAAGGACATCGGGACACCTAGTTGAGGGGGAGCTAGTAGCAGTAACGAGGGCTCTGGCCAAAATAGCATGGCTCATTGAGTCGTCCTACCCGCGGCTGCTACCGCGCTCGATTTCTACGCCACGACGCGACACGTCGGGCCCGGGGACGAGGTGCGGTTGAGCGACGCCCGACGCGCCTGGCGCGTGCCCCTCACGGGTGGTCAGCGCTGTGTCCGTATCGCGCCGCAGGCAAACAGAGTCGCGCCGTAGCCAAGCGGGGGCGCAGCAAGACGGGGCGCGCAGTCGTGAGCAATGCAGTGGCCATGTTGGTTCTAGGGCGTGGAGCAATGGGACACTGGGAAAGCGCTACCCCACAGGGTCTCCACTACACCTTGCCGCGCCCTGGTTTCGATCCTTAGACAGGGCAGTCCCAGCTGAGCACAGGCCACCGCATTGGCTTGGCCTTGGGCCTTGGCGCGCCGCTTGGCGCCCTCGACTTCATTTACCTTGACCAATTATTAACCTTGGTTAACAATGTGCGCATGAGCGGCCACGTTCGCCCAGAAATCAGCCCCAAAGCCCGCCTGGCGTTAGAGGCGGTCGAAGTATTTGGCCAATTGGCCGGGTTGTACGAGGAGCGCCGACGCCAGCTGGCGGAGTCGGTGGGGCTCACCATCGTGCAGTGGCAAGCCCTGGAGCAAGTGCAGCATGAGCACTTCATGCCCTCCATGTTCGCCGCGCAGCGCGAAAGTAGCGCCGCCGCGGTGAGCAAGGTGCTGCGGCAACTGGTGGATAAAGGTCTGGTGGTGGCCACGCTCTCGGACAAAGATGGGCGCCAGCGCGATTACAACGTGACCGAGCGCGGGCGTTTGCTGCTCGACGATGTCCGCGAGCAGCGGCAGCGCGCCATCGCGGAGATTTGGATGAAACTGGCCAGCGATGAGCTGGAGCACTTTGTCGGTTTTGGGCGCAAAGTTGCACAAAAGCTGGACACCTGGGCCACCTCGGAAGCGCAGCAGGCGACCCGCCCGGACAAAAAAAAGTAAGCGGTGCCCGCCCCTCGGGGCGAGGCCACCCAATTGTGGAGCGTTGATAAGGAGTAATGAAAGTGGGCAAAACACTATACGAAAAGGTGTTCGATCGGCACGTCGTGCGGCAGTTACCTTCGGGCCAATACCAATTGTTCATGGGCCTGCACCTGATTCATGAGGTGACCTCACCCCAAGCGTTTTCCATGCTGGAAGAGCGCAACCTGACCGTGCTTTACCCTGAGCGTACGTTTGCCACGGTCGATCACATCATCCCGACCACGACGCAGCTGCGGCCGTTCGCGGACAATTTGGCCGAGCAGATGATGGTTGCTTTGGAGGACAATACCAAACGCCACAAGATCCGGTTTTTTACGCCGGACAAAGCAGAGCAGGGCATCGTGCACGTGGTTGGCCCAGAGCGCGGCTTGACCCAGCCGGGCATGACCATCTGTTGCGGCGACTCACATACCGCTACCCATGGCGCTTTTGGTGCCTTGGCGTTTGGCATTGGCACAAGCCAGGTCCGCGACGTTCTCGCGACGCAAACACTGGCCATGGACAAGCTCAAGGTGCGCCGCATCGAGGTGAACGGCAAGTTGCGGCCCGGTGTGTACGCCAAGGACGTCACCTTGTTCATCATTCAGAAACTGGGCGTCAAAGGCGGCGTGGGTTACGCCTATGAATACGCTGGTGAGGTGTTTGATGCGATGAGCATGGAAGAGCGCATGACCGTGTGCAACATGGCCATCGAGGGCGGGGCGCGATGTGGCTACGTCCAGCCCGACGAAACGACGTTTGCGTACTTGAAGGGCCGTAATGCGTCGCCTACGGGGGCCGCATGGGAACGCGCCGTTGTGGATTGGAAGACACTGCGCAGTGATGCGGACGCCGTTTACGACGATGTCGTGAAGTTTGACGCAGCAGACATCGAGCCCGTGGTGACCTGGGGCATCACCCCCAGCCAGTCGACCAGCATCGGCTCCACCGTGCCTTCCCTGGCGGAGTTTCCTGATGACGAGCGCGCGACCGTGGAAGAGGCGTACAACTACATGTCGTTTGCCCCAGGCCAAAAGATTGCCGGCATCAAGGTGGACGTCGCGTTCATTGGCTCGTGCACCAACGGCCGTTTGAGCGACATCGCCGAGGTGGCCAGTCTGCTCAAAGGCAAAGGACTCAAGGTCAAAGAGGGCGTACGCGCCATGGTTGTTCCTGGGTCACACGCGGTCAAGCAGGAGGCCATCGCACTCGGTTATGACAAGATCATCACCGAAGCGGGTTTTGAATTTCGTGAGCCAGGTTGCTCCATGTGTTTGGCGATGAACCCGGACAAGCTCAAAGGCCGCGAACTATCCGCCTCCAGTTCCAATCGCAATTTCAAGGGCCGCCAAGGGTCGTCCAGCGGCCGGACATTGCTCATGAGCCCCGCGATGGTCGCCGCGGCTGCTATCCGCGGCGAAGTCGCTGATGCACGTGAGGTCTTTGGCGTGGGTGCTCGCTCCTGAGCGCGAGTTTGACGAAGGAAAGTACACAGATATGGACAGCAAACGCATTGTACTCAAAGGTCGGGCCATTCCGGTGCGCGGCAACGACATCGATACGGACCGCATCATCCCCGCACGCTTCCTCAAGACGGTCACCTTTGATGGCTTGGGTGAGCACGCCTTTGAAGATGACCGACTAGGTCTCAAGGAGCAGGGCAAGCTGCATACCTTCGATGATCCGCGATTTTCTGAAGCGACGGTCCTGTTGGTCAACAAGAACTTCGGTTGCGGCTCCTCGCGCGAGCACGCGCCGCAATCCATCGCCCGCTTTGGCAACGGGATTGTCGTCATCGTGGGTGAATCGTTCGCAGAAATTTTCTACGGAAATTGCCAGTCTCTGGGTGTGCCCTGCCCGGTGGTCACAGCCGCGGTCATTGAAGAACTGATGAGCGGCATCGAGAAGGCACCAGAGGCCGAGATCAGCGTCGATCTCATGAAACGTGAGATCACCCTGCTGGGCAAGACGTATCCCCTGACCATTCCTGACGGTCCACGACAAGCCTTTTTGGAGGGCGCCTGGGACTCCACCGGAGAGCTCTTGGCGGGCAAAGACGCCATCGCCAAGACGGCGCAACGCCTGCCGTACATGAATCATTTTGCCTGAGCTGAGGCGCTCCCTCTGGCGGTGCCATGTTTCTAGGGCGGCCGCTTGGGGGCTGGCCAAGAATCAAGGGGACGTTGGGTCAACAATTGACCCCGTCCCCTTATTTTTTTGCCTGTGCCTGAAGAAGCCGGGGTACCAGAGAGACAGGACGCGCGGCTCTCGCTGGGGTTGATCACCCTGGGCGCAGCTACGCCCTGATTTGCATCCAATGATTTTGTTTGCCGCGCGACGCTGGGCACAGCTTTGTCTTGCTCTCGCCTGCCCGGCTGTGAGGACTTTTTTATGAAACTCATCAACAACACAGCACTCGTGTTTGGTCTCAGTCTGTCGCTCGCTGTCGCATGTGGAAAAAGCGAGGACGGGGGCGGCGATGGCGACGGCGCTGGCGGCTCCGATGCAGCTGCCGGGGGCAGCGCGAGCGGCGGCGCAGGCGACACTACGGGCTCGGGCGGCCGTTTTCAGTCCGCAGCTGGTGGCCAGGATGCAACGGGCGACGGCGGAGGCAACTTGGGTGGCGGCCCGGGAGCGCCGGGAGGCGGTGGGAACGGTGATCCCGCCGACCCCACCACGTGTGATGAAGTGGACGAGCCGTGCTGTGCAGCCGATCAAGGTCCGGCCCAGTGTGGTAATGGTCTCACGTGTGACGGCTTCGGGCCCCAGGCATCGTGCCAAGCACCACCTGACACGACCGCATGTGACACCGCCGGTGACCCCTGCTGCGAGAGCAGCGGATTTGGGCCGGGCATTTGCGCAGAGGGCCTGGTTTGCCAGCGCGAGGGCACTGGACAAGAGGCCACGACGAGTTGTGTAGAGGAAACGGACCCCAGCGAGGTCGACACGACTGAATGCGACGAAGTGGGCGATGCTTGCTGCAGCGCCGGACAAGGGCCTGGCAGCAGTGTCTGCGGCAACGGCCTCGAGTGCGCCTTTGGCGGCCAGGGTGTGGGCCGCGTGTGTGCTGAGCCAGAATGAGAACCTGCTGGTGGGGGGCAGCTGCTTCACGAGGAGCTGCGCGCCCCCCCAACCGTCCCACGGTGATTGAAGGGATCTGATTACAAGAGCAACTCGACTCAACCCTGACCGGCTAAGTCGAGTTGCGTCGTTTGGCCAACCTGAGACAGGTGTTGACCGTGTCGGCGAGTTGATCCATGTCAAACGGCTTGCGAATGAACTGAGTGAAGTGGCGTTCCAGCTCTTCACTGAGCCCGCCGGGCTCGCCGCTCATCATGACGAGTGGTGCATCAGGTGCCAAGTGCGCAAGTCGCGCGAGTATCTCTGGCATGCGCTCCTTGATGGGCGACAGGTCCACCAGCGCCAAGTCAAATACCGGCCGATTCCCCAATACATCGTCCAGCGCGCCCGGCTCGACAATAGCGAGGACCTCTGCGCCGCGCGCCTCCAAACTGAACTCCACCAATTGCGCGATGGAGTGGTCGTCCTCAATCATCAGGATGCGAGCACCCTTGAGTTCTTGGTAGTTGCCCCGACACGGAGGAACTTGACTGGATGGCGCGCAGGGCCACACAAGTTCAAACTGCGCGCCCGCTTCGCCCGGATTGATCAGGTGGAGATCACCGCCGTTCTTTCGAGCGAGTCGACGCGAAAACGGCAGGCCTATCCCCGCACCCTCGGCGCGGGTCGTTATCCCGTGGTCGAACAAGGCATCTGCTATACTTGAGGGCACGCCTGGCCCCTCATCACTCACACAAAACACCATACTGGAGCCGGAGCGACGCACGCTGAGCGTCACCGCGGAGCCCACGGGCGAAAACTGCAGCGCATTGAGCAATAGGTTCGTGAGAATTTGTAGAGCGTCACCGTCGCCGTCGATCCGTTGGGCGCTGGCCGGGTCGACATCCACTTCAATCGTCACCGCACGTTCACGCGCCTGCGGCTCGATGGACCGTCCGGCAAAAAGCGCCAAGTCGGAGGCAAAACGCGCCTCTTGCACGGCTTCGATCCGAGCACCTATGCCGCGCCGAGCGATCACACGACCCCGCCGCGCGTGCTCCAGAGCCACAGCGATGGCGCGTTGTGCGTCCCCAAGCGACTCGGCGCGTGCGGCCATATCGAGCCAGCCCAGGACCACGGTCAGCGCATTGGAAACTTCATGCAGAGCACACGTCACGTGCTCCGTTGAGCTTGGGCCCAAGTCGGACTGGGCGGCACTTGATTCCGGAGTCCTCACCGCTTTGCTCACACCGTAGAACGAAGAGCTGGCCCGTGCCAGCAATGGAATTTACGCTGCTTGTCGCTTGAGCACAATTATGAGCCCCTCCAGGGGCCAGCTTTCAACCTCACTTCAACATCGCGGGCTGTGGGTCAACTCGGGTTGCATGTGTTTTTTCTTGCCGCTGCACTTGCTCCTCTTGCCGCTGCACACGCTGCTATACCTACTGCGCGCGCTCCGCTGGCCATCACACGCACCTCCCACAGCCGCCTAGCGCAGGGCCGTACGCGGGGCTCTGGAAGCCAAGCAATGGAGGCGTAGGCGCGCGCTGCCCTGCAACGCAGAGGCGCACACTCGCTCTGACCTGCTCAGTCCAATCTGGAAGGCAGCAACAGCCGAAACTGCCCATTTCCATCAGAGCGCGATTCTGCGACGGGAATGACTTGAGAGGCGTCCTCCTCATGAGCCACCACCTGACCATCCTTCAACATCGCATAGACCACGATGCGCGCGTTGGGGATGACGCCTCCCAAGTCCTGAGAGCTGAGGACGCCGGAAATGACCACAGGCAACGAGATGCGCATGGTCCCAAAATTGAACGGCCCATCTTCGACTACCTTGTCCAAGCCGACCCACCACGGGTATCCGCTCTCCTCAGACGGACGTGCACTCACTTGAAAGCGCCCCCCTTCTGCTTGCAGATCGAACGACCCGTTCTTGCTTGTTGAGTCGCTGGTCGCGGTGGGCAAAAACAATTGTCGTCCCTGCGCCAATTCCAGCACGCTCGGCGACGCGCCGCCATCCATTGCTCGCATGTCCACCGGAACGCCAGACATGGCCTGTTCGCCGAAATCCACGAGGCGTCCAGTGACCCGATGACGTCCATCGATCAGGATGGTTTTGCCCGCCTGGACCTCGGCATCACTCACGTTGATCTCGGTCTCGACCGGAAGCAGTCGTTCATCGAACGGCTGCACCACGACACGATACGTGCCGGGAAGGAGCTGCACGCTGAAGAGTCCCGCTGTGTCGGTGACGACCGAGCGCGAGAAGGCGGCGACCGTTCCTGGTCCGGTCGAGGCAAGCCGCGTCGCCAACAACTGCACGTTGGCCTTGACGGGAAAGATGGTGTCGGTCGTGCCTACGCGCGCCGAAAACGTCACTGGGCGAGGCAACGTGGTCAGCTGGTCGATGAGGGCATCCCCATCTTGGAACAATTGCACGACACTGCGTTCCACGTAGACACTCGGGCCGATGATGTCGTGGGGGGGAGCGAGCAGCACCAATTCAGAGGCGGGGGCATCCTCACGACCCTCGACCTCGGAGTAAACGACCTTTGCGGTGTACTCGTCCAGGCCATCACCCACTCGCTCGATGGGCGCTCGATTGGAAAGCCTACGGCCAGAGTCTCGCTCCAAGATTTCAATCGTCCAACCACTCAGATCGAAGCCCGCGGCCAGCACCCGAACGCGCAGTGCATGTGGCTCGGGCAAGTTGACCGCTAGCTCCACCTTGCCGGCCTTGAGCTCGCGATCCAAAGCGAGGTAGGGCGGCTGGACGCAACCACCAATAGTCACCTGCGGCTGGACGTAAACGTCGTAGCGGCCAGGCGGAACGTAGAGTTCCAAGTTGTAGCTATCGTCCTGCACATCGGTGACATCCATGGTGTAGGAGGGCACAGCTAGCCCCCAGAGCCGAGCCCGCGGGATCAAGGTGAGCCGAGCCGCAATGCTGTCATCTTTGACGTGCTTGGCTTCCGGCGTATCCACGTCTTGGACGCAATTGGACGCAGCAATGGCTCGGGCAACAACTGGCCCTTTGACTGCGCTCACGTGATCAAGGTTGATCTCGTAACCACGAGATCCAGACTCAAATCCCAACCCTTCCACCACGCTAGTAAAGCCAACGCCGGCGATCCTGGGAGTCCCTGTGGGTGGTGTCACGTGCAAGAGCAACGCACCCAAGTCGGTCGCTTGGACCTGACAAATGTCATCTCGACACAAACCACCCCGACACTGATTGTGGACATTGCATGCGTTGCGTTGCTGATCCGGGGCCGCGTCTTCAACGGAACCGAGATTGCAGCCCACGGCGCTGAGCAGGAGAGAGCCCGCGCAAGCGGCCAGGGTGAGAAAACGTCGCAGCATCAAAAGGCAAGTCCTGGGAAAGTATAGTGCAGGCCTAAGCAAGACGCATGCCATGAACGATTTGTGGCCATTTCTCCCCAGCTAGAGGGAGAACACCCGCGCGAGTCAGACAAATCTGTCGGAGGGCGAACACCTGAACCTGTCATTTCGAGGTTTGAAACCGGATCTGGGCGTATTCCGAACTCAGGGCAAGTTGCAGCAGATCGAGTACCGCCGGACACGCTTGAACAGCGCGCGCGAGTTCGGGCAGCGAGCGCGGAACATCCAAGCCAAAGTCCAAGCACGCGTCATCGATGGCCGTGGGCAGATCTCCGCAAGCCATCAATCCCGCGCGACGCACGGCGAGCCGTGAGTGTCCAGACAGCGCTTCGTAGCTGAGCTCCTCTGGCTCAGCACACAGTTGGGCTAAACGGCGTTGCGCGCGTGCAGGAACAGCCTCCCAAAGATAGGCCGCCACGCGCGTGACTTCGGCCGGCGGCCGGGCGCGATTGTCAGGTCGACCGGCTCCAAAGGACATCGCGAGCGCTGACAATACGTGGTCAACGAGTTCGCGCGGTGCGCCGAACAAAAGCGCATGCTCCGGTGCGCAAGCGGCCATCATGGCTCCCAAATGAAAGACCAACTCTGCGCTGAGTTCCTCGATTTGGCCGGAGATCATCACCGCCGGGGGCTGCAACAACGCAACCTGGATGGAGATTTCGTCAGCCCCAGCGGCCACGAACACCGGCGTCTTCACCAGCCCGGTGACCTTTGAAACACCCATGCAGAGCGCGCCCAGCGCGTGAGGCGCATTGAACGGAACGCGCTCAAGACCGCTCACATCATACTCACTGATCTCCCGCTTGAAGAAGCCATGGGCATATTCCCACACGATGGCCAGCGCTTCATTGGCTGCGCCGTTGACCTGACGCAACAATGACAGCCCCCCGCCATTTTGATCAGTGACCTCACTCAGAGCAGGAGGCGCCACGTGGGTGCCCGCCCCATAGGACCCCAAGACATGTCGGACTGCGGTAGCTAGGGCGGTATTGCCGTCGCGGTACGCGGCTGTCACCAGTCGGCCTAGAAGCTGCGCGTCGGAGGGATCGAGCAGCACCAAATGCTGCGCGACGATCACCGCATCTCGTGAGCGACTCTTGTCTGCGCCAAACCGTTCGAGCAACTCCAACCCGGCGTCACGTTCGCCCGCCTCGAGGCGCCCGAGCAACGTCTCGTCAGATGACTCAGCCTCCACTTCCGATGCCGGCACAGGTGGAGTGGAGCTCGGAAACTGAGGTTCTTTCCATTGATTTACAAATCCCACCAAGGCCTGCGCCGGATAGTGGATCGCGAGCGGATCATCCCCCTGGGACTCGGCGCTGGTCGATTCCGCGTCTGAGGGATCCGAAAGAGCGATGATGGCCCGCAAGGACGGTCGGCTGGACCGTCGATCTGTGCGGCCCGCAAGCTCCGCTTGATCGAGCACCGCCCGGGTTGCGCGGCGGTGCTCTTCACGCGCAGCGTCACGAATGGCTTGAAGGTCGCTCGTGCCTGTCGCAGCCGACACCGGTGGCGCGTCGAGTGCCCTGAGCGCCTCTTCGGCGCTTTCTCGGAAAGCGTCGTCGTGTGCCACGTTCAGCAGATAATCCTTGGCGCGTGCCACATCACCCAGCTTGCGAGCCAGGGTCGCAGCGCGGACCTGTAATTCCCCATCCGAATAGAAGCCGTGTCGCTGACCATGCAGCGCGATCTCAAGCAGGTCGAGTGCGCGTTGTGCTTGAGCGTCGTCGAGCACATCTGCAAGCAGCGCCGACAAAAGCGGTCGCTGTCCCTGCTCCTCAATGGCCGATTCCAACAATGATCGAGCGCCATCCTGGTCACCAGAAAGCATCTGCGACTTAGCCTTGAGGAAGCAAGCTAGCTCTCGGTCGTCCGCATTGTCGAGCGTTTCCGTGCCAGAGAGCAGGCTAGCCATCTCCTGCGCCTGCAAGGACGTGCTCAAAGCGCCCGACTGCGCGCGTAGCCGCCCAACCAGGAGTTTGGCGGCTTTGGAATCGGGGGCTAGGGCCAGCGCACGATCCGCGACCCGTCGCGCGTCATCCATCCGTTTGTCCGAAAGCGCCAACATGGCCGCCTCGAGCAGCAGCTTTCCCTGTCGAGGCGCGTCTCCCACAATGACATCACACAGTTGCACAATCGCATCGAAAATCATCGCCCGTTCGTCGATAGAGCGCGCAACGTCCAACCCCAGCTGAAGATGTGGCAGAGCGGGTTTGGAGATTTGACTGAGCGACACCTGGGCGCGGCGTGGGTTACCCGCCTGAAAGAAGCAGGCAGCAGCCCGGTAAGCGGCGTCGTCTGCCTCAATCCCATCGAGAGCTACAGCATGAACGCGTAGCCAGAGCTCAGCCGCTTCCGTGTGGTCTCCCGTGCGCTCCCATGAGTCCGCGAGCAGCCGCAGAGCCGCGCGATCTTCACCGCGCCGCAAGAACTCCGAGAGGAGCTTTCTGGCCTCTTGGGCGCGCCCCAATTTCATCTCCAATACGGCCGCGCGTCTCAGGGTGAGGCGGCGCACGTCGCCTGGGTCTTGGCTGAGCTCAATCCTTCGTCCCAGGATTTGCAGTAAGGTCTCGTTGTCACCCTGGCTCTCCGCGTGCCGCTCGAGACCTCGCAGGGCCAGGTCGCTTTTGGGATCGATATCAAGCAGCTGACGGTAGGTGGCGATCGCGTCCTCCAGCCGACCAATCACTGTCTGGCGCTGCGCCTTTTCGATCAAAATGCGCGTTTTGTCTGCATCGGGAAGCGCCGCGAGATCTATCTCCATCAGCGCGTCCAGCCCCTCGGCATTGTCTAAAGTCTTGAGCTTGTCGAGGACCACCTGAGCCCGTTCACGCGCGGGTAACAAGGCCTCCACCCGCGTCACGAGATCCGAACGCGACGACAACTGTGCCGTTTTCCTCGCCTCGGCCAGCAGCCGAGCATCGTCGGGGAAGTCCGTCGCGGCACGCACCAAAAGCTCTGCTTGTACCTCATTTTCCCCCAAAATGGCGGCAACGCGGCCAGCCACGCGCGACAGACCGCGACCTAGCAGTACGCCCTTGCGCTGCTCGGTTGCACGAACGAGCTCCACCATGTTGGTGGCCTCACCTACCAGACCTGCGAGCTGAGTGACGTAGGGAAGCAGTCGCTCATAGTCATCCAACGTCGTGTCGCACTCAATAGCAGTGTGCAAACAATGAAGTGCGAAATCGGGTTGTTCAAAATGCGACAGTGCAGTGACCGCAAACGCAAGACATGTGGCCGCCCCGTCTGCACCCGCGCAGCCCGCCAAAGTATCGCGTCCCAACTTCACGAAACGCTCCCAGAGTTCATCCCGCGCCTTGGGATCGTCGGCCAAACAATGGGCCAAGCCGTCAAACAAATGCTCGAGCGAGTCGCTCTGCGGCATCATTTGAGCGGCGCGAAACAAGATTTCCAAGCGTTCTTTGCGTCCAATGCTCTCCGTGTCGGACAGCGCGGCAGCCAAGGCGATCCATCGCCCGCGCTCTGCGTCGTTGCTCGCGCGATCAGCGACACGCCCGAGCGCCGACAACAATTGCGCGTGCCCGGCTGTAGCATCCGCGAGCCGCGCCATCATGACGTAGGCCACGCCCTCGGCAGGCTCAGCCTCGAACGCGGCGCATGCATGGCAAAGCGCGGCCTCTAGCGCTCCCCGCTTCTCCAGTTGACGAGCGGCGCGATAGTGCGCGGCCCGCTCGCCAAACCTTCCAGCCGCGCGATCGGCCAAATGTTGATAGAGGTGATCGAGATCCCCGAGCGTGGTCTCATCGGCGGCGGCTTCCACAACTGTCAGCACGCCTGCCAGCGATGGCGCACGTTGTAGCGCGGCGCTGCCTAGTCGAAATGCTTCTGCACGTTGGCCCAGGCGCAAGAGATCGTGCGCCGCGAGCCCCAAAAAGCGCCCTGAACGCAGCGGGTCAGTGGACTCTTCGGCGAGTCTCGTCAGCTGTTCAACTGCGACCTCAGCGCCTGCTACTTGACGCAAGCAGGAAGCAAACAGGTCGAGCCCACCTTCAGGGTCGAGCTCCGCTGCGCGCAGCCAGTACTGCACGGCCGTCTCGAGATCCTGAGCCAAGTCCCAACGAGCGGCTCCAGCCGTGAGCAGGTTCTCTTGTCGTTCTTGATCGGACACGCCATCGGTGAACTCTGCGCGCAACTCCAAGAGCGGCAAAAGGACGTCTCCGTCATCGGTCTCCTTGAACTTTTCGACCCAGAGCTTCATCCGTAGCTCTGGACCTAGGTTGGACCGACGCAGCGCACGCGCGGCCGCTACGAAATTTGAGGAAGCAAACCTCGCTGAGGTAAGCTCGATGTAGAGTTCCGGACGCAGCTCGGGCGGTGAAGCAATCACGCGCAGCTCGAGCAGCGTGGAGAGCAGATCCTGGGCGTCAATCGCGGCCCCAAGCTCCGCCAGCTTATCAAACAGACTGGTCTGGGTGATTGAGCAACGACCGATCAGTTTGCGCCCCAGCTCCTCGATCTCCTTTCGATCAGCCTGGCGAAGCAAGGTGAGGCAATCACAAACGTCATTTTCTAAACTGACCAGGGGCAGCGGCTGATCGAGCACTTCACTCAGCGCTTCGATGATCGTCGCCGGGTCCCTTTGTGCACAACTCTGTTGCAAGTAGCGGCGGGCTGCGTGCACGTCACCAGGCCGGAGATTGAATGCGCGCCGAGCCCAACTGATGGCGAGCCGCGCCGAGCCACGCTGCGCCGCAGATTCTGCCAAGAGCGTGCACGTGTCGCTCCTGGCCACGAGCACGGACAAGGCGTGTTCCAAAAGGGTTGCTGAGGCACCGTCGGGCGCCCTGAGCGCGACCAGGGCCTGTGTCGCGATCGCTCGCTCATTGTTGGGTGAGGCTTCGACAGCGGCATCGGCGGCTTGGCGCGCCTCGTGTGTCAGTCCCAAGTTGAGCAACCGTTCGGCGGCGACGGCGTACGTGACTGCTCCGGCCGGGCTAGGAAACGCTGGCGCCAAAGCAACCAGAGAGCGCACACGCAAGAGCACGTTGGAGGTGCGTCCACCGAGTGCCGCGCCAAATGTCGCCAGCGCCACGGGGACATCCCCCTGCTCGAGCGCTGGCTCGAGGACCAGGGCCGCGTCGGCCCAGGCTTTTTGGGCGCAAAGGCGCCTAGTCAGTTCAAACCGCAGGTCACGGTGGGCGTCCGTCGCCAGGTCGGACAACAGGCGCGCTTTGAGTGCAGCAATCTTGTGCGCATTGTCGGCCAAATCTAACCAGGGCAACTCCTCCGCCGCAAAGCGCCCAGCAAGTTGGGTTGAAATTTGTTGCACCATTTGCGCATCGTGAGTGCCGCGTGATACTTCACACAATGCTAACAACCAGGTAGCCAGGGTGTTTTCCTGTCCCCAGCTCCCGGCCGCTATGAGGTGCGCCAGCAAGGACTCAAAATCACGCATGTCACTGAGGCCAGCCGAACCAGCAGGTTGATTTGCGCCTTGCACCTCCAGCGGAGGCAGCTGAGCCAAGAGTTCATGTACGCGCGCAACATCCAGGTCGATGTCCAATTCGGCCTCGAGCGCGGATTCAAAACACACCTCCAGCTGCTCTTTGTCGAGAGCCGTGGAGAAAGCGCGCTGGTGATAGGCCGCCCGCTGCGCTGATGATTCCGAGCGCAAGAGTTCACGCAGGATCTCGTCCGCAGCACCCCCCCGTCCACGGGCACGTAGTTTTGCGGCTAGCCCCTGCGCTGCCCCCAAACAGCGACCATCCACCTCAAATGCGCGCATTTCGCATTCAAAAGCGTTGCTTTCATCCTGCGACTGTTGACGGAGCTGGGCAGCTTGCATGTAGGCCTGCGCCGACTCGGTCTTGGGTAGGTCCGACCAAAATCCCAGAGCCCCAATGAGTTCAAGGGGGCGTGGGTCATCAGGACTGAGCTCTATCAGCCGTCGCAGGGCATGCGCAGCGGACTCACCAGCTCCGCGTCGAATGTCAGCCCAGCTCATCGCGAGCAGCGCTTCCTTGCGCTGCTCGGTAGGGAGATCGTCCGCGATGGCGCCAAGCACAGCACTGGAGCGCGCTAGATCACCCACCGCACTCCACCAGTATCCTACGTCGCGCGCCAGCTCGGGGTCCGCGAGAATGCTGAGCGATTTTTCGCCCAACGCCAGGGCATCACGCAACTCAATCCCACGACGCACGAGCTGTCGCGCCAGGCGCCCAGCCGTGATGGCTTTCTCCCGGGGGGTGCTCGAGGTCCGCACCTGGGTGGACAATGCCGCCAGTTGCGCGGAGCGTCCGCTGAAGCGCCGCACTTCGACGTCCGCTTGCGCGGGCAGGGGCAGCGCAGACTCCACTTCCGACAAGGAATACGGGAGACTCTTCAGACGCCGACTCCGTGGACCTTCTTTCTCGGGGGGCTTCATTGTGACGAACGGGTGAACTTTGCTGAACCAAAAGCGCTGGGTTTCGCTATCATAGCGAACTTGGGCTTGTCGCCCGACACCTGAGAAGTTTAGCCTTGGCTCAAGCCAAAAGATGTTGGAATTTTCCCGCCCAGAGGAGTTCTCAGTACATGTATAAGTTTTCTACCTTGCCAATGACCTGCGCGCTGCCCTTTGCGAAGTTCTCGGTCATGCTGGCGCTCGTGGTCGCGCCTGGGATGGCGCTTGCTGCCGATCCCCCGACCACTCCCCAGGCGTCCCCTTCATCGACCGTGAAAGCCGAGGCGAAGACCACGGCCGGTGCCTCCAAGGCACCCACCGCCAAGGCTGAAGCAAAAACCGCCGCTTCAGCAAGTGCCCCCGCGCAATCTACGACATCAACGGCCGCACCCACGAGCCAGAGTCCTGCTCCAGCGCAGGAGTCCTCGGCCCAAGCGCAAGGGCCCACGCCGGAGCAGCGCGAAGAAGCGCGCCTCGCTTTTGAGGCGGGTACAAAGTCGTACGCTGACGGACAATACCAGGCAGCTCTCGCTTCCTTCCAAAAGGCGTATGCAATCATCCCCTCTCCGCACGCCGAATATTGGATCGCCATGTCGATGGACAAGGCAGATCCAGAAACCAAAGATCCCAAATCACTGGCAGCCGCCTATGAGACCTTCCTCAGCAATCCTGGCGCGGGCCACGTGGGCGCACCACAAGTGGAGGCAGCACAGGCCCGATTGAGTGAATTGCGCAAAGGCCTGCCCGCTACGATCACCATCGTGTCTACCCCTGCGGGAGCCAGCGTCACCATCAACGGCGAACCCAAGGACGGTGTGACGCCACTCAGTGTTGAGGTGCCCGCCGGCGTCTATCAAGTGGGACTCAGCTTGGAGGGATACGACGCGGCCACCGTGGAGGTCAGCGCAGATGGCGGAGTATCTCTGGAGCAACAGGTCACTTTGGCGCAATCAGTCGTCGCCCCACCCCCCGAGCCACTTGCAACTACCCAAGCCCAGGAGGAACCGCACAAGAAGAGCATGGTCCCGGCCATCGTGACGCTCAGTCTGGGCGGGATTGGGCTGATTTCGGGCACTATATTTGGCATCTTGGCGCTCGACGCCAAGGGTAAGTTCAACGATGACCCAACGACCGAACATGCCGACGCCGCCGAGCGCAACGCCCTCATCGCGGATATGTCATTTGGTATCGCCTTGACGTTGGGACTGACAGGCATCGTGCTGCTCACCAGTGATGACAGCTCGGCCACGCCTAGCGCCAAGAGCAAGCCCAGCACGCAGTTTGCGTTTGCGCCCTACGCTAGTCCCTTTGGCGGCGGAGCAGCAGCGCGCATGACCTTCTAGTCGGACTCGTTTTGAGCAACCAGGCCCCGCTAGACAGCGGGGCCTTTTTTTTGTCGAGCGACGAGGGCCTTTTGTCCGTTACGAGAAGCGCCGGGTCAGCGCGTCGACCACCTGGCCATAGTCGGCGGGCAGCATCACCGCTTGATTGGCGTGGTTGCTCACCACCCCGTCGATGGTGCCTTCGTGGTAACGCACCTTGAACTCAGTAAACTTGAGGCCATTGGCGGTAGAGACACAGACCACCTTTTGACCCGAACCAATGGTGCCGTTTTTGCGTAGCTTCTCAAGCACGGCCAAGCCCACCGCGGTATGTGGGCAGGTGTACATGCCCGTCGCGTCAGCGCGCGCCGCCGCATCGGCCAGCTCTTGCTCACTGGCCTGTTCCACGATGCCGTTCATGGCAGCCAACGCCGCCATGGCGCGGGGTGCCGACACCGGATTGCCAATTTGAATGGCGGTGGCCTGAGTGGGCTTGGCGATCACCGGATCCACCTCGGTCTTGCCCGCCTTCCACGCGAGGTACATCGGGTTGGCGTTCTCAGCTTGGGCGATCACCAGGCGTGGATAATGACCAATGACGCCCAACTCCTTCATCATGCGAAAGCCGGCATACAATGCAGAGGCGTTGCCCAAGTTACCGGATGGCAAAATCACCCAGTCGGGCACCTGCCAGCCAAACTGTTGGACGATCTCAATGCCCACCGTCTTCTGACCTTCGAGGCGCAACGGATTCATGGAGTTGGCCAAGTAGACCAGGCCTTCTTGCGCCAGCCGCCGCACGATCTCCATGCAGCCGTCAAAATCCGTATCCAAGCCGAGGACCATCGCCCCGTGTGCCAACGGTTGCACCAGTTGTGCGGTGGAGATTTTGCCGCGCGGCAACAGAACCACGACCGGCAGGCCCGCGGCCGCGCCGTAAGCGGCCAAAGCGGCCGAGGTATCACCTGTAGAGGCACAGGCTACCGCTTTGATCTTGGCGCCCTGTCGCACGGCCTTGTTCACGACGGACACCAGCACGGTCATACCCAGATCCTTGAACGACCCGCTGTGACTGTTGCCACACAATTTGACCCACAGCTCATCGAGCCCCAGGGATTTGCCGTAGCGATCGGCCCAAAACAAATTGGTCCCGCCCTCGTACATGGAGACCACTTCGTCATCAGAGACGTTGGGCATCACCCATTCGCGCTTACCCCACACACCCGAGCCATAAGGCCAGTCGTTGTGGCGGTAGCGTTCGTCAAACAACTTCGTCCACGACGGGCCGCTACGCCGTTTGAGCGCGTCCATGTCGTGATGCACTTCCAAGAGGCCACCACACGTGGGACAGGAATAGATCGCTTGGGTAACGGGCCAGCTGCCCGCGCAACCACGAAAACAGCGAAATTCTACGTTGAAGTCTGGGTTGGATGCCACGCCGGCGACTATATTCCCAATCCGCACGCTCGCCAGCCCTTTGTCAGCCCGTAGGGCAACACCCCTTTCGCCTACGCCACTTGGCTCACCCACGGACTCTCGGCACATGGCCAATTCATCAGAGATTTTGTACGTCTTGCCCATCATGTCCCGGTACAAGCGGCTGTTTGAGGTCTTGCTCTTGGGCGCTATCCTCGCTTTAGCAAGTGGCTGCGAAGATCCGCAGCCGACGGCGCGCGTGCGCACCGAACCCTGGCGACGCGACCAGGGCGACAGCGCATCCCTAGAAGCGTCACCCATCAAGTACCGCGTGATGCCGGGGGCACAGTTGCAGCTCGCCTTGCCCACACGCCGCGCCCAACCGCAAGGCACATTCAGGCAGGTGACCGGTGAGCTAGCGCTCGATCTCAAGCAGCTGCAGTTCACGCGTGGTCGCATCCAAGTTCACCTGCCCGGCCTATCGATGAATGATGCGTTGCCTCTGCCCCCCCTTGACCGCACGGCCCTCGATCCCGCACTCGGTGCGGCGCTCACGGCTGCATCATGGACGACTCACGCGCACAACTGGTTGGGCCTCGGGGCGCTCGTCGAGCGTTCGGCACGAGCAGAGACGGCCATTTTTGAGATCGACTCCGCGCGCGATTTGTCCCATCCCCGGGCGGCCCTGGGCCAGCCCGTTTCCCCTCCCCCCGGACCCCACAAAAGTGCACGTTTGGTGCGCGCTACGGTCGTGGGCAAGCTTTCACTGCGGCATCGCTTCGTCGTACGGTCAAGTGAGGTTGAGCTTTGGTTTCTCTACGATGGAGATGTGACCCGGGAGGCGATTCCGGCTCAAATCGAGGTGCGGCTGCGTGGCCGCTGGGACGTACCTCTGAGCGAGTACGACATTGTGCCGCGCGATGGCGCAGGCCAAGTACAGAGCGAACTTCTGGGCGTGCTCGGGGAGCTCGTGAGTCGAACGGCACAGATCACGGGAAGTCTACGGCTGGAACGTCTCCCTTTTGACGGAGGTTGAGCAGGCGTATGGTCTCGATATGGCGCACATCGTGACCCGTCCTTTCACCCCATCCACGTACTCCGTGAGCA